>Ga0308160_10006465_pt1 | contig 11916 bp, 15 predicted proteins | sample PhyFR1_FD_201036 | JGI IMG/M metagenome (GOLD analysis project Ga0308160, IMG submission 201036) | Phyllosphere microbial communities from UC Gill Tract Community Farm, Albany, California, United States - DLSLF.R1 | ecosystem: Host-associated > Plants > Phyllosphere > Unclassified | place: USA... | reverse complement strand
TCTCCTCTGTGGCAAGACGGCCCGATTTGTCCCCAGCTGGAAGCTCTCCAGCTGGATCTCTACCACTACAGGGGAGAGCCAAGTTCCAGGATTTGGATGCTTTCCTCAACAGCGATAGCGAAGAGAGTAGCGAGGAGTCTGAGAGGTGAGTCTCACTACGGGTATGCTATGAAGAAGGGCTGATTCCAGTGATGAGGAAGAGCCTGCTGTGCTGACGGTGAAATCTACTTCAAGCGCGGTCCCTGAGTATGAGGAAGAAAGCAGTGAAGAGGAATCGGAAAGTGAAGAAGCGGGATCGGACGACGAGCTCGTACGATGGAAGTGAGTGGGCTCATAAGATGTGGAGGAGATAGGGCAGGAGAGAGGGAATCAAAAGGTACGAACTTCATATGAAATTGGTGGAGAGGGTGGTTTCAGGAAGTGCGAACGAGATAAGGAATTGGTTGAAAGAGGAGTTTTCAAAAGTGCGAATCAAATAAGGAATTGGTCGAAAGAGAAGTTTCAAAAAGTGCGAATCAAATAAGGAATTGGTGGAGAGGGTCATTTTCAAAAGTGCGAACGAGATAAGGAATTGGTGGAAAGAGGAATTTTAAAAAGTGCGAATGAAATAAGGATTTGGTGGAAAGAGGAGTTTCAAAAAGTGCGAACGAAATAAGAAAGCTGAAATAGGGAAAGTGCAGTCAATTCCTGTTACCAGTCGGATCATGACCCTACAGTGGATCCTATAGTCGCAGTGAATCACGCTGCTGCACTCAATCGCACATTGACTATGAATAATGTTGTTTCACAATGAATGTGGCACCTGACCTTGCCATCTTCCCTTCCTTCATCTCATTCTACTTTCAACTCATTTCCTTTCTTCCAACTAACTCAAATATCCTATTCTCTACTCCTAGATATCATATAGCATACAATGGCATCTAAATCTAAGCTTATGCAAAACAAGGAGAATGCTTTTCCAGGCGGACAGAGGGTTAAGTGAGTGCCCAAGTTGGAGTACCCAAGTTGGGGAGCTGCTGACTTTAGGTCCACCCCTCAAGCTGGTCCATCCAAACGACAGGCCCGGGACAGTGATTCCGATAATGAAGTCCTAGTCCGTAGAGGCCGGCCAGCTCCCAAGGACCCCAACCAACCAATCGACCTCACCAACTCCTCACCCCCACCTCCCCCACCTCGACGAGCCCTACCTCTCTTTCCAATCTTCCGAAGTCAAGCTCAAGCCGCTTCTTCAACCAGCTCTAAACAGGAGATCGCTCAGAATGAGCCCATTGTCATCTCTGACGCTGAGGATGAGGAGGTCGAGATGGAGCAAGGGAAAGTGGGGCATGAAGACATGGAATCAGAAGAAGGGGAGGACAAAGAGGAAGCAGATGATGAGGAGGTCGACGAATTCGAATTGACGGAGGACAATGTGGAGATCACAGCAGATATGATGAGAAGGCTGGCTTCTAGAGATGAGACAATTACGGAGGCGGAGAAGAAGAGAATCAAGAAGATTGATGGGGCTGTCGACAGATGGATTATCTCATACGTGGACCGACAATACGCTCAGGTCACCACCGAGTCCAAGGAGCTGGTGAGTCCACAATCAGTTGAGCATACCAGTAGCTAACGATCTTAGGCAGCAATCTGCATCGATGTCGTCAAAAGAATCGTTGCCGAGGAATCGAGGGGATTGTTCATCTACAATAATGGACGGCTGCTAAAGGCGTTCCCCTTCAAAAGCTCATTCAGGGATGTCTTCCTAGAAGATCACGACGGGGATCAATTGGTCGACCGAGCTCTAGCATTGCTCCTAGATGCCGGCTCTGAAGAACTTTCAGATGCTTTCTATCGACTATACGAGTCAGGGGATTCCGGAACATTGGATCTTGGTGGAGCGTTCGAAGATGGTATCCCAGCAAGGTGTGCCACTCGAGAGGTTGGCCTCTACATGAGGATGATACCAGGAGTGAGTGATCTCATTGATGTGAGCTGACCATACAGTATGACTACTACGTTGGCATCAGCAGAGATATTGCCCAACGGCAGAGACAGCACAACGCCGGCAAAGCCGGTGAACAAGGAAATTCTCGAACTCGAAAAGCGTTGGCTGGTCGACCCGCAGCCGACATCGTGATATCAAGACGTTTGGCTTCTTTCGGCAAGACTGGCTTGAGTGAGATACCGCAACCGGTATTGCACTGTATGGAGACGCTTCTCATTGGCTCCGCCAGGCTATCGACAAGCCCGAAATCCATTCAAATCAACATGGTGGATTCACCGCCTTACGCACCACCTCGACCTCCTTCGAATACGAAGAAATACACGGCAAAGGGTGCGATCTTGGCGAAGGTATGGACGGGGCTATACCAATATTTCCAGAGTCAGCTGGATGACTTTAAATTGGGAAAGTACATGCGCAATGGGCTTAGACCCGTGCCGGTGGGAGTTGACGGTAAGTCAAGCTGTTCAGTATGATGCTGATAATGAAGGGATGTCACGAGCGGAATTAGAAGCTAGGAAAATCATTATTCCAATCATCCGTTCTGAAAAGGTCGGCTTAAGCTGGGTGTATGGGAATCTCTTCCGGGAGGAGACCTTCGAGAAAGACGGCGAGATCATCTCGGAAAGCAAGTATGCTGAGTTGAGGATCGCCAAGTTAGAGTACCCAATACCTGTACATGCTTTCTATCAACCAAAGAACGTAGGTCACGCTCTCATCTGCACTGACATCCAGGTACGACAGCATAGAGATTACATCTCGCAGGGGATTGAGGGTATACCTTTAGGTCACTATCCTGTGTGGTCTTCTAAGTTAGGAGATGACAACGGCTACAAGGTTCTTGGAGGCGGAGGGGATCACGGCGGGTTGTTTGGAAGGAGGTCCAAGTCTAGGTTGTCTGAGAGGCAGCTGCAGGAAACATTGGCGCAGGCTTGGGAACTTTTCAAAGCCGTTTTCATGATGGGAATTAATGGAAATCTATCCCTTTAAGTCCAATATGGCATATTTCCATACATCAAAATTACAGTAGAAAGACGCGTAGTACAATTATGGAAAATAGATGTTATATGTGTATAGACTGCAAGTAGATAAACAGCAATGAGATAGACAGTAAGGAAGCAAATGATCAGGATAGTACTGTTTGACAGGTTATTGGTTCTGGCAAGCGTAACGTTATTTTGATACGCAAGTGTACTTAAAGCGCTTAATTATGAGCAGATCTGTGCTGGAATATAGGACCGGATGCATATAGGTCTCTATCCTTGAAAGGTACCATTTCGGGATGAACGGTTACCCCTCCTTGGATTTGGAACCTGAAGCTTCTCCCCTCTTGATCTGACCATCTTCTGTCAATAAACCTAATTCTTTCAATCTCTTGACGATCCCCTCCCCCTTCAAACTCATGTCCATTCTCTCGTATCGCTCTCGGTGTTTTCGAATATGGGCTTCGAGAGGTTGGAGAGCTCTGGTTCCGGTACTAGTTCGGTGGGGGAAGAGTTGCAGGATGATTTCCAGAGTGTCATTGAAAGATTGGTGCTTAAGCCACAGGAAATCCAGTACAGCATCCTCAGCGGGAGTCCAGCTGAAGAGAGTCAGCGTAGCACAGTGTTAGGAATGACGAACTCACAAAACACCGCTTTTGACCCTAGGAGTGTCGGCTTCGTGATCCCATCTTTCGTGGTGTGTGAACTGCTCACGACTACCCCTAAACTCGCAGCCATCAACGTCACACTCGACATGTATCTCATCCTCGTGCTTGTTCCTTTTCGAGTACTCGTTCGTGGAGAATTCGCAGCCCGCATATCTGCATACGAGTCGTCCAGTGGCGACCGGACCTTTGATCCCGTGGGACTTCCAATCATGTAGAGTCCTCATGGTGCTTGAATACGACCCGTTACAGCCTTGTCGGGGGCAGGCGGTGTGTTTGGCGGAAGCGATGTGTTCGTCCATCGATGGTCCAAGACGGGCAGTGTAGGGACAACCTTCGATGGTGCATGACTTGATGGATGGTACGAAGTCGCCATTGCCCCTGCCGGCAGCCAATTGTGCATCCGTCCTGTCTTTCTGAGCTGTGGCTGGTGCCCTGGGCATGACGTCGAGTGGTTTGGATTTGCTGGAGCATCAGCATCTTGAGCTGATTGGTGGACCTACTAAGTGATTCTGATCTAGGACTTGTAAGACCTAACGACTACCAGCGTCTAGATTAGATTCTGCTGATGTTGATGGACCTATAGATTAGCACTAGACTCTCAACATCAAAATCCACTTACTGGCTTTGCTGAATATATGGTTGTGGTATAAAAGAGAAGGGAGGAAAGGACTAGCAGCAAAGGGCGAGGTGAATGAAGGTTTTTAAAGTTGAGGTACCTTGGGTCAAAGCGCATTTGATCGTTAATTGTGTGTGTTGTACCTTATCGCCCAATGATGTCACACGCAATACATAGCAGCTATAAGTATATTGATTATAGGCAAAGAAACTCATCTCGTAATCCCATCTACCCCTTCTTGACTAGTGCCCGGTCACCCTCGTCCCGTCCTCATTCCACACATGTCGAACTCGAGGCAATGTGTAGTCTAATCTTTCAAAGCGATCTTCCTTATCGTCCTTGATTGCTTTGAAATAGACCTGAAAGGGATAGGTCCGGCCTACGTCCTCGGACACCCTGTCAATACTTAGCTGGCGGTGCAGAACATACGACGAGAGAGACTTACCACCTCGCGTCATTAGGGGTCTCTCCCGAATCATATACCAGGTAGTTCAGTTTCGGCTCAAAGTTGGCGACTCCTATCCACGTGTGTCTATTGACATCAGCTCAAGTCTCGCTTCGACAGGATCTGGCTTACCCAATTACATAGCCGCTCCCCGCGCCGAGCTCATTAAAGGCCTCGTCCATCTCATCGTCCCATACCAAGCTCTTAGAAGTCGACAAGACTTGGGTAGGATTGGCAGCTTCATTGATTTTGCTACTAGACATCAGCAGTTTACTCGTCAAGGGATCCTACTCACCTGCTTGCTGTCTTCTCGTGCTCATCCACAATTTCATCGACATACTTTCTCACTCTCATTGAATCATCCTCCCAAGGGTCCTTTCCGAACCTCTGCTCCAATTCATCGTCAGACAAGTCCTGTTCGATGGCTAGGGTGAATTGTGGAAGATCTTCATCCCTGACCATGCCTCCTTTGCGTTGCTTCAGTGGACGCTCTGGACTCGGCGATCGTGATCGCTTGGGATTAGGTTTGATAAACGTCTTGACGGAATCTCGACATTCAGTGAGCATACGGTCCTTTGCCATCTTTATTGGGTCGATTGGCGGCACACCAGGAGGTAGCATCAGGTTGTGGGCGCTGGCGAGTCGGTTGGGCAACTTGGCAATATCCCACTGAGCAGGTTGGTCGTCATCGCTTCCCTGGTCATCGGATAATGAACTGGCATCAGCACACGCGATATCAAGCAAGCTGTCACTCACGGAGTTTCTCTTAGCTCCTCTGCCGTTAAATCCGGGTAAATTGATGAGATAGCGTATGAAGACAGAGGCTGTATCTTCCCGGAGCCTTGAAATGGACCAAGAAAGGGTCGGAAGTGATTGACTCTGTTTGATTCAATGGGATTTAGGTCGAGGCCTGCGTATGCCCAAGAAGGCAAAGGCGCATTCTGTGGATTCCCGTATATTGTAGCTCGAGAAGGGCTCCGAAGTTCAGTAGATGGTTCTGATGGTCGGCCGGTCGTAGGGCATTCGCCAGACTGCGATGAGCGCGCAGACGGGTAGCGCTCCGCTGCCCTCTCGGATGGGGTGTCTATGCGAATCAAGAGATCACCGGAAGACGGCGATCCCGTTTCAGTGTCGGGATGAAGAGATTCGTTGACCAGAGCCCTTTGAATCCAATAGACGCAGTCATCAGGTGGCCCGGGGATATCGGGTACGTTCTCGACGAGACTCAGTGTCCGAGCCATTCGGTTGCCTTCGGTTCTGAGCATCGTGATCTGCGATGTAAAATCCCCCAGGTGATCGCGGATCGGTTGAGGGATAGAGCGGATGAGCTTCCATATCCTCTCTTCATAATCCCGAAGACGACTGCTTTGAATCTCCTTCATTCGTGTTAAAGACTCGCTACGTTTGTCAGCCGAGTACTGTTTAGGTAATGAGCGGATGGACTTACGCAAAACTGACCTCCCATTCTCTGTGGGACTGAGGCGCCTCTTCAAGTCTCTCTTTGGTGAGTACGGCATCATTCCTCACTAAACCAATTGACTTCCGACCAAATGTCACTGCCGCAGCCAGGTGTGCTTTAAAGACCTCTTTTGGTTTTGGGGTCTCCTCGTTTTCAGCCATTTCCAGCGGTATGTAACCCAGGTTGACAATGTTCGCAAGATCTTCAGACAGATTCTGAATGGGGATCTCCTCGACCGTACTCTCTTCGAGCGCGTCTGCCACAGACTTGGCAACGTCGATAACCAGGGAATCGAGTTTGGTGTTCGACAAGTGTAGGTGTCGGAGAGTCGATATGATATGAAGATGCCGGAACATTTTGAATTGGGTAGTATTTGTCAACAGCTCTTTGTTCTTCTGGTAATCGATAGCGAGCAAATCCACCGGTCGCCTGTATCGTGGGAGATTGGGTACTCGATGGGGATGTTTGACTATCACCTTCGCCCCTTTATCCTTGACTGGGGCCAGCAAGCCGTACAGTTCCCTCGTTTCGGGATGGCGGAAAGTAGTTATATCAAGTCGCGATTTCAGCGCCGTCGCTGTATACATCACAACATCGACGCTATTGATGGCGATTATAGTGAACACTAGGACATCCAATGGGGCTCGAGATGGATCAGGTGGTGTTCGGTGATGTCTACCTGTCCTTTGCTCATAAGTCGCTAGGGACCACGGCATCGTCTAGCAACATCAGCCAATTGGGGGCCGCATGGTGAGGGGTCCACTTGCCAAGTTTATAACGACGTTGGTACGCCAAAGATTGATTCCCAGTCCTGCAACTGGTGTGCAGAATAAGATACGGGTCTTTGAGGGAGGTATCAGTTTATCGAATTGCGTAGATTCGTGATCATCATCGGAATTGACCTCTGCCTCGATACGGCGTCTCTCGGCTTCCGAGGTGGTCCCATCAAACACTCTTGCACTCATGCCCCTAGCGTGTAACTCCTGACATAGTCAGTACAGAGCCATCCGGAAACAAAAGTGAACACGACCCACGTATAGTACTGCAGGCTCGACCTCGCGTGAATCGCAGTGTATCACGAACTTGAATCGTTCCTCTGGCGGAGTGTTGTTGTCCTCATCCCATTGCATAAGCAGTTTTATCAAATCAACAAGGGCCTGTAATTTGGAAGGTGTCTTGTGTTGCTCAGCTTCATCGAGACTGGCGGGAAGACCTCGAACAAAGTAAGACGGCGCGATGGTTGCAGACTTGGTGGCGGCGTAAGCGGGACCGAAGTAACCTAATCGGTCTCTGGAAGTCAGCTAAAGGCCAGAGATACTACTCACATGAAAGCTCGGTCATCGCCAAGCTTTGCCTTCCGACGCTCACAAAGCACCTCCAAGTATTGATTGATATCATCCACCTCGTCTTCCCTTAGCTCAACATTGATCGTCTTTTGAGTCAGCTTGCCCAAGGGCAGCATCCTTTTCCCAGAGCTAGTCAACGCGAATTTGCTGCGACGCATCAAGTAAGGCCCGAACAGCGCAAAGACATCGCTCGCAGCTCTCTCGTAATCTCTGTCGACCAGAAGCCTCTCTGGAACCGAGTTGGCCAGTTCCTTCATGTCGTGGGCTTGATTTATGGGAGCGGATAGGTACGATGTAGCACGAGAACCGTCCGCGTTTTCGGAAACGGTGTAAAAGTCTTCCATAGCCTTGGTCATGGACCATCGTGTCAGGTCCCTCTGCGCTCCCAAGGAGACTCGCGCCTTTTGAAAGAAGTTTGGAATCGTCGGCTTTTGGGATGGTGATGAAGGTATAAAGGGTTTTCTGTTGGCAACATCGACTGCCTGCGGGAGGTTGAGTGCGTTGGCAATGATGCACACGTCTAGAGGGGAATTGACCAGAGGGGTAGCTGATTGACCGATTCTCAAACTACATTTCTTGGCGAGATTGTGACATGCGGTCTGTAGTTGATTTTTGGCCTTGGCCATATGGACCTCGTCGATGATCAAGACCGAGTAATCCAGGTCGAATATATCCAGCTTCCTCTCTCCGTCCTTGTCCTGGTGATCCTTACGTGTCTTCCACATCCTGGACAAGAGATTGGTCGATACGAGCACCACGAGATGTGCTGGTGCAAGTACATCTGGCAGAGCATCCGATGACTCTACCTCATCCTCCCATTCAGATTGAAGTTCTTGTACGTACTCCAGGGATTTTGAAGCTGATCGTTGATCGGTAACATGTACCACCACTAACGTATCACCCGCGAAGCGAGACATTTCTGCTTTCCAATGAGCGATGACGGCGGGAGGGGCAACGATGATGGATGGAAGGCATGGAGGAGCGGTTTTACCAGTATGAGCAAAGGTGCCGAATGCACTTTCCCCTAGGTCTTGAATACTCGACATGTAGGATTGAATCGAGGTGGTAGGATTGTAGTCGTTCCCTAAAGAATCGCGATCATCCTCCATGGCTGACCTTAAGGCTTGTCGGTCGGCGAGCATGATGGGAGGGAATTGATTGTGCGCCTCCTCTTCATAATCAGCAAAGCGGAACTTGATGGCCAAATGGGCGACGAGTCCGATGATTTGCATTGCTTGTGCTGTTTTACCCATACCGGTCGCGTCGGCGATAATCGAACCACTTGAGTAGTCTGTATCCAGGTTGGGCTTGATCTTGTTGGTAGGGTCTTGTGCTCGAGATTTATGTTGATAAGCTCGAGCGACAATCTCGACTGCGCCGTCGCTGCAGTGTTGGCGTAAATTTATGGGGATTGGACCTTTTCTAGATCCAACAAGCGAGTCGTGGGTGTTGATACCAGGCCACGTATCCGCTTCTAGTCCAGCTAGAATACACGGGGTATACTTGTCATCAAATCCATAGAGAAACATGCCCAAAGGCATCGTCTCCTTTTCCTGGGAATCGCCATCCTGACAATCCCTTAACGTCATGAAATCGTCCACATCCTCTGGCATAGGTGCATCTTCTTGCATATCGTTCTCGTGCTCTCTTACCGTCCTCCTTTCCGAATCCGGAGTGTAGAATTCAGTCTTTCGATAAGATTGTAGAGCTTTGAGGAGCTGTGGGTTTCCTCGAGACTCGACTTGAAGATACCGATCGTATTTTCCAGACATTTCATGTAGCGCAGCGCATCGTTTGAGAAAGGATTGTGTCGGTTCCGGCATGTGGGGATTGACAATCGAGTCCGCCTTGGCGTATTGGATGACAGCTTTATTGAAGTCTTCTAAGTTCGACTTGAATTTGGCAAGCTGATCGATCCTGTCATTACCGTCATATTCTTCTTGTGAATAAATCGTGTCCGAGTCTTGGCTTCCATCGTTTCGGGCTCGACGAGGGGGTTTCAAGCAACCTTCTGCCTGTCGCAATTCTGCGACAGTCAGCTCCTGCGGAAACCTCTGGTCTAGACTCACCCTGCTCTATTGCCAAGGCCTGACTCGCTGCATCCGCTTGCTTTCCAGCCCATCTCCCCACATTCTTGGCTAGGTTGTCCAAGACGTGATGATAGGCTAGACACCTGACGTAGACGAAGCAATCGCGCCGAGTTCCTCTTGTGATCGGTTTCGGTATATAGTAAGGATCTCGGGTATCGACTTCCATGAAGTCTTCCTCGTCAGACTCTGTATCCGACAGAGTATCCCCCCGTCCTTGTGCGACTAAAGATGCGCGTCGAGCCTTTCTGGCTTTTCTGATGAGATGACGAGCTTTTACCCGTTCTCCGAAGGTGTTTGGCGGCATATCCAAACCAAACAAACCAAACAGTGCCGCGATAGTCCTGTAGAGGACATCGTCGGGAACTCGTATCTGATTGTCAGCTTTTGTCATCGCACCTAAAGCGACGGGCTTGCCTGAGATACTGCAGAAGCCTCTGACGAGACGTCATGCGACCAACTTGGATACTCCTTGTTGCGGTAATATCCTTCCTGTCCATACTTCATACGCGCAGCGTACGCTTCCCACATGTCCCATCCACACTCTTTCATAGAAGCCAATAGTACAGCTTCGGCGAGACGGCGGAATGGTTCTTGATGTTTCAACAGAAACGCTCTGTTGAGTTTTGTAATTTCGACGGGGTAAAGCCTGTCGTGACCGGGTCTGATGAGGTATTCCTTTTGCGTTGGGGTAAGGTGATGGTGATCTGCTGTTTGAATATCACACCGGTAGAAGATGGATAGCAGGGATTGCACATGTTCTTGCTTGTAGGGGTGATATTCCTCTTCGAACCTGCACCAATGATAGAGGAGAGGCTTGTAGGCAGCTTCACTCGGTGCTCGCTTCCTAGATCGTACGGTGGTGGAAGAGACCGCGCTCCTTTCCGAGCCTTGCATGGGCGACGACATTCCTGTCAAATGCGACATTGGTAATCGGAGCGAAATCGGATGGTTTGCGAAATTTCTGGTGGGTATGGGTAAGGCAGGTAGCGACGGGATAGATAGGTCTGGAGCAGGTAGTAGTGAAGAGGCAGACAGTAGTGAGTACGATTATAAGTCAGGATAGCGAGAGATGATCAAGACGCGGATGAAGGAGGTGTGAGTTAGGCGCGTCAACGGGTGCCTATCGTGTACTCGAATGATTCAGTGTACCACCACTATCCACTGTGGCATCTCTATCCACTGCCGTCTCTATACCCACTGTGCCATCGTGATCTACTGCACATTTCAGCTCCTTATCTCGTTCGCACTTTTAGATACCTCCCCTCAGCAATCCTTATTTGATTCGCACTTTTTCCAATCTCATTTTCAGCAATCCTTATTTGATTCGCACTTTTTCAAGTCTCTTTCCAGCAATCCTTATTTGATTCGCACTTTCTGAAACCTGCTTCCAGCAATCCTTATTTGATTCGCACCTTTTCAAACCTGCTTCCAGCAATCCTTATTTGATTCGCACTATTTCAAGTCTCGTTCCAGCAATGCTTATTTGATTCGCACTTTCCCAAATCACCTTCAGAGATCCTTATCTCGTTCGCACTTTAATAAAGCTCCTTTCTTGGCTTGATTCCGAATCATTCTAGAGCTGATTCGAAGACGTTGGAGTAAGTAAAACAGTTGGAACTACTTCCATTCACTTAGAGGTCATTCTCGGGTAAGTCAGGGTTCATGGCGCTTGGAAATTGCTGACCAATGGAAATTGCCTCTTTCACTCTACGACTACTTCACCTTTCGCGTACGCACTTCCAATTCAAGATGTGCTCACTATGGACAGGATGGACAGCGATGCATAGGGCTCTGTATGCATGGGAAGAAACAGATTGTACAAAAAGCTACCGAGACTCTTTGTCTCACAAATGATTGGCGACATCGGTTTCCATCTCATTCCAGCTCCTCCCCTTCCCTCACGCTTCCCGAAACTGCAAAAACTCAGGTCCCGCGGAGAATCGAACTCCGATCGATCGGAGTTTATGAGCTTGCATCAAAACCGAACGTCTTAACCATTGGACTACAGGACCTCTGGTGTATCCTGAACAAATTGTGGTCAATATCAACGTACTACCAAGTGGGCAGGCAATTGACGTCATCTGTGTCTTCACAGTCTCCCTGTCGCGGCGAGGACCTGTCAGACAATCCACTTCCACGGATCCACCTGAGGTGAGTGCGGTTCAGGTAGTTTCACTGCCATACACGTACAGGAAAGACTCAAGCGGCAATCCAAAGCAACTAGCCATCAGACGCCCAAAAATTCAGCTGACCGGCGTTTCTCCGGTCCCCAGATCTCAGGGCCAACTCATCTTCCCGCTGATTGGCTCGTCTGTGTGCTGATAA
>Ga0308160_10006464_pt1 | contig 11916 bp, 17 predicted proteins | sample PhyFR1_FD_201036 | JGI IMG/M metagenome (GOLD analysis project Ga0308160, IMG submission 201036) | Phyllosphere microbial communities from UC Gill Tract Community Farm, Albany, California, United States - DLSLF.R1 | ecosystem: Host-associated > Plants > Phyllosphere > Unclassified | place: USA... | reverse complement strand
CATGACAGAAGCAGACTGCACGATAATCGACTGCATCTTGGGGTGGGACTGAGAATGCGGTTCTGCGGAGGATTGGGGGAGGGAGGTAGATTGTCTGGAAATCAGCGGAAAGTGGCGGGGTGGGTGCAAGGGAGATGGGCGGAGTGGTACCGGATTTGGCGAGCAAGATTCCAGTTCGAAGCGCCAGAATGGACCGGAGAAGAGGCAGTCGACGGACAACTCACATGTAGATACTCCAGCAGCGCTCCCTTTCCGTTCCAACGCCAATAAACACCATCGGTAAGATGTGATGCTTGCTGCAAGAAAATCGGCGGTTGGGTATTCGAATAAGGTGGCGGAAGCGTCAATACATCAATAGGGACTTTCTACCATGATCAGCCTCGTTCTCGTCTAACTTTTCCGGAGCGTCATCCAGAGAGAGATAGAGAGGAGAAACATACAGCCTTTTGAGCGGCAAAGACACAATTCATCAATCCCACATACCCACCTCTCATCCTACCTCCGGTTCCAGTGGAATTATCGCTCTTGTTGTCACTTCCTTGCGACCCTGGTGTTGCGTTGATTATCAGGATTCGGGGTTCTATACGATCTTGAGGGAGTTGGAGGCTTGAGTCGGCTGTCAGGGAGGATGTGTGTGTTGCTGGGGGTGATGATCGATTTATATCTAACATATCAGACATTATAGTCGTGGGAGAAGGATAACAACATACGGCATAGAGCTTTGGTAAGTGCGGAAACCAGAGCCGGTGGATCTGTCCGTCAGCTTTAAATCAAGAGCTCGCCCAGTATACGTTCTCGGCCGAGTTGCAAGACGTCGAGTCCGAGGTAATGAACCAGACGTACCATTTATTCCCTTTGCCTCCGTATCCCCCATCCTCTGCTGCTCCTCCTCGGCCATACCCCTCAGACCCTCTTCTATGCGCGTATCAAGCATTCTGAACGGTTCATAGCTATTCGATTTGAGCGTCGACGGACCAGCTTCCCCAGTCTCGGGCGGTGGGTAAAGCATCTTTCTAACCAATCAGTCCAATCCTGTTCGACACAGGCAGGCAGGCATACGATCGTCCAGAAGTAGCTCCATATACAACGACCTGATTCGAACCGCTAGTAGCCAGTACCGAGTTCAGGAATATCATCAATACATTCAAGAACCCATTCAATTCCAAGGGGGCATTTGCGATTTTTGACCCTTCGGCAATTGGAGGTGGAGGTTGGGAGAGGAGTGACCATGATAGTGGATGTAGATCTAGTATGAGGAGGAGTAGAGATGGTGGGATTGATGACGGGTATTCTGGGACTTTTGCTTGCTGCTGAACTGGGGCAGTGACTGCCATGGTGGTGTGTGGGTGTAGGGTATGTATGGCTAGCTATCTACAGTACGAGTACGATACAGAGACCGGTCAGTTGATTCAGTTGATCGGAAATAGCCGATATATCATGACGTGGATATTACCAGCCATCCACCTCCACTCTTGTCACGTGGCTGTTATCACTATCGGCGGATTTTTGAATCAACCTAGACACTCTACACTCTTGTGATCACCTAGGACCCATACCATACCCATACTTAGCAAGATGGCAGTCCCAGCACCTATCCAGACACCGACAAGCTCAACAATACCACTACACCGTATTCGATTCTATGACCAGACTCCATCGCCCATCACTTGTTTAGCATACCCACCCAGTCCACTCCCAGCAGCGCGCGATCCATCTCACAAGGGGAAAGCTAAAGCACCCGTTGCGACCATCGATGAGCTGGGTGTATTGGTGGTAGCGAGAGAGAATGGGGATGTGGAGATCCATCAATGGGCAAGAGAGAATGAGAGGTCGTACGGAAACTGGAATTGTGTCAAGGTTAGTCACGTCAGGTTTGGTGCTCGGACGAGTGCTGATAGTAGGTACTGCCACCTACTTTGACTCATCCGAATGTATCGCTCATGGCGCTTGTGATCAAAGATCCGAAGGAGTTCCACACCAAGGGGTATAACGTACCGAAGCTGGAGGATTTGAGGTTGTTCACTGCTGGTTCCGATTCGACGGATTTGGTCGAACGATGTCTCGTGACTGGGCGTATCTTGGTGAGTCGCATTTTACTTATCGAAATCTTGCTCGTTGTATCCCGGCGGGAAAACGTTCCGTGCCCCGTCTACGGTCATGGAAACCGTGTGCCATCTTTCCACTTTCCGACACCTCGCCTTCCTCACTCCGCTCGGCAGCTAACAATCAGTCCACCTACCCCATCCCTTCTCCACCCCTATGGTCAATCTCAGTATCGCCAACCCACAAATACATATGCCTCGCCACTTCTTCCCCATCCCTACATTTCCTCACAATCCCCTCGGGCTCGGGTACAGGACTCGAACCACCCCCGCCCCATCTCTTACGATCCGATACCCTCCCATCGCGTACCCGAACAGTATCTCTCGCATGGGGAATACCTAAAACCGTCAAGACAGAGGATGGGAATTGGGAATGGAGAGATACGTATATCATTACTGGAAATTCGGATTCTAGTTTCAGGAAATGGGAATTACCACTTCCTACAGATGGGAGTGGTGGACGAGGACAGGGCAGGGTTTTGTTGAAGAGCAGAGCTGTTGTGGAGAAGATTGGAAAGATCAAGGGCAAGAGGGTACCTAACAAGGGGACGATCGTATGGGGTGTTGGTGTTCTTCCGTAAGTCTCATGATCCTTCGATCAGGCTTGTCTTTCGGGCTAGGCCTGGTCAGCTTCGGCTGTAGCTCGGTATGGCTCGCATGCTGATCATTAGTGACCACACGATAGTAACTTCCGACTCGCTTGGAAGCGTCACGTTTTGGGATGGAGCCAGTATGGCCCAAAAACAACATTTCTCAGCACACAAAGCGGACGGAATGTGTCTCCTAATCGGACCTGTGAGCTATATTGTCAGTGTAAAGGCAGAGCTGACAATCAGGGCGGGAAAACAGTCTACACCTCGGGCCCTGACCAACGGGTCTGTCAGTTCACCTATATCCCCTCATCATCTCAATTCGCATATACATCTACAAAACGACTCCACTCGCACGATGTTCGAGCTCTAGCGATTTCCCCACCATACACCCCTGCTCCCTCCTCCGCCTTGCCACCAATCTCGGACTTGTCGCCAATCCTGGTATCAGGAGGCTATGACATGTCTCTTACATTCACACCAGCCGCACCACCCTCTTTAACCTCGGACGACCTGCGTAATCCCCTCGGAAAGGGCGGTCTGTCGAGGTGTGTCTTTGATGAGGCTTTCACTAGGAAGATGGGATACCTTGGAGATGGTCGGATTGGGGTGAGTAAAGGTGGACGATTTGTGTTGGGGAGGAAGGAACGATCAGTTGGGTTATGGAGAGTTTTGGACGATGAGCTGGGTTGGGAGAAGGTACTGGAGATGGATCTCAGGGTGAGTCGTCGCGAGGCGGCACTGGCTGTTTTACTTTGGGCTTGACTGATGTGCAGCTCCGCACCAACCTGATCTCATCCGCCATCTCGGATGATGGCTCGTACATTGCCATCTCCGACCTGTACGAGACCAAATTATTCAACATCCAATCCACACCAACCGGCACAAAAGCCATTCGAATCAAATCATTCCTACCCACCCTATCGACCTCGGCACATACTTCCCACCTCGATATCGGAAGTAAAGGCCTTGGATCAAGTACACTTGCATTCACCCCAGATTCAAGACGACTAGTATTAGGTCATGTCCAAAGTGGAAATATCATCGTCGTGGCTTTACCCCCTTCCACAGTGTCTGGGAGGGAAGACGTGGAAGTAGTGAAATGTTTCCAAATGGGCGGAAATGTGATTCATGGAAGGACAATCGCGGGGTTGACAAAGAAACAGAGGAAAGCAGCTGAACAAGCCGAAAAGAAAGGGCTTGTCAAGCCCGTCGACGTTGATGCGGATGTTGAGATGAACGGAGAGGATAAAGAGGAAGATGAGGAGGACAAGGAAGTGCAGTCCACGACACCCAATGCGCAAAACACTGGTGCCGGCTCGACCTGGGTATCATGTTTGGCAGCTAGCAATGATGGGCAATGGCTCGTTTCGAGCGATACATCCGGTCGGGTCACGATCTTCAACCTCGACACTTTCCAGGTCCGTTCAAGCCTGGCTTATTTGTATCAAACGAGTACTGATTTCATAGATACACGCAACACTACCCACACTCCCTGTCTCACCCACCGCCCTCCTCTTCCCACCGTCTTCCCCATCACTCGTCTTGATCCTCACCCCACAAGCCTTGACGCCATTCCACATTGAACGACGTCGTCTCCTTCCAACCAACCTCAATGCCCAACTTACCGAAATCAACACAGCTCTGCAAGGCCGATACATCCCCTCGATATCTGCATGTTTCGAACCGACCCCTTCGCACGGTGGAGGTGTCGATAAATTGGTCATTTGGGGCAACGAGTATCTCTTGACTGCCCGGATCGATGCTCATGATCTCAATTCGAGGGTAAACACAAATCGACCCCATGTGATTAATGCCAAAAATACCAATCCCTCCAGGAGAAAGAGAGCTCGGGAAGCGAGGGACGCCCTCGAAAGGTCTACAACGACCACGACGACGAATTCAGAGAGAGGTACTCCGACCGTCAATGGTAATGGAAATGGTAATGGCGTATCTCACGTACATGCAAGCGGCTTGGGGTTGATAGGAGAAGAAGGGGAGATGGTCAAAGTCCATGGGGGAGAGAGTTTTAGGAGTATAATCGGAGTGGGATGGCTCGGAGCTGGGGAACTCGTGGTGGTAGAGAGACCCCTGAGCGACTTCGTTGGAGAATTGCCTCCTGCGTTCGTTAGTGCTTCTTATGGTCGGAGCTAGGTCCCAAGCGGCTTTGAGCCTGAGAGATCGAGAGTAGATTGGATATGACGCATTGGAATTGGATTCAACATTACATTGGCATTGCATGTATGGCTTGACTTGAAGCGAGACTTGAACGTCAGTTCATGATACATACGTATACGGTCTACTGACTACTAATGAAAGCAAAAGGTCTATGGGTATTGATACTGATATGGGGTATGACTATATTACAAATGTACGAGAACGGGTATAATCCATTTGAGAGTCCATGTCAAAGAGGACAAGGAGTTGATTCCAGCCTACCAGCCAGGTGGGAATTGACCGACCCCATTCTGTGATCCTGGGAGGTTACCATTCCTGATACTCGGATTCGTTCCTCCCTGTCCAGATCCCGGTCCATTGCCAAACCCACTTGCAACCCCAAACCCACCCCCTTCTCCAGGTCCTTTCGGTTGTCTCAAAACACCAGTGTCAGGTGTCCGTATACGTCCCGAAGGTGGCTGTTGCGTTTGCCCCGGGGTCGGAGCAGGCGATGTCGATGTTGATGACCCCCTACTTCCCCCTCCACCACCTCCTCCTGCACCAAAGATCCTTTCCCTAGCCAACCGATATTCTTCCTCTTTCTCCGCATATGTCTTTTGAGCTATCGTCTTTCCGCCTTCGCCTTCTGTGTTATTGGACGAAGGGGCTTGACGGCGGAGGATCTTTATTTGGGGTGCGGGAAGTGGGGTCGGGGTTGCGAGTTGGATTTGGGGAGGAGCGGGCATTGAATTTCTGGGTTTTGTCAGCTCGGTACATGGGCAAAATACGACAGCACGGCAAGAAACAGAGTGGGGGAGAGATACCAGTAGCGAACAGGGATATGGAGAGGTGGGCAATGCGTAAAATATCGATATCAGGGAGTGGCTGATGAGTGACACTCGGGAGACGTTCACGCTTATTGGTGCGGCGCTCTGACCTGATACCAGCCTGAAAGGGCGTATTGCCATACCGACTATCCCTAGAGCGGGTGATCCAAGGCGTACTTCAAGGTATCCAAAAGACGAGAGGACGGAAATAGACAAGTGAAAAATAGAACAAGGACAACTCACGCCTCATCCCATAATTGTCGATTACTCTGTCCCCTCCCAGCAGATCTAAACCACTCATCCCCACTCCCATCTCTTTCATTCCCTTCAGAAATAGCAGCAGCGCGTTTATCCCAATCACCCCGCATTCCCCTCTGGTCAACATTCCAACTTCCCCCAGGGGGCGCATGGACTCTCTGCTCTTTTGGCGGATTCGGAGTCGGCCTCGAGCCTGATGCCTGAGCCTGAGGCTGAGCTGGTTTGGGTGAGAACGTAGGTGCTGTTGGGCGAAGTGAGCCTTTAGGTTTCGGTTTCGGTGGTGCGAAAGTTGAGAGGTCCGCCTGAGTTGTTAGTCCTGCAAAGGGGGAGGGGCTTACTGTTTCCCAATCATCCTCGTCGTCTATTGGGCGTTGATCTCCCATTTTTTCTCGGTGTCTCTTCTTAGAAATCGGTCCCTCAGCCTCTTACGCGTAGTGTGTGCGCTGTTTGAGATGTTGTTTCCTTGTTTCTAGCTGTCTTGATGAGGTGTATGGATGATTTGTGACATGGTTGTCTACTGTCTATACAGGCACGGAGATTGGATAGATCTCCGTACAAAAGTTGGGTATCCCGCCCACTCTATCTATGCCGGGCACCTATATCTATACTTTCATCACCCATAGACATACACAGACAGCAACGCAATGAGGCAGAAGAGAGCAAAGACTTACAAGAGGGTGATGGCACTCTACACCCAGACATTTGGATTTAGGACACCTTTTCAGATCCTCGGTACGTTCCCTGTCATTCCCTGCTCGGAGACAAAGGCTAATGACCAGTCTCTCAAGACATCCTGCTAGCATGTCCCACAGAGTTGTCGATATACAAAGCACTCCAATCTTGTGTTCAGGCTGAATGCAAATACAGTATGTCCCCTCCTACACTCGTAACATCAAGAGCTGACGCACTAGTGATAACCCAATGCTGCGTCGAAGCTCTATACAAACTAGGCCCAGAATATCAGTCATGCACCAACACCGCCAAGACTTTCGAGCGCAGAAGATGTAATCACCGCGAAGCGATTGATCCGGACGAATGCCTAAAAGACGTGATTGGAGGGACGAATAAACATAACTACGTCCTAGCTGCTCAATCTGCTACATTACGTCAAAAACTCCAGAATGTGCCCGGATTACCGATAATCCATTTCAACCCTAGGCAGGTGCCTGTGCTTTCGCCACCTTCGATAGCTACTACGAGGAGTAAGAACGATATAGAGGAAAAGAGGAGACTGGAGGCGGAGCAGGGATTGGGGGAAGTGGTGGATGGGGAGAATGTCATTGCTTCGGGGTCAGGAGCTGGTGCTGGTGCTAGTTCACCATCAGCTCATGGCGTGGAAGGAGTAAGAGGGAGAAAGAAGACGAAAGCGCCAAATCCATTGAGTATGCGCAAAAAGAAAGTCGAGAAGAGGCCCAGGGAAGAGAAGGATGTAGAATTGGAAGATACTGCCAATGCAGCCGAAGCGGAAGTTGGTGGAGATGCGGAGGGAACGGGAAAGAGACGGAAGAAGAGAAAGAGAGGAAAGGGTAAAGGGGTGGTTGCGGAAGCCAGGGCAGAGTTGGCTGGTATGGCCAGTGAAGCAGAGAGTGGGAGCGATAGCGAGTAACATCTTTTGGACGTCCCGGTCTATAGGTCTCATGCATGTATCTATATCACACGGTTGTATCTTTCTGCATCATGCCCTAGATGAAGAAGACTGGTACATAGCTGAATCACTGATGAAAGTGACTCCCCATACCATACCCCAGTGCCTTGCCGATCACCCTCACTAGAAATATCCAAAACAAATCAACTTTGTCCATCCTTTCAGCCATTTCACCCCCTTACATCCCATTCATACATCACCCATACAAGACAAAGCAAAGCCTTCGCAGTCATACGGTACCGCTCCACTCCGCAACTATCGGCCGGGACCCTCTCTGCCTTCTCTCTTCCTTCATACTCTCACTCCCATTCTTGCTCTTTCTCAAATCATCGTAATCACCTGCTCTTTATCCAAGAGTATCCGACCTATCACCACTTGCCCAGTACATACACACAACACGACATAACACGATGCCTGCTAGTGAGAGGAAAGTATTGATCATTGGGACTGGGGGTACTATTGCTTCTGAACCTACTGAGCTTGGCTATGCACCTGTGAGTTTCTACTTCCCACCCGGCATGACCTGTCTTGGTCACTCGTCTCACTCCTCCTCACGGGCGCTCTTGAACCTTCGCATCGCTCCCTGCCTCTCTATATCATTGAAACACACTGACGCCCAGCTTCGAACATCGTCATTCTACCGCAGAATTAGACATCACCCCCAACTATCAGACCTATCCCACGCAACCCCATACCCAGGCCAATCAGGAGCAGCCTCCCCCCTAGGCCACGGTCCAGCATCAGCGTCCACGAACCTCACTTTTGATTCAATCCTCGACAATGCAATCCCCTCGGTCCAGGTCGGCAATAATACTCTGTACCCGGAATTGAGGACTCCGAAATTGTGTGGACTTGCGGCTGTGAGGTATGAAATTTTGGATTTGGATAGGCATATGGATAGTAGTGAGATGACTCCGAAAGGTGAGTACCATCGGGGTAGCCATGGAGGTCCCATACTCCTTGTCATATGATATGGCTAGGTCTGGTCCCTACGGTCGTTCATGGATCAAGCTGATATACAGAATGGAACGACATTGCCAAACTGGTCGAAGAGAATTGGGAGTCCTACGACGGGTTCATCATTCTATCCGGGACCGATACCCTAGTAAGTCCTCTGACTGATGGGCGGTTATATTAGTGACGAGAAGGCGCTAACACCTAGGCATACACATCCTCAATCCTTTCTTTCCTATTTACGAACATAGGAAAACCAATCCTGATTACCGGTGCTCAGATTCCTTTATCTCAATCGAGGTCCGACGGCTGGGATAATATCCTGGATAGTCTGGTTGTGGCTGGGGTACTTGATTTCGCTGGGGTGGGAGTGGTATTCAATCATCAGGTCCTGCAGGGGAATCGGTAAGTCGCCGGATTCGTCTGTTCCATTGATCATATCCTGAGCTACCTACACGTCGAGCTTATCCCATTTCTACCCGCCTATAAGTCATCCCAGAGGAGTCGCTGACACCATCCAGAGCTACCAAGATATCTCCCAATTTGTTTGCTGCCTTTGGATCACCATGCTTCCGACCCTTGATCGATCTGAATGTGAATATCAGTGAGTCCACCCCCAATCTTGCCGTCACTAACCTGCGGCCTCTGATCTGTCGTTGCCGCTAACAACGCAGCAAACCCCTCCCTTCTCCCCTCCAGATCCCCCTCCCTCCCTCCACGCCTCACCGAACTCCTCACCACCCCGTCAGTGATCTCAGTCCGTATATACCCAGGTATAACAGGCCACTCCCTCTCTGCCCAAGTCAACGCCGTACCGGAATGTAAAGGTGTTATCCTCTGTGCGTATGGGAGTGGGAATATGCCAATGAGCGATGCTAGTGGAATGAAAGAGGCTTTGAGGGAGGTAGTGGCGAAGGAGATTATGGTGGTTGTCATCAGTCAATGTGAGTCATTCATCTTCATGTGGAGACCTGGCTGACATCAGGCGCCGAACCAGCTGTTTACCCACTATACACCCAAGGCAGACTCCTACTTGATATCGGTATGTCCACCCCCTCATCTCACCTGAAGAGGCTAACGCACTAGGTGTCTTGCCGGGCTACGACCTAACTCACGAAGCGGCATTTGCGAAGCTCCTCTGGCTAGTCTCCAGAAAAGATCTATCATTCGGGAAAAGACAGAGGATCTTCCAGGCTCCTGTATGTGGTGAGATGAGTGTCGGCAATGGGCCTGGTGGGCTGGTTCCGAGGGCAGAGTGAAGCGAGTTGGCGAAGCGGGCGAGAGGGCCAGTGGCCACGGTGCTCCGGGACAACAGTGGGGCTGGACTAGGAGGCGGATCTAGACCTGGTTGGGAGTGGCTCGAGGTCAGTTCTCGTGCTATGAGGGTATCAAGGTCAGGGACAGTGCGACTCGCGCAATTGGGCCAGGCGAAAGACAAGGTTGGTAAGCTCCTGTAACGGGGTCGGCAAGGCGAAAGTGAGCAGGCAGGAGGCCGGATAAATGCACAATATGTGCACTGTGAATATTATAGATTGCACCCGAAGTGTCATTCAACATGTGTCTGTGTCGCTAGCAAGCATGTCCACTGTCACGTCGTCTCCCTATTCGTCTCCTGGAGAGAGAGCCTTGGCCATCTTGACAGACTCCCTGGCTCCTCTCCAATCATGGACTCTCAGTATTTCCACTCTGCCTCCTCCCTCATTCGAACTCGATCGTCCCGCCTGAACACAGAGAGTGTTGACGACAGCATCTCCCCATCCTCTCTGTTTCGCTTCTTCCCGACCTGTCACCTTACCCACAAATCCTTTCCGACTGGCACCTACCAGCATCGGATACACTCTCCCTCCACCACCTGGACTCGTAGACAAGGTCGATAATTGGTCGATATGCTTCAATAGGTCGATAGATTGAGATTGGGACTTAGCGAATCCGATCCCTGGGTCAATGATTATATCCCATGATCGTACTCCCGCTAAAATGGCTTGCTCGACCGTTCGTCCCAATTCAGCTTGGACGCCTGCTATTACTCCTTGTGGATACTCCTGAGACTCGGGTTTGGTCATTGACGTAGAGTCGCCTCGCGAGTGCATCAAAATGACCGGAACTCCAAGGTCGGCCATGGTGGACATCATCCCTTCCTCCCTGCCTCCACGGACATCATTGATGATATTCGCTCCTGCGTCCACTGCGGCTCTGGCGACGCTTGGGCGATAAGTGTCGATAGAGATGACTACATCTTTCCACTTCTCCTCTTTTCTTATAGCTTCAATTAGGGGAACAACCCTCTTGAGTTCCTCCTCTTCGGAACACGGCGTGGAATTGGGTCGGGTGGACATTCCGCCAATATCGAGTATATCGGGACGATGGAGTGATTCGAGGATCGACTTTATACTCGCTAAAGCTGTCGTGAGGTCGAGATTGGATTCGGACCCGTCAGAGAATGAGTCGGGAGTAGCGTTAAATATGGCCATGATGAGCGGTGTGTGTATCCTGTCGAGCGGTAGAGGGAATGGGGTGGGTATTATAGGAACAAGCGTAGATGGGTGACGAGACAAGAGGACCGAGATGGGTAGATTGAGTGTGGAATGAACGAATGTCGGGCAGATACTGCTTGTCAGCTCTCCACCTATGTGTTTTGGTGAGAAGGAGGGCATACTCGTTAAGTGGACAAAGGACGAATTCACGTTCAGCGATACCCCAATGTGGAACTTCCAACCACCCTACACCATCTTCATCCTCCGCATCGCCCTTCTTTCCTACTCTGACGACTCCATCCCCGTAGAAGAGTAGATCAAGATCAACGACCCTGGGACCATTTGTGAATGTCTTGGTTCGCCCTGTGGATTTTTCGATTCGCTTCAGCAATCTCAGAAGAGGCAGGGGTTCCAAAGTCGTCGAGACCTGTCCATCAGCCTGACATCATGCTGGTGAGGGGTCAGACGTACCTCGATGACTGTATTGATGAATCTTGCTTGGTCTTCCACATACATTGGCTCAGACTCGTATAGCCTCCCTGTCCTCACTACCTTCACACCCTCTTTCTCCAACCCATCGACTGCACGTCGAATGTTGCCTACTCGATCCCCAATATTACTCCCAAGAGCAATGAATACTCTTTTGCCCAATTCCGTTGTCTCTTCGGCACCTGTACCCTCTATTGAGATAGATTGACTTGGTGAACGTCCGGTAGTCTTTAGACGTGATATACTGATTGACGGGCATGCGAATGGGAGTGCTGACGGTTTGCGTATTGTCGGATTCAATTTCGAGTTGTCGGGTATTGAAGGTAGTAGATGGGTCGCAAGTTGGTCGACCAGTAGTTCTAGTGTTCCAGCTGATGATTTCTCGAGAAACTGGCGAATCAGCAGTAGTCCATTCCTACG
>Ga0308160_10006463_pt1 | contig 11917 bp, 9 predicted proteins | sample PhyFR1_FD_201036 | JGI IMG/M metagenome (GOLD analysis project Ga0308160, IMG submission 201036) | Phyllosphere microbial communities from UC Gill Tract Community Farm, Albany, California, United States - DLSLF.R1 | ecosystem: Host-associated > Plants > Phyllosphere > Unclassified | place: USA... | reverse complement strand
CCCGCGGCGGTCTCGACCTCGTCGCCCCAGGGGAAGGCCTCGACCCGTCGCGGATCGCGGGCGAGCACGCGCACCCGGTAGCCCGCCGACAGCAGGCGGGGAACGAGCCTGCCGCCCAGATAGCCGGTGGCGCCGAGCACCAGAGCCCTCGGAGCCGTCCCGTCGGAGCGGGGCTGGGCGACGAGCGCGGGTTCGCGGCCGGTGGGGGCGGAGAGCTCGGTCATGCCCGACACCGTACGCCGGACGTCCGACATCGCCGGGGGCTTGACGACCGCCCGAGACGCCTTGTTAGCACGACCGCCCCGCGCATGCCCCGGACTGGAAACGAAACGCGGATCGGGGTAACGCTAGAAGGATGAACGAGAAATCCCCCTCGGCATCCGAAGCCCCCCGGCTCGAAGTCGACGACGTCATCGTCGTCGACAAGAAGCGCGTGCGCACCGCCATCGGCGGCACCGTCGTCGGCAACTTCATGGAATGGTTCGACTTCGGCATCTACGGCTACCTCGCCGTCACGCTCACCGCCGTCTTCGCCTCCGACCTGCCCGACCCGTGGGGCCTGCTCGTCACGCTGCTCGGCTTCGCGATCTCCTTCCTCGTCCGCCCCTTCGGCGGTTTCGTCCTCGGCCCCCTCGGCGACCGGATCGGTCGGCAGAAGGTGCTCTTCCTCACGATGGCGATGATGGCCTCGGCCACCGCGCTCATCGGCATCCTGCCCACCTCGGCGCAGATCGGGCTCTGGGCGATCGTCCCCCTCTACCTGCTGAAGATGGTCCAGGGCTTCTCCACCGGTGGGGAGTACGCCGGAGCGACCACCTACGTGTCGGAGTTCTCCCCCGACAAGCGGCGCGGCTTCTGGTCGTCGTGGCTCGACGTGGGCTCCTACGTCGGGTTCGCCGCCGGTGCCGGAGCGGTGGCCATCACCACGGCCATCGTCACGAACGTCTCGGGCCCCGACGCGATGACCGAGTACGGATGGCGCATCCCGTTCCTGCTCGCCATCCCCCTCGGCATCGTCGCGATCTGGTTCCGCCTGAAAATCCCCGAGACCCCCTCCTTCGAGCAGACGCACGCGGCCGAGGCCGAGAACGAGATCGATAAGGACGACCCGATGTCCCGCCAGGGCCTCGCCGGGATCGTGCGCCACCACTGGAAGTCCCTGCTCATCGCGATCGCCCTCGTCGCGGCGACCAACACCGCGGGATACGCCCTCACCAGCTACATGCCGGTCTACCTCGAGAAAGAAGTCGGCATCTCGAATGTGGGCTCGGCCGTCGCGACCATCCCCGTCCTTCTGCTGATGTCGGCCATGCTGCCGATCTTCGGCCGGCTCAGCGACCGGGTGGGCCGCAAACCCATCTACGTCGCGGCCGCCGGGTCCGCTCTGGTCCTGCTGATTCCGGCCTTTCTGATCATGCAGATCGGCGAGCTGTGGGCCGTCATGATCGCCCTGGTGCTCGCGGCGGTGCCGGTGGCCTTCTACGCGAGCATCGCGGCATCCACTCTGCCCGCGCTCTTCCCCACCGCCTCGCGCTTCGGGGCGATGGCGATCGCGTACAACGTGTCGGTGTCGTTGTTCGGCGGCACGACCCCGTTGTTCAGCCAGGCGCTGATCGACTGGACGGGCAACACGCTCATGCCGGCGTTCTACATCATGTTCTTCGCCGCGATGGGGCTGGTCGCGCTCCTGGCCATGCCCGAGACGGCCAAGCGCCCCCTGCTCGGTTCCGTGCCCACGGTTGAGACCCCGGCCGAGGCGAAGGCGCTCGTCGCCCGTCAGGACGACGATCCGCTGATCGACACGTCCACCATGCCCCTCGAGCTGAACCGGCCGTAACCGCCGACGACGAGAACGGGACGGGATGCCGGGTGATCGGCATCCCGTCCCGTTTTTGTCCTCCGGGATTCAGCGGCGTCGGCCGTTGCCGAACAGTCCGCGGATGACGCCGTTCACGATGCTCTTGGTCGCCCCGCGTCCGAGCAGACCGTCGAGGCCCGCGGTGGGGGCGCTCGTTCGGCTGCGCGGGGCGGCGGTCGACCTCAGGATGCGGTCGTACTCGCGTTGCGCCTTCTTCTGCGCCTCGGCGTTCGCCTTGTCGATCGCGGCCTTCTGCTTCGCGTACTCGGCGGCGTCGGCGGCCTCTTTCTTCGCGCGTTCAGCGGCAGCCTCGGCCTCGGCCGCCGCCTGCATGCGGGCGCCGAGGATCTCGCGCGCCGACTCACGGTCGATCGGGGTGCCGTAGGTGGAGAAGAGGGGGGATGCCGACACCGCCGCCGCCATGGCCTCGGCGGGGATGGGCGACATCGAGGCGCGCGGGGCGAAGATGCGCGTCCACGCCACGGGCGTGGGGGCTCCCCGTTCGCTCATGACCGTGATGATCGCCTCGCCGGTCCCGAGCTCCTGCAGCACGCGCTCGAGGTCGTATCCCGAATCCGGGTACGTGCGGACGGACGCGCGCAGCGCGGTGGCGTCGTCGGGGGTGAACGCGCGCAGGGCGTGCTGCACGCGCGAGCCGAGCTGGGCGAGCACGTCTCCGGGCACGTCCTTGGGCGTCTGCGTGACGAAGAACACGCCCACGCCCTTCGACCGGATCAACCGCACGGTCTGCGTGATCGCCTCGAGGAACGCCTTCGACGCGTCGCGGAACAGCAGGTGCGCCTCGTCGAAGAAGAACACGAGCTTGGGCTTGTCGACGTCGCCGACCTCCGGCAGCGCCTCGTAGAGCTCCGCGAGCAGGTACATGAGGAAGGTCGAGTACAGCTCGGGCCGCGCCGCCACGTTCGGCACCTCGAGCAGGCTCACGATGCCCGCCCCCGCGGCATCCGTCCGCAGGAACACCGAGACGTCGAGTTCGGGCTCACCGAAGAAGCTGTCAGCGCCCACGGCCGCGAACGCGACCAGCTCGCGCAGGATCACACCCGCGGTCGCCGCCGACAGCCCGCCGATTCCCTTGAGCTCGGCCTTGCCCTCGTCGCTCGTGAGGTAGGTGAGCACCGCGCGCAGGTCCGAGAGGTCGACGAGCGCCAGCCCCTTCTCGTCGGCGTAATGGAAGACGAGGCCCAGGCTGGACTCCTGCGTCGCGTTCAGCCCGAGCACGCGGCTGAGCAGCAGCGGACCGAACCCCGACACGGTCGCCCGCACCGGGATCCCCGAACCGACGTCGTCGCCGAGGGCGAAGAACTCGGTCGGGAACGACCGCGCCGACCAGTCCTGACCGAGCGCGGAGGTACGCGCGAGGAGCTTCTCGCTCGAGGTGCCCTCGGCCGCGAGACCCGACAGGTCGCCCTTGATGTCGGCGGCGAACACCGGGACCCCGTTCTCGGACAGCTGCTCGGCGAGCAGTTGCAGCGTGCGTGTCTTGCCGGTGCCCGTCGCCCCGGCGACGAGCCCGTGCCGATTGGTCATCGCGAGGGGGATGCGGACGGGGACGGATGCCACCGGCCCGCCGTTCACGAGCACGCCCAGGTCGAGAGCGGCTCCGGTGGCGACGTACCCCGCGGCGATCTTGTCGACCTGGGCGGCGGAGAGCGGGCCCTCGACGGGGGCTGCGGGGGTCGGGGCTTCGGTGGGGGCCGGGGCTTCGGTCGGGGCCGGGGCCGGGGGCTCGGCGGCGCTCACGGGTGCCGATGCGGGCGCGGCCGGGGCCGGGGCTGGGGCCGGGGCTGGGGCTGGGGCATCGCGCTCCTCCGGCGGCACGACCGGCGCGGGGCCGGGCGCCGCTCCCCCGGCCGCTCGAGCCCGCGCCGCCGCCGCGGTGGCCTCCGCCGCCGCGAGGTCGGCTCGCGCCCGCGCGAGTCGCAGTTCGGCCTCGGCCGCCTCCGCCTCGGCGCGCAGCCGCGCGACCTCAGCGTCGGCCGTCGTGGGCTCGTCGGAGGGTACGGAGGGCACGTCGCCGGGCTCGCTCATGCGCGACAGCCTACGACGCGGCCGCCGCCCTGGCATCCGCCTTGCGCGCCCGCCGCATCGCGAGACGGTCTTCGTCCCGCGCCCGAAGTCGCGAGAACGCCGCCGCCAGGATCAGCGCCGCACCCGCGCCGATCAGCGCGCCGCCCGCGGTGTCCGAGAGCCAGTGCGCGTGCAGGTACGTGCGGCTGAAGGCCATGAGCACGACCCAGGCGACACCGACGATCCGCACCCAGAGGCGCGGGAAGAGCACGGCCGCGACGACCGCGATCGTCGCCGCGTTCGCCGTATGCCCCGAGGGGAATGATCCGTAATCGCTGACGATCAGGATGTCCTCCGGCCGCGCGCGACCGAAGGTGTGCTTGACCACCTGCACGAGCAGGGCGCTTCCCACCGAGGCGGTCAGGAAATACAGGGCCGACCAGCGTCGACGCGACAGGTACAGCACCAGCGCACCGAGCACCGGCACGATCAGCACCGCGGTGAGATGGCCTCCGACGGCGTCCATCGCGATCGCGAAGACCAGCAGGGGCTGAGACGGCGTGGATGCGAACAGCTGGTTCCACCACACGTCGATCGCGAAGGGACTCGGCCCCCGGAAGAACACCCACGCGCCCAGCGCGCACGCGAGGGCGATGAGCACCACGCCCACCGTCGCGCGGAAGCGCTGCGGGCGCGTGTCGAGCACGTCGTCGATCGCGGAGGCGTCCATCGCCTCATGATGCCGTCTCCACGACGACGACGGAATGGGTGGACGCCGCGCGCGTCCCCCGGGGATGGCTCTGCTACTGTGTGCGCCGCGCGAGCCCGGCAACGGCCACCGCGTCGGCGCCATCCCGCTCTGCGGCGATCGCGATCCCTCCCGGCTCGCTGCTCGCGCTGGCCGGGCCGAGGACCCGGCCGGGCCGCCGCGGCGATCAGGGCGCGAGACGCTCGACCGTGCGCGGACGCACCAGGATCCACAGCGACAGCACGCCGATGACGGCGCAGCCCAGCATCACCGAGGCCATGGTCGTGGCCGTGATGCCTGAACCGGTGGCGAGCAGGCCCACCAGCGGAGAGATGATGCCAGCCACACCGAAGTTCGCCGCGCCGATGATCGACTGCGCGGTCCCCGCGGCCTTGCCGTGACGATCGAGCGCGAGCACCTGAGCGCACGGGAAGGTGAAACCGCACGCGGTCATGAAGAAGAAGAGGGGCACGATGGTTCCCCACAGCCCGAGGCCGAGCTGGTCGGTCAGCACGATCGCGCCGCCGGCGAGCACGAGGACCGCCGTCGACACGGCGAGAACCCACTGCGGCCCGAAGCGGGCGGCGAGGCGCGAAGCCACCTGCACACCCACGACGACGCCGATCGAGTTGGCCGCGAACAGCACGCCGTATCCCTGCGCGCTGAACTGATAGGTCACCTGGAAGAGGAACGAGGATGCCGACAGGTACGAGAACAGCCCGCTGAAGGTCATCGCCCCGATGATGAGCACGCCGATGAAGACGCGGTCGCGGAAGACGCTCGCGTAGCGCTGCCAGACGGTGGTGGCGCCGGGACCCCCGCGGCGGGCGGGCGGGAGCGTCTCGGGCACGAACAGGATCGCCGAGACGAGCATGACGGCGCCGTACACGGCCAGCACCACGAAGATGCCGCGCCAATTCATCACGAGCAGAAGGGCCGAGCCGGCGAGTGGTGCGAGCACGGGCGCCACCCCCGACACCATCGCCATGCGCGACAGCATGACCACGAGGCGGCGGCCACCGAACAGGTCGCGGATGATCGCGGCGGCCACGACTCCACCGGCGGCCGCGCCCGCGCCCATCAGCACGCGGGCGATCGAGAGGGTCTCGAGAGTGGGCGCCGAGGCCGCGAAGATGCTCGCGGCCACGTGCAGCGCCGTGACCGAGAGCAACGGCAGGCGGCGGCCGACCTTGTCGCTGAGCGGTCCCACGATGAGCTGCCCCAGCGCGAAGCCGATCATCGTGCCGGTCAGCGTGAGCTGGATCGCGGCCGCCGTCGTCTGGAAGTCGGCCTCGAGCACGGGGAACGCGGGCAGGTACAGGTCGATCGTGAACGGGCCCAGGGCGGTGAGCGCGCCGAGCACGAGGATGTACAGGAAGCGCCGCGATGCCGGGATGGCGTCGCCCGGGTGCAGCACGATCGGCGCCGTGGCGGGGTTCTTGCCGATCGCGCGGATCGCGCCGGTGTTCGTCTGCGGGGGGCGGGACGACGAGGGGATGACGGGGTGGGAGGCAGTATCGAGCACGCGTCTGGTTTCGTTTCGCAACACGGACAGCCCGACGGAATCGGGCTGAGAAAAGAGGGGGATCGTCGAACCTCGAATCGATTCGACATCGTCATACTACCGTGACCACCCGCACCCCACCATCCCGGGCTCGCGGGTTCCTCCCAGGCCATCGGCCCATTCACCCGCATAGGCTGGGGGCGTCGGCGGATGCCGATGTGTCCCGCCCCGAAGAGAGACAGAACACAGCGCATGACCTCCCCCTCCGACAAACGAGCCAGCGGCAACCCGGCCAAGCAGGCCCAGATCGACCTCACGGTCAAGCAGCAGCGTGAGCAGAAGCGCCAGGAGAAGCTGGCCGAGTACCAGAAGCAGGTCGCGAAGCGTAAGCGCGGCAAGCTCGTGTGGTGGGTCGTGGGTTCTACGGCCGCCGTCGCGGTGATCGGCCTCGTCATCGCCTCGTTCGCCTTCGCCCCCGCTCCCCCGACCAGCTACCAGGCCGGCAACAGCACGGGCCGCGAGATCAGCGGCGTCGAGACGTTCCAGAACCGCTCCGACCACGTGCAGGGCGCGGTGACGTACGAGCAGAACCCGCCCGCCGGCGGACCGCACAACCCGATCTGGCTCAACTGCGGCGTCTACACGCAGCCCCAGCAGAACGAGAACGCGGTGCACTCGATGGAGCACGGCGCCGTGTGGATCACCTACGACCCCGCGCGGGTCGACCAGGCCGGCATCGACGCCCTCAAGGCTGTCATGCCCTCGAGCTACGCCCTGCTCTCGCCCTACCCCGACATGGACACCCCCATCGCGGTCAGCGCGTGGAACCACCAGCTCACACTCGACGACCCGAACGACCCGCGCATCACGGAGTTCTTCACGGAGTACTGGCGCAGCCAGAACGCCCCCGAGCCGAACGCCGCGTGCTCGGGCGCCATCGACGGTCCGGGCAAGGCCTGATGAGCGACGACGCCCCGGTCGCGCGTCCCGCGGTCCGCTGGGTCGTCGTCGCCCTCGTCGCGGTCGCCGTGATCGCCGTCGCCTTCGCGATCGGACGCTTCACGGCGTTCGGCGCGACGGCGGCGCCCGCGCACCCGGGCGAGAACTCGGCCGAAGCCGGCTTCGCCCGCGACATGCAGGTGCACCATACACAGGCCGTGCTCATGGCGATGGAGATCTACCGCAAGACCGACGACGACGAGCTCCGCACGCTCTCGTACGACATCGCCACCGCCCAATCGGGCCAGCGCGGCGAGATGTACGGATGGCTCGTGCAGTGGGGCCTCCCCCAGTCCTCGAGTCAGCCGCTCATGACGTGGATGGAGAAGTCCGGCGAGCACAGCCACGGAGACACCGCGGCGCTCACGCAGGAGCAGCTGCTCTCCGAGATGGGCATGGCCACCGACGCCCAGCTCGACGAGCTGCGCAGCGATCAGGGGCGCCCCGCGGACTGCCTGTTCCTCGAGCTGATGATCCGCCACCACCAGGGCGCCATCCCCATGGCTCAGGCCGTCATCGAGCTCGGCTCCGACGCGCGTGTGAAAGAGGTCGCCGGCGCGATCGTGACCGGCCAGTCGGCCGAGCTCGACGCCATGCGCGACATCCAGTCGCGCCTCTCCTGCAGCGCCTGACGCGAACGCTCCCCCGCCACACGGCATCCGCCCCCTCTGGCCCCCACGCATAACGCCACCCGCGACGAAGAACCCGTCATACGCGCGGATCGCTTTCATCCGCGGGCTCGCTCTGTGGGCCGCGGGGTCCGTGTCGGCGCACAGCGCCCCGGAATCTGAGCGGCGGCGGGCGCCGCGCCCCGCCGGGAACGCCGAGGGGCGCGGCGCCCTTCCGGATGCCGCGCCCCTCGGGTCGTGACGGGCTCAGCCCTTCGTGGCACCCGCCAGCAGGCCGCGCACGAAGAAGCGCTGCAGGAGGAAGAACACGATCAGCGGAACCAGGATCGAGATGAACGTTCCCGCCGACTGGAGGAACCACTGGTCGCCCCAGGTACCCGACAGCGAGTTGAGCGATTGGGTGAGGGGCAACGATGACGATGGCGCGAAGATCGTCGCCACCAGCAGGTCGTTCCACACCCAGATGAACTCGAGCACCGCGAACGAGGCGAGCGCGGGAGCCGCGAGCGGCAGGATGAGGCGGAAGAAGATCTGCCCGTGGCCGGCTCCGTCGACACGAGCGGCCTCGATCACCTCGGCCGGGATCTCGGCGATGAAGTTGTGCAGCAGGAAGATGGCCAGCGGCATCGCGAAGATCACGTGCGCGATCCACACGGTCGCGAAGCTGTGCTCCACGCCGCGCAGGTCGAAGCCCGGGAAGATCGTGACTTCGTTGATCGTCAGACCGCGCGAGAACAGGCTCAGCAGGGGCACGAGGGCCATCTGCAGCGGCACGATCTGCAGCGCGAAGATGAAGATGAAGAAGAAGTTGCGGCCCTTGAAATCGATCCACGCGAACGCGTACGCGATGAGCGACGCGACCGCGAGGGCGAACAGCACCACCGGGATCGTGATCGCCAACGAGTTCAGGAACGACTGCGCGAGCGTGAGCGCGGTCCCTCCCGACGTCAGCGCGAGGCGGTAGTTCTCCAGGGTGAACGACGGGTCGGTGAAGACCGTCCACCACCCCGACGACTGGGTGTCGGAACCCGGGCGGAACGAGGTGACGAAGAGGCCGAAGGTCGGGATCGTCCAGAAGAAGGCGATCACGACGGCCGCGATCGTCGCGCCCTTCGAGGTGAGGCGCTTGCGCGCCATCGCCTCGTGCTTGCGCGTGTCGCGTGCCACCTGGCGGGCGGAGCGGGTGTCGGTGGTGGGTTCGATCACCACGGTCGAGGTGGTCATCGCACTTCCCTCTGCTTCCGGATCTGGCGCACGTTGAAGATGATCAGCGGCAGCACGAAGATGAACAGCACCACGGCCAGCGCCGCGGAGTGCCCGTAGCTCTGGAAACGCTGCTGCTGATTGACCATCTCGAAGGCGAGGACGGTCGAGTCGTTACGCCCACCGGTCATGACGGCGACGATGTCGTAGATCTTCAGGGCGCCGATGGCGATGGTGGTCAGCACGACGATCAGCGAGGACCGGATGCCGGGGACGGTGACGTTGATGAAACGCTCCCAGGCGCTCGCCCCGTCGAGTTCGGCGGCTTCGTTCTGCTCCGGCGGAACCGCCTTGATGGCGGCCGAGAGGATGACCATCGCCAGGCCCGTCTGACTCCAGATGAAGACGACGACGAGCAGGAGGGTGTTGATCAGGGGCGACGCGGCCAGCCACGAGACCGGCTGACCGCCGAAGGCCGTGACGATCGCGTTCAAGACACCGATCTGGTCGCCCTGGCGGAAGTCGTAGACGAACTTCCAGATGATGCCGGCCCCGACGAACGAGATCGCGAAGGGCATGAAGATGAGCACCTTCAGGTACTTCTCGCCCGCCGCGCGGTCGATGAAGACCGCGTAGGCCAGTCCGATCGCGGTGGCGATGGTGGGAGCCAGCAGCACCCAGATGAGGGTGTTGATGACAGACCAGAAGCCCTCGGGGTTCGTGAAGGTCCAGATGTAGTTCTCGAGACCGACGAAGTTGTCACCGGTCTTGTCGAAGAACGACTGGAAGAAGGTGGTGATCGCCGGGTAGACCAGGCCGAGCAGCAGCAGGATCGAGGCGGGGGCCGCGAACAGGATCAGCTGGAACAGGTAGCCCGCGCCCTGGCGCGAGCGGTAGTCGGCGTAGAAGAGGATCGCCCCGAGGAGGATCGCGATGCCGAGGACGTAGATGACGGCGTTCTGGTACGGGCGCAGCAGCATGAACGCGAGCACCGGGATGCCGAAGCAGGCGATGAGCCGCAGCCAGAAGTAGCCCTTGCCGGAGCGGGGCGCGTACTCGATGAGCAGCAGCAGGAGCCCGACGACCGCGCCGAACGCGACCACGACGAGCGGGATCTGGACGAGGGGGCTGAGGCCACCAAGCCAGATGAAGAAGCTGTTGAGGCTGAAGCCGATGGTGGTCGGCTTGGTGTCGGCGGGGGCCCGCGTCACCATGAAGAGGAAGAGCGCCACCGCGAGGATGAGCCCTACGAGGACCACGAGCATGGTGGTCCGATTGCGTGCGCCGGAGCCGCGCGTCTGCCGCTCGGCTCGTCCGCCCGGCGGAGGTGACGCCGTCGGCGCCTTCTCCGCGTTCTTGATATCGGTCATGACGTCCCTCCCGAACACGCCTTCGTGCTCATCGTTGAGTGCCCGTGTGGTGCGTGCGGGCGGATTAGAAGTATGGACCCGGATGGGCCGCCCGCGTGGCGGGCGGCCCATCGGTGGTGCAGCGGGCGGTTAGTTGTTATAACCGGTCTGGATGTCGCTCAGCACCTGGTCGGTCGGCGTACCGTCGATCCAGCTGACCATGCCCTTCCAGAACGAGCCCGAGCCGACGGTCGCCGGCATGAGGTCCGACGCGTCGAAACGCAGCGTGGTGTTCGGGTCCTGGACGACCTTCATGGCCTCCTGCAGGAACTCGCTCGAGGCGAGCGAGGGGTCGGCGCCCTTGTTGGCCGAGATCACGCCGCCGAGCTTGACGCGGGCGTTGGCGAAGTCGGGGGTCGACATGAACTCGGCGACCTTCTGGACGTTCGCGTCGTCCGAGAACGTGGTGACGAACTCGCCGCCACCCTCGACCGCCAGCTTGCCCTCGGTCACGCCGGGGAGCAGGAAGGCGTAGACGTCACCGTCGGGTGCGACCTTGACGTCGCCGCCCGAGGCGTTCTTGACCGTGAGGAAGTTGGACGACAGGAACGACGCCTGGTGGGTCATCGGGCAGCTGCCGTCGGCGACCTTGGCGGCCACGTCGGCGAAGGCGACCGAGTTGATGCTCTTGACGTCACCGAAGCCGGCGTTGACGTACGACGGGTTCAGGAGGATCTTGCCGGTGGCCTCGAAGGCCTCCTTGATCGGTGCGTCGGTGAACTTGACCTCGTTGGCGACCCACTGGTCGTAGACGTCGGGGCCGGACTGACGCAGGACCATGTCCTCGATCCAGTCGGTGCCGGGCCAGCCCGAGGCGTCACCCGAGGCGAAGCCCGCGCACCACGGAGCGGCGCCGGTCTTCTGCTGGATGGTCGCCGTGAGGGTCATCAGCTGGTCGAGCGTCTTGGGGACCTCGACGCCCCACTCCTTGAACTTCGCCGGCGAGTACCAGACGTAGCCCTTGAGGTTGGCGAGCATGGGTGCGGCGTAGAACGTTCCGTCTTCGCTGCCGTAGGACTTCCAGTCCTCGCCCCAGTACTGGTCGACGTTCGACGACACGGTGTCGGACGCCTTCTTCACGTCGCCCGTGCCGATGAGGGTCTTGAGCAGACCCGGCTGGGGGACGATCGCGATGTCGGGGGCGTCGCCACCGGTCACCTTGGTGACGATGTTGCCCTCGAAGCTCTTGTCGCCGGTGTAGACGACCTTGATGCCGGTGTCCTTGGTGAACTGGTCGAACGACTGGTTCAGCAGGTCGGCCTCGCTACCGGTGATGCCGCCGGAGATGCGGACGGTCGTCTCGCCTCCGGAACCGCTCGTGCCTCCGCTGTCGCCTTCGGCGCAGCCCGCGAGAGCGATCGCACCGACCGCCAACAGCCCGACGGGCGCCAGCAGGCGGTACCGCTGTGACATACCCATGTGGTCTCTCCTCTTTGAGTGTCTTGGTGCACCGGATCCCGTCGGGAACCGATTCCAGGCAACCGTAGAGCCAATCCACAAGACTTGCAACCGGCCGCAGGTCACGAACGGATAACTAGC
>Ga0308160_10006462_pt1 | contig 11917 bp, 10 predicted proteins | sample PhyFR1_FD_201036 | JGI IMG/M metagenome (GOLD analysis project Ga0308160, IMG submission 201036) | Phyllosphere microbial communities from UC Gill Tract Community Farm, Albany, California, United States - DLSLF.R1 | ecosystem: Host-associated > Plants > Phyllosphere > Unclassified | place: USA... | reverse complement strand
GCACACCGGCCCGCTGGCCAGGCGTTTGGCGCGCGCGTGGCGGTAGGTGGCCAGTGCAAACTGCTCGTGGCCCACGATCTGCTCGACCACCGGGCTGGACTCGGGCCACAGGTCCAGCAGTTCAGCCTTCCAGTCCTCGATGGACCGCGCCTGCCAGGCCGCATAGCCGGCGCAGGGCAGGCTCCAGAACAGCGACAGGCGCAGCTTGTCCTTGATGCGCGCAGTCGGCATCAGCCCATACATCCTGCGCGTGCCGCCGTAGCGCTGCTCCAGCAGGGCCTGGCCGGCCCAATCGGCCACGTCGAACATGGCCCACAATGCGCCCCATTCATAGACCGTGGACGCCACCGCCAGCCCGACCTGGGCCGGCAGCGTGGAAGCGGCGCCATCGGCGATCACCACCAGGTCGAAGCGCCGGTCTTCATGCGGCGTGACGAGCGCCGCCTGCGCGCCGTGCACCACCACCCGCTCGACCGGGCTGGCATAGTGCAGCTGCACGCCGAGCGCCAGCGCCGCATCGAGCAGCAGCTGGGCCAGCGCCGTGCGGCTGACACCGCGCGCCTCGCCCTGCCCGTAGTCGATGTCGACGATGCGCCAGTTGCGGGCGCAGGTGCCGATCAGGCGCGTGACCGGCACGCTGGCCGCATGGAAGGCGGCGCCGACGCCGAGCGCGTCCAGCGCCGCGATGCCCTGGGGCTGGATCAGGATGCCCGCGCCCAGCGGCGCCAGAGCGCGATGCTTCTCGAACACCGTCACCGCATGGCCGGCACGCGCCAGGGCAATGGCCGTGGCCAGCCCCGCGGTCCCGGCGCCGATGACTCCCACCTCCAGTGAGTTTCCATTTGGCATCATCAGGCCATTCTAGTAGATGTTCTAGAATGGCTCTACCGCTAATGGAGGGAGATTCGCATGCCGATCAAACCCGAACAACTCGCCGCACTGATGCGCGAAGTCGAGCAGGAAGACCCGATCGATTTCGCCGACCTGCCTTTTGCCGAGGAAGACCTGCGCGAGCTGGTGGCCAGCCACCTGTGCGAGATGGCCGCGTCGATGGAAAGCTTCAATACCGAAGACCGCCTGATGACCCTGCTGGCGGTGTCGGCCAAGCTGGTGCTGGAAAACATGGTCCTGCACATACAGCTGCTGCGCCGCCATGGCTTGCCGGTAGGCGAAAACGTCGAGGCCCTGCTCGGCCGCCTGCGCAAGGGCGACGCCAGCTAGGGTTATATAGCCCTGAAACACCTCCTCCCTGCGAATAAATATTCCGCCGAATATTCCTCCAGGAAATAACGTTCTTAGGAGAAATCGCGTGCATGCAACAGCAATAAAAATGCGGGTAGGATTGTGCGGGATACATCCCATTCCTTGAGGTATTATTGTTAGTGAGGAAACTCGTCGCCCGCCTTTCGGACGGCACCTGCACAACCCCTGAGGAACCCATGTCCCGTAAAGTCTCCAAGATCACCCTGACCACCGCCGCCCTGACGAGCGCCCTTCTGCTCGGCGCCCTGGGTGGCTGCAGCCGCGACGAATCGACCGCAACCCTGCTGGCCGAGGCCAAGCAGTACCAGCAGAAAGGCGACACCAAGGCCGCCCTGATCCAGTTGAAGAATGCGGTGTCGAAGAGCCCCGAAGACGCCGAAGCGCGCCTGCAGCTGGGCACCCTGTATGTCGAGACCGCCGATCCGGTCTCGGCCGAGAAGGAATTGCGCAAGGCGGCCAGCCTGGGCGCCCCGGCCGAGCGCGTGCTGCCGCAGCTGGCGCGCGCCCTGCAGTCCCAGGGCAAGTTCAAGGAAACGCTGGACGAACTGAAGCCGGAACTGGTGGCCAAGTCGGCCCCGCTGCTGGCCCTGCGCGGCGACGCCCTGCTGGCCCAGAACCAGCAGGACGAGGCAAAGAAATCGTATGAAGCGGCGCTGGCCCTGCAGGCGAACAACGGCGCGGCCCTGACCGGCCTGGCGCGCCATGCCCTGGTCAACCGCGACGCCGAAGCCGCCGAGCGCTATGCGACCGAAGCGATCACCAAGGACGCGAACAATGCCGACGTCTGGATGTTCCGCGGCGGCATGCTGCGCGCCACCGGCAAGAGCGACGAAGCCGTCAAGGCCTTCGACAAGGTGCTGGCCCTGCGTCCGAACGACCGCAATGCGAACGTCGAAAAAGCCTATATCCGCATCGAGCAGGGCAAGTACGCCGAAGCGCGCGCCGAGATCGAAGCCGGCCGCAAGGCCGCACCGAACAGCCTGGCCGTGGTTCATGCCCAGGCCCTGGTCGACTACACCGAAGGCAAGTACCCGGCCGCGCGCGAATCGCTGCAAAAGATCATGAAGAGCGCGCCGGAACACCTGCCGAGCATCCTGCTGGCCGGCGCCGTCGAACTCAACCTGGGTGCCAACGGGGCGGCCGAAAGCCACCTGCGCAAGTACCTGGCGGCCGACCCGAACAACCTGTATGCGCGCAAGCTGCTGGCCCAGGCCCTGCTCAAGGGCGCGCAGCCGGGCGACGCCGTCGCCGCGCTGGCCCCGGCCATCGACAGCACCAACGACCCGCAATTGCTGGCCCTGGCCGGCGAGTCCTACATGCAGGCGCGCGACTTCGGCAAGGCCACCGCCCTGTTCGAAAAGGCCGCCAAGCTGGCGCCCGACGCTGCCGTGGTCCACACCTCGCTCGGCCTGTCGCGCCTGAACCAGGGCGACAGCGCCCAGGCCATCAACGAGCTGCAGCGCGCCGCCGAACTCGATCCGAAGTCGCCGCGCGCCCTGACCGCGCTGGTCCAGGCCGAACTCAACCTGAAGCACTACGACAAGGCCCTGGCCGCGGCCGAGAAGCTGGAGCAGGCCCAGCCCGATAATCCGCAGACCCAGAACCTGAAGGCCTCGGTGCAACTGGCCAAGGGCGACGTGGCCGCCGCGCGCGCGGCCTTTGAAAAGGCGCTGCAGCTGCAGCCGACCTTCTTCCCGGCCGCCGCCAACCTGGCCCAGCTCGACCTGCGCGAGAACAAGCCCGACGCCGCCCGCAAGCGCTTCGAAACCATCCTCGAAAAGGACAAGAAGAACTTCGGCGCAATGGCCGCGCTGGCCGACCTGGCCATGCTGCAACAAAAGCCGGACGAAGCCACCACCTGGCTGGAAAAGGCGCAAGCCGAGAACCCGGATGCGATTCCCGCCGTGCTGAAGCTGGGCGTGCATTACCTCGGTACCAAGCAGGAGAAAAAGGCCCTGACCCTGGCACGCAAGTTCCAGGCCTCGAACCCGTCCAGCGCCGACATGCTCGACCTGCTCGGCCAGGCCCAGCTGGCCAACGACGACGCCCAGGGCGCACTCGACAGCTACAGCAAGCTGGCCGGCATGATGCCGAAGTCGGCCCTGGCGCAGATGCGCCTGGCCGGCGCCCAGGCGCGCCTGAAGAACGACGCCGCGGCCGCCGACGCGCTGAAAAAAGCCGTCGCCCTGCAGCCCGACCTGCTGCAGGCGCGCGTGGCCCAGGTGGAATTGGCCATGCGCCGCGGCCGCCAGGACGAAGCGCTGGCGATGACGCGCGAACTGCAGCAGAAGACCCCGGGTTCGCCGGTTGGCTTCCTGCTCGAAGGCGACCTCCAGCAGACCCTGAAGAAACCGGAACTGGCCGTGGCCGCCTACGACAAGGCGCTGGCGATCACCAAGTCGGGCGCGATCATGCTGCGCAGCGCCGAGACCCTGCGCCGGGCCGGCAAGACCAAGGAAGCGCAGGCGCGCATCGCGGCCTGGGCCAAGCAGAATCCGAACGACGCCTCGGTGCAGATGTACCTGGCCGAGTCGCACATGGCCGAGAAGCAGTTCAAGCCGGCCATCGCCATCCTCGAGGCCCTGGTCAAGCGCGAGCCGGGCAACGGCGCGGCCCTGAACAACCTGGCCTGGGCCTACCAGCAGGACAAGGACCCGCGCGCCCTGGCTACGGCCGAGCAGGCCTACAAGGCGGCATCGAACAACGCCGCCGTGATGGATACGCTAGGCTGGATGCTGGTGGAACAGGGCAATGTCGAACGCGGGCTGCCGCTGCTGCAAAAGGCGGTGGCGGGTGCGCCGGGGGCGCCGGAACTGCGTTATCACCTGGCGGTCGGCCTGAATAAATCGGGCGACAAGAAAGCCGCACGCAAGGAACTGGAAACCCTGCTGGCCCTGAATCGCCCCTTCCCGCAGCTCGAGGACGCGCGCGCGTTGCTGAAAACGCTATAACGTTCTACTATCTGAACATACTAAAAAAGCCATACAGGCAATTCGATAAATGGATGGATAGGGGTGCGTCACGCCGGGGTTTTCGACAAGCGGAAATCCTGGTGCGCACGTCGCAATCGGGGTGCTGCCGGATGCCGGCAGCACCGTCAAACGAGGTGTCCGGCGATGACGAATAACCAAGATGTGAAAGAAAACGGAGATATATCCGTGGAAATTCTATCGAACGCTCATGTTTTTGAGGATCGCGATAATATAGCGAGCTCGGAATTAGAGGATGTTATCGTGAACCAAGATTCATATGGAATCCGGCTTACCGATACGGCGAAAGGACGCAATTCGGCCAGCATGCTGGTCAACAAGATGTATGCCTGGCGTGGCTATGCAGGGACGCACCAGTTCTCGGACGACCCCAACCGCATCACCCTCACCGCCACCGACAAGGGCGACGTGGTGGGGACCCTGACGCTGGGGATCGATTCGCCGATCGGCCTCATGGCGGACCAGATTTTCAAGGAAGAACTCGACGCCTACCGCGCGAATGGCGCCAAGCTGTGTGAATTCACCAAGCTCGCATTCGACCCCACGGTACGCTCGAAAACCTCGCTGGCCAACCTGTTTCACTTGGCAGTGATTTACGCCCGCGATATCCACGATTGCACGGATATCGTCATCGAAGTCAATCCGCGGCATCGCCGCTTTTATGAGCACATGCTCGGTTTTCAACGCGTGGGCGACGTCAAGACCAATCCGCGCGTGAATGCGCCGGCTTACCTCCTGCGTATCAGCCTCGATTATGTAACGGAGCAGATCAAGAGTCTCGGCGGCACCTGGTCGACCAGCACCAACGAGCGTTCCTTCTATCCGTATTTCTTTTCGCCGCGCGAGGAACAGGGCATTATCAACCGCCTGCGCCGCATCGACGAACAGCAGGTCGCGTAATTCCATCGGCGGGCGCCCGGCGCCCTCCTTCCTGCTTCATTTCCGCTCCATTCCCCGCCTTTCCTTTTCCGCAGATGACGACTCCTTTCCCCTACGAGCAGGCTTTTTCCCGAAACATTGGCTGGGTAACGAAGGAGGAGCAGGCAAGATTGCGGCAAAAGCGGGTCGCCATTGCCGGCGGCGGCGGCGTCGGCGGCGTACATGCGATGACCCTGGCGCGCCTGGGCGTGACCAAGTTCCACATCGCCGACTTCGACAGCTTCGACGTGCCGAACTTCAACCGCCAGGTCGGCGCCATGGTCTCGACCCTGGGCCAGCCGAAAGCCGACGTGATCCGCCGCATGCTGCTCGACGTGAACCCGGACTGCGAAGTCACGGTGTTTGGCGAAGGCATCAATGCCGGCAACCTGGAAGCCTTCCTGCAGGGCGTCGACATGTACGTCGACGCCCTGGATTTCTTCGCCTTCGAGATCCGCCAGCAGACCTTCGCCCTGTGCGCCCGGCTCGGCATTCCGGCCAGCACGGTGGCGCCGCTGGGCATGGGCGCGGCCCTGCTGAACTTCCTGCCGGGCCAGATGACCTTCGAGGAATACTTCCAGTGGGGCGACCTGCCCGAAACCGACAAGGCCGTGCACTTCGTGGTCGGCCTGGCGCCGGCCGGCCTGCACCGCCCCTACCTGGTGGTGCCGGAAGCGGTGAACTTCGTCGAGCGGCGCGGCCCCTCGACCATCATGGCTTGCCAGCTGTGCGCCGGCGTGATGGGCACCGAAGCGCTGAAGATCCTGCTTGGCCGCGGCAAGGTATTGGCCGCTCCCTGGGGCGTGCAGTTCGACGCCTACCGCAACAAGCTGGTGCGCACCTGGCGCCCGGGCGGCAACAAGAATCCGCTGCACCGCCTGATGATTGCGGTGGGCAAGAAGCAGCTGGCCAAGGACTTGGCCGCCGCAGGAGTAACGCGATGAACATGCAGGCGATCGAACAGATCCTCGACCTGGCGCGCTGGGCGCCCAGCGGCGACAACATGCAGACCTGGCGCTTCGAGATTGCCGCGCCGGACCACCTGGTGGTGCACGCCTACGATACGCGCGACCACTGCGTCTACGACCTCGACGGCCACCCGAGCCAGATCGCCTTCGGCACCTTGCTGGAGACGATCGCCATCGCCGCCAGCGGCCACGGCCTGCGCGCCGACATCGCGCGCCGCCCGGCCGGGCGCGAGACCCATCCGGTGTTCGACGTGCGCCTGGTGGCCGATGCGGCCGTCGCGCCCAGCCCCCTGATCGGCGCGATCCGGGAACGCACGGTGCAGCGCCGCCCGATGAAGACCACGCCCCTCACGGCCGAGCACAAGCGCCAGCTGGAAGCGGTGGTGGCGCCCCACTACACCCTGGGCTGGCTGGAAAGCCGCGACCAGAAGTGGAAGGCGGCCAAGCTCATGTACAACAACGCGCGGCTGCGCCTGACGATGCCGGAGGCGTTCGACACCCACCGCAGCATCATCGACTGGGAAAACCGCGTCGAAAGCCCGGACAAGGTGCCGGCGAATGCCCTGGGCGTGGATGCCATGACCCTGCATTTGATGAAATGGGCGATGGTCAGCTGGCGCCGCATGAAGTCGGTGAACACCCTGATGGGCACCTGGGCCCCGCGCCTGCAGATGGACCTGGCGCCCGGCATGGCCTGCGCCGGCCACTTCGTGCTGCGCGCCGCCAGCAAACCGTCCTCGATCGACGACTACGTGGCCGCCGGACGCGCGCTGCAGCGCTTCTGGCTGACCATGACCACGCTCGGCCTCTACATGCAGCCGGAAATGACGCCGCTGATCTTCTCGAAATACGCGCGCGAGAATACCCGCTTCACCGCGGACGCGCGTCTGGAAAACGCGGCGCGCGACCTGCAGCGCCAGACCGAAACACTGATCTTCGGCGGCGCCGGGCATCCGGTCTACATGGGGCGGCTGGGCTATGGGCCGCGGCCGACATCGCGCTCGGTGCGCAGGCCAGTGGCGGAACTGATGCAGCGCTGAGGAAAGCCACACCAAGCAAAACGGCAAGCCTGCGCTTGCCGTTTTTTTGCACGTCGATCGGTAGGACGTAAAAACAAAAAGAGCGGGCAAGCCCGCTCCTTTCGTAGTTTCAGGAAATTCCCGAAGACTTAGGCCTTCTTGGCGCGCTTGCGAGCAGCGACGCCGGCGCCCAGCATGGCGATGCCGAACAGGGCCAGCGAACCTGGCTCTGGCACTTCAGCCAGTTTGAACTGACCGTTGTTGCCGACGAAGAAGTACTGGCCAGGAGCATTGGCGTAGCTACCGCCGCCGCAGCCGGGGCCGCCGAAGCCGGCGAATTCGCAAGCGACTTCGCTGACCAGGGTGCCGTCAGGATTCGAGACAGTGTTGGCGTTGGTGAACGCGAACGACATGATCGATTCCATGGCCAGGTCGTCGCCGTTGCCGCGGAAGAAGTAACCTTCGGCCAGCGAGCCTGCCTCTGCGCGTGCCAGCACGGTCACTTGACCGTTGTTGGTTGGGTCGCCGCTTGCATCGACCAGGCCGCCGCCGCCTTGCAGCACGTTGAATTCAGCGATCAGGTTGCCCAGGTTGGCGCCGTACACGCCTTCGGCGCCGGCGTATTCGCCATCAACCGGGTTCTGGTACATGCGGATGGTACCGCCGGTGAACGAGAACGCGCCGCTGAAGTTACCGGTACCGGTCGCTTCGAAGGTCGCGGTGATGTTGCCGCCTTCGTAGCCAACTGGGAACAGCTTGCCTTTACCGTCAGCCTGCACGATGTTGAACACAGCGTGTTCGGTGAACGAGAAGCTGTTGCCGCCGGTTGGGTTGATCTGGATGAAGGCATTGCCATTCACGTCCAGGTATTCGTTGACTTTCTGGCCGGCTTCGTAGCCGCCGCCGTTCGGGTTGAACACCCAGTTGTTCAGGACAGGACCAGCGTGGGCGGCCGAGGCCATGGACATTGCAACAGCTGCAGCGCAGGTCAGTTTCTTCAGAAATTTCATGATCGGTAATCCTCGATGTGGTTGATCGGTTTTGGCAAACACACTCAACTATTAGCAAGGCCCGTGCCAGGAATTCACATTCTTTTAAAATCAATAACTTAGCAGTATTCGTTAAAGTTTCGCCAACTCATCTGTAAAGTATCTCGACATACATTTCTTGTTGGAAAATGTCAAGAAGAATGTTTAATGTCTTTTGTGCAATTTGTTGTTGAGCTGGTCGATGATCTCGCTGGTGGCGCCCACGATCTGCGGGGCTTCGAAGCCGGCGCGCGTCAGCTCTTTATAGAATGAGCGGGCCAGGATGCGCGCCACCTGTTCCGGGTTGCGGTAGGCCGTCAGCGCCGGACCTTCGGCCTCGTGCGCCAGGGCTTCGCGGGCAAAACGCGAGGCCAGCAAGTGTTGTAATTGCGCTACCTGGATCGACTTGCCGATAAACAGGCAGACCACCTCGAACAAGACCAGGTCTGTTTCCGTGAAGCCCTTGCCGGCCACGTTGGCCACGCCGACCGTGCGGCCATCGATGCGGATCGGCGCCGACATCATGCTGCGGCCCGGGTCGCCGGGGCGGCGCGCCAGCAGCGCATAGGCCGACTTGCCGATATCCTCGACCAGCAAGGCCTGGCCGCTGGCGAGCACCTGGCCGCAAATCGCCTCGCCGCGCCCGATGCTCGCTTCCAGCGCGGCTGCCGGCAGACGGTCGCCGGGTGCGCCGGCATGGGCATGCACGCGCAGGCGCCCGTCTTCTTCCGTGGCGCCACCACTGAGCAGCATGATCGAGCAGCTGTCGGCGTCGAGCAGGCGTGCGCATTCGCGCGCCTGGCCTTGCAGGCTGTCTTCCAGGCTGCCCTCGAAGACGAACGCGCGCAGTGCTTGCAGGCGCTCCAGACCCTGGCTCCCTTCCATTCCACTTCTCCTCGACAGGACACTGCCCGTCCATTGTTGTCCCGGCGGCCCTGCCGGCGCTTCCTTACTGCGCCGGCTCGGCCTTTGGGGACAGGAATGCCTTGTGAAACAAATGCCGCGACAGCATCAGCGGCGGCATGCGCAGCCAGTTACCGCGGATATACAGCGCGGCGCGGGCGGCGGCGCCGAACGCGTCGGCGCAGCTCGGATGCGGCGGCTGCAGGGCGCGCAGGAACAGCGCGTCCATCAGCGCCAGCAGGGCCGGGTTCGGCGCGCCGGCGCGCGCAGCGTCCAGCACGCCGGCCGGCACCGGGGTCCCCAGCAGGCGCGTGCAGTAACGCAGGGCATAGCATAGCGGACGCGCCAGTTCCAGCTCGCGCGCACGGGCCGGCAAGGCCGCCCAGAAACCCGGATCGGCGCCGAAATGGCAGAGCAGGCGGTGCAGGTCGAACAGATCGCGCAGGCCGTGGTGGTATTCGCCCTCGGAAAACAGGTGCACCGCGCTGTGCAGCACCATGTCGCAAGGCGCGAGGGTGTAGTAGCCGTCGCGGCCGGGAATCGCCCGTGCGCCGGCGCGCAGGCGCGCCGGGTCCGGGCGCACCGCCGCCGTTTCGGGCAGGATCGCGTGGTGCACGTCGATCACGCTGGCGCGGCGCACGTGCTGCATCGGCGGCAGCTCGTGCATCCATTCGCGGTAGTAGCGCTGGTCGTATTCGTCGTGGTGGCTGCCGGCCCAGCCGTGCAGCATCAGCACGCTCTCGACGTCGGCCAGGCGCTCCTTGGGCACCAGGATGTCGACGTCGGAGAACAGCCGCCCGCCCCCGGCCGGCAAACCGGCTGCGGTATACGCCGCGCCCTTGAGCAGGATCAGCGGCAAACCGGTGTCGCGCAGCGCCTTCTGTATTTGCCGCAGCTCGAAAGCGACCGCCCGCAGGTGACGCTCCCATACCGTGCGCGACCAGGCGAGGCGGCGCCGCACGCGCGCCGGCAGCGCCGCCGATATGCCCGCTTCCTCGGCCAGCAGGCCCAGGGTGGCGGCCAGGTTCGACGCCAGCGCCTGGCGCAGCAGCAGGTCCCATTCGTCTTCGCTCAGTCTGGCCATGCAGGCCGGCGCGCGCAGCGCGCGCAACAACAAGGGCATTTCCTTCATGCGCGCTCCAGCAGCAGGCGCTCGAACACGGCAACGGCGTCGTCCAGCACGCCGTAGCAGAAGTCGTAGGTGCGCACGGCGCCGACCAGGCGCGCCACGGCCTCGAAGCCGGCGGCGCCCAGCAGGCTGTAGTTGAAGGCGTTCCCGGCCAGGCGCATGTGGGCGCGCGCCGGCGCCACCGGCGTCAGTTCGGCCAGCGCGCCGGCGCGCCACTGCGGAAACACGATCCAGGCCGGGCTGGCCGCGTCCCCGGCGCGGGCGACGCTGTCGCTCGATGCGCGCATGTGCGCCACGGTACCCTTCACGGTATCGGCCACCGGACGCGTGAAGATGGCCTGCGGCGCATACTCGCGCAGGATGCCGATCGACGCGTTCTTCAGGCTGACCGGACGCGGTAAGGGGTCGATATTGCCGTCGTCCAGGCGCACCAGCGTCAGCTCGTCCGACAGCAGGCGCCAGCCGCGGTTGACCAGGGCTGCGCACAGCGTGCTTTTTCCCGATCCCGGCGGCGCCGGCAGGATCGCGGCGACGCCGCCCTTCTCGATCACCGCCGCATGGATGACCAGCCAGGAGTGGGCCTGGCTCGAGACACACCAGTTCATGGCCCACTCGAACATCGGAAAGGTTTGGTCCAGGGGCAGCGGCTGGAAAGGCGCCATGCCATCGTAGTGGAAATGCACTTGCGGGCGCAGCAGGCGGCGCAGGCCGCGCGAACCCGACAGGGCCACATGAAAGTCGGCCAGGCCACCCTCGCCCAGTACCGGATAGTCGGCGTACATGGTGCCCAGGGTCTCCGCCAGCAGCGCCAGCGGGCTTTTCACACAGGTGACGAAAGGGCCCGTCCGCAACCGCAGGCCGGGGCCGCGCAGGCGTGCAACCAGTTCGTCCCGGCCCAGGCCGGCAACCGTCAGCATGGCAGGGCCTCGATCAGTTCGAGCGCAGCCAGGTCGTCCAGCAATGCAGTGAGGTCGTCCAGGAGGGCGGGGTCGGATGCGGCATCGCCGCCGTCGAGGGCAAGCAGCGCCAGTGCGGTCTGCGGCGCGGCGCGCAGCACCTCCAGCAAATCGAAGGCGGACTGGTCCAGCAGGTGGGTGTCGCCTGTCAGATCGTTGAAGAGCACGCATTCGCCGTCATGGCAGCGGTGTGCCAGGCGCTGCCCGGGTGCCAGGCGCCAGGTCGGCGAACTGCTCATGCGTGACGGCGGCCTTTCAGTCAACTACTCAGCGGACAGTCGTCTGGACGTAAGCCGCAATCTCGGCGCCGGTCCACGGCCTTGCGCTGCGGCTCGGCCGATAGGAATTCTTGAGCGCAAATTCATCCCAGATCGTCACCACCGTCTCTTCCGGTAATACGCTCGGGGTACCGGCCAGGCGGGCGGAGCGGGCGTTGAGCAGGGCCGTGACAGCTTGCGAGGCAACAAACGACGTGTCGATGGCGGCCACTGCGTCCGGACGCTCGAGAACCTGCAACAACGTGACCGTCTTCAAGCCTTCGTATGCGCCCTGGGCGCGCAACACATCGCCGAACAGGGTCTCCGGGACAACGCCGGCACGCGCTTTCCAGGCGCCGGGATTGGCTTTCCAGTACGCCGCAGAGCGATTGTTGCTGCAGGTATTGTTCGGATCGTGGCTGCTTCCCTTGATCGACATAAAGCCTGACGGTGTCGTGCAGGTCTCGGCCAGATTGGCCGAGCTTG
>Ga0308160_10006459_pt1 | contig 11923 bp, 14 predicted proteins | sample PhyFR1_FD_201036 | JGI IMG/M metagenome (GOLD analysis project Ga0308160, IMG submission 201036) | Phyllosphere microbial communities from UC Gill Tract Community Farm, Albany, California, United States - DLSLF.R1 | ecosystem: Host-associated > Plants > Phyllosphere > Unclassified | place: USA... | reverse complement strand
GATGCGCTCGCCGATGCTGCCGTGCAGCGCGACGAGGTGGTGGACGCCGTTCGCGACGGGGGAGTGTTCTTCGACGTGCGGGGGTGGCAGGGGAACGGGGCTCGGGGGATCGAGTTCGTGCAGGTGATGGTGTTCTCGGAGTACCGGTCGTTCGACAAGCTCGAGCAGCTGCGGCACGCGGTGGAGAGTGGGACGTTGACGCCGCGGGTGGCTGAGGTGCTGCCGGCTGCTCGGGCTGTGGAAGCGCATGAGCGGTTGGAGGCTGGGGGGACGCGGGGCCGGTTCGTGCTCACCTGGGAGCAGTCGGCGCACTGAGCCCTCAACAGGTCATCGCGCCCCACGAACTTCGCGGCACCACCAGCTCAGAGAATTCGCACTCTGTAGAACCTGTAGGCACGGAGGCTCGTGAGCTGTACTGAACTACGCCTCTCGGTAATGGAGGGTTCGCAAGTCGGATATCTTATCCACACCCGGGAGCCGTGTCCCGAAACGTGCCCAGTGCCCGTTGCAGACATGCAGCCCCTCTGTGATGCTTTGGTCGCCGTACTTGCACATGAGCCAGAGATGAATATCGGAAAGCGGAGCGTTCAGCTGCGGTGGAATGAGATCGCGCGGATCAGGGGGCGGCGCAAAGCTGGCAAACGCGGCCGTTAGATTGCCGGGGGGACCGAACGGGTACATAATCAGATGCTTGTTCGGATGCCCGTTCAGCTTGTCCGCCAAAGCCTGCGCGCCGCCGCGCTGCTGCGTATTCACGATTCGCAGCGATCGCCGAATCAAGTTCCACGGATCATAGGATGATGGCGCATGCTCGACTGTCCACCTAATTTGATGTTCTTTTGCGTCCGGATGCGAGCAGGACTCAACTCGCATCGCTCGGACGCCATCGTCGTAGGCGCCAAGACCGAGGAACGGAGCGGGACCGCGGTCGTCGAACGATCGATGCTGGTTGAGCGACGGCCAATAGAAGACGGACGCGGCTTCCTCAACCCACCGGATGACGTCGGCGCCGATTCTGCTGCGTACATCCTTCGTGACGCCTCCAAGCACCGTGTATGGGATAACCACCCATACACAATGAGACAGGCTCGGCTCAGCTAGTGGTGCGAGGCGTTGTTCGGCTTCGCGCACCGCGGGTGGGACGGTAGTAATTACCTCCGCGACGTGCTTGCCGTCGGCGGAGAGCAGGTCGGGCATGCTCGGCCTCGAACCATCGTCATAGACATAGAAATCGACGCCGAGTTCCCTGACGAGCATGAGCCGCGCGTGCTCTTCTTCAACTTTGCTCACGATCCGGTGCCCCTTGCTGCTGCTTGCCCGTGTCATCTCTGGCTGACACCTAACTAGCGAACCAGAGTTTGGGACGAGATGCATTTGCGCAGGAGCCGGTGAGTGCCCGTACTTTGACCCGCTCGTCACTGGGCCCGGCACGGCGCCGGCGGGACGCCGGAGCTGGGCGGCGAGATTGAGGGAGCCGGAGCGGTAGCCGGTAGCCTGACCGCTGGAGCCTTCATCGCGCGCGGCGTTGTGTTCCCTGGCGACAGGGCCTAGAACCAGTCCAGCAGTGTCGGTCCGTCAATCACCGCGACCCGACTCCTCGTGGCACTCAACCAGGGCGACCAACTCCGGGTCGCCGGATACCAGACGAACTACGGCGCGAACACCGTTGGAGTCGATGAGGGAGCCACTAGCCTCACCTTCGAGGTGATCCTCCAGGACCTGGCCTGACCTAGGGCAGATCGCCGATCGGGTGGTTAGGCATCGGCTAGAAACGGGAATTGCTCATGTCAGACTGCTGCCATGACACTTCCCCTTTGGCTACAGATCGTCGCCCTCGTAGTCCCGGCAGCCGTAGCGATCTTCTCCGCCCTCTGGGCCTCAAAGTCGGCGAGCCGTGCTCAGCAAGCGGAGCACGAGTCCTCGCGTCTTCGGGCACTTGAGGATCGAGTGGCCGAAAAGAAGTACGCGTTATACCAGCCGTTCCTGCAGACGCTGGGAGACATGCTGACCCCATCTCGCAACGCTGCGGCGACCGCCGGACTCGAGGATGTGCTCGCTGACTTTCAGACCTTCGTGACTGTCTGGGGATCCGACGATGCCGTGGAGACCTTCTACCGCTACCGCATCGCCGCGAACAATTCGCCACCGAACCTGGTTATCATGCGTCTGATGGCCGACTTCCTTGTGGCTGTGCGGAGGGACATCGCTTGGCCAGACACTCGGATCCCAGCGCTGTACACGATTGGACTCCGGATCAACGACTTGGCTGAGCACCCTGAGATGGTCGCCGCGCTGTCTCTACCTCTGGACGAGTTCCTTGCCACTCAGGACTGGGAGCCACCCTTTGAAGTACCCCGTGGTTGACGCGCGAGGCGTCTGGCCCCGTCTCAAGGAGTTAGTGCTGTAGTCCCAAAGCCACCGCAGCCGCGATGACGATGATGCCTGTGATGATCCCGATAACGGAGGCCGCGGCGTGGTCGCGCCAGGTGCGCTTGAACCAGTTCTTCGTCGTCTCCTCGGCCGGGCTGGGAGGCGTGGCGGAAGCCTCGATCGGTTGACTTGCCGCGGGAGTCGAAACAGGGGCGACCACCGCAGGAGTAGGGGTGACCGCTGCGGGAGCCGGGGGCGAGGCAGGAAAGCCTACCGGTCGCCCTGCTGCGGCTACTCGATCGGCAAGTTCGAGAACCTCATGTCCCCACCCGATGTCTGAGGTTCGAACATCGACGGTCACGCCGCCGAAGTCGCGGAACCAACTGATCGTCGCCTCGGGGCTGATGTTGTAATAGAACGTGACCGAGATCCGCTTGGCTTCGATGGCCTCCGCGTCCGCTTCGGCGTAAATATCAGCCACGACGGTCGGCGCGATGCTAGTCACCCCTGACTCGACGCTGAGTCGCTCACCGTCGATCGAAGCGGCCATGTGCGCGTGATCTTCGACTGCCTGCCGCCGCCGCTCCATGAGCGGGAACAGTGAGTCCGCCAGGTGCCGGATGAGGACAAGCGCTTCCCCGGCATCCGCCACTTCGAACTTCCGCTTGTCTTCCAACTTTCGAGGCACGGTCAGATTCTAGCCGGACGCATGTACTTGACTTCTCTTGCTTGGAACCGGCTGATCGCCGCGCTGGCCGACGTCACGGTCGTGGTCGAAGCGGGCGCCCGGTCGGGGACGCTCAACACCGCCCACCACGCCGCGCAGCTCGCCCGGCCCGTGTTCGCGGTGCCGGGAGCGTTCGCCTCCTCGGCCTCGGTCTGGTGCCATCGGCTCATCGCACAGGGCCGGCGCAGATCGTCGTGCACCCCGGGGATCCGGTAGCGGCGGCGCGGCCCGCGACTGGGGCGAGCGGGGGAGCGGTGCCGGACGAACCGCTCCTGTCCGGTCGGCAGGACCCCGAGGTGTTCCGGGTGCTCGACACGCTCGGCCGTCGCGCCCTGCCGAGGCCTAGATCGCCCGCCGGGCCAGGATATCGATGGCCGACGTCGCCGACGCGCTCGCCCTGGCGCAGCTGCAGGGACTCGTCGTCGCGAGGGGCGGCGGGTGGAGGCGGGCATAACGTCCCGTCGCCGTGCGCTGGCGTGGCGGTTGCGCGGACGGACGGTCATCGTTCAGTGTCTGACGCCGAACGTCCGAGGGCAGTGGTCGACTGACGATGGAGGGATGTTCTCCAGCCGGGGCACTCGAGCCTCCGAGTCGTTCAAGCTGATCACGCGGAGGGCGAGGAAGGTTGACCCGCGCCTGCCGAAGCCGCAAACCTCGTAAACGACGCTTAGCCCGTTCGCCGACGCTCGATGGAAATCTGCTACTGGTGCCTCGACCCGCTTCGGAGGGTTTCCGCGCGCGAGCAGGTATGTCGCGCGTTGTCAATCGGCAAGAAGACCTACATCGCGGAGTTCCACTTCTGCGAGGCCAATTGCGTGCCCTTCCTCGAACGAGTGTTCCCGACGATTGAGTGTAAGGAACGAACCGTCGCAGTGGAGGCCACGGCCAAGACGCCAGGTCGCCCCAACTTCGGCAAGCAGTGCCAGAGGTCCGCCGTTCAAGGACCAAGGGACTGCTGCAGGTTCGGTTGAATCCTGACAGGTAGGAGCATTGGCTCCTGCTGGAAGGATGTGCGCCACGGTGAAGGCGTATGCGGAAGAGTTCCGCTGTGATGTGATCGCGGTCGCCCGGAAGGGTGACACGTCGGTGCGGCAGGTCGCGAAGGACTTCGGCATCTCCGAGTCCCATCTTGCCCACTGGTTGCGGCTCGCGGACCGCGACGACGGCATCAGTGTTGGAGCGTTGCCGTCGGCGAAACCGGTCGAGCAGGCGGAGCTGCGGGAAGCGCAAAAGCGGATCCGGCTGCTCGAGCAGGAGAACGAGATCCTCCGCCGGGCAGCGGCCTACTTCGCCCAGTCCCGGCTCCCAAAATAATCTAACCGCGGTCCTCGAACTCGCCGACGACGGTGTTCCTGTCGCGGTGGCCTGCCGGGTGCTGGGCTTCTCGAAGCAGGTGTTCAACCGGTGGCGGGCCAGCCCCGTGCCCAAGCGTGACTGGGACGACGGGCACCTGACCAACGCAGCGATCGACGCGCACCGCGACGACCCGACGTTCGGGTATCGATTCACCGACGACGACCTCCACGCGGCAGGCCACCGGGTTTCGGACCGGCGGGTGTGGCGGCTGTGCTCACAGCAGCGGCTCTGGTCGTTGCATGCGAAGAGGCGGGGCCTGAATCGCCAGGCTGGGCCACCTGTGCACGACGACCGGGTCCGACGAGCATTCACGGCGCCAGACCTGGACTGGCTGTGGCTGACGGACATCACCGAGCACCCGACAGGTGAGGGCAAGCTCCACCTCTGCGCGGTCAAGGACGCCTGCTCGCGGCGCGTAGTCGGCTACTCGATCAGTGGCCGGATGCGGTCCTCGCTTGCCATCGCGGCTCTGCAGATGGCGGCGCAGCGCCGGAACCCGGCCGGGACGGTTGTCCACTCAGATCGGGGCGGCCAGTTCCGGTCGAAGAAGTTCGTCCGCGCGCTCAGCGATGCCGGGCTGCTCGGATCGATGGGCCGAGTCGGTGCGTGCGCCGACAACGCGGCGTTGGAAACGTAATGCGCGCTCCTGCAAAAGAACGTCATGAACCGGAAACGTTGGGCGACCCGGGAGGAGCTTCGGCTGGCGACGCATTATCTGCATCGATGCGACCTATCACCGGAAACGATCATCAACCCATAGGTCGCACTCGCGGCCTAAACGAACGAGTCAACCGAGGTCCCGCGGCATCAACTCAACCGTGGGAAAAGGAAGGCCCGATCGCTACACACCGCCTACCATCGCGACGCCGTACTCGCTCAGCGAGGAAGCCCGCGGGTCGGAGATACAAGGCGCGGGCCTTCTTCCTCTTCGGGCCTGGGTCCAGACTGACGTCGCGTTGTTCCGTGTCGATGGTGTCGCTGTCTGCATGACGCTGGATGCGGTGCTCGTTCGATGGGACGGGCCAGTCGGTCCGCTCGACGCGGGTTTGGCGTGTCGCCGTTAAGCACCGGGGTTAGGACGGCTGACCTCGGAGTTCACGCTGTGCCGTCGTAAGCGCTGCTTCAAGCTTCTTCCGGTCCTCTTCATCGATGGACCACGCATGCCAGCGTCGAAGCGCCTTCTCGAGCGCGTCCCGGCGCAGGGTCGCCGTCGCCAGATGCTCCCGCGCTGTTTCGACTTGGTCGGACGCCCTCTGAAAGTGGTCGGCTGCGGTGGCGAAGTGTTCGCCCGACGCGCTGAGGCGAGCCTCACCGGTTCGGACAGTTTCTTCTACCGGCTCTCGAAACTGCTCAGGCAGACTCGCCACCGTTGCTCGAGCCGATCGCAGCTTCTCCTCGGCCTCCCCACGATGTGCTAGAGCTTCCGCTTGACGAGTCTTGAAGGTCCCGAGCGTTTCTTCAAGTCGCCGAACGGCACCTCTGTGCTGCGCTTCGACCGCCGGAAAGTCTCGGAGGGTTCGCTTTGCATTTCTCTTGAGACGGCGTCGGTTCCGACTCCACTTCGACCACGGTGGCACCCTGACTAGGAAGAGCATCACGTCGGGATTCGTGCGAAGGAAGGCGTCCAGCACCGGGGTGACGAGCACCAACGCAGTCACGCCTATGAGGTTGCTGTTAACGGCACTGGCCGAGTCGGTGCTGCGTCCGGAGGCGAGCGCTTGTAGGCCCCTCGCCATGATGAAGACGAGAGTTGCTCCCTGGTAGAGGAAAGCCAAGCTGAGGAGTAACCGAACCAGCGCGTGGTCCTTGAGTGTCCAGCGTGACGCGGTTCGCCGGGCCTCGATCACCATGGCAAGGCCAAGCACGGGGACTGCAGTCACGACCGCAGCCCAGTAGGTGGAGGCTCCGGAGGACTGCGCGGCGAACATGAGACAACGTTAGAGGAACGAGGCCCAGTGAACGACCTCGGACGTACGCCGAATCGTCCGTCGTGTCTGCATCAGGCAGAGCAGCACCCCCGGAAGCTGTGCTGGTCGTGCAACGGAAGCTCTACGAGCGCATCAAGCAGCTCTGCATCGATCGTGTCGTGCCTGTCTCGCGGAGCGTTCGTGCCTTCAAGGGGCTGCGTCTTCGCTTCGATGTGCCCTCGGAGCCGTCCTTCGAGCCCTAATCGCGCTTTTCGGGCTTAATTGGCACTTCAGGACCTATGTTTCGGACCTGTAGATACTTCTTCTATAGGGGGCTTTTCTGAGATCAGGGGTCGAAGTGCCAACTGTAGACGCGACCCGCCGTGGCGTATCCTCGCTGCGCCGCCGCACAGCGAGCTATCACCAGTCCTAGGAGGACACCAGTATGAACATCACCGCCACCATCAACCAGATCGAGGGTAACGAGCCGACCGAGGCGAGCGCCTACTACCTGAACGTCCGAGGCGAGGTCATCGAGCGATCGGTCCTCGGCTGGATCGAGAAGGACGGCAAGGTGCACCCCGTCGTCCGACAGGAGCAGTACCTTGTCGCTGCCGGCGACCTGTTCGACGACGGGACACTTTACCTCAACGTCCGCTCGAACTCAGGCGGCACGTCGACCGTGGCCGAGGCCTTCCCGTGGATCGAGCGCTCCGGGCAAGGCCTGCTGTTCGGCATCATCGGCTGGGCGCGCGAGCACCTGCTGCGCGGGACGGAGGCTGACCAGGTCAAGCGCTGGCTGTCCGAGTCGCACGGCTCGGACGCTGGGAGCGACATCTTCCGTCGCGCCCAGGCGTAGCGGGCACGGGGAAGGCTACGGCCGGGGCCCTTCCTTCTCTAGTGCCGCTCGATGCGTACCTTGATGGCGCGTTTCGGAGTGAGGAGAGCAACCGCCGCTGCCAGACGCTCGAGCAATACCACACTCAACGGATCCACTCGAGCCACGGGCTCACGCCCGCAGCCCGAGTGTCACTAACCTGATGTCTCAGCACGGCTAGAGCGTTTGCTGCTGCTACTTGGCTGCTACTTGGCTGCCACAGCGAAATCAAGAAGCGGACTCAGGTCGTGCTCCCAGAAAATCACCACGCCTGCATCTCGTGCCGCTTTCAAGGCAGAGAGATCGAACACTCCTGATAACACGACCCCCGTTACGGCCTGGGAACCGAAGTATGTTGTCCAGCCGTCCGCTTTCCCTCTGACCTCTCGGTTGACCCGCTTCCATCCATTTTTTGGTCCATTAGATACCTTGCACTCCAGGAGAAACATACGCCCGTCGAACAAACGCGAGGGTACGTCACATTTTGCGCCGTGGACCGGACGTTCCTTTGAATAGGTGCCGCGAGCTATGTCATCTAACAGCTCGATCTGTTCTCTTGCCGCGTCAAATGTGAGACCGGCTAAATTGAGCGTTTCCCCAGTTGTCTCCTCCTGCAGTCTTGAGGCGGAGCCGCGACGGACTGTTCCAAGATATTGCGTTGCCCACAAGAGGGTCGTAGCTCCGACGGCATGGTCTCGCTCATGTGGCAAGGGTGCACGGCCCTGCCTTACCCAGGGAAATCGAATCGGGTCAATGACCAGATTCAATGCCTCGGCTGTGTCGTCCGCGAGCCGAGGTGGGACACGCCTAAATTTAGTGCCGCCGATCAGGGTCCAGAGATCTTCTTGGCTGATCGGCGGGCCGGTAAGGTAGCGCGAGGGTTGCCAAGCGTCGGGATCCGAGCGGAAAACATCACCGTTGAGCCTTCTCAGGTCATCGGACATCGTCATGAGAGCTTCGACCCTAGGCCTGAGCTCCCAATAGGTCTTCTCGAATGCGTCGGGCCCTTCGGCTCTACGCTTTGAGCTGAATTCTCTCTCGGCACGATCGCGGCCGATTTTTAAATCCGTATCTGACCAGATCGGGGCGGCGAGGAATCGTCTCATGAGGCTTTGACCTCGCTGGGTCGTGGTGTGCGAAGATGTCCATTTGTATTGTGCTCGGCGATGGTATACCTCACTCTTTCCAAGAGCACAGGAGACCAAGCGGCAGTGACGGGCGGTTGAGTCGCCTCCCCAAGTCGCAGCGCCCGGAGGACTTCGCCGCCAACGGCCTTGGCCATGTCTACCTGCACGGCGTTACCTATCTGCTGGAATCGCTGGCTTTTCGTCCCAGCGAATTGCCAATCCTCGGGGAACCCTTGCAGTGCTGCACATTCTCGCCAAGTAAGTCGACGCAAGTCCTGCTCGCCCTCGATTCGAACCCAGTCAGGCGTTCCTGCGGCGCGGATTGTACGGGAAGGCAAGGAGAGGTCTGCCAAGAAAGCATCCTGGCGATATCCCCAGTGTCCGGACGGGCGGTTAGCCATAACGCGGCCCGTGGTCTTGAGGCCGGTTCCTGGGGTCAGTGAGCGTAAAGCGGCCGCTCGGGAGCCTGTAGGTCGGACAACATCCGCCTCGTCGGGTGCTCCTAGTGCCTTCAAGGCTTCCCCCAGGGAGCGCCAGTGCGGCAGTTGATTCTTGCCCTCGCGGTCGTGCGTGGGGGCGGGAAAACTGGGAAGCGTATGAGTATTGGTTGCGACAAGAATCACTCGAACTCGCCGTTGAGCTGCGCCATAGTCTGCCGCATTCAAGGTCGTAACGTTCGATGCGTAACCAAGGCTCCAAAGATCGTCCTGGATACTTTTCAAAACCTCGCCAGGCGTGCCCGTTTCTCCCCGGGCGGTTAGCAGTCCACGTACATTCTCGAATATGACAAATGTCGGGTGGAGCTCTCCGATTAGACGGAGGTAGTGCGATATCAGCTGTCCTCGTGGATCGTTTAGTCCGCGTTGTAAGCCTGCTGACGACCACGGCTGACAAGGCGGCCCTCCGACGAGGAGGTCTGGTCGCCAATCGGGCTTCGTCTTAGGTGGCCTGAAATCTGATGCCGACAAGTCAGTGACATCGGCTTCGATCAGATTGGTCTTGCTCATATAAGTAGAACGCCGACCTGCGACGGGAATCCCGGCTTGCTTCGATCGTCGCAACGTCTCCATCGCATGCGACGCAACGTCTGTCGCAGCGGTGATTGTCCATCCAGCTTGTTCCAAGCCGATGTCCAAGCCGCCTGCTCCGCTGAAGAGACTGATGACGGTCGGCGTCTTGCTCATATGGCCTCCATGTCTGAGTCGGGGGCCCCAGGTAACCAGGGTCCACCGACATAGTGAGCCTAGGCGATGAGGTTGCGACGAGCCGACGGTGCCGGTGGAGTTGGGGCGGATGACAAAGAGAGCGCGGTGTGGTCCGGCGTTGCTTGGCGGTCGCCCCCTCGCTGAGCAGCCAACGCCATATCAGCTCGCGGGCAGCGGCGGCCTGGCCGCGGCGCATCCGGAGCCGCGGGATTGCCGGCCGAAGCTGACGACTGCGCCTCCAGGTCAGCCCGCACCGAATCCGACACCCCGAACAACAACGTCGCCACGAACCCGACGACGTACGCCACGGCGAGCCCCGACCCGTACCCGAGCAACGCCCACCCGTATCCGGAAGACCCGTTGAGCAGCGGGATGAGCGACAGGTCCGAGGCGCCGATGGCGATCGCCCCGACGGAGTGCCCGAGCTGGTCGAACAGCCCGACGACCCCGCCGCCGAACGCTCCACCGATGCACGCGGTGATGAACGGGCGACCGAGGGGGAGGGTCACACCGTAGATGAGGGGCTCGCCGACACCGAGGAAGCCGGCCGGAAGCGCACCGCGGATGGTCCGCACCAGCGAGGCGTTCGACCGGAACCGCACCCACAGCGCGATGCATGCACCGATCTGCCCGGCACCACCCATCGCCAGCACGGGCAGCAGCACGGTCCACCCGGTCTGGTCGATCAGGGTGGTGTGGATCGGGATGAGTCCTTGGTGCATGCCGGTCATGACGAGCGGCAGGAAGAGTCCTCCGAGGACGAAGCCGGCGAAGGCCCCGCCGTTGGCGAGCAGCCAGGTCGCAGCAGTACCGATCGCGACCGAGACGACACCGGCGACGGACATCAGGATCCCCAGCGTCACCGACCCGGCGACCAGCACGGTCACGGTCGGCACGACGATGAGCGCGATGACGTCCGGCGTGACCCGGCGCATGAAGCGCTCGACGTAGGCGGCGAGGATGCCGCCGGCCAGTGCGCCGAGCACACCGCCCTGCCCGGGCGCCAGGGTCTCGCCGAACACGGTGACGTTCGCGACACCGGCCGCGACGATGATGCCGCCGACGGCACCGCCGAGGATGGGCGTGCCGCCGAACTCCTTCGCGGCGTTCATCCCGACGAACACGGCGAGCAGGGACAGGAAGCCGGACGAGAGCACGCCGAGGAACGGCGTCAGCGCAGGCACCCACCCCAGGTTCGTCAGGATGCCGTTGATCCCGGCGATCAGCCCGCAGGCGATCAGCGCGGGGATGAGCGGGATGAAGATCGCAGAGATCTTCCGGATCGCGCGCATGGTGCGGCCGTCGGATCGGGACCGCGCGTTCGCCTTGATCGACGCACCGCGAGCAGCGAGCTCCTCAGGCGACGCACCAGGCCCACCAGCCGCAGCCGGCGGGGCGGCCGCGCGCAGGGCCTCCAGGCCGTCGGCCACGCGGTCGACGAGACCCGGGCCGAGCACGATCTGCAGGTTCGAGCCGGCCGCGATGGCGGCCATGACGCCGTCGGTGGCCTTCAGGTCGTCGAGTGCGACGGACGAGTCGGAGACGACCTCGACCCGCAGACGGGTCATGCAGTTCTCGACGTCGGCGATGTTCGCGGAACCGCCGACGGCGTCGAGGATCTGCTGGGCGAGTTGCTGGGCATCGGGCATGGCGTGCTCCTCGGGGGAAAGGAAACGGAAAAGGGAACGGGGGCTACAGCACGGCGCGCAACGAGCCAGCAGCAGCATCGAGGCGAGCACGGACGTCGACAGCGGAGGCACCGGTCAGGATCACGGCGATGGCGGTCTTGACCTCGCCGTCCGAGGCGTCGAGCGCTGCCTGGACCTCAGCGGGGGGCGCGCCCGTGACGTCCTGCACGAGTGAGAACGCCCGCGCGACGAGCTTCGCGTTCGTCGCCCGCACGTCGACCATGCGGTTGCCGTACGTCTTGTGGCTGCGCACCATCGCGAGCGTGGTGAGCATGTTGAGGACGAGCTTCTGCGCGGTGCCCGCCTTCAGGCGGGTCGACCCGGCGATGAACTCAGGGCCGACGACGACGTCGATGGCGATGTCCGCCTCCCGCCCCGCGGCCGAGTCGGGGTTGCACGCGACGGAGACCGACAGGGCGGAGCGGCGCCGGGCCTCCAGGATGGCCGCGATCACGTAGGGCGTCCTGCCGGACGCGCTGATCCCGACGACCACGTCGTCGGCCGTCAGGCCGAGCGCGTCGAGGTCGCGGACGGCGGCCGCTTCGTCGTCCTCCGCGCCCTCCACCGCGGTGGTCAGGGCGGGGTCGCCGCCGGCGATCACGCCGACCACCTGGCTCGGATCGGTGCCGAAGGTGGGCGGGCACTCGCTGGCGTCGAGGACGCCGA
>Ga0308160_10006458_pt1 | contig 11924 bp, 14 predicted proteins | sample PhyFR1_FD_201036 | JGI IMG/M metagenome (GOLD analysis project Ga0308160, IMG submission 201036) | Phyllosphere microbial communities from UC Gill Tract Community Farm, Albany, California, United States - DLSLF.R1 | ecosystem: Host-associated > Plants > Phyllosphere > Unclassified | place: USA... | reverse complement strand
TGATCACGCTCCCGGACAGACCGAATCCCATGGCGAAAAGACCCCAAAAAGCTATCAAGACCAGAACGACAGGTCTACGACCGAATCTGTCCCCGATTGGAGCGTAGAGTGGTGCTACAATAGCTTCTGTAGCCATAAAGCTTGATTCCTATCATCAGTTGAGTGTATTGTCTGATTTATAGCAAGGACTCACGGCTATAGCGGACCAGATGCCTACATCGTTCTCGTTGACCCCGAATGAGAGGATCATCTCGTTGACATATGGCATAATGATGGAAGCGATCATTCCCTCGGCGGAACGAGCCAGACATAGCGGTAAAAGCTTTGCATAAGGTACCGGTGTGATCTCTTTCCGGTTGGGTCCAGGTCGAAAGTAAGATGGTAAAGGATGTCCATGGGGTGTAGTCGCTCCTGATCCAGTGGGAGAATACCCTCCGGCCTGTATGTCAAGGTAATTTGGCCGATTGGGGATTGCTGGAGATGGAGTCCGATGATTCAGCTTGAGTCCCGCGGCGGGCAGGAGGGTGGACATGGTAGTCGAATCAAGACATGGGCATGGATATCGACAGTAAACAGAAGACAAGAGCAGAAAAGTCACATGTCGAGCCGGGATCTCGGAGCCCGAACTTATGCCGATCGCGTCCGGGGAACAGGTATGGTAAAGACGTCTCTTGACATCTCCACATGCATGGTAAGCATGAAGGGGGACACATCGGCAGGCAAATAGACTCGTGAAGCACCTCGAGCCTGAGCCAGCTGTGACATCCCGACTTGCCCCGGCGGCTTCTATGGCGTGATACCTCGAGCGAGGTCTTGGCGATCATTATTAGCCGACGCGTCCGGGACGATAGGAAAGATGTACTCGTACCCAGTCGTCCAGCAGCTAAGATGAGATCAGCCTGGCGAACCACCAGAGACTGGAGATCGTTGCGGCTGGGGTCGGCCACCCTCAAGCACGTCAGAAACGGCTCAACAATCCCATCCCGCTCTACTGCATTTACCGTTCCGACCAACACCCACGTCAAAGATCTCCGTTCTTTACTAGCCTCTCCTAATTCTGTTTTGTCAACACTTGACGACTCGGCTAGCAAAGGAGATCTTGTAGGATACAATGATGACTGGATGAACAAGTACCACGGGAAGAGTCCACTCGTGGTCAAGCCGAGGGATACGGAGGAAGTCGGTAAAGTTGTCAAATACTGCTATGAGAATGATATCGCCATTGTACCACAGGCTGGTAATACGGGACTCGTCGGTAAGTACCAAGAGGATACATCATGTGAGGTATAAGACTGAATTATAGGCGGGTCAATACCGATACATGATGAGCTAGTCTTGTCGCTCTCGAGCCTCAAGAACATCCGGTCATTTGACCCAGTCTCTGGTATATTGGTCATGGATGCCGGAGTGGTACTGGAAGCAGCGGATAATTATCTAGCGGAACAAGGCTTCATCTTTCCCCTCGACTTGGGGGCTAAAGGAAGTTGTCAAGTCGGGGGGAATGTAGCTACCAATGCTGGCGGACTGAGGCTACTGCGTTATGGGAGTCTACATGGAAGTGTCCTAGGTCTCGAGGTGGTACTACCGGACGGGACGATCTGGAATGGTTTGAGTAAACTCAGAAAAGACAATACTGGTGGGTAACCCTCGCCAGATCTAGCTGATCATTAGGTTTCGACTTGAAACAGCTGTTTATCGGGTCAGAAGGGACGATAGGTGTCATTACTGCTATTTCGATCTTGTGTCCCCGCAGACCAGCCGCCATGAATGTCGCTGTCTTTGCGGTCTCTTCATATGAGGGGGTGCAGAAGGTATTCGGAGAGGCGAAGGCTCACCTGGGAGAGATCTTGTCGGCGTTCGAGTTCTTTGATAAGCAGAGTGTGAGTTGTACTGTTGGTGTTAGACTGGTGAGCTGATCGTAGTATGATCTGGTCAAGCGTCATCAAGTAGCCAATGGTGATGACAAGAAGGTGTTTGACGAGGAGTCGGATTTCTACTGCCTGATAGAAACAGGAGGAAGCAACGCCGAACATGATGAAGCGGTACGCTCTCTATGATCACCTGAATGACAAGCAATACTGAGATGGCAGAAACTATCTGGTCTGACGGAATATCTTTTAGAGTCAGAATTGGTGACAGATGGGGTCTTGGCTCAGGATACTACCCAGCTCCAATCACTCTGGTCAATTCGAGAGACGATTGGCGAATCAGCTGGTAAAGCAGGATCGGTGTACAAGTATGATGTCAGTGTACCTGTTGGACAAATGTACGATGTGGTCGAAAAGGTCAGGAAGAGATTAGGCGAGGCGGGTTTGTTGGGTAATGATTGGGAAGGACGATTGGGGGTGTATGAAGGGGGAAGGGTTCTGGCTGCTATGGGATATGGGCACATGGGTGACGGTAGGGTTTCCTGGTTTGCAAATATGGTCTTGGCTCACGCAATAGGGAACCTGCACATCAATGTTGTGGCTGATAAGTACGATGAAGAGATCGAAAAGGTGCTAGAACCGTATATATACGAGATCGTTTGTGAGTCGCCCTCTACGCCTGACCCACATCTTTGTGTATACATGCTGACATGAAGCCGGACACGAAGGGTCAATCTCTGCAGAACACGGTCTCGGTATGCACTATCCACCACCCATTGGCACTAGCTGACATTACAGGTGTTATGAAAGCTCCACATGTCCATTACTCCCAAAACCCAACTTCCATAGACTTGATGCGGAAGATCAAGCATCTATTCGATCCCAAGGGATTACTGAATCCATACAAGTATATCCAGTAGACATGCATACATATGATTGTTCATCATGACCCCGCCACTCGCCCCGGCCGAGGACTCCGGATGAAGCTATCTCTGATGACGGAATCAGATAGCGCAAGTAACACGCCACCTAACCATCACTCTGTACTACTTCTACTACTTCAATTCCTTTGTATCAGTTGTATCATTAGTACAACATCGTAAACACCCAGAACAGTACGCACGAATCCGTTTAGATAGTGGGCGACTACGAACAATTTTACAGTCACAAAGTCTGGACCGGCGATACAGGCGTGATTTACCACGGCGCTTATCTCGGCATCCCACCAAGACTCGGTCATCAACAACACATAATTCAACTACTGCCATTCTACAATCACTAGACAATGTCGAATGGTAGATCCCAGGCGGGCGGGAATGGTGCTGGCCCTTCAGCATTCTCAATGTACGCTAGTCGGTTCCTCAATGGGAATGCTCCCAGGGATGCCGCAGTCGAAGGCAGTCAGGTGAGTGACTTTCATGCCATATGGTGGACCTCTCTGTCCTCCCCAACGGCATATAGAGCGTTTTCGAGCAGACCATATCCCGCTTCCTCCTCCCTACTGCACGCATGGAGCGCTAATGCCAGATCTTCCGCTCTTCCTCGCCCAATTCGCCTTCTCACGACCCCTTCCTTCCCTCTCCGTCTAGCACCCAATCTCACCCTCATCTACGCGGCGGATCTCGCTCACCCTCTATCGCCGGCACGCCACCATTCCCCGGGCCAGGGATCGACTCGTTGCCCAATATCGATACCGATACACCCGGTGATGGTAGTGGTATAGGTATCGGACTTCTCTTTGGTAGTCAACAAGATCATACTCCGATACAATCTCGCTCTAGGATCAACGCCAAGGATCAAGGGAAAGGGATCGGAAAGGGAAAAGGGAAGGCAAGGGGGAATCTGAGGCCAAATATCCCGAATCCTTATTCTCGGTCATCAAGCGAGAGCGAGGACGAGATAGAACCGGATTTGGAGGAGGTAGAGATCATGCGGAGATCATTACGAGCCACACCAGCTGGGATAGGGAGCAAGAAAGAACCAATATCGGAAAGAGCCAAGAAAGGCTGGTTGGCACATCAATCCATTTTTCCTCCTTCCTCGTCATCATCCAGCGAGACGGATGAAAGCGAGAAGGAAACAGAGGAGGACTCGGCAGATGAAAGGGTCGGGATGATGGGCCGATCGAGGCGAGTCAAGACTCAGCGAGAAGTAGAGGACGATGAGGATGAAGACGAGGTGGACGGGTATGTGCTCTCGCCATCAGAGTTGCAGGACGAGCGTCGGATGCCGGGGGAGCATCTGGATGAACCGTTACTTGGCCCGGACGAGCTTGATCAGGCGAGATCTGGAAATGGCAAAGTCCCGATACGTCTTCAGGTATACCATGGTCGATTTGGACATTGGGAGCGTGAGGGTCTGAGAAAGTACAAGGATTCTGGATTCCTCGCTCTTTGGTTGACTAGTATTCTCGGTGTTCTCATTGGTCTACTATTTGTTTGGGGATCAACCGATGTAAGTCTATGGTACTGGACAAGACTGACGGGTAGCCACCAAAGGAGGTCCCCGAAAAGACAACACCGTCTATAATACCCCTCATCCCACTTTTGCTAGTCCTCGTCATCCCCTCGCTTGTGCTTCCCGCCGCATTCCTCTTTTTACTCCAGAAGACCGTCCGGCCCGTCCTAGTCGCTACAGCTGTGTCTATACCATTCTCATTGTTCATCTGTGGTTGGTGGGCTATAGGCGCTAGTTTCGATACGACCGGTATGGACAGGGTAGAGATTGGAGATAGGTGGTGGGGGACTACGGGATTACGGATATGTGCTGTTGTGCTTTGGGCACTTGCAGCTTGGTTCGGCCGTCTGGTGTGGATGAGGAGGAAAAGACTGGAGAGGACCGTAGCTGTCGTCGAGGTACGTTCATTCAAGCTGCAACAGGATCTGACTAGGTAGCTCTCGACTCAGTTGCTCCTCTCCCACCCACCACTACTACTCCTTTCACCACTTTTACTGGCTATATTCGCGTTTACATCACTGCCATTCCTCACCATGGTGGTCAGGCTGGGTATGATAGGCTACTGGCGTCATCCGTAAGCTTGTTCCGTCGCTCGAGTGGGAAGTAGCTTATAAGCAGCCGTGACAATACCTGGGTATTCCACATCCGGCCATATGCTGGATGGCTCATCGCTCTCGTCTCCTTGGCATGGCTCTGGACTTGGGGAGTAGTAAGGGGAGTGGGTAAAGTAGCAGTTGCCGGCGTCATTGGTGAATGGTATTTTCATCGGCAAGTTCCTGTAGCGCGATGGACTTCGCGAAGCTGACTGTCTAGAGAAGAGACCAGAGCAGACGCATTCGAAGTCACCACTGCCGCAGTTCACCGAGCTACAGGTACTTCTCTAGGCAGTATCTGCCTTGGATCACTGATCGTTGCCATTGTCAGACTCGCAGGTCGAGCAGCAGCCGAGATGAAACGCGTTACCTCGCCTCGATCCAATATCCTCCCTGGACCTTTAATGTTCATCTCGAAGTTAACTCCACTTTTCGCCATTGTCGCTGGGCTGCTCGATCAATTGAATGGTTACGCGCTCGTCTATGTTGGTATCACCGGAGACGCATTTTGGCCGAGCGCCAGGCGGGCAGTCAGCCTAGCGGGCAGGCGCAAGGGCGGTCATCTTCTCGATTGTGAGTGTTGTATAGAAGGGTGGGCAGCGCTGATAAAAGACACCCTGATCAAGCTCCTTCTCACATTGAGCTCAACGGCTATGGGGTTATTCACGGCAACAGCAGGATACCTATATATGGCTCACTCGCTCTCGAACCCAGGCTCAGCACCATGGGCAGCACTTCTATGCGGAGCAGTCCCATTTTTGGCCATCCGAGCAGGAGCTTCGGTCTTGGGAGACGCGTAAGCTGCACCTAACCCGTCGGCGGCGTGAAGCTGATTAGTAGCGCGGACGCTTTGTTCATCTGTCATCAGATTGATCGAGAATTGGGCGGGAAGCATTGTGAGAAAGCAAAAGAAGCGGTATGTCCACGTCGAAACGTTGCGTCAGTGACTGATGTTTAGTTTGAAGGAGAACCTATCAGGGGAGCCAATGCCGCCTAGGTTCACTGGTCAATACTGTATGTAGAATAGCAATTGTGAATATGTCGGATGCACATTACTGCACGAGTAGAGACATTAGTCGGTTCCCCTCGCCGAGGAAAGTGGGTCAAAATCAGGAAAGAGGAGAAAGGAGGGTCATCACTGCATCGAATACGTGGTGTCGTCATCTATATACTTCAAGCCACCAGGGCATGAAACAATCTCTGGAAACGATCCGATTCTGGATATATACGAAAACACGAAAGAGAAGTGGGATACAACTACTAGGGGATCACTGATAAATAATACGAAACTAAACAACAAACCTAGGGGAAACATGAGATAGTAGATTCTAATGCTACATTGCACAAGTGGCGAGAAAAGGGTTTATGTCGAGATGGTACGCTTTTTAGCTGGAGATCCCGAATTTGAAGCTAGGGAATATCGAGCCATATCGCGTGATCCATCTGGTGAATCGGCTCCAACACTTCCATTTCCTAGACGATCGATACATCCTCGTACTTCCCATCCGGGTGTATCGAGAAAGTCACCACCGGACCCTTGAAACATGGGTGATGCCAAACCAAAGAATGGAGTCTTGGCTTCGAGCGGTGTACGTGGCTTTTGATGTGCCGAAGATCGAGTCACGGGAGTCTTGGGTGCTAGGCCAGAGGGAGGCGGGCCCATAGGTACAAAGTCTTCTTCCGGGATCGCTTTACGTGCAGCCTTGGGTTTTGGAACTTCGAAATCGAATGCGGCACCGAGTGCAGGTCGAGCAGGCGAGCTCTCTATATCGTCATGTGTCCATCCCTGATGCAGCGCGGATGGATTATGCGTGACACGAGGAACAGTCGGTGGCATGGGTGATGATCCAGGTGATGACGATGTATTGACCAATGCCGGTGTCTTGGCCGTAGACGATTGAGCCATCTTGATGGTACTCGAGAACTGGGCGGCTCGATCTCGTTCGGGCGTGATGAAATCCTGCGTATAGAACTGACGAGTATCGGGATCGATGGGGTTGAGTGGTATACCTTGCGTCAACCTGACTCGCTTGACACTATTGCCAAACACATTCTCGTCGTCCTCGATACGACGCTTGTCGGCGCCAAAGCGTGGTGGTGCCATGGTACCGTCAAATGAAGAGTTGGATGGCGGTGGCATCGAAGTGTCTTGGGTGTATTGCGATTGCTCGAAGCTAGGTTGAGGCGGTAGAGGTAGATGCATCATTTGAGGCGTAAGGGTTCGAGGGGGTAGACTTGACGATGAAGGTAGGTCGGATTGCGTCGATGATGTCCTAACCATGTCGGCCCCATCCTCCTTGTCCTTGACTGCACCCTTTTTGACCTTTTTGGCCTTTTTAGGAATATATATCTTGCCCTCTTCGATAGCCTTGTCCATGAGTGCTTTTTCCTTTTCAGCTTCATGTAACGTCTGTTTACATGTGGCGTGATGAGGATGGGTAGTGGGGAAATTCTTGACGAATTTGTCGGGTGATGGCCAATGACATCGTTCATCTTCTCGAATGACCCAAATACCTCCCTTTCCAGGTGGATGATCTTCTGTTCGAGCAATCGTTTCAAACATTTTATGAATGGATAAATTATGTCGAACCGAGTTTCGCCAAGCTGCTTCGCCAGGTTCGAAAAAGGGGTAAACTGTTTCAACGTATCGATAAATATGGTCGAGTGATAGACCGCCAGCGGAAGCAGCGAGAATAGCTTGACCGATGATGCACGCGAACGAGGGACTGGGTCGTTCCTTGGGTCGGATGCCAGGTGGACAACCCTCGACTCCGGGATCGACCGCGACTCGAGTGAGCTTGGCACTGGAGCGACTGCCAATGACGCCAGATCGAGCAGCACGCACAGCGGGACGCGATGATGTCTCGGCCGGAAGGCGAGCGACACTGGCGGCTCGAGAAGGCGAAAGTTCTTCACTGGATGCCTTGTATGATCGTCGATCAAGACTCTCGCGAGAGTGGTCGCGTGTACCGTAGACGCTCGAAGAAGACGAGCTGGTTGCCGTCATGGAAGTTGCTGCGGAAGAAGGCTCTTCTCGATGACCTCGCTTGTCGTTTGGCGTCAGGGCGGGCTGCTGAGCAAGATTGTTGAAGCTGAATGGAACAGTGGGAGGTGGGCCCAGTGCTCTCGAGGGAGTAATGCCCTGCATCGTTGTGCTAAAGTACTGCAAGTCAGTGAAGAGCGATGTATGATGACTTACCATCTCGTCCATTTCGATTGGAGGCTGCGCGACTTCGAATCCTAGAGAGCTGTTGGCGCGTCGAACAGGCGATCCGTTGCTTGGTGCATCGAAGATGTCGCCGACGATCTGAGGACTAGATGCACGTGCCGGTCCTACTTGAAGCGAGTGATGTCGCTGAACGCTGGGTCTCTGGACAGGCTGAGTCATTTGGATCGAGTGTCGTTGAGCCAAAGTGGGTCGACTCATTTGCGCCATGTGTTGCATATGTTGTTGCTGGTGGTGATGCATCATTTGCTGGTGCTGCTGATGTTGCGAGTGCCATCGCATTCTTTCGTCGGTTGGCGAAATGACGGGATGATGTCGTAAAGCGGCAACAGCCTGAGTGGGCGAGTGCGATCCCAATTGAAGATGAGGTGCTCCTTCCTCCATTGGTTCAAACATTCCATCATCTGTAGCAGGCGAAGGCGTGTATCGACCGTGATTCATCATGACGACTTGAGGTCCGCCCGACATTGGCAATGCCATTCGGCCATGTGGAGTTTCGTGAAAAGACATTCGCCCCATGTGATCCGTCGCGACGTTCATGCCAGAGTGAGGATGGCCGAAACCGCCTGGGACTGGAGTGGGGTAAAAGACCATTTGACCCGTGGACGCGTTGGTATAGGGGATCATTGGGTTCATGTCGTTCATTTGATGGGGGTTGGGTGGTCCTCGGTTCATCGTGCGTGACGTGACGCGATCTAGTCGCAAAGAGGACGGCGGGGATTTGGTGCAGACTGGACTACAAGTCGAGAATGCGGGATGGCGATACTGAAGATATCAACGGTTTGCGGAATAAGGAATTCAAGAACAGTTCCAGCCCGTTCTCTCTAGGGGATATATATATAGTGCGATGTGAAAGGACGTCGATGAAACCAGTCGCGTCCTCCGTGTCGATTTGTACCTGCGTGATGGGTACACCAGCAGACAGATGGATACGAGATGACCGTTTGGGTGGGTAGATTGAAACCGAGTCAAACCTGCGCGACTCAGTTGGACGGATGCGTATAAATGATCGAATATGAATCTGCAAAGTCAAAAGACGCGTCGCGTTTCCTACTGATGGAGAGTATCACTTTGTGGCGGGGATTGTGTGTGCGCGAGAGTTCAAGGCGCGGATTGTCGGGATATGGCAAGATCAAAGAGATTGAGTATGACTATAGGATATTGTATAGACAAGTAGGAGTGAGTACATGAGTGATGGAGGTGAGGGTGTGAGAGTGTGACTAGAGTGAACGCCATTCACCCCTTTGACGCGACTTTCTTTCTTTCTTTTCTCGTTTCCCTTCTTTGTGATTTAGATTAGGTAATAGCTACAAATGTACGCGTGACGTCAGTGTGGCACTTTGATCGAGAACGCGTATGTTTCAGTTGTTGAATATACAACGAGTATACAACATGCATGAGTATAGGAGAGCAAACAACCGACATACAACGATGTATATGTACAAGAACAAGAACAGACCGAGAGAGAAATACAAGATTCATGCAAGCGTGCAAATACTACAACGCGGTTCCAACCGCCGATAGATTCGCGTCAACCAAGGCAGCCCTGTCTAACGCGTCCATCATGTCCTGGAATGGGTTTACCCGTCGGTGCGGTTTTGGTGATCCTGTCTCCTCGACTTCGAGCTCCAGTTGATGTACGGGAGACCTAGCATCGACCTGTGAAGGGGACGATCGGCCCAGGGCAAGGGGTCGCGCGTAATTTGGTGAAGCCGGAGTGCTCGATGGACCCGCGCTGCTCGATGAACCTGGCAGACTTGCCTGTCGACGCTTGTGATTGGGTTTCCGCGTAGCGGTACTGAGGTCCAATGTAATGGGTCGCTGGGGATTGAACGTGAGTAGAGTCGCTCGAGATGGTACCTTGACTAGTCGGGCGACCATCAACACAGGAGACTCTGGATCCATTCGGCTTCTGATGGATGTCGGCGAGCCGTTACTCGATGTCTCTTCGGGGATGCAGCAGGTCGTGATCGGCCGGCGAGCCGGGTACTGTGGGAGGTGAAATGAGCCGAGGGAGGGTGAAGGGGTGTATAGATCTCCACCAAATTCGGAACTGGGAGAAGGAAGCGATGCGGAGGGAAAGATCGGTTCCTGTTCGAGGACAGGGGTCGACGCTGGCAGAGCGAGCTCGGGTGTGATGATTGGTCGGGCGGGAGGAGGAGGAGGGATATACGTCGGCAAGCAATCGTCTCGCGGGGCAGGAGGAGAAGGGGGAATGACGGTGATGGACGTAGTAGAGGGTGATGCCATTTCGCTCAGAGCCGGCATCGACATGGAGGTAGAGAATACTGACGACTTGTGACCGAATGGAGGGGGTTCATCGACAGACTTACGGGTGGTCTTGGGTCTGATGGATTGGGGGACCCGTTTCGGGAGATTGGACCGGAGTATGGTGGGACCCGTCGTCATCCGAAGGACGATAGGAGGCGGTACGAGAGGGGGTAGAGAAGCGGGGATCACGATCACAGGAAGATCTAATTGCTCTACAGCCAACGTCTCTCTTGTCGCGATAGGTGCCGACACGGCCCTGCGGAAGAATGGTCGGTGGGTCGATTGCGGAGTAGCATCCGATGACTGGGGTAGGGAAGGGACGGAGAGAGTTTGGGTGAATGTCTTGGGTGAGTCAACCTCCCGCTTTTCTCGGCCCAGGAATCGGCTGCTGAGTTTCTTCTTTAATGTAGTCAAGTCCATTGTGTATGACGTGATGTATAGTGTATTGTTGATTCGTGAGATCGTGAAATCGTGCAAACGAGAAATCGTTAAAGTTCGTAAGGTTGTCGACAAGAAATGGAGTGCAATGTGGAGTCGATTGCATTATATATGCTTCATGATTCACAACACGGTGAAGGGCCTGGATATTCGATCTTTATTGCGGCCGATTGGTAATTACGTTAATCGCCTTAGCAGTTGTTGACTTTGTAATGAAGTTGTACACCTAGCAAGTATTGTCGGGTCGGATGTGAGTCAAACAGACGAATGAGATCTGGCCCATACCCAATTACACTGATAACGACGAGGATATCGAATACTTGGAGATGCGTGTAATGTCAATGGCCTAGGCTCGTCTGTCGACGGGGAGAGGAGGAGATCGGATGGTTTCGGGCAGTGTTGCAGCGACTCGGTGTCGGACTTGTTTTGCCCGTCAGATCGACTATTTCTCATGTCGATATTTACCCTTTCCAGCTCAGTGCCAAGTGAATGAGTTTGCTAGACAGAGGCTGTAAAATGTATTGTTTATCGAAGATTCACAAACAAACATGGCTTCCTGTCCTGGGTGATATCATGTTTGTGTCTCCGGGACGTTGGGTCCATCGACTCGAGGGCGGAACGAGGGCCAACGAGGGCCAACTGTGGGCCAGGTCAAATCTCTATCGGGGCTGTACCTCGCTCCATCGCATGCCTGCTACGCGGTCTTCCAGCTCATTTCCGGCTCGGAGACGTTGCGGAGGAGAATGACAAGGTGCGGATAAGCGGACAAAATGAGAAAAGGTACGGAATCATGTTCGGAAGTGGCTTTTCTGGCACATGGCGCGGCGGTGTATGCCATCGACGACGTGTCGAGGTATGCTGCGGATCGTGAAGAGAGGTTGAGCCAACGAGGACGAGGTGAAAGGGGAATCTTGCATTATAACCTAAATTACATGTAAACAATCACAAGAAACGTAGCATGCGTAAAGACATTATACTTGATAAGATATTATCCAAAGATGAGACCACCATTATAAGCCGCACTTCCCGGCGATTGTGGGACTGAAATATATGTATACCCATCATCTTCCT
>Ga0308160_10006457_pt1 | contig 11927 bp, 8 predicted proteins | sample PhyFR1_FD_201036 | JGI IMG/M metagenome (GOLD analysis project Ga0308160, IMG submission 201036) | Phyllosphere microbial communities from UC Gill Tract Community Farm, Albany, California, United States - DLSLF.R1 | ecosystem: Host-associated > Plants > Phyllosphere > Unclassified | place: USA... | reverse complement strand
CTGATCGCCGCCTGTGCGCTCGCTGGCCTCGTGCTATCGTATTGGCATGTCTGAAAAAATCATCATGCTGCACGACCTGCGCGCACCGGCGCTGGCGGTCCCCGCAGCACCCGAAGTGCCCGGCGGTGTGCTCACCGATGCCTTGTCGCGCCCCTTGCACGACCTGCGCATTTCGGTCACCGACCGCTGCAATTTCCGCTGCGTGTATTGCATGCCGAAGGAAGTGTTCGGCAAGGATTACCCCTACCTGCCGCACGGCGACCTGCTCTCCTTCGAGGAAATCACGCGCGTGGCGCGCATCTTCATCGCCCACGGCGTCGAGAAGATCCGCCTGACCGGTGGCGAACCGCTGCTGCGCAAGAACCTGGAACAGCTGGTGGCCATGCTGCGCGCCTTGCCGACCCCGTCCGGCCGCCCGCTCGACCTGACGCTCACCACCAACGGCTCGCTGCTCGCGCGGAAGGCGCGCGCCTTGAAGGATGCGGGCCTGGACCGCGTCACGGTCTCGCTCGACGCGCTCGACGACGCCGTCTTCAAACGCATGAACGACGTCGACTTCGCGGTCGCCGACGTGCTGGCCGGGATCGATGCGGCCCACGCCGTGGGCCTGGGACCGGTGAAGGTCAACATGGTCGTCAAGCGCGACAGCAACATCGACCAGATCGTACCGATGGCGCGCCATTTCAAAGGCTCGCCCACCATCCTGCGCTTCATCGAATACATGGACGTGGGCGCCTCGAACGGCTGGAACATGGACGACGTGGTGCCGTCGGGCGAAGTGGTGCGGCGCATCGGCGCCGAGCTGCCCCTGGTGCCGGTGGCGGCCAACTACGTGGGCGAGACGGCCGCGCGCTGGCGCTACCTGGACGGCGGCGGCGAGATCGGCGTCATCTCCAGCGTCACCGGGGCCTTCTGCAAGGATTGCAGCCGCATGCGCCTGTCGACCGAAGGCAAGCTCTACACCTGCCTGTTCGCCACCCGCGGCCACGACCTGCGCGCCCTGCTGCGCGCCGGCCACGACGATCTCGCCATCGGCGGGGCGATTGCCCAGCTGTGGCGCGGCCGCACGGACCGCTATTCCGAAACGCGCACGGCCGATACGCCGGGTCTGGAGCGCGGCGAACGCAAAGTCGAAATGTCCTACATCGGTGGGTAAACAAGCGGTGGGTAAACAAGTGGCGGTTAAAAAAGAACAATGACAGAACAAGCATCGATCAGCGGGCTGGTCCTCGCGGGCGGACGCGGCACGCGCATGGGCCAGGTCGACAAGGGCCTGCAGCCTTTCCGCGGCAAGACCATGGCCGCGCACGTCCTCGAGCGCCTGGGCGCCCAGGTGGCGCAGGTCGCCATCAACGCCAACCAGAACCTCGACACCTATGCCGCGCTCGGCGTGCCGGTCTGGCCGGACGACCTGCCCGGTTTCATGGGCCCGCTGGCCGGCATGGCGACGGGGATGCGCCACTGCCGCACCGAGTACCTGCTCACCGCGCCCTGCGATTCGCCCTTCCTGCCGCCGGACCTGGCCTCAAAGCTGCTGGCCGCATTGCGCGAGCAGGATGCCGACCTCGCCTTTGCCGCGACCCAGGAGCCGGGCCAACGCCCGCAGCCGCATCCGGTGTTCTGCCTGGTGAAGGCCTCGCTGCTGCCTGTCCTGTCCACCTACCTGGCTGAAGGCGGCCGCCGCATGGACGGCTGGTACAAGGACCTGAAGGCGGTCGAGGTGCTGTTCGAGGATGCCGACGCCTTCCGTAACATCAACACGCTCGACGAGCTCCATAGCCTGGATACGGTGCGTGCGCCGCGCCTGGCGGACGTGACCAGCTGCCTCTCCGCCTACGACCCGGACGCGCTGCCTGTCAAGGATGCGCAGCGCATCATCCGCGACTTCGTACAGCCGGTACGGGCCGTCGAACAGGTCGCGCTGCGCGCCGCCCTGGGTCGCGTGCTGGCGCGCGACATCGTCTCGCCGATCAATGTGCCGGCACACGACAACTCGGCGATGGATGGCTACGCGCTGCGCGGCGAGGACCTGCCTTCAGAGGGCCAGGTCCGGCTGGCGGTCGTCGGCACCGTGTATGCGGGCAAGCCGGACGCCCGGGTTCCCGGCCGCGGCGAATGCGTGCGCATCATGACGGGCGGCGTCATGCCGGAAGGCTGCGACAGCGTGATCCCGCAGGAATTCGTGGCGCAAGAATCCGCTGATGCGATCGTCGTCGCAGCCGGCGTGATCAAGCCCGGCGACAACCGGCGCTTCGCCGGCGAAGATCTGAAAGCCGGCAGCGCGGCGCTCAAGGCGGGCAAGGTGATCCGGCCGGCCGACCTCGGCCTGGTCGCCTCGCTCGGCATCGCCGAGGTGCCGGTGCGCCGCCGCTTGCGCGTGGCCTTCTTCTCGACCGGCGACGAATTGCGCTCGATCGGCCAGCAGCTCGACGAAGGCAGCGTCTACGACAGCAACCGCTACACCATCTACGGCATGCTGCAGCGCCTGGGCTGCGACATCGTCGACATGGGCATCGTGCGCGACGATCCGGCCGCGCTGGAAGAAGCGCTGCGCAGCGCCTGCGAAAACGCCGACGCCATCATCACCTCGGGCGGCGTCTCGGTCGGCGCCGCCGACTACACCAAGCAGATCATGGCGCGCCTGGGCGACGTCACCTTCTGGAAGATCGGCATGCGTCCTGGCCGTCCGCTGGCGTTTGGCCGCATCCAGTCGAATGGCCACGATGCCTTCCTGTTCGGCCTGCCCGGCAATCCGGTGGCCGTGATGGTCTCGTTCTACTTCTTCGCGCGCGAGGCCTTGCTGCGCATGATGGGGGCCGATGCGCCCCTCCCCCTGCTGCGCGCGCGCTCGGCGGGTGCGATTCGCAAGAAGCCGGGACGGACCGAATACCAGCGCGGGATTCTGATCCACGGCGAGGACGGGATACCACAGGTACGGATCACCGGTTCGCAAGGCTCCGGCATTCTGCGTTCGATGTCGGAAGCGAATTGCATGGTGGTGCTGCATGACGAGCAGGGCAGCGTCGCGGCCGGCGACATGGTGGATGTGCTGATGTTCGAAGGCCTGGTGTAGGGTGGGCGCCCCGTGCCCACCATGATCATTCGCCGCGCCTACTCCATCCACATCGATTTCGCTGGCTGTGTTCCACCCCAATCCGGTGTGTACACACCGGCGCGCACATATCGATGAAACGTCGAGTACGGCCACGCCGCCGCGCTCTCGGCATGCCCATGCCGCACTGGATTGAAATGGACGTAATCCACGTGGTTATTGAAATCCCGCTCGTCGCGGACCTGATGCTCGTAGAACCGCCGTTGCCAGATAGCCGCATCACGGTGCTTGATACGTGAAGTGCTGATCTCGCCCGTCGGCCGCCCAGGCAGCCCGGCAAAGCGCGACACCGAGTTCTTGATCAGTGACCAGCGAGTCGAATAATCCACATCGCCCTCAGGCAGCGTCCAGATGCAGTGTATATGGTCGGGCAATAACACCCACGCGTCGATGTGGAACGGCCGGGCGACGCGCACGTCCTCCAGAGCCCGGCGCAGCGCCGAGCGAATCGGCGGCAAGCACAGGATCGCTTGCCGGCGGAAGGTCACCAGGGTGAAGAAATAGGTAGTGCCGGTACGAGCGCGACGGTATTGGGGCATGGTGGCGCGCATTGTAGAGTGCGCGCGCGGGAGTCAGGTACAGCGCGTAAAGGATCGATGAGGCGCGTCAACGCGCAGTTTCAGGTGGGCACGGGGCGCCCACCCTACGTATCCATATCGGCTTCGGGGCCAAGCATCAACTGCGCGGCTTCGCTCGGCAAGGCCTCCACCGACTTGAGCTTGCGCGCCATCTGGCGGCTGCGCACCTCGGCACTCTCGATATTCTTGGCCGCCTTCTCCAGCGTCAGCTTGGTCGCGGCCAGCACGTCGCCGAACTTGCCGAACTCGGTCTTCACGGCGCCCAGTACCTGCCACACTTCCGAGGAGCGCTTTTCCAGCGCCAGGGTGCGGAAGCCCATTTGCAGGCTGTTGAGCAGCGCCGTCAGGGTCGAGGGGCCGGCGATGGTGACGCGCAGGGTGCGCTGGAGTTCGTCGGCCAGGCCGGGACGCCGCATCACTTCGGCGTACAGACCTTCGGTCGGCAGGAACAGGATCGCGAAATCCGTCGTCTGCGGCGGAGACACGTATTTTTCGCAGATGGTCTTGGCTTCGAGGCGCACCGCGCGTTCGAGCTCGGCGCCGTAGCGCGCCACACCCTCGGCGTCGGCGCGGTCCTGGGCTTCGACCAGGCGCTCGTACTGCTCCTTCGGGAACTTGGCGTCGATCGGAAGCCACAGCGGCGCGCCGCCGTCGACCACGCCCGGCAGCTTGATCGCGAATTCGACGCGCGCATTCGTGCCCGCCACCGTTTCGACGTTCTTGGCGTACTGGTCGACGGTCAGCACCTGTTCGAGCAGCATTTCGAGCTGGACTTCGCCCCAGGTGCCGCGCGTCTTCACGTTGGTCAGCACGCGTTTCAGGTCGCCCACGCCGATCGCCAGCTGCTGCATCTCGCCCAGTCCCTGATGCACCTTCTCCAGGCGCTCGGACACCTGGCGGAAGGATTCGGTCAAGCGCGTCTCCAGCGTCGTGTGCAGCTTTTCGTCGACGGTCTGGCGCATCTCTTCCAGGCGCTTGGCATTATCGGTTTGCAGGTCGCGGATCTTGTGCTCGAGCGTGGCGCGCACTTCCAGCATGCGCTGGGCGTTCGATTCGGTGAGGTTCGCCAGGGTCTGCTGCAACGTATCGGCGAAGCGCTTGAGCGCGCGTGCCTGCTCTTCGCGGCCGCCGGCCGCATGCAGCTGCATCTGCTGGCGCATGCTGTCGAGCTGCTGCACGGTCGCGCCCTGGTGCTGCATCATGTGCCCGGCCAGCTCCTGGCGCGTGGCCTGGGCGCTGTGCTGGAGTTCCTGGCGCAGTTCGCGCTCGAGGCGCTCGAAGGCATGGGCGCTGCCGTCGCTGCGGCCACGCAGGAGCAGCAGCACCTGCAAGGCGATGACCGCCAGCAGCCCTGCCAGCAAGACGATTTCGAAGGTGGACATCAGTCGGCCTTGTTGCGCATCCAGTCGGCGGTCTGGTAGAAGGATTGCATCAGGCGCATGCGCAGGTCTTCCTCGATGCCGATGTCTTCCATCGCCCAGCCCATGGCGCGCAGCCACTGGTCGCGCTCGCTGGTGCCGATCCCGAACGGCAGATGACGCGCACGCAGGCGCGGGTGGCCGTAGCGCTCGATGAAGAGATCGGGACCGCCCATCCAGCCGGACAGGAACATGAAGAGTTTTTCGCGCGAACTGTCGTTCGGCTTGGGATGCAGGGCGTGGATGCCGGCAAATTCCGGCTCCAGTTCCATCAGATCGTAAAAGCGGTCGACCAGTTCGCGCAGGCGCGCTTCGCCGCCGATGATTTCGTACAGGGTTTGGTTCTCGGACATGGCGTCATGATAGCGCAACGCCATGTCCGATTGTAGGGTGGGCATGCCCACGCGTGAAGCTTGAATTGTGTTACCCCGCTTCACGCAGCGTCTGCAACGGCGGCTGCCGCAACACGCTGCGCAGCCCCAGCCAGCCGCCGACCAGGGCGCACACGGCGCCGACCACGACCCCGGCCAGCCACACGCCCGGCTCGAAGGTCCACGGGAACTTGAACTGGTAAGTCGCCAGCGCCCAGCCCAGCAGCGCCGCGCCGGAGGCCGCCAGCAATCCCGCCAGTCCGCCGACCAGCACGAACTCGATGCGCTGCGCCTGCGCCAGCTGGCTGCGCGTCGCGCCCAGGGCCCGCAGCAAGCCCGCTTCGCGGGTGCGTTCCGAGGTCGAACCCATCAGCGCCGCGTACAGCACCAGCACGCCCGAGGCCAGCGTGAACAGGAACAGGAATTCGACCGCGACGACGACCTGGTCGACCACTTCCTGCACCTGGCGGATGATGCCGCTGACGTCGATCACGGTGAGGTTCGGATAGGCCCGCGCCAGCGTGTTGGCCAGCTGCGCGCCCTCTTGCGGCAAATGGAAGGCGGTCATGTAGGTGGCCGGCGCGTTCGCCATCGCTGCCGGGTTGATGATGACGAAGAAGTTGGCACGCATCGAGCCCCATTCCAGCTTGCGCAGGCTGGTGATCTTGGCATCGACGACGATACCGGCCATGTCGAAGCGCATGACGTCGCCCAGCTTGAGGCCCAATGTCTTCGCGATGCCCTGCTCCACCGAGGCTTCCGAGACACCCGGCCCATCCGCGTACCACTTGCCGGCGACGATGTCGTTGCCTTCCGGTGCGCTGGTCATGGTCGACAGGTTGAATTCGCGGTTCGCCAGGCGTTGTGCATTGTCGGTCGCGTAAGTCGTGGGCGTGATGGCCTTGCCGTTCACCGCCGTCAGGCGGCCGCGGATCATCGGGTACAGCACCGGCTGGTCGACGCCGGCGGCGGCGATGCGGCGCGCCACATCCTCCTTCTGGTCGGGCAGGACATTGATGATGAAGCGGTTCGGCGCATTCTCCGGCGTGGCGCGCTGCCAGGCCGCGACCAGGTCGCCGCGCACCACGGTCAGCAACAGCAGGGCCATCAGCCCGAGCGCCAGCGAGACCACCTGCACGATGGTGGCGCCCGGACGGCGCTGCAGCGAGGTAATCGCAAAGCGCCAGCCCTGGTGCTGCGAAACGCCGCGCAGGCGCCGCAGCCCTTTCAAGGCCAGCCAGGCGACCAGCGCAAAGACCGCGAAGCCGCCGAGGAAGCCGCCTGCCGTCAGCAGCGCCAGCTTGGGGTCGCCCGCCTGCCACAACAGCAGCAGGACGAACACGGCGATGCCGAGGCCGTAGGTGGCCAGCGCCATCGGCTGCGGCGCCGCTTGCTCGCGCCGGATCACCCGGTTATGGGGCACGTTGCGCAGCTGGAGCACGGGCGGCAGCGCGAAGCCGACCAGGAGCAGCATGCCGGTCGCGATGCCCTGCAGGGCCGGCAGCGGAGAGACCGGCGGCAGGTCGGCCGGCAGCAAGGTCCCGATCAGTTTCAGCAGCACGAAGTGGGCGCCGAAGCCGACCAGCACGCCGATGATGCTGCCCGCCAGGCCCACGATGGCGAATTCAATCAGGTACATCATGCCGACGCCGTTCTGGGTCATGCCCAGGCAACGCAGCATGGCGCAGGCATCGAGGTGCCGCTGCATGAAGCGGCGCGCCGCCATCGCGACGGCCACCGCGGCCAGCATCGCCGAGAGCAGGCCGACCAGGGACAGGAAGCGGTCGGCGCGATCGAGCGTGGCCTGCATTTCCGGACGCCCGTTCTCGATCGATTCGATGCGTACGCCTTTCACATTGTCCTGCGCGATGCGCGCGCGCAGCCAGGCCTCGAAATCGCGCACCCGTGCGAGATCGTTGTTCGAGGGCGCCGCCACCAGCAGTTTATAGGTGACGCGCGCAAAATCGTCGACCAGGCCGGTGGACTTCAGGTCGCTTAGCGACAGCATCACGCGCGGTGCGAAGTTGGCGAAGGAGGCGCCGCGGTCCGGTTCGGCCGCGACCAGCTGGGCGATGGTGAAGCTGCGCTCGCCCACCTGCAGCGGGTCGCCGACCCTGACGTTCAGGGCCGGCAGCAAATTCGCGTCGACCCAGACCGTGCCGGGCGCCGGAATCGACTCGGCAGCAGTGCCGCGCGCCGCGCTGGCCTGGTCCGGATCGGTTGTGATGCGCAGGACGCCACGCAGCGGATAGCCGGGCGAGACGGCCTTGATCGAGGCCAGCTGGGCGCGCGAGTTCTCGCCCTCCCCGCCCTGGGCCATGCTGGGGAAGATGACGGTATCGGCCAGCAGCAGGCCGCGCCGCTCCGCTTCCTGGCGCCAGGCGGGCGGCACCGGATTGTCGGCATTCACCAGCAGGTCGGCGCCGAGCAGCTGGTTGGCATCGCGCGCCAGTCCCGCGCGCATGCGGTCGACGAAGAAGCCGACCGAGGACAGTGCCGAGACGGCGACGATCAGCGCCACCAATAAGAAGCGCAGCTCGCCCGCGCGCCAGTCGCGCGCGGTCATGCGGAGGGACTGGAGCAGCATGGGCGGCTTTCCTTAACGTGCGCCGAAGAAGGCGTCGACCTCGGCCAGGAAGCCGCGCTTCTGCTCGGGCCCGAGGAAGGCCGCCTCGAAGGAGTTGCGGGCGAGCTGGCGCGCGTGCGAGGCGTCCAGCGGCAGCGCTTCGAAAGCGGCGATGAAGTTGGCGTTCATGTAGCCGCCGAAGTAGGCGGGATCGTCCGAATTGACGGTGGCCGCCAGCCCCTTGTCGAGCAGGGTGCGCAGGTTGTGCGAACCCATCACGTCGAAGACGCGCAGCTTGATGTTCGACAGCGGGCAGACGGTCAGCGCCATGTGCTCGCGCGCCAGGCGCTCGACCAGTTCCGGGCTTTCCAGGCAGCGCACGCCGTGGTCGATACGTTCGACGTTCAGGACGTCGAGCGCGCTCTCGATATAGGCGGGCGGGCCCTCTTCGCCCGCATGCGCGACCAGGCGCAGGCCGAGCTGGCGCGCGCGCTCGAACACGCGCGCGAATTTTTCCGGCGGATGGCCGACCTCCGAGGAATCGAGGCCGACACCGATGAATTTGTCGCGGTAGGGTAGCGCTTCGTCGAGCGTGGCCAGGGCTTCTTCTTCGGACAGGTGGCGCAGGAAGCACATGATCAGGGACGCGCTGATCGGGCCATCCTGGCAGGCGCGCCAGATGCCGTTGATGACGGTCTCGAAGGGCACGCCGCGCGCGGTATGGGTTTGCGGATCGAAGAAGATTTCGGCATGCCGGACATTGTCGGCAGCGGCGCGCTTCAGGTAAGCCGCCGTCATGTCATAGAAGTCCTGCTCGTGCAGCAGCACGCTGGCGCCGGCGTAATAAATGTCGAGGAAAGACTGCAAATCCGAAAAAGCGTAGGCCTGGCGCAACGCTTCGACCGATGGATAAGCTAGCGTTACGCCGTTCCTTTGCGCTAGCGCAAAGATCAGTTCCGGCTCGAGCGAGCCCTCGATATGGATGTGCAATTCGGCCTTCGGCATCTGTTCGATGGTCCGGCGCAGCTGCTCGTTCAGCATGGATGTTCTCCGTCAAGACGGTTTTTTGGGGCAAGATCGACAAGTGTACCGCATGCCGCCGCGCCTTACTTTTCATTGGAAGAGAGCCCGAAAAACGGCGTGTTTGGCGTGCGCCACCGGCCGGCCAGTTCGTGCACTATCGGACCAGAGCTTTTGTCACCCCAGCAGTAAAGACTGCTGGAAATAGCCATACGGTATGCATAGAACGTGTATTGCAGCCGGCGCCTTATGCGCTTTCCAAATACACTCAGAAACTATTGTTTTTCGTGAATAATCAGATACTTACAGTTGTTACATCCACGAGAACGATACTGCTTTGACTTCGGGAACTAATAGGCACATAATAAATTTCAGAAACATAAAAAGACCCTTCATCCACGGGACACCCGGCCACAAGCCGGCTCAAAAAAGAACAATCCGCCTGAGCCGCCGCGCACCTCGCGTCGCTACCAGGACGACCCGCCTAACGGGTGGAACTTCGCGAAGCCGTCGCGAACGGATTTCGGCCATGCCCCCTGGTCGATCCGGCGCGCAGCAGGTCTAACGAAGTATCCGTACAACGCCAAGAAAATACCGGGCTTGGGCAGCGGCATACGCCGTCTGTCGTGACAGTGATCGTTGTTAGCAAACTAAAGGACATGCACATGACCATTTTTGACAACTACGCAGCCCGTTACGAGCGTACCCGCGAAGAAGAATATTCCCTGTCCGAATATCTTGCCCTCTGCAAGAAAGATCCGCTGACCTATGCGAGCGCGCCGGAGCGCATGCTTGCGGCGATCGGCGAGCCGCAGCTCGTCGATACCCGGCTCGATCCGCGCATGTCGCGCATCTTCGCCAACAAGGTCATCAAGATCTACCCGGCCTTCCGCGAGTTCTATGGCATGGAAGAGGTGATCGAGCAAGTCGTCTCCTACTTCCGCCATGCGGCGCAAGGCCTGGAAGAACGCAAGCAGATCCTCTATCTGCTGGGACCGGTGGGCGGCGGCAAGTCGTCGATCGCCGAGAAGCTGAAACACCTGATGGAGCAAGTCCCCTTCTACGCGATCAAGGGTTCGCCCGTGAACGAATCGCCGCTGGGCCTCTTCAACGAGGAAGAGGACGGCGTCATCCTGGAAGAAGACTACGGTATTCCACGCCGCTACCTGCGCTCGATCCCGAGCCCGTGGGCGGTCAAGCGCCTGCACGAATTCGGCGGCGACATCAACAAGTTCCGCGTCGTCAAGCGCTATCCCTCGATCCTGAAGCAGGTCGCCATCTCGAAGACCGAGCCGGGCGACGAGAACAACCAGGACATTTCCTCGCTGGTCGGCAAGGTCGACATCCGCAAGCTCGAGGATTATTCGCAGGACGATCCGGACGCCTACAGCTACTCCGGCGGCCTGTGCCTGGCAAACCAGGGCCTGATGGAATTCGTCGAGATGTTCAAGGCGCCGATCAAGGTGCTGCACCCGCTGCTGACCGCGACCCAGGAAGGCAACTACAAGGGTACCGAAGGCTTCGGCGCGATTCCCTTCGAAGGCATCATCCTGGCACACTCGAACGAGTCAGAGTGGAAGAGCTTCCGCAACAACCGCAACAACGAGGCTTTCCTCGACCGGATCTATATCGTGAAGGTTCCCTACTGCCTGCGCATTTCCGATGAGATCAAGATTTACGATAAGTTGATCCGCAACTCCTCGCTCGAGAAGGCGCCTTGCGCGCCCGGCACGCTGCGCATGATGGCGCAGTTCGCGATCCTGTCGCGTTTAAAAGATCCGGAGAATTCGAGCGTCTACTCGAAGATGCTGGTCTACGACGGCGAGAACCTGAAGGACACCGATCCGAAGGCGAAGTCGCTGCACGAATACGTCGACTATGCAGGCGTGGACGAAGGCATGAACGGCCTGTCGACGCGCTTTGCCTTCAAGATCCTGTCCAAGGTCTTCAACTTCGACAATACCGAAGTGGCCGCCAATCCGGTGCACCTGCTCTACGTGCTGGAGCAGCAGATCGAACGCGAGCAGTTCCCGCCGGAACTCGAGCAGCGCTACCACTCCTATATCAAGGAGCACCTGGCGCAGCGCTACGTCGACTTCATCGGCAAGGAAATCCAGACCGCCTACCTGGAGAGCTATTCGGAATACGGGCAGAACATTTTCGACCGCTACGTTACCTTTGCCGACTTCTGGATCCAGGACCAGGAATTCCGCGATCCGGATACCGGCGAAAGTTTTGATCGCGAATCGCTCAACGCCGAGCTGGAAAAGATCGAGAAGCCGGCCGGGATTTCGAATCCGAAGGATTTTCGCAACGAGATCGTCAACTTCGGCTTGCGCGCCCGGGCAACGAACGGCGGCAAGAATCCGGCCTGGACCAGCTACGAAAAGTTCCGCACCGTCATCGAGAAAAAAATGTTCTCGAATACGGAGGAACTTCTGCCGGTCATTTCGTTCAATGCGAAGGCCAGTGCGGAAGACGCGACGAAGCACGCCGACTTCGTCAACCGCATGGTCGAGAAAGGCTATACGGCCAAGCAGGTGCGGCTCCTGTGCGAATGGTATCTGCGTGTGAGGAAGTCGTCGTAAGAAAAAGTCGGCGATGCAGGGCAGCGGCTGCCCGCTGCCCGCCTCTGACGCATATTTGACTCCCCTGTCAGGCGTGCGCACCCCGCTTATGCACGCTGCGTATTAAGATAGGGGGACCGTGGCAGCTGGCGGTCCGCTGCGGTTTTTACAGGAGGCATGTTTTGACTTACCTCATCGACCGACGCTTGCAGGGCAAGAACAAGTCCGCGGTGAACCGCGAACGCTTCCTGCGCCGCTACAAGGCGCAAATCAAGGACGCGGTCGGCCGTGCGAT
>Ga0308160_10006456_pt1 | contig 11928 bp, 4 predicted proteins | sample PhyFR1_FD_201036 | JGI IMG/M metagenome (GOLD analysis project Ga0308160, IMG submission 201036) | Phyllosphere microbial communities from UC Gill Tract Community Farm, Albany, California, United States - DLSLF.R1 | ecosystem: Host-associated > Plants > Phyllosphere > Unclassified | place: USA... | reverse complement strand
GACCTTGATTTCATTGGCAATGGGGCGAATCACGAACCAGCTCATCTCGATACAGAACAACAGGATGCCAAGGAGTTTGATGAAGAAGTGGTAGACCAGCACGGCGATGCCGAGGAAGAGTACCAGCCGATAGATCCAGACGCCCCAGGCAAAGGCGACCAGGCCCCAGTGCCGGCGGCGCGGGAAATACTCGGGCGGCGGCTCGCCCAAGGCGAACAGGCGTTCGCGCAGGTCCCAGCGCGCCAGCGCAAAGGCGCGCGCATGCAGGTTCGGCATGTCGAGCCAGTCCGACAGCACGAAGTAGCCGTCGAAGCGCATGAAGGGGCTGGCGTTGATGGCCAGGGTCGCGATCCAGGTGGTGGTCGCGAGCGGAAAGGCCATCGCGCGCAGCAGCCCGTCGGGCAGCAGGGTCCAGGCCAGCGTGGCCCAGACCGCGATCAGCAGCTCGGTGCGCACGCCGGCCGCCGCCACGCCCAGGCGCTTGCGTTTATCGGGCAGGCGCCAGACGTCGTTGGTGTCGGTGTAGGGCACGGGCCAGAGCACCAGGAAAGCCAGGCCCATGGTCGGCACGCGGCAGCCGTGGCGCTTGGCGGTGAGCGCATGCCCCAGCTCGTGCGCGCACTTTACAAGCGTCAGGGCCAGCGCAGAGGCCAGGATGCCGCCCGGGGTAAAGGAATCGGCCAGCGTGCTGCGGAACACGTCCCACTGGCGCCAGACCAGCACGCCGCCCAGCAGCAGCGCCAGCATCGTCAGGCGCAGGAAGTCGCGTGAGAACAACCAGTCGAAGGAAGATGCCACGCGCGTCAGCCAGGCGTCGGGTTTCACCAGCGGGATGCGGAAGAACAGGTAGCTGTGCAGCAGGCGCGTGGCCAGGCTGCCGGTGGCTGCCTTGTGGCGCGCCGCCAGTGCGCGGCTGGACGCCAGCGGATCGGGACGCAGCAGCGCGTTCTCCTGCAAAAAATGCAGCACCGCGCCGACGTCATCAAGCGTGGCGTTCAGGGCCGTATCCGCGTCGACCGCGCGCGCGATGGCCTCCGGCTCGCCCAGTTGCCAGCGGCGCAGGATCTCGAAGCTCATCCAGTCGATGCGGAAGAAGCCGTTGCGCACCGGGTCTTCCAGGGTCCAGCTGGGCTCACCGCTGGCGAGCGCCGGCCCCGGATGCAGGCTCAGTTCCTCGCGCAGCGCGGGCAGCCTGGGGCCGGGAAGCGCGGCCGATGAAGCGGCGTGCATGGCTTACCAGCCCAGCGTCTGGCGGATGGTGGCCAGCGGGCGGCGCAGCATCCAGTAGGCCATCGGCACCCAGGAGCCGGACAGCTTGGCCGTCCCCTTCAAGCCGACGCGCGCCGCCGTCTTCTCGGCCAGCGCTGCACGCACGCGGTAGGCATAGCTGCCGTCCGGGCGCGGCTGGGCCTCGTAGCCGACGTAGCGCACCGTGGCCGCCACCGGATCGAGCGGATCGGAAGCCAGGTACAGGGTGATGCCGGCGCCCGCCTCGAGGGGAATCGCATCGCCCAGCGGCAGCCAGGCCTCGACCTCGACGTCGCCCGGCGCGGCAATGCGCATCACGCGCTCGCCGGTGGCGACCGGGCGGCCGATCCATTCGCTGGGGTCGTCGAACAGGGCGATGCCGTCGCGCGGCGCCAGCACGCGGGCGCGTTCCGACTGGCCTTGCAAGAAGCCGGTTTCGGCGCGCCGCTCCTCGATCTTGCCCTGCAATGTCGCCAGCATGCCTTTCGACTTGCCGTCGTTCAGGGCCTGCTGCAAGGCTTGCCGGTATTCGGCTTCGGCCGTGGCCAGGGCCTGCTCGGCCACGGCGGCGCGGCTGGCCAATTGCGCCTGGTCGAAATCGAACAGCGGGTCGCCCTTCTTCACCGGCTGGTTCGGCTTGACGTGGAAGCCCTCGATCACACCTTCCAGCGGCGCGCGCACGGCGGCCGGATTGGCCGGCACCAGTTCGCCCGGCGCCAGGATGCTCAGGCGCACCGGGCAGCACAGCACCAGCAGCGCGGCAATCGCCCCCTGCACGGCGCGCCGGCGCCACCACGGCAGCCCGGCTGCGCGTTCGTGCTCGCGGCGCAGGCGCAGGCGCGCCAGCAGCGCGCCCGGCGTGTAGCGCGGCGCGGCTGGCCGCGCGCGCCAGGCGTGGCGCAGGGTATCGGCCCATTCGGCCAGCAGCGCCTGTTCATCCTCGCGCCAGGGCGTCTCGCGCGCCAGCAGCAGGCCGCCGGGCGCGACCTGCTGCGCCGCGTCGCCCGCCAGCGGCAGCCACAAGGCATAGGCCGGCAGCCACTCGGCCCATTCGGCGCCCTGCCCGGCCGGCGCATCCAGTGCGGTCACCTGTGCCGGCCCGGCTTCGCCCAGCGCCGCGCACAGCTTTTCCAGCCACTGCACGTAGGGCGCGTTCGCCTCGATCTGGACCACGCCCGACAAGGCGCAGACGCCGCGGTCAAGGAACCACAACGCCGCCTGGCGGTAGGGCGCCAGCGCGTGGCTGCCGTTCACCGCCAGGAAGTCGAGTTCGACCGCCTCCTGCACGTGGCGCGCACGGTGCGCCAGGTCGACCAGCGCCGCCAGCGGATCGTGCGGCTTGTCGTTCATGTCCATGCTCTTCCTGTATTACGGACGGCCGCGCAGCGTGGCCGCCCTGCCCTGTCCGGCCTTGTCCAGGCGTTCCGTGAGGCCGGCCTTGCCGCTGCTTGCGGTGTCCGCCGCCTCGCCCTTGGCGCGCACTTCGCCCACGTTGATGCGGAACAGCGCCACCGCTTCGCGGCCGTTCAGGTCGCGTGCGATCAGCTTGATCTTCAGCTCGCCGGTCACGCCCTTCGGCGCGTCGCCCGTGAACTGGCCGGTCTGGCCATTGAACTGGACCCAGCCCGGCAGCGGACGGCCATCCTGCAGCACGGCCGCCAGGCGCACGATGGCCTTGGGCTGGGTGTGGGCAAAGGCGTCGGCCGGCACCGTCATCGACAGGCGGGTGCCGGCGTCCACGAACTGGTCGGGCACGCCCTGGAACAGTACCAGCGCCGGGTCTTCGGCTTTCGCCACCACGGTGCGGAAGCCTTCCGAGCGGGTGTAGACGTCCGACAGCTCGGCGCCGCGCAGCGTGTCGGCAAATTCCACGGCCGGGCCGCGTGTGCCGAAACCGCTGCTCAGCAGCATGGAATCGCCGCCGACCACGCTGCCCGGCACCACGGTCTCGCGCACCACAGGCGCCGGCGCCGCTTCGGCCACCGGCGTTGGCGCCGGGGCAACCGGCTCGGCTACCGGCGCCACGACGGCGGGCGGCGCAACCGGCGCCTGCGCCACGATCGGCACACTGACATTGACCACGCCGGCCGTGTCGCCGCTGCGGCTGTTGCCGGCGGTGTCGGTGACGGTGGCAACCACGTCGTAGCTGCGGCCCGGAACCAGCGGCGCCTCGGGCTGGGCGCTGGCGAGGTCCAGGCTCCAGCGTCCGTCCTGCACCGGCACGGTATAAGTCTGGCCGTTCACGCTCACGGTCAGGGTTTCGCCGGCACGCACCGTGGCCTCGCCGGTCAGGGTCGGCGTGGTGCTGCCGGTGGTGAGGCTGTCGACGCTCGGCGCGGCCGGGGCCTCGCGGTCCAGGGTCACGCCGCGCGTGGTTTCCGGACCCGACAGGCCGGCCACGGTGTTGGTCACGCGCGTGACGATGGTCCAGCCGGCGTCGTGGGCGCCGCTGTCGATGGCCGTCCAGCTGCTGCCGTCGACCAGGGCGGGGGTCCAGCTGGCGCCGCCGTCGAAGGAGACTTCCAGCACCTCGTTGCGGCCGAGCGGCGCATCGATGCCGCCGCTCACAGTGCGCCCTGCGCCGCCATCGGCGGTGATGAAGTCGCTGGCCGAGCTGCCGGTGTCGCGCGTCATCAGGTCGATGCTGGCGTGCTGGCCCGGTGTGGCGGGATTCCCAACCACGATGGTGACCGTTGCATTGGCATCGAGCACGCCGTCGCTGCCGCGCACCACGATCTCCAGGGTGCCGAGGGCGCCGGCCGGCGGGGTGCCGGTGAAGCTCAGCGTGCTCGGGTCGAAGTGCAGCCAGGCCGGCAGTTCGCCGCCGCCGGCCAGCGTGGCGTCGTAGCCGATCGTGCCGCTGTCGATGTCGGTGAACGGCGCCAGGGTCACGGGCGTCATCGGCTCGCCCAGCGCCGCGTCGCCGCGCACGCCAGGGCTGGCCACCGGCGCGTCGTTCACGGGCGTGACCGTGATCTCGACCGTATAGGTATTGCTGCCGCCCTGGCCGTCGCTGACGGTGTAGCGGAAGGTGTCCGGTCCGTTGTAGTCGCGCGCCGGGGTGTAGGTATAGCGGCCGTCAGGCCCGATGCTCACCGTACCGTGCCGGGCCTGTTCGGCCAGCGCGTACGTCACCGGGTCGCGGTCGATGTCGCTCGCTTCCGGCAGGCTGGCGCTGTGGGCCTGGTCTTCCGCCGTGGTGAAGGCGCTGTCGGCGGCGACCGGGGCGTCGTTGGTGCCGTTCACCGTGACATCCACGGTGTAGACATTGAAGCCGCCCTGGCCGTCGCTGACGCGGTAGCTGAAGCTGTCGCTGCCGTTGTAATCGCGCGCCGGGGTGTAGACGTAGCGGCCGTCGGTCTCGATGCTCACCTGGCCATGGGCCGGGCCGTTCTCCAGCGTGTAGCGCACCGGGTCGTTGTCGGCGTCGCGGGCCTGCGGCAGCGTGCCCGGATACGCCGTGTCTTCGTCCGTGACGATGCTGGTGTTGCCCGCCACCGGCGCGTCGTTGACCGGATCGATGGTGATGGTCACCGTGTGCAGCGTGCTGTCCTTGCCGTCGCTGACACGGTAGACGAAGCTGTCGCTGCCGTTGGCGTCGGGCAGCGGCGTGTAGGTATAGGTGCCGTCCGGGTTCAGCGCCAGCAAACCCTTGGCCGGGCCGGTGTCGACCGAGTAGAGCACCGGGTTGCGCTCGGCGTCTACCGCAACCGGCAGGCGGCCGGTCACTTCCAGGTCCTCCTGGGTGTGGATGGTGTCGGGGCCGGCCACCGGGGCGTCGTTCACCGGGGTGACGGTGATGTCGACGCGGTGGATGCTGCTGCCGCCGCGCCCGTCCTCGACCGAATAGGTGAAGCTGTCGGCGCCGAAGAAGTCCTTGGCCGGGGTATAGGCATAGCGGCCATCGAGGCCGACTTCCACGCTGCCGTGCTGCGGCGGCGACACGCGGAAGTAATCGGCGTGGTCGCCGTCGGGATCGAGGTAGCCGGGCAGCGTGCCCTGCAGGACGGTGTCTTCTTCCGTGGAGGCGCTGTCGTCGTCGGCCACCGGCGCTTCGTTCAGGTCGGTCACGTCCACGGTCACGGTACGGGTGCTGGCGTTGCCCGTGGCGTCTTTTGCGATCACGGTGAAGCGGTAGCTGGACTTGGCCTCGAAGTCAAGCTGGCCGTCCTTCAGGGTCACGGCGCCGCTGACGCTGTCGATGCGCAGCAGGGCCGCGTCGTCGCCGTCCGCCAGTGCGTAGCCGACCACGTGGTCGGTGTAGTCGACGGTGTCAAGCGCCTGCGCGGTGTAGAGCAGGGCCTGGTTCTCGTCGGCGCTGGCGCGCGTGCCCGAGCTGAAGGCCGGCGCCACTTCGTCGATGTTGGCGACGTTGACGGTGACCGCCTGCTCGCGCGCGTTGCCGCTGGCGTCCAGCGCGACGACGGTAAAGGTATAGCTGGACTTGGCTTCGTAATCGAGCGTGCCCTCGGCCAGGGTCACGGCGCCGCTGCTGCTGTCGATGCGCAGCAGGCCGGCGTCGCCGCCGGCGGCCAGCGCATAGCGCACGGCGCCGTCGGTCGACTCGATGCTGTCGAGCGCCTGCGCGGTGTAGAGCAGGTCCTGGTTCTCATTGACGGTGGCGCTGGCGCCGGAGCTGAACACCGGCGCGGCGTCGTCGAGGTTGGCGACGGCAACCGTCACGGTCTTCAGGGTGGCGTTGCCGCTGGCGTCGAATGCGCGCACCGTGAAGCTGTAGCTCGGCTTGGACTCGAAGTCGAGCTGGCCGTCCTTCAGGGTCACGGCGCCACTGTTGGCATCGATCCGCAGCAGGCCGGCGTCGCCGCCCTCTTCCAGCGTGTAGCGCACCACGCTGGTCGTGTACTCGACGCTATCGACCGCCTGCGCGGTGTAGAGCAGGTTCTGGTTTTCCGGCACGGGGGCGCCGGCGCCCGAGGTGAATGCCGGGCCCACTTCGTCGAGGTTGGTGACGTCGACCGTGACGTTTTGCTGGCGCACGTTGCCGTTGGCGTCGGTCGCCTCGACCACGAAGGCGTAGCTGGATTTGGCTTCGAAGTCGAGGCTTCCGTTTGCCAGTCGCACCGCGCCGGTAGCGCTGTCGATGCGCAGCAGGCCGGCGTCGAGGCCGCTGCCGAGCGAATAGCTGACCACACCGTCCGTGGCGTCGATGCTGTCCAGCGCCTGGGCGTTGTAGAGCAGGTCCTGGTTTTCGGCGGCGCTGGTGCGGGTGGCCGAGCTGAACACCGGCGCCACGTCGTCGACGTTGGTAACGTCCAGCGTGATGTTGCACGAGACCGACCAGTTGCCCGCCAAGTCGCCGGCCTGCACCGCATACGTGAAGCTGTTCGCACCCGTCTCGAAGTCATTACCGGCGCCGGCCGCGCCGAGCGCGGTCAGGTGGATGGTGCCGTCGGCGTCGATGCTGAAGTACTTGTCGGCGCTGAGGTTGGTGCGCGTATCGGCGAAGCGGAAAGCCGTGACGCCGACGATGTCGCTGGCGGCGATCTTGCCGACGATGGCATCCTGGGCGCGGTTCTCGGCGTAGCTGAAGCCCTGGCCGGCATTCATGCTTGGTGGCGTAGTGTCGTCGCTGAAGTTGATCACCAGGTCGCTGCGCGTGGCGCCGGTGACGGCGCCGGCGTTGCCGGTGGCGAAAGCGGCATTGCCGAAGCTGACGCCGAAGTTGGCGATGTCGTTGGCATTGGCGTGCGCGCTGGCGGCGCCGCTGAAACGCAGCTCGGCCCGGTCCTCGCCGAGGCGCACGACAGTCACGTCGAGGCCGGCCGGCTTGTTCAGAAAGGTCACGCCGGCCAGCGCCTGGCCGTCCGTGCCGGAGAAGCTGCCGTTGTTCAGCGTGATAATGGACGTGCCGTCGATGACGCCGCCGTCGCTGGCCGCTTCGTTAAAGGTGGTATTGCTGTAGAACAGGTTGGCGGCTGGCGAACCGACGATATTGGTCTCGCCCTGCCAGACGCGGATCTTGAATTCGAGCGAGAAGTGGGCGGCGGCATCCTTGAAGGTGGCGCCGTTGTAGCCGTTGGCGCCGGCGCGGATCGTCAGCGAGCTGGCCGAGTCGTAGTACACCTGGACGCGGTAGGCATCGGCATACAGGTTGTCCGTATAGTTGATCGGCTTCGTCGTGTTGTATTCGAACTTGACCGAGCCATCGGCGCGCACTTCCGTTGCAAGCTCGGTCTTGGTCGACAGCTCATAGCGGGCGAAGCCCTTGAACTCCTGGAACTGGCGGTCGTTGCCGCCGCCCGCGCTGTCGATGTCGTAGGAGTTGATCACGAAGTTCTGCAGCGTCACGGCGGTGGTGGTGCCGGCCAGGACGAAGTCGAACTTGAAGCTCATGCTGCCGCCGGCGCTGTCGACCGAGGTGATCGGCTGGAAGTACTTGGCCGCTTCCGCCGCGCTGCTCGGCTGGCTGGTCGAGTCGAAATCGCTGATGGTGATGCGGTCGGTGGTGGTGGTGACGATGGCGTCGATCACCTGGCCGCCGATCGTGATCACGTTCTTGAAGCGCATCACGTCGCCATTGGTCTTGCCGGTCGAGCCGGACTTCTCGGCCACGGCACCGGTGAAGGAGAGCTGCTTCTGCTCGGCGTCGAACACGGTCGACACCATGGCGCCCTGCCAGCCGGCGCTATCAAAAGCGCGCGCGGCGGTCTCGATGCTGCCGCTGTGCGCTTCCAGGGTCCAGTTGCCGAAGCCGGCGGAACCCGTGGTGTCGATCGATGCCGCCACGTCGGCGCCGGTATGCGCGGCCAGGCGCGCCAGGAAGTTGCTGCCTGCGTCGCTGCCTGCGCCGCCGCCCACGTCGCAGCCGTACAGCAGCAGATCGCCGTCGGCGCTCAGCGACTGGCCGAGTTGCGCCAGCTGGCCGGCCATGGCGTCGACGTTGGTCACCGACAGGCGCGTGCTGCCCAGGTCGACCTGGCCGTTGGCGCCGTGGGTCACCAGGTGGATGGCGTCGACTTCGCGGCCCTGCAGCGCCGCGATCATCTGCTGCAGCCCGTCCCTGGTGTGGTCCAGCACCACCACCTCGGCGCCGGCGCGCGCGCTTTCGGCCAGCTTCAGGTAGTCGGGCAGGTTGTCCTCGATGAAGACCACTTCGCGCCTGGCTTCGGCCTGCACGGTGCGCAGGGCCGGGGCCAGCGCCGCCGGCACCAGGCTGCGTTCGCCCTCGCCCGCATGGGACGCATCCGCGCCGGATGCCATGGCACGCGCGGCGGCATCGGCCGCTCCCCGCACGATCGTGTCCACGGCGGCGCCGTCGAACATCACGCGCTGTTCGAGCGCCAGCGGCGCCGGTGCGCGGCGCTGCAGCGAGCGCCGCGCCGGCGCGGCGGCTTCCTGCGGGTTCGGTTCGAGGGCGAAAGGAAGCGGATGGCGTGTGTTCATGGACGGGCGTGGGTGTTCTGGACGGTGGTTATTCTTGGTTTACTGGGCGGCCGGCGCGCTGATGGCGACGCGTCCGCTCATCCCGGCGATCAGCTCGGGGAACTTGCCGGCGATCGCGGCCGACAGCTTGACCGACTGGCTGACCGGGTCGACGCGCGCGCCGATGCGCTGCACCTTGGCCGGGTAGCTCTTGCCGGTTTCGTCGATCTGGACCTGGAAGGCGTAGCCGGGTTTGAGCCAGGCCAGCCAGCGCGAGGGCACGATGAATTCGAGTTCGAGCACGGAGTCGTCGAGGATTTCCAGCAGCGGCTGGCCGGCCTGCACGTACTGCTGCTCGCGCACCTTCTGCTCGGCCACGCGGCCGGCGAAAGGCGCGGCGATCGCACATTTCGACAGCAGCACGCTGTTGGCCGAGACGTCGGCCTTGGCCTTGCCGACTTCGGCTTCCGAGACTTCGAGTTCCACTTTGCCGACCGAACGCAGTTCTTCCAGGCGCTTGTTGGCGCTGAAGGTGCGCTCGGCGCCGGCCAGCACGGCCCTGGCCTTTTGCAGCTGCGCCTGCTGCAGCGAGCAGTCGAAGGCAACCAGGGTCTGGCCGGCGCGGAAGCTGGCGCCCTCGGCCACGGCGACGCGGCTGACCTTGGCGCCGATCTCGGCGGCGATGGTGGTGTAGCGGCGCGGCGAGAGCTGGGCGCGGATGTCCTGCTTTTCCAGGGCGGCGCGGGCCGGCGCCGCCGGGGCGGCCTGGCTGGTGCTGGTCACGGCGAGCAGCGCCAGGATGGCTGGCGCCAGCACGCGGGCGGTAAGGGTCATTGCTGCTCCGTGGTGGGAATGGGGGCCGGCGCGGCCGGCTTGGCCAGCGCCTTTGGCCAGTCGCGCATCGAGGTGCCGACGTCGCGCGTCAGCTGGTCGAGCGTGAGTTCGCTGACGCTGCCGAGCACCGGCTCCAGGCCGACGGTCGCCTGCATGCGGCTGCCGGCGCTTTGCAGCTGGGCCAGCGACTGGTAGCGGCGCAGCAGCGACAGGATCGCGGTGGTGCTGTTGGCCACCTGTTCCAGCTTGCTCTGGGCCTCGACGGCTTCGCGGTTCTTCACGTGCTCGGCGATCTTTGCGTCGGCCTGCCAGATCTGGTCGGCACGCAGGTACTGGCGGTAGGCGATCTGGTACTGCAGGCGCGCCAGGTGCACCTGGGTGACGACGGTCATCTGGGCGGCGATGCGGCGCTGGTCGGCCAGCTTGACGCCGGCCTCGGCCAGGCGCTTCTGGGCCGGGCCGGTGAACAGGTTCATCAGGTTGTACGAGAGGTGCAGGCCGGCTTCGTTCCAGCGGTTGTTGATCAGGTACTTGTCGGCGTCGTAGCGCAGGTCGTAGTTGAACGACAGGTTCGGGAACAGGCGCACCATGGTGCGGCGCGTCTCGTCGAGCGCGATGCGGGTGTTGTAGAAATGCTCGCGCAGGTCGGCGTTCTGGGTCACGGCCAGTTCTTCCAGGCGCGCGGCCGGGACTTCGAGCATGGTCGGGTCGGTGCTGTCGGCCGGTTCGACGACTTCGAACGGCGTGTCCTGCGGCAGGTTGACCAGGGCCGCCAGTTCGATGCGGCCGCTGGCCAGCTCCTGCTCGATGCTTTCCAGCAGGCGCAGGTTTTCCAGCAGCTGGCGCTGGTAGCGCAGGGTGTCGACCGGCGAGCGCAGGCGCTCGGCCTCGACCTTGCGCGCATCCTGCAGCGCCGCTTCGGCCAGGTCGATGGTGCCGCGCACCTGGTCGCGCAACTTCTGCGCGCTGACGGTACGCCAGAAGGCGGTGCGCACGTCCTGCACCAGCACATGCATGGCCTTGCGGCGGCGCTCGGCGGCGATGCCGACGCGGCTGGCCGCCTGCTTGGCGCCGTAGTACGAGAGACCGAAGTCGAGCAAGTTCCAGGTGGTGCCGAGGCTATAGGCCGGGCGGCTGCGCTCGGACGAGATATACGGGTTCGCCAGCGACGGCGCGCCGGTCACCGAATCGACGCTGCGCGTGATCAGTTCCTCGTCGCGCCAGGTGTAGCCGGCGTTCGCCATCACGCGCGGCAGCATGTCGAGATTGGCGGTGTCGAGCTGGTTCATGGCCAGCGCTTCTTCCATCAGGCGGGTGCGGCGGTCCAGGTTGTACTTCAGGGCGCGCGCCACGGCTTCGTCCATCGACAGCTTGCCGCTCAAGGGCGGTACGTCGGCGAAGGCGGCCTGGCGGTCGGCTGCGGCCTGCTGGCGCACGTCGGCCTCGGTCAGCGGCTGCACCTGGACGGTGCCGCAGGCGCTGAGCAGCATGGCGGCGGCGGCAAGCGCGCTCAGGGTGGTCAGTTTGCGGGGCGTGGCGAACGGAATACGAAGGTGACTGGACATGTGCTGTAGAAATGACAACGTTGCGTCGGACGCTTGTTGCGGCCAAGGCATTGTTCGGCTGGTAAGTGGAATAGATGGAATCGATGACTGGCCGCAATTCTAAGGGATGCGTGTAACGAACTGGTGATACCTTAGGGTAACAATCAGGTAGTGCGGCGGAAGAACGACAGTTTCTTACAAGATAGATAATGAGCGCGCTTGCTGATAAAAATGCACGCTGCGAGCATGCGCCCTCTTGCATAAATGATAAGGGGCTAGAGGCAGGCAAAAAAACACCAGCGTCCTGCGCTGGTGTCGGATGGGAGGCTGCCCGGAGGCAGCCTGGAAGGGTGGCTGATCAATAGCCACGGCCGGCGGTGCCGCCGCCGGTGCCGGTGCTGGTGCCCGAGGTGCCGGTCGTGCCGGTGGTGCCCGAGGTACCGCTGGTGCCGCTGGTACCCGAAGTACCGCTGGTGCCGCTGGTGCCGCTGGTGCCCGAGGTGCCGCTCGTGCCCATCGAGCCCGAGGTGCCGCTACTGCCGCTGCTGCCGCTGGTGCCCATCGAGTTATCGAGGGTGCCGCTGCTGCCGCTGCTGGTGCCCATCGAGCCGCTGCTGCCCGAGGAACCGCTGGTGCCCGAGGAACCGCTGCCCGAGCCGCTGGTGTTGCTGCTGCCGCTGGTGCCCATCGAGCCGCTGCCCGAGGTGCCGGTGCCGCCGCTCGATGCGCCGCCGGTGCTGCTGCCCGACGAACCTGACGCAGAACCCGACGACGACCCGGCGCTGCCGCTGGTGCCGCTACTGGAACTGCTTTGTTTCTTTTGCTTCTTGCCGGAATGCTTGGTGCTGTCCGAACCCGAATGCTGGTCGCCCGAAGCGGACGAACCGGTCGATTGCGAAGTGCTCTGGCCGCTACCGCT
>Ga0308160_10006452_pt1 | contig 11933 bp, 11 predicted proteins | sample PhyFR1_FD_201036 | JGI IMG/M metagenome (GOLD analysis project Ga0308160, IMG submission 201036) | Phyllosphere microbial communities from UC Gill Tract Community Farm, Albany, California, United States - DLSLF.R1 | ecosystem: Host-associated > Plants > Phyllosphere > Unclassified | place: USA... | reverse complement strand
CAGGACCGTGAAACGACTTTGCGCCGATGATAGTGCTGCAACCAGTGTGAAAGTAGGTTATCGTCAGGCTAGTTATATAGAAAAACCCCCGTCTAGTGATCTAGGCGGGGTTTTTTTGCATTGGCTGTTGAGATAGTGGAATTCTCTACGTTATATACCCTGTTTCCAATGCGCTGGCCCAGTCTGTAAAACCACGTAATCGCGCCAAGTGGGCCATGCGCCTGAAATCATATGGCACCGTCAGCAACGCCACATGCCAGCCTGTTCCGCGTTGTTCGACAATCGCATAACGCGCATCCGGTGATCCACTCTCGATTGCATGCTCGAAAGGATAATCGTCCCTGTAAGCAGGTAAGCCAACACTGCCGGGATTAACGATCAATCTTTCGCCACATCGTACGCTTCTGGCCACATGAGAATGACCACACAGGATCATGCTCGCCGTTATGCCAGCCAAGTGTGTTTCGATTTCAGTGCGGCTGGCCGGACGATTAGCTACTTCCAGTAGCATGGTGACATCGTTTGCCGGCGTCCCGTGGCACAGCAAGACGTCATCGCCGATCGCTGCGCGCGCCGGCAGCGTTGCCAGCCAAGCCAGTTCCGCCGGGCTCAGTTGCGAATGCGCGTACGTGTCGGCTGCGCCAGAAGATGCCGAGAGATGCGACATTTGCCGTTCGTGATTGCCTGCCAGTTGAATCCAGTCTTGCGCCATCAGAAATTGCACCGTCTCTTTAGGAAGAAGCGGCCCGGCCAGGCTGTCGCCCAGATTGACGACGCGGTCGATACCGCGGTCGCGCATGTCCGCAATCACTGCCTCGAGTGCGTCCAGATTTCCATGGATGTCCGACACCACGGCGATACGCATGTAAGCTCCGTCAGTTAGGGGGCCAGTGCCAGCTACGCGCGCAGGGCCACCAGTTTGTCCAGTAATCCTTCGACCGTATCCGCGATCCGTTCCAGGCTGGCGTCGCGTAACCGGGCGGTATCGACCACATGATCGCTCTTCGACCCGGCCCAGCGCAACAATTCAGTACATGCTTGGGGATGGTCGAACAGTCCGTGCAGATAGGTGCCCAGGATTTGTCCGTCGTTCGAGACGGCGCCTTCGGCGCGGCCGTCAATCATGAACGCCGGCTTCTGCATTGCAGGGCCATGCGACACACCCATGTGGATCTCGTAGCCGCTCACTTGGCGCGCGCCCTGCGCATCGCCGAAAGCGCAAGTGCCGTTCACCTGCACCAGGCGTTTTTCAGACGTGAGCTCGGTGTCGATATCAAGTAGTCCCAGGCCATGGGAAACACCTGGCACACCCTCGACGCCATGCGGATCGGCGACCGTGCGTCCCATCATCTGGAAGCCGCCGCATACCCCGATCACCTTGCCCCCATAACGCAGGTGGCGCGCGATCTGTTCGGGCCAGCCCTGGGCCTGTAGCCACGTCAGGTCGCCGCGCGTGTTCTTGCTGCCCGGGAGGATGATCAGGTCGGCGCCGGGAAGCGCTTCGCCCTGGCGCACGAAGCGCAGGTCGACGTCCGGATGCGCGCGCAGCGCATCGAAGTCGGTGTGGTTGCTCATGCGCGGCAGGCTGGGAACCACGACCCGGAACGCGCCTTGTTTATTCTGCGCCGCCTGCACCGCATCTTCGGCATCGAGATACAGGCCGTGCAGATAGGGCAGCACCGCCAGCACCGGCTTGCCGGTCTCGCGTTCGAGCCACTCAAGGCCCGGCTCGAGCAGCTTGATATCGCCGCGGAAGCGGTTGATGACGAAGCCGATGATGCGATCGCGCTCTGATTGCGACAGGCACGACAGCGTGCCGACCAGGTGCGCGAACACGCCGCCGCGGTCGATGTCCGCCACCAGGATCACCGGGCAATCGACTGCCTCGGCAAAACCCATGTTGGCGATGTCGCGCTCGCGCAGGTTGATCTCGGCCGGACTGCCTGCGCCTTCGACGATGATGCTGTCGTATTGCGCCAGCAGGCGCGCATGCGACTCAAGCACCGCGCCCATCGCCACCGGTTTATAGCGGTGATAGTCGCGCGCATTCATGTCGGCGCGCACCTGGCCGTGGATGATGACCTGGGCGCCGACGTCGCTCGATGGCTTGAGCAGCACCGGGTTCATGTCGGTGTGCGGCTCGATGCCGGCGGCGATCGCCTGCAGCGCCTGGGCGCGGCCGATCTCGCCGCCGTCGCGCGTCACCGCGCTATTGAGGGCCATGTTCTGCGGCTTGAACGGCGCCACCCGTACGCCGCGCCGTTTCAACAAGCGGCACAGCGCGGCGACCACCGTGCTTTTGCCGGCGTCCGAGGTCGTGCCCTGTACCATCAGGGTGCGGTAGGGGAAGGGCGTCATTTGCTGCGCCGCTGGCGCGCTTGTTCGAGTACCTCGCACATCGTCGCTGCGCCCTCGATCATGCGCGGGCCGGCCCGGTTGAGCAGGTCGCCGTTGAGCATGAACAGATTATTGCTGCGCACCGCCTGCAGGCTGGCATAGGGCTTCCACAGATCGACGCCGCCATAGTTCTTTTCGCCGGTGGCGATGATCGCCTCGGGATTGGCCTGCAATACGCTCTCCAGCGTGACGACTGGCGCCACCACGCTCAAGCCATCGAAGATGTTCACGCCGCCGCACAGGCGCATGGCGTCAGTGATGATGTGCTTTCCGCTGAGGGTGTAGAGCGGCTTGTCCCACACCTGATAGAAGACGCGCACCGGCGCGCGTTTGGCGTATCGCGTGCGCAGGCTGGCCAGGCGCGTGCGCAGCTGCGCCGCGCTGGCCTTGGCCGCGGCATCGGTGCCCATCAACTGCCCCAGTCGCAGCACGCTGTCAGGAATGCCTTCGAGCGATTGCGGATCGCTCTGGAACACCGGCACGCCAAGCTTGCGCACCATCTCGATCTGGCGCTCGGCGTTGTTGTGCATCCAGGCCACGATCAGGTCAGGCTTCAGGGCGATCACGCGTTCGATGTCGATCTCGCGATTCGAGCCGATACGCGGGATGCTCTTGGCAGCCTCGGGGTAGTCGCTGTAATTGACCGCGCCGACCACGCGGCCGCCGCCGCCGGCCGCGAACAGCAGCTCGGTCGCGTGCGGCGCCATCGAGATCACGCGCAGCGCCGGCTTGTCGAGCGTCACCGTCAGGCCGGCGTCGTCCCTGACCGTGGTCGCGCCTTGCGCCGCGCCGGCCAGCGCGCATGTCAACAGCACGCCCAGCATAGTTTTCTTCATTGTTTGCTCCATTCGTGAAGTGCTTGTTCGAGCCGCAGCCATTCCGGCTCGGTGGTTGGCAGCCCGATACGGATCCCGCGCGCAGCGACGCGGAACAAGCGGCACCAGATGCCGCGCCGCGCCATGTGCTCATGAAATTCTTCGGCGCGCGCTTCCGGCCACCAGCGAAACAGCGGCGTGCCGGTGCTGTCGATGCCATGGGCGAGCAGCAGCCGCGCAAGGCGCGCGCCGCGCGCCGCCAGGCAGGCCTGCGTGCCCTGCTGCCAGCGGCTGTCGCGCAGCGCCTGCAGCGCGATTTCCTGCGCCGGACCGCTGATGGTCCACGGTCCGAGCAGGTCGGCCAGCTCACCCAGCAGGCGCTCTTCGGCGGCCACGAATCCCAGCCGCAGCCCGGCCAGTCCAAAGAATTTACCGACCGAGCGCAGCACGATCAGTCCCGGCCGCCCGGCATGCGCGGCGACGCTCAGCGCAGGCGAAGTATCGCCGAACGCTTCGTCGACCACCAGCCAGCCGCCGCGCGCATGCAGGCGCGCCGCCCAGTCGAGCAGGCATTCTGGCGTAACCGTCTCGCCGGTCGGATTGTTTGGATTGACCACCACCACCACATCGCACGACGCCACCGCCTGCTCCAGTGCGGCGTATGGCACCAGCAAGCGCTGGTGACCATGCAGGTTCCAGTGATGCGCGTGTTCGGCATACGACGGGCTCGATACCGCCACCCGCGATGGCGCCCGCAGGCGCGGCAAGGCCTGGATCGCAGCCTGGGTGCCGGCCACCGGCAGCAGCGCGGATGCGCGATAGTAAGCGCATGCTGCGGCGAGCAGTGCCGGATCGGGTTCGGGCAGGCGATGCCAGGCCGTGGCAGATGGCGCGGGCGCCGGGTAGCCATGCGGGTTGATGCCGGTCGAGAGGTCGATCCAGTCGTCGCGGCCATAACGCTTGGCCGCATCGCGCAGGTTGCCGCCGTGTTCAAGCATGGGCGGCGCCGATCGAGAGCAGCACGGCCGCCAGGCATATCACGCCGGTCCAGAGCAGCGTGGTGCGCAGCACCAGGCGCCAGGCGCGCGGGATGTCGCCGGCGCTTGCGGCCGGGCCAAGGCCGAGCGGCGGGCGCTGTTCGATTTCGCCATCGTAGACGGCGGCGCCGCCGAGCGACACGCCGAGCGCGCCGGCGCCGCTGGCCATCACCGGGCCGGCGTTCGGGCTGCTCCAGGCCGGGGCCTGGGTGCGCCAGCATTGCCAGGCGCGCGCGCGGCCGGCGCCGGCCAGCAGCACATACGACAAGGCAGTCAGGCGCGCCGGAATGAAATTGAGTGCGTCATCGATGCGCGCCGCCGAGCGGCCGAACAGGTTGAAACGCTCGCTGCGATAACCCCACATCGCGTCGAGCGTGTTGGCCAGCCTGAATAACAGCGCGCCCGGTCCGCCCAGCAGCACGAACCAGAACAGGGTGCCGAAGACGGCATCGTTGCCGTTTTCGAGCAGCGACTCGGCGCCCGCCTTGGCCAGGTCGGTCTCTTGCGCATGGGCCGTGTCGCGGCTGACGATGCGCGCAGTGAGCAGGCGCGCGGCGGCCAGGTCGCCGCCGCGCAGTGCGTCGTAAATCGGCAGCGTGTGTTCGCGCAGGCTGCGCAGGCCAATGCAGAAGTAGAGCAGCAGCGCGTGCAGCCACAGGCCGGCCAGTTCCACCAGCCCCGTGAACAGCAAGGTAATTGGCAGCACGGCGATCAACCATGCCAGCAGCCCGCGTAGCAAGCGCGCCTTGCCGCGATTGAGCCGGCGCTCGATGAACATGGCCAGATTGCCAAATCCGACCAGCGGATGCCAGCGCCGCGTCTCGCCCAGCAGCAGGTCGAGCGCGATGCCCGCCACCAGCAACAGCGCCAGCGTCGGCAGCGGCAATCCGCTCAGCACAAACGGCCTTTCAAGACCAGCGGCAGCCCGGCCGCCACCAGCACGGCGCGCTCCACGCGCGCGGCCACGGCCTGGTTCAGGCGGCCCGCCTCATCGGCGAAGCTGCGCGAGATCGCGCCCCACGGCACGATGCCCATGCCGACTTCGTTCGAGACAAACACGACGTCGCCTGCGAGGCCGGCGTCGAGCGCATCGAGCAAGGCCGTACGCTCTTGGTGAAAACGTGGCGGCAGCTCGATGTCGCCGACCTCGGGATACTCACGGCCATCGCAAAACATCAGGTTACTGAGCCACAGCGTCAGGCAATCGACCAGCACCACGCGCCCGGATACGCACTGCGCATGCAGCACGGCGGCCAGCGCCAGTTGTTCTTCTACCGTGCGCCATTCGGGCGGGCGGCGCGCGCGATGATGCGCGATGCGGGTCGCCATCTCGCCGTCGCCCGCGCGCGAGGTCGCGACATAGACGACGTCCTTGCCTGATTCCTGCGCCAGGCGCTCGGCGAACGCGCTCTTGCCCGAGCGCGCGCCGCCGAAGACCAGGGTGCAAGTCACTGGCCGCCTCCGAACAGGCTCGCCGCCGCTTGCGGATTCGATGGAAAGTAGCCGTGGAAGTAAGACGCCGTCAACGATCCGACCCGGTACACCGCTTCGCCCTGGGTCCCGGTGCGCTGCTTTACAGTGTGCGATTGCGGCGCTACGTTCGTGTCGAGCAGCGAATAGTGGAAGGTATGGCCGCGGATGTCGCCTTGCGGCGTCGGCATCGCATGCGCACCCAGTCCGCTCAGGCGCGGCTGCATCGCCACTTCGCCCGGCAGCAGGCCGGCCATCTCCCAGCGCTTGCCTTGTTGATCGGTGAGGCCATCGGCCAGCGCCATCATGCCGCCGCATTCGGCGACGATCGGCACACCGCGTGCGTGCGCGGCGCGGATTGAATCGCGCCAGTGCTGCGCGCCCTGCAGCGCAGCGCCATGCAGCTCGGGATAGCCGCCGGGCAGATAGACCGCGTCGGCGTCGCCCGGCACGGCTTCATCTTGCAGCGGTGCGAAGTAGCGCAAGCGTGCACCCAGCGCCTGCAACAGTTCGATATTGGCCGTGTACACGAACGCGAACGATGCGTCATGCGCAATGGCGATCGTGCGTCCGGCCAGCAGCTGTTTGACCGGCGCGGCCGGCGCCGCCGATGGCGCCAGCAGCGCCAGCGCATCCCACGCGGCTTCATCGAACTCGATGCTGTCGGCCAGCGCATCGAGGACCTGGTCCATCTCGTTTACTTCGCCCGGCAGCACCAGGCCAAGATGGCGTTCGGGCAGGGCGTGCTCCTGACGCGCCAGGGTGCCGATCAAGGGGATGTCGCGCAGCGACTCCTTGACCATCGCCGCATGCGCCTTGCTGGCGACGCGGTTGGCGATCACCCCGGCCATCTCGACCGGGCCATAGTCGCGCAGACCCTGCGCCACCGCGCCGGCGGTCTGCGCCATCGCCGACGCGTCGAGCACGGCCAGCACCGGGATGCCGAATTTGCGCGCCAGGTCGGCCGCCGAGGGCGTGCCGTCGTACAGCCCCATCACCCCCTCGACCAGGATCGCATCGACTTCGCGCGCGGCCTCATGCAGGCGTTGCCGGCAGGCGTCCGGCCCCACCATCCACAGGTCGAGGTTGTGCACCGGCGCACCGGAGGCGCGTTCGAGCATCACCGGGTCGATGAAATCGGGGCCGCACTTGAACACGCGCACGCGCTTGCCCATCCTGAGCAGGCGGCGCGCCAGTGCGGCCGTTACCGTAGTCTTGCCCTGGCCGGACGCCATCGCCGCCACCAGCACCACGCGCGCACCGGGATGGGCCGGCGTCACCATTCGGTTCCCGCCTGGGCGCCGATGCCGGCCTTGAATGCATGCTTGACCACGTTCATCTCGGTGACCGTGTCGGCCACCGCCACCAGCTCGGGCGGCGCGCCGCGACCGGTGATCACCACGTGCTGCATTACCGGGCGGTCGAGCAGGTCGGCGATCACGGTGTCGACGTCGAGGTAGTGGTACTTGAGCGCGATATTGAGTTCATCCAGCACCACCATGCCGATGCCAGGGTCGGACAGGAACTGCCTGGCCAGCGCCCAGGCTTCTGCGGCCTTTTCGATGTCGCGTTCGCGGTTCTGGGTTTCCCAGGTATAACCTTCGCCCATCGCATGGAAACTGACTTCATCCGGGAAGCGGCGCAAGAATTTTTCTTCGCCGGTCGACAGCGCGCCCTTGATGAACTGGACCACGCCCACCTTCATGCCGTGTCCCAGCGCGCGCGCCACCATGCCGAACGCGCTCGAGCTCTTGCCCTTGCCGTTGCCGGTGTTGACGATGATGATGCCGATTTCCTTGTCGGCCGAGGCGATTTTTGCGTCGATCACGGCTTTTTTTCGCTCCATGCGCGCGCGATGGCGCTCGTTCAGGGCGGCAGTTTGTTCAGGCGTCATATCGGTCATGCGGAATTCTCCTTGGGGATGAAGATACGGCGGCCGCCATGTTCGATCATGTCGAGCGGGTGGCCAAGGTAGTTGCCCAGCAGCGCCGGTTGCATGGTGTCTTCGACGGCGCCGGCCTGCCAGCGTCCGTCGCCCATCAATAACAGCGCGTGCGTCGAAATGCGGTGCGCCAGGTTCAGGTCGTGGCCGATCATGACCACGGTCTTGTCTTGCTGGCGGCACAGGCGCGCCAGCAAGTCCATGACGCTCATCTGGTGCGACAGGTCGAGCGCATTGGCCGGCTCGTCGAGCAGCAGCAGCGGCGTTTCTTGCGCCAGCAGGGCGGCGATCGCCACCCGCTGGCGCTCGCCGCCAGACAGGGTGCGCACATCGCGCGCGGCCAGGTCGGCCACTTCCATCGCCGCCAGCGAGGTCATGGCAATCTGATGGTCGTCGCTGCCTTCCCAGTAGCGGTTGGCGTGGTACGGATGGCGCGCCGACAGCACGCTGTCCATCACACTGTAGGCAAACGCGTCGTGGCGCGACTGCGCCAGGAAGGCGCGCTGGCGCGCCAGTTGTTCGAGCGGCCAGTCGTTCACGTCACGGCCGGCAATGGCGATCGTGCCGGCGGTGGGCTGCTGCAGGCCGGCCAGGGCGCGCAGCAAGGTACTCTTGCCGGCGCCGTTGCGGCCGATGATGCTCCAGCATTGGCCGGCGTGCGCGCTCCAGGTCAGGCCCTGCACCAGGGTGCGCTTGCCGGCCGTGAGCATCAGGTCGTGGGTAGAGATCATGTCATTTGCGCAGCCGGTGCAGCTGGTAGAGAAAAACCGGGGCGCCGATCATCGCGGTGATGGCGCCGACCGGCAGCTGCTGCGGCGCGACGATCGTGCGCGCCAGGGTATCGCACAGCACCAGGAAGGCGCCGCCCGACAGGATGCTGGCCGGGATCAGCACCCGGTGGTCGGGGCCGAAGGCGAAGCGGCAGGCGTGCGGCACGATCAGGCCGACGAAGCCGATCGCACCGGCGCTGGTGACGGCGCTGGCGGTCAGCAGGGCCGACACCAGGAACAGCCCCTTGCGCAGGGCGCCGACACGCACGCCCAGCGTCACGGCTGCTTCGGCGTGCAGCGCGAGCATGTTCATGGCGCGTGCGCTCTTCATGGCGAACAGCAAAGCACCAACCAGCACGATCCACGGCGCCAGGCGCAGCGGCGCGCCGGCAAGGTCGCCGATCATCCAGAACACCATGCTGCGCAGGCGGCCCTCGGGGGCGATCGACAGCATCAGCGTGACCAGCGAACCGCACAGCGCCGAGACGATCACGCCGGTCAGCAGCAGCATCGCAGCACCGCCCTCGGCCGCCTGGCCGCTGCGCAGGTCGCGCCGTGCCAGCAGGTACAACAGCAGCGCAACGCCGACCGCGCCAAGCAGCGCAGCCGCGTCGACCATCAAGGTGGACGCCATCAGCAGCATTGCCAGCAGCGCGCCGACCGAGGCGCCGGACGAGACGCCCAATATGTAAGGGTCAGCCAGGGGATTGCGCAGCAGGGCCTGCATCATGAGGCCGGCCAGGGCCAGCGCGCCGCCGGTCGCGAAGGCCACCAGCGCGCGGCTGGCGCGCAGGTCGATCAGTGCAGCCGACAGCGAGTCCGGATGGCCGGAGGCCAGCTGGCGCAGCGCTTCCGGCACATCGGCCAGCGGCACCCCGATCGAGCCGGTCATGCCGGCAAACAGCAGGGTCAGGACGGCAAACGCCAGCATGGCGCCGACGATGAGCGTGGCGCGCCGGCGATGTGACGGAAGGGATGCGTGCATGCTGGCCCTTGGGTTATCCGATGCCCGCGGCGTCATGCTCGGCGCCACGGGCTATACGCTAGGCAGCTTAACGGAAGCCGTAACGCAGGGAGGTGAACCAGGTACGGCCGCCCGTGCCGTAGTTGCGCACCAATTCGTAGTTCTTGTCGGTGACGTTATTCACGCGCACCAACAGCGACAGCTCAGGCGTGAACTGCCAGGTGGCGTGCAGGTTCAGCAGACCGTAGCCGGCTACGTGGTTGAGATTGGCGGCATCGTCGAAACGTTCGCCCGCGAGCACCAGTTCGGCGCCGGTCTTGAGCGTGCCGACCGTGTAGTCGGCGCCGAAGCTGGCGTGCTTCTTAGAGCGGCGCGCCAGCTGCCTGCCGGTGGTCTCGTCGCGCGGATCCTGCCAATCGAGGCTGGCGCGCAGGTCGACGTCCATGAAGCGGGTGCTGCCGGCCAGCGAGAAGCCTTCCAGCAGCGCTTCGTTGACGTTGTAGGCGCAGCTGGACGACTTGCGGACCGGGCATGGGGTGGCCGTGATCAGCATGTCGGTCAGGCGGTTGTGGAAGTAGGTCGCGTCTAACTGGAACCCGTTGCCGTCGTAGCGCAGGCCGACTTCGCGGTTGCGGCCTTTTTCGGGCTGGTTGGTGTCCACGCCATAGCCAGGGTAATACAGCTCATTGAAGGTCGGGGCGCGGAAGCTGGTGCCGACGCTGGCGTTGGCGCGCAGGCCGTTGCCGAAGTCGTAGGCATAGCCGGCGGCGCCGGTGTTCTTGCTGCCATAGACCGAGCGGTCCTGACGCGCGCTGACGTCCACCAGGTGGTTGCCGCGACGGGCCGAGTAGGTGGCGGCGTACGAGTTGGTGATGCGCGCGCGGTCGATCGATTGATCCGCCGTGTCGACATCTTCCTTGCGGTGCGCGTACAGCAGCTGCAGCGTGTCCTGGCCGATGGCGATGTCGTTCTGCCACGAGAATTCGTCCTGGCGCGTGTCGATCTGGCTGCGGTCCCAGTCAGCGTTGCCGCCAAGGTCGAACTGCTTGTCTTGCGAGCGCGCCAGCTGCACCGTGCTGCGCCAGTTCGGCATGATCTGGTTGGTCATGAACAGCGCGTAGGTGTTCAGTTCCGAGTCGCCGTAGGCGTCGAAGTCGTCGCCGTTGTCATATTGGTTGTACAAGCGGCTGACCAGGAACTGGCCGCCGATCTCGTGACCCGGTGCGATCGCCATCGACACGCGGCCGTTGGCGTTGCGGCGGCGATAGCCGTCCTTGTCGGGATTGTAGCCATACGCGCCTGGACGGGCGGCCGAGAAGCCGTCCGACTCTTCGTAGCCCACGCCCAATGCGTAGTTCACGGCGTGTTCGCCGGCCGTGCCGCCGGCGATGCTGGCGTCGCCCTGCAGGGTGCCGTTGCTGCCTGCGCCGACCGCTGCGGTCGAACGCGGTGCGCCGTCGCCCTTGCGGGTGAAGATCTGCACCACGCCACCGATGGCGTCGGCGCCGTACAGGGTGCTCAGCGGACCGTAGACCACTTCGATGCGCTCGATCGCGGCCAGCGGCACCGCGTTCCAGGCGGCGGTGCCCAGGGTCGAGGAGCCGATACGCACGCCGTCGATCAGCACCACGACCTGGTTGGCGTTGGCGCCGCGCAGGAACACGCTGGTGGCATTGCCGGCCGGGCCGTTGCGGGTGATTTCAATGCTGCGCTGGCGCTGCAGGACGTCGGCCACCGAGCCGGCGCCCGAGCGCGCGATTTCTTCGGCGCTGATGACGGTGGTGTCGGCGATGACGTCAAGTGCGCGTTGCGGGGTGCGGGTGGCGGTCACGATCACGGTGTCGGCCGGCACGCCGGCTTGGGCGAAAGCGGTGGTGGACGCGGTGGATGCAATGACGGCGAGGGCGAGCGACACTGCGGCCGCTTGCCGGGTAACTGGAAAATTCATGTGCTGTTTCTTATCAAGGGCAACGGGCCGACGTTCCCCGTCGGCCAGATTGAACGGACGCGCGCCGTGCGCGCATCCACTATTTGGCCGGTATCCGGGCTGACAAGTATGGCCGTCCGACCTTCCCATGCTTGCGCACAGTGGTATGAGGGGGCGGTTCGCCGCGTCGTCGAGACTGCGGCACTTGCTTACCGTTGCGGGGACAGCACACGTTGACCTGGTTGGCAGGCTTCGTGTTTCCCGTTTAACTGCGGCTGCGAACGCAGGCGCGAGCACCAAAACGCCGCCATTATACTTGGCTTGTCAATCTCGCAGCACCACGACTTCGCCGTAGGCGATGCGGTGTGGCGCCTGCGCCGCACGCAGCGCCGCCGCCTCGAGCGTGCCGCCGGCGTGCAATGACGACAACAAACGCATGGCGCCGGCGTGGCAGACGATGAGGACGCGCGGGTGGCTGCTGCGTGCCAGCTCGTCCCTGAAGGCGGCCACGCGGGTAGCGACATCGATCACGTTCTCGCCGCCGCCGGGGCGGTAGTGCAGCAGGTCGGCGCTCCAGGCCTCGACGTCTTCGCGCGCGATGCTGTCCCAAT
>Ga0308160_10006450_pt1 | contig 11934 bp, 10 predicted proteins | sample PhyFR1_FD_201036 | JGI IMG/M metagenome (GOLD analysis project Ga0308160, IMG submission 201036) | Phyllosphere microbial communities from UC Gill Tract Community Farm, Albany, California, United States - DLSLF.R1 | ecosystem: Host-associated > Plants > Phyllosphere > Unclassified | place: USA... | reverse complement strand
CGGCTGCGATCCCTGATCGGTACCACGCGCCCATTGTTCGGCGCGGAGACCATCGAAATCCGGGCGGCGGGTGGTACCAGCTATTCCGCGATGCTGGGCATTAACGGCTACCCGGCCGAAACGCATCCTCTCTACCTTGATGACCTGCTGACCGTTCCCTGCGAACTGGTAGTCACGCAATCCTTTACGTTTTCGCGCAAGGACGCGGCACTGGAGCAAATGCGCACGACCGGGGTCCAGATGGAAAACGCTGGCGACGCTGCGATCTCGCAGCGCGACGAACTTCCGGATGCGGCAGACGACCTGGCGTCGCGCCGTACCGCTATGGGCGCGCATCACTACAGTGTGCAGGTCAAGGGCGCCACGCTTCGGGAACTCAACCAGAACGTCGACAAGGTGCGCGCGATACTGACCGACGCCGGCATCGTCAGCGCGCGTGAAGACCTGGCGTGCGAAGCGGCCTACTGGGCGCAGCTACCCGGCAACCAGCGCTACCGTCCTCGGCTGTCGCTGATCAATAGCCGGAATGCCTGCGGTTTCATGCCGTTGCATAACTTTCCCCTCGGCCGGCGGGCAGGCAACCATTGGGGCGATGCCGTCACCATGCTGGTCACTGCCGCAGGTACGCCGCATTACCTCAGCCTGCACGCCGCCGATCCCAAGGCCCAGAACGGCGGCAACAAGAAGGACGTGGCGCACTCGATGTTCCTGGGGCCCACCGGCTCGGGCAAGACGGCCGCCGCCATGTTCGTGCTGACGATGATGCAAAAGTTCGGCCTAACCTCGATCCTGTTCTCGAAGGACCGGGATACCGAGATTGCAGTACGGCTTCTTGGTGGCAAGGTCTACCGCATCGAACCCGGCAGGCCCACGGGCTGGAATCCGTTCGCGCTCGACCCACAAGACAACGGAACCCTGCCATATCTCCGCGCGCTGGTTCGCAGGCTCGTTTCACGGCCGATGTTGACGGCGGAAGGCATCGAGATCGATACGAAGCCCTTGAGTGTGTCCGAGGAAAAGGAAGTCGATTACGCCATCGACGCGGTCATGCGACTGGCGCCCGAGAACCGGCGGCTCGGCAGGGTCTTGGACTACCTGCCCAAGGGCGCCGAAAGTGTCTACGAGCGGCTTTCCAAGTGGTGCCATGCGCGCGAGGCTGGCCGCAAGGACGGCACCTTGGCCTGGGTGTTCGACAACCAGCTGGATACGTTGGCATCCAACCTGGGTTCGGTCCAGACCACCGCTTTCGACGTGACACGCTTCCTCGACGATCCGGAGTTGCGCACGCCGATCAACATGCATCTTTTCTACCTGACGAGCCGCCTGATCGACGGGCGCCGGCTCGCGGTCTGGATCTCCGAATTCTGGAAGGCGCTGGGCGATGCCAGGTTCGCGGCGTTCTGCGACGACATGCTGCGCACGCTCCGTAAGAAGAACGGATTCGTGGCGCTCGATTCGAACTCGCCGAGTGATGCGATCAACCATCCGATCAGCCGCACGCTGATCGAACAGGTGGCGACGCTGTTCCTGTTTCCCAATCCCGGCGCCCGCAAGAAGGACTACGTCGACGGCCTGGGCCTATCCGACCGCGAGTTCGACATCATCAAGACCGAAATGCCGGAAGGGAGCGGCATGTTCCTGTTCAAGCAGGGGCATCACTCGGTCGTCCTCAAGTTGCCCCTCGACGGTATGGACGACGATCTCGCAGTCCTGTCAACGCGTACTTCCAACCTGGCACTGATGGATCGCCTGATCGGCGAATACGGCGAGGACGTCGAGAACTGGTATCCGCACTTTATCAACGAAAGGAGCCGGACATGAAATACCGAAACCTCATCGTGGCGGTCGTGCTGGGCTGCAGCGCTTTGTCCGCACATGCACAACTTGTCGTGACCGATCCCAAGGCCCTGGCGGAAGCCGTCAAGCAGGTGAGGGCGTGGGAACAGCAGTATGCGCAAATGCGCGCCCAGATCGACTCGATGACGGGCAACCGCGGCATGGCCAGCCTGCTGCCGGCTGCCTCTCGCATCATGCCGGCCGACTGGACTCAGTCCATGACGCAGTTGTCGGCCCTGGCGCAGGAAATCCGTTCCGCCCAGGCCGTGCTGACACCCGGCCAGGCCGCCAGCCTGTCGCCTGCGCTGCAATCCTTCCTCAGCCAATCACAGAACCTGTCCGCGGCGAACCAGGCGATGGCGCAAACCGCGTACAACGATGCGACAGCGCGCGAGCAACGCTTGCGCACGCTGACAGGCGCCCTGGCCACCACGAACGACCCTAAGGCGGCCTACGACCTTGCCAATGCCATCGCCATCGAGCATGCCGCACTGGTCAAGGACCAGAACCAGCTTACCGCAGCAGGAAACGGCGCGGCCGCACAGGCGGAGGCGCAGCGGCTGATGACGAACCAGATGCGTGCTGCTGCTTCGGGACAGGGAAATTTTCCCAAGATCGATACCAGCCTGCCTTGACCACTTTCCATCCACCAAGGAGCAAACATGAAAAGCAAACACAATATGATCAGCGTAATCGTCATTGCGGCCATCGCATGCATCGGTACGGGTTGCTCGCGCCCGGAGAACGCCGCCGTTTCGGCAGCGGCCAGTGCCAAAGCCGTTGAGGATCGTGTGCTCACGGTCGACGAGTACCTTAAGCAGCCCACCTTGCGCAAGAAGGTTTTCGCCGCCTGCGCGAATGACCCTGGCCGGAAAGGACGCGATCCGAACTGCGTGAACGCGCTGCAGGCCGAGCGCATGTCCACGTCAGGTACAGGCCGGTTTCCGAGCGTGACGCCGTAAGGTGATCGCCATGGTCCCGGGGACTTTCTTTGCCGACAATCTCAAGTACATCGAGCGTGTGTGCGATGCCTATGTCGGAGAACAGGTTGCCGCCGTCGCGCAGGCTATCGCCCCGGCGGCATTCACCCTGCTTGGTGTCTACGTGTTGCTGTGGGGTTTCGCCAGCATGCGCGGTGCGATCCGGGAGCCCTTGATGGACATGGCCGAGCGGGTATTCAAGGTATCCCTGATATTCGGCGTGGGCATCGGTCTAGCCGAGTACAACACGGTGATTACCGAAACCTTCCTGCACGGACCCGACGAGCTCGCCGCAGCGATGGCGCATGCCCCGGACTCGGCAAGTTTTGCCGGCGGACTCGATATCCTGCTCAGCCAGGGTTTCGACATCGGAAAGCAGTTCTGGGACAAGGCCGGCGTGTTCAACGGCGACACCGGGCTGTATTTCGTCGCCCTGGCCGTGTGGACGTTGATCATCGTCGTCACATCCTACGGCTTCTTCCTGATGGCGCTGGCGAAAGTGGCGCTGACCGCGATTCTCGCTCTCGGCCCGCTGTTCATCATCGGCCTGTTGTTCCAGACGACATCCGGGTATTTCAATTCATGGATACGGCAGCTCAGCAATTACTTTCTCGTGCCGGTCCTCGTCATGGCCGTCAACCTGCTGGTGCTGAAGCTGTTTTCCAGGGCGGCTTCGGCGGCGGAGATCGTGCGCGCCGGTGATGTCGACCAGATCTTTCCCTTCCTGGTGATGGGCTTGGTCTCGTTGCTTGCACTTGCCTCGGTCCTGACCATCGCATCTGGTCTGGCCGGAGGCGTTTCATTGTCGTCCTTCGGCATGGGACGGCTGGCTGGCAAGCTTCTACAGCACCACGGACAAAAGCTAATCCGCACAGGGGCCGACTACTCGACACGCCCGGTCCGCTATGTCAGCCGCAAAGCATGGGGCGGAACGAAAGCCGCGTTCCAGGCCCGGCCGAAAAATTCAATCACGCACACGAAACGGTGAGGACGCCATGCGCAAGCTGATCCTGTTGGTTGTGACTACCTGCGTGCTGGCGGGCTGTGCCAGCACGCCGCCTGCCTGCGACGGCTTGCACCGTCGCCCCATCAATGCGCCGGCACAGGCCGGTATCGTCTATCCAAGCTGCGGCGTGACCGCATAGGAGTGCCCCATGAAGACCACGCAAGCCAAGGACGCGCTCGCTGTCCACTTGAACGAGCTGCGCCGGTTTATCGAAACGCACGACGACATACAGCTTTTGCTCGAACACTCGGCCGCGGAATCCGACCGGCAAACCGACGCGGAGCAGCGCTCGCGCAGGACCGCATGGCGCGTCGCCGCTGGTGCATCGATGCTGACGGTTGTCGCGTTTGCGGTCGCCGCCGGCGCCATCCACACGTCGATGCAGCCGGCGCCGCCGCCTGCAGTACTCGTCGTCGACAAGTCCACCGGTGCCACCAGTCCGCTGATGACGTTGGCGGCCTACCAGCTTACGCCGGAAGAGGCGACGATCCGGCGCAGCATCGCGACCTTTCTGCGGGCGCGCGAGAACTATACGTTCGATACCGCCGAAGACAACTACTACGATGCTGCTGCCTTCATGAATCCCCAGTTGCGAGCGCATTGGGCGTCGTACTGGGACACCGCCAATCCGGCGTCCCCGATGAACGTCTACAAGAAGGACGGCAAAGTACACATCCAGCTGGGAGCGATCACCATTCTGCGTAACGGCTTCGGCACCGCGACAGGTGTCAGGGCCAGCTTCACGTCGCGCACGGTGCGCGCGGACCAGCCGTCCGGCGAGGCGACCAACTGGATCGCTACGATCCCGTTCCGTTGGGTGAACGTGGCGACCGACGAGCGTACCCGCCGCATCAACGACTTAGGTATGGAGATCACGGATTACATCAGGGACCCGGACCTGGGGGCCGCCTCGCCAGCGGTTCGCCAGCCGGAAGCGCCGGTGCCCGCGCCGGCGCGCCAGGGGCGGCCTATGGCGCTCACGGCACCGGTCGCAACGGTCCGGGAGGTCGCGCCATGAAAGCGAACCTGATCGCCTGCACGCTTGCAGGAATGCTGTCGCTACAGGCCCATGCCGCCCAGGACCCAGTGCCGTCGAAGGGCGATCCGCGCATCCGCTTCGTCGACTACGATCCGGACAACGTAGTGACGATCTACGGCAAGGTCGGCAGCTCGACAATGATCCTGTTCGAGCCGGACGAACAACTGGTCGACATGGTCGGCGGCGATACCAACGCCTGGCAGGCTGCCAGTACCGGCAAGCGCAACGGCGTGTTTTTCAAGCCGGCCGTGTCCGCCCCGGCGACCAACATCCAGGTCATCACCAGCAAGCGTGCCTACAACTTCGACATGAGGCTGGCCACGAAGAAGGAAACCGGCTACCTGACCGTGCGTTTCCGGTATCCGGCAGTCGAGCAGGCAGCCGGGGCCAAGGCCAGGCAGCACGAACGGGTCGAGGCACTACTAGATCAGGCCAGCCCGCTTCGCAACCGCAGCTACTCCGTCCAAGGTGCGGGTGAACTGTCGCCGGTGGAGGCCTGGGACGATGGCGCTGTGACTTACCTGCGCTTCGCGGCGCGCACGGAGCTGCCGGCGATCTATGCCGCCAAGGGCGACAGTCATGAGATTGAGCGCGTGGAGAACGTCACAGTGGCCAGCGACGGCACGATGGCCATCCCTGCCGTGCGGCGCAAGTTCGTGCTGCGTTCGGGCCGCACCGTGGCCTGTGTCTTCAACGAGGGGTTCGACGCCGGCGCGCCTCGTCCGGCCACGAATACATCGTCACCCAAGGTCGAGCGTATCGTCAAAGGAGAAAAGCGATGAAGCTCTTTCCATTCAAGCGTAACGAAGACGACAAGGTGGGGGCAGATGAGGACACGGTCATCGATGGAGAGCGGGACGCAGCGACGGCGGACAGTAGTCTGCGCATGCAGAACCGGGCGACCAATCTGATCATCGTCGCAAGCGTAGTCACTGTCGCCGGGCTTGCCTTGTGGCGCTACTATGCAGCGGTATACGACAGGCACAAGAATGCATCTGAACCGGCCAGGCAGTCGGTTGCCGCTGTCCAGGCCAGTCTGCCGCCGCTGAAGCCGCCGACATTCCCCGAAGCTGCACCGGGGCCGTCGCTTCCGCCCATGGCGCCGCCGGCCGCGCAGGGGAACGTAGCGGGCGCAGGTGGTTCGCAATCCGCGCCGCCGGGTACTGCAGCTGCGGCTCCGGTGTTGACGCCCGCCCAGCTACATATGAAGCAGCAGCTGGAATCCCCGCTCGCCTTCAAGGTGGGGGAGACCCTCGCGGCCAGGGTAGATGGTGCTGGCGCAATCGGATCGCCAGGTGCTCCTGTGGTGCCTACCGAAAACGCTGGGCGAGCAGGTCAACAGGGTCGTGCCTCTGGCGCGCGAGCATACATGCTGGCCGATCCGAGCCTGATGGTCACCCAGGGCACCAAGATTCCCTGCAACGTCGCCGAAGCGCTCGATACGACGCTGCCAGGGCTCGTTACCTGCATCCAGACGGAGGATGTCCGCAGCGCTGACGGCAAGGTCGTCTTGCTCGAACGGGGCACGAAGTGGGTAGGGCAGCAGGCCAATGGCGTGGCGCAGGGACAGCGCCGCGTCGGCATCGTCTGGTCGCGTGGCGAGACGCCGAACCACGTTCTGGTCGATGTCGATTCGGGCGGTGCCGACTGGCTCGGGCGGCCAGGTATCGCCGGCGACGTCGACAACCATTTTTGGGATCGCTTCGGCGCAGCAATCCTGCTGAGCGTGGTCAGCGATGTCGGCCCATACCTGAGCGCGACGCGCCAGGGCAGCGGCACCAACAATACGACCATCGCGTTCCCGAACATCACCGGCGGAGCGCAGCAGGTCATGAGCGACGTGCTCAAAAAGACGCTCGATATCCAGCCGACGCTAACCGCGCGCCAGGCATCGCAGGTCGTGATCCATGTCGCGCGCGACCTCGACTTCCGCGATGTCTACGCGCTGCAGGAACGTCCAACCGTCATCAACTGAGGCCAGCCATGGATGCACATTACGAGAGCCTGCAGGAAAAATCCACGGTCGTGCTGGCGCTGGAGCCCTTGTCGCGCTTCCTGGATGATCCTGACCTTACCGAAATCGTGATCAACCGCCCAGGTATCGTCGCGGTCGAGCGGCAGGGAAGGTGGGAGGCCCATCAGCTGCCTACGTTGGACTTCGACTGGTGTTTGGATCTCGCGAAGCTGCTGCGCAACCGTGCCAGCCAGGACATCACCGAGGCGCAGCCGCTGCTGGGTGCGCAGCTGCCGGACGGGCAGCGGGTCCAGGTAGTCATTCCGCCTGCAGTACCGGGCGGCACCGTGTCGATCACGATTCGCCGGCCCGGTTCCAGGGTACTTGCTTTGCGAGAGCTGATCGACGCGGGCGCCTTCAAGTTGGCGCGACGCGAGCAGTCGCTGCTGCTGGGACAAGGAGAGCGTGCCGATCTCGAAGCTGCCTTGCCGAGCATGGATCGCGAGTTGCTGGGCCTGTTTCATGCCGGTGAATGGGAGCGATTTTTTTCGTTGGCGGTGGTCGGGCACAAGAACATCGTGTCGTCCGGCGCAACCGGATCGGGCAAGACTACCCTGGGCAACGGGTTGGCGGCCTTGATACCGCTGCACGAGCGCATCGTCACCGTCGAGGACGTGCCGGAAATGCGCCTGCCGCACGAAAACCAGGTCAACCTGTTCTATCCGAAGGGCGGCAACGGCGTCTCCAAGCTCGGGCCGCGCGAGCTGCTGGAAGCGGCATTGCGCATGCGTCCCGACCGCGTGCTGCTGGCGGAGTTGCGCGGCGACGAGTCCTTCTTTTTCATTCAGAACGTCCTCAATTCCGGCCATCCCGGGACGATCACGACGGTGCATGCGACGCGCGCGAAACTCGCGTTCCGGCGCTTGGCGCTGATGATCAAGGGCAGCCGTGAAGGCGGTGGGCTCGACCTGCCCGACATCGTCAGCACCCTCCATGCGCTCGTGGACATCGTCGTACAGATGGAACGGCTGCCAAACGGGCAGCGCGTCGTTTCTGAAATCTACTTCGATCCGGCATTCGCCATGCGCCAACTCGGCTAAGGGAGATTCCAAATGCTCATTTCACCTGCGGATAGCGAGCGTCACCGCGCGCTGGCGGTTGCTGGCGCTTTGGCCGGTGGCGTCCTGCTCGCGTTTTACCTATCGAGCTACCTTTTCCTCGTCAAGCTGCATAGTCCCGCACTGCCACCTTACGCGGCTACGCCTTTTACCGTGCTGGCGTACTGGCAGCAGTACGGCGACGACCCGTACACGCGGCGCTGGCTCGTCGTGTGCCTGGCCGGCGGATGGGCCGCGGCGATCGCGGCGTTCGCCTGCCTGCTGCGTCCAGCCAAGCGCTCACTGCATGGTGACGCCCGCTTCGCGACGCGCCGCGAAGTCGCCGCAGCTGGCCTGTTCGATGAAGGTGGCTTGGTACTCGGCCGCTGGGGCGGCCTGTTGGGCTTCGGCGGGAAGCTGATCCGCCTCGGGGAGCAGCGCGGCGCATTCTGCGCGGCAGGCCCGCGTACGGGCAAGGGCGCCGGCCTGGTGCAGCCAAACGCGCTGAGCTGGCGCGGCAGCTTTGTCATCAATGACACGCGCAAGGAGTGCTACCGGATCACGGCGGGCTGGCGCTCGCTGTTCTCCAAGGTCTTTCTGTTCGATCCATTGTCGCCGAACGGCCGCACCGCGCAGTGGAACCCGATCTCACGCTATTACGTGCCCGACGCCCCGGCGCTGAGGATCAACGCGCTGCAGAAGATCGCCAACATGCTATCGCCGGACCCGGCGAGCGGCGATCCGTTCTGGCCAGCTTCCTGCCGGGATCTCTTCCTGGGCCTGGCGCTGTATGTAATCGAGACGCCGACGCTGCCACGCACCATGGGCGAGATGCTCCGGCAGATCATGTACGGAGAGGCTGAAGGCATCGGCGATCACTGGCGCGCCGTGATTGCGCGACGCGACGACGGTCCCTGGCCGCTGTCGCCCACCTGCAAGAGGATGCTCTACGACTTCATCAACCTGAGCCCGCAAACCCAGTCGTCGATCCGCAAGACCTTTACGGCCAAGCTGCAGCTCTGGACCAACCCGATGGTTGACGCCGCGACGAGCGCCGATTCATTCAACTTATATGACCTCCGCCGCGAACGGATCTCGATCTATTTCGGTGTCAATCCCGGCGATCTTGGCCGGCTCGGACAACTGCTGAACCTGTTCTTCACGCAGCTCTACGACTGCAACATGGACAAGATGCCGGACGACGACCCGAGCCTCAAGTACGAGGTCGCAGTCATCAAGGACGAGTTCACGGCCATGGGGCGCATGCCCATCGTGCTGGATTCGATCGGGCTGATGGGCGGCTACGGACTGCGTCCCTTCATCATCGTGCAGGCCGTGTCGCAGCTGCGCCAGGTGTACGGGGCCGACGGCGCCGAAACGATCATGAGCTGCTGTGGCGCGTCAGTCATCTATGCGCCGCGCGAGCAGAAGTACGCCGAGGACATCTCGCGCATGCTGGGTCCTTATACCGCAGAGGTCGTATCGCGGTCACGTCAACGATTTACGTTCTTCAATAAATCGGGTGGCGGCAGCAATACGGTTTCGCAGGCGGCCCGGCCTCTGATGAACCCACAGGAAGTAAAGCAGATGGGGAAGAACAACGAGATCATCGCCATCGAAGGGATGCTGCCGATCCTGTGCAAGAAGATCTGGTTCTGGAAGCTCGGCCTATTTGCCGGGCGCGCCAATCTGCCCATCCCGCCGATCAAGCCAATCACGATTGAGCTGCCAGCGGCTTCGCTAGTGCAAGACGAGGTGGAAGAGGGAAGTGTCGAGCCGTCTACCGGGGCTACGCCAGCGCGCTCGATCACGCCGGCGGACTTCGGCAAGCTCGGCAATCTCAATTTGACCGCGTATGCCGTCGATTTTGCAAAGGTCGAACTGCCAAAAGGCGAGCCGGTCACTGACGATGACCTGAAAAAGGCATTTGGTTCATTCATGAAGGCCGTTGAGACTTCACAGGAGCAATGACATGAGCGAACAGCAAAAGGACGCCAGCGGTACCGGCAATACCGATAAGGGCGCGACTGTACCGGCCCCTATCGAGACGCCACCGACGAGTGCAGCGGAAGCCGGCACGGAAAAGAGCAAGCCGAAGAGACGGTCCACAGCCAAGGCGAAAGCCGGGCCGGAGGCAGGTGACGAGCCGGCCAAGCCAAAGCGGTCTCGCAGTTCGAAAGCGAAGAATGTACTGGTCGATGCACCGCCAGTTGCGGATGCACTCCCGGTAGGGAAAATACAGGAGCGCGCGCCGCAACTTGGTCTGGATACTCTTCCGCCGCTGCCACCGGCGCCAGTGCCGACAGCGGAGGGAATCGCTTTCATGCAGCAGCATGTCGCTTATCAGGCTGCACTTGACCAGCGATCGGAGCTCGAGCGCGCGCGCTTGGCGCGTTCCAGCCAAGCGTTTAGGCAAACCCAGGTTGGTATTGCGCAGGACATCGCAGATCTGAAAGCAGAATCCAGCGCCGCGGCCGGTGCTGTCCCAGGAGCGATCCGTGATGTGGACGCTGACGAGAAAGCCGCAGCAGCAAAGTCTCTAACCGCCAAAAAAGTCAGGGCGCCTAAGGAGAACGCAATCGAAGCTGGGTCCGACGTCCACGGGAAACCGATAGGAGAGGGCGACATGCAATCGTTGCACGATGCTGAGGACCAGCATCTGTTGCATCAGGTGCTGGAACGGTCGCGTGCTCTCGGGACAGGATTAGGCAATACGCCTGCGGCTGAATCGGTCGCAGCTACCGCGCATTCCGACGCCGAGGCACTACGCATGATGAAAGACGCTACAGCCAGAAAGCTGGGCCTGGCGGTCGTGGAACGTAACCGTCATGAGGCGCCAGGATATAAGACGGCGTTCGACAAGGCGGCGCCCGAGTTGACGGTGGAGGCCCAGGAAGCCAACACCGGGAAACCAGGCACCGCTCGGTCATCCGGGGTAGCGCTGGAAAAAATAGATGAGGATGGGAATCGTTCGACCGCAGTACCCGAGTCCGTGCGCAAGCGTTTCCTGAAGGTCGACAGCGACTACTACTTTCCTGACCGGTCGCCCGCTTTCGTAGACCGCGGTGCCCGACTCGCTACCAGGGGAGAACACCCTGAGGTGGTCGTTGCATTGGTCGAGATCGCGAAAGAGCGCGAGTGGAATAGCATCACGGTAAAGGGCTCGGAAGCCTTTCGGCGTGCCGCATGGATGGAAGCTGTGCGAAGCGGATTGCAGGTCGCCGGCTACAAGCCGACCGAACTCGACCTGGCGCAATTGAAGCAACGCGAGCCGGCCAACCTGATCGAACCCGCTGCCGAGCGGGAGCAACAAGCTGGACGTTCCACTTCCCAGGAGAAGCCTATTGATCCTGCGCTGCACGAGAAGCTATCTGCGTTTGCCAACGATAAACCAACTCTTGCGGTTAAAAAGCATCCGGACCTGGTCCAGGCGTATGCCTTGCTCGACGCCGCGCGGAAATTTGCTGAAGTCCATATGCCAGGGCATGAGTCGGAGTTTGTGGCGATTGGCAAGGAAATGATTACCCAGCAGCTACGCGACGGTAAAGAGATTATTGGGCCAAAAGTCCATCCGGATCATCTCAGCCCTTCACGGTCGGAACGCCACAAGCCCGGTTCCACTACGGATAGAGCAGCCGAGGTGCAGGTCCGGACACGGTAGGCCATCGGTGCCAACGCGCCTCGATCGTCAGCGATATGTGCCTGGACGAGGTTGAACAGTAGAGAGTCGGCGACCCTCTGGCCGCCATTTTTTGAGGAGAACGGCTATGCTGTCATGGGATGAAGAACCTGCAGAAACGCCTGCCGATTGATCGAGCCGCGGAGCAGGCGGCACCGCCCATATCACCAAGCGCGTGAACGCCGACGACAAGCGCATCATCAACGGCAAGACCGACGTCAACCAGCTGGTTCCGTTCAAATACAAATGGGCCTGGGACAAGTACCTGGCCGGCTGCGCCAACCACTGGATGCCGCAGGAAGTGAACATGCAGCGCGACATCGAGCTGTGGAAGAACCCGAAC
>Ga0308160_10006447_pt1 | contig 11939 bp, 11 predicted proteins | sample PhyFR1_FD_201036 | JGI IMG/M metagenome (GOLD analysis project Ga0308160, IMG submission 201036) | Phyllosphere microbial communities from UC Gill Tract Community Farm, Albany, California, United States - DLSLF.R1 | ecosystem: Host-associated > Plants > Phyllosphere > Unclassified | place: USA... | reverse complement strand
ACGCGGCGCGAACTTGCCCCAAGCGAACGGCGTGTGAAGATCGAACGCCTGCACGAGACCATCCGCGCCATCCGCAATTGCCCGAAGCCGGTGATTGCGGCGGTAGAGGGTGGCGCGGCCGGCGCCGGCCTGTCGATGGCCCTGGCCTGCGACATGCTGGTGTCCGCCCGCGACGCCTTCTTTGCCATGGCCTACGTGAAGGTGGGCCTGAGCCCGGACGGTGGCGCGACGGCTTTTCTGTCGCAGTTCCTGTCGCGCCAGCTGATGACGGAACTCTGCTTGCTGGGCGAGCGGTTGACGGCCGAGCGCCTGCATGCGCTGGGCGCCGTCAACCGCCTGACCGATCGCGGTGCGGCGCTGGCGGAAGCGATTGCGCTGGCGGCGCGCGTGGCCGACGGCCCGGCGAACGCGAATGCCCGCATCAAGACGCTGTGCGCGCAGGCCGGCTCGAACAGCCTGCATCAGCAGCTGGATCTTGAAGCGGAATTGATGGTCGAGTCGCAGGGCGACGGCGAAGCGCAGGAAGGCATTGCCGCCTTCTTCGGCAAGCGGGCGCCGGATTATGTGGCGCTGCGTATTGCCGGCAAGCGTACGCCGGAACAAGAATAAGCCGCTGGCGCCGCAGCGCGGACGCCGGCAAGGAATACTGGAGACTATGTTGAACAACCAATCCAAACTGCCATTGGCAGGCGTGCGCGTGCTGGACCTGTCGCGCGTGCTGGCCGGCCCCTGGTGCGCCATGGTGCTGGGCGACCTGGGCGCCGAAGTGATCAAGGTCGAGCATCCCGAACGCGGCGACGATACCCGCGACTGGGGCATGCGCGTCGGCTCCACCGAGACCGCCTACTTCAACAGCGTGAACCGCAACAAGCGTTCCGTCTGCCTCGACCTGAAAACGCCGGAAGGCCAGGAAATCGCGCGCGAGCTGGTACGCAAGAGCGACATCGTGATCCAGAACTTCAAGTTCGGCGATGTCGAACGCATGGGTCTGGGCTACGACGAACTGAGCAAGGACCAGCCTGGCCTGATCTACTGCTCGATCACCGGCTACGACCGCACCGGACCGGAAGCCACGCGTCCCGGCTACGACCTGGTGATCCAGGGCGAGGCCGGCCTGATGGCGCTGAACGGTGAACCGACCCAGCCGCCTTTGAAATTCGGCGTCGCTGCCGTCGACATGATGACCGGGATGTATGCGGCCCAGGGCGTGCTGGCCGCGCTGTACGAACGGGAAAAGAGTGGCCAGGGGCGACACGTGGGCATGGCCCTGTTCGACTGCGGCCTGATGATCACCGCCTATTACGGCCTGGAAGCGCTCTTGCGCGGCAACGACCCGCCACGCTTCGGCAACGGTCATCCGTCGATCATGCCTTACGGTGTGTACGAAGCGGCCGACGGTCCGCTGGTGATCGCGGTCGGGAACAACAGCCAGTTCCTGCGCTTCTGCACGGACGTCATCGACCGCGCCGACATCGCGAATGACGAGCGTTTTAAAACCAACCTCACGCGCACCCAGCACCGCGACGAGCTGATGCCGATGATCCGCAGCGAGCTGGCCAAGCGCGGGCGTCGCGACCTGCTCGATGCGATGAGCCGGGTCGGCATTCCGTGCGGCGAGGTGGCGGGCCTGCACGAGGCGCTGACCTCGCAGCGCGCCGTCGATGGCGGCCTGGTGCAGCAGATGGCGCACGACGAAGTGGGCAGCGTGGCCGTGATGGCGTCGCCGTACCGCTTCAATGGCGAGCGGCTGCCGATTCGCAGCGCGCCGCCGCGCCTGGGGGAAGGAACGAACGAGGTACTCGCCGACTTGCTCGGCCTCTCAAGCGACAAGATCGCCAGCCTCAAGGAGCGCGGCGTTTCGCGTTAAGTGACTGCTGACCCGCTGTCCAGCGCATCGTCGACGATTCGCTGGGCAGTATGGAACCCTCCCTTGAATTTGTACTCCAATGCCTTTGCCGGCAAACGCTTTCGTGCGCCGGCAGGGAGGAGTACGTCATGAGATATTTAGCCATCGCGGCCCTGGCCGTGTTTGTCAACGCCTGCGCCCCGATCACGCCGCGCCAGGATCTGGTCGGCACGGCGGTACCGGTCGATGCCGCCACCCGCACCGTCAACCTTACCCCCGCAACCCGCTACGTCAACGTCATCGGTGGCGACGTGGTGCGTTTCGAGTCCGCAGGCCAGGCCTTTGCCTGGGACTTCAACGTCAGCCCGATCGTCTCGGTGTTCGCCCTGAACCAGGTGGCGCCAAGCGGGCTGCTGGACCACGAGGTGATGGTCTACGTTTTGCCCGACCCGCTGTATAACGAGGGAAGCGAACTGTATGCGCGCAGCCGGCTAGCCAATCCCTGGCATCTCGTGCATTAACGGGTCAGCCGGGATCGGACGACATGCCCGCGGCATCGCCCGCCGCGGCACGGGGTTCGCGCATGCGCAGCATCGCCAGCAGCGAGACCGCTTTCACGGCAATCGCGATCCAGAACACGAGCGTGAAACCGTAGTGATGGGCCAGCACGCCGCCCAGCAGCGGCCCCAGGGCCATCATCAAGTGAGACGCCGTATCCGATACCGCGATCAGCATCGGCAGTTCGTGCTGCGAGCCGAACTCCAGCACGAAGTTCTGCGACGCGATCTGGTAGCCGCCCAGGCCAGCGCCCAGGCCGCAGAAAGCGATGATGAACAGCGGCAGGCTATGCGAGACCATCAGCGCCAGGGTCGACACCAGCCACAGGCCAACGCTGAGCAGGAACACCAGGCGGTAGCCGCGTTTGTCGGCGATGCGGCCCCAGGCCAGGTTGCTCACCGTCTGGGCCAGCAGGAACGACAGCGACAGGTAGCCTAGCGTGGCGCCGGACAGATCGACGAACTTGCCGGCGTGGATGGCGTAGAAGGGCGCCGCCGTCATGCCGAGTGCGGCCAGTGCACGGGCAATGAAGAAACGCGTGAACTGGCGGTCGCGGCGCAGGATGGCGGGAATGTCGCGCAAGCGCTGCATCAGGCCCGACGCGGCGCGCACGGCCAGCGACTCCGGCTCGCGCAGGAAGCTCAGCGCCGAGATGCCGACGCTGGTGAGAATGAAGGCGACCATGAAGGTCGACGCATAGCCATTGCCGAAAGCGTTCGCCTCGACCAGGTGTTTGCCACCGAAGTAAGCCACGATCGAAGCCGATAGCCCGCCGAGGAAGTTGCGCATGCCGGCCAGCTGGCCGCGCCGGTTGGCCGGAATCACCTTTGCCATCACGAAGTTGAAGCTGACTGCCTGCATGCCCCAGAAGAAGCCGAACAGCGCCAGGAAGACGCACACCGCCACCAGCGCCGCATCGCCCGCCAGCAGGAAGCCGGACAGCGCCAGACCCAGCACCTGGGCACGCATCAGCCAGCCGACACCGAACACCACCGGCATCACGCGGCGCCGGTGCTCGATGAGCGTGGCGCTCCAGATCGAGGACAGGGCCATGCCCAGCGACTGGCCGGCCAGGGCCAGGCCCACCGTCAGGTTCGACTGCGACAGCAGGTAGATGTAAGCGGGAACAAAGGTCGGCGCCGTCACCAGCCGGAAGCCGGTGACGCCGAGGAAGCCGTGGACCAGATTCGCGGCGTAGTTGCGCGGCAAGTCACGTGCGACCTGGGCATCGTAGTCGGCTTGCTGCTGCGTGGCGCCGGCCTGGGTGTCGAGCGCAGGCGCCGCGTGCGCACCCATGCCTTACTTGCTTTGGTGGCGCGGGCTGGCGCTGGAGAGGTCGCCGATGCGGTCCCATTGCGCGGCCACGTCGTCGGCGCTGGCCTCGGGGCCGAGCTCGACCCAGGGGCTTTCGACGATGGTGGCGACACTGAAGTTGCCGCCCGCCGCCTGCAGGATCACGCCGGATGGCGCATTCTCGCTGGCCAGATAGACCACGCCCGGCACGATGTGCTCGGGACCGAGCTTGTCGAGCTGCTCCTGCGGCATCAGGCCGGCCGTCATGCGCGTGGCGGCCACCGGCGAGATGGCGTTGATGCGGATGTCGCGCTTGGCGCCTTCGATCTTCAGGGTGTTCATCAGGCCGACCAGGCCCATTTTCGCGGCGCCGTAGTTGGCCTGGCCGAAGTTCCCGTACAGGCCCGAGGGAGAGGCCGTCATCACGATGCGGCCGTAACCCTGTTCGGCCATGACCGCCCACACGGCCTTGGTGCAGTTGAAGGCGCCCATCAGGTGCACGTCCAGGACCGCCTGGGCGTCGTCGAGTTCCATCTTGAGGAAGCTTTTGTCGCGCAGGATGCCGGCGTTGTTGATCAGGATGTCGATGCGGCCGAAGGCTTCCAGCGCCTGCCGCACCATGGCGGCCACGGCGTCGCGGTCGGTAACGCTGGCGCGATTCGCGATGGCTTCGCCTCCCATGGCCTCGATCTCGGCCACCACGGCGTCGGCCGCCGAGCCTTCGCCACGGCCGTCGGCTGCGCCGCCCAGGTCGTTGACGACGACACGCGCGCCGCGGCGTGCGAGTTCGAGTGCGTAGCAGCGGCCAAGGCCGCCGCCGGCGCCGGTAATGATGGCGGTTTGTCCTGCGAAGCTGATCATGTGCTGAGCCTTTTTAGGGGTTAGGGTATGGAGATGGGAAAATCATAGCACAGCATGCTGGCTTGATTGTGGGGTATCGAGATCGTTTTAGAAAAATGGGTCTGTCGTGTCGCTTGTGTGTGCGGGATGAGCCATGGCGATTTTGACCACGCTATAATGCGTGCTGCTCAACTGTCCCGGTGCCGCCATGGAAGAACCCGTCAACGCCAGCCGCATGACGCCGCGCTACGTGCAAAAACGCGAGGCCATCCTGCACGAGGCGGCGCGGCTGTTCAATGCACGCGGCATGAAAGGCGCCACGCTGTCGGACGTGGCCGCCGCCGTCGGCCTGAGCACCAACAGCATCACCTATTACTACAAGAAGAAGGAAGACCTGGTCGTCGCCTGTCTGCTGCGCTCGATCGAGACGGTGAGCGGCATCATCGCCCAGGCGCTGGACGAACCCGCGCCGGAAGGGCGGGTACGCAGCTTCGTGCGCCTGTTCCTGGCGCGCCTGGCCGAAACCGCCACCGGCCGGGCCAGCGAGATGATGACCTTCCGCGACGTGCACGTACTGGGCAGTCCGCATTCGGAAGTCGTGTTCGCCGCCTACATCGATATGTTCCGCAGTTGCCGGCGCCTGCTGCTGCTCGGCCCCATCAAACCGGCGCGGCGCCTGTCCTCCAATGCGCGCACCCATCTGCTGCTGACGCTCACACTCTGGACCATGTCCTGGAGCGGGCGCTACGACCCCGAGGATTACGACGTGGTTGCGCAGCGCATGGGCGACATCCTGATTGGCGGGATCGGCTCGGGTAAATCGGCATGGCGTCTCGGCGCGCTCGATGCGGCACTGGCCGCGCCGCCCCTGGCCGGCGACAGCGCCCAGGATGCGTTTCTGCGCGCCGCCACGGCCCTGATCAACGAGCAGGGCTACCGCGGCGCCTCGGTCGAACGCATCTCGGCACGCCTGAACGTGACCAAGGGCGCCTTCTATCACCACAACCCGAACAAGGAAGAACTGATCGCCGCCTGCTTCGAGCGCAAGTTCACGGTGATCCGCGAGATGCAGCGCGTGGCCATGGCCAGCGGCGGTTCGGGCTGGGACAAGCTGTGCGCCGTGTCGCGCGCGCTGGTGCGCTACCACTTCTCGGAACACGGCCCCTTGCTACGCACCTCGGCCTGGAGCGAGCTGCCCGACGAACTGCGCGACGCCAAACTCACCGCCACCGCCCAGCTGGACCAGCGTTTCGTGCGCTTGCTGGTGGATGGCATGCAGGATGGGTCGATCCGGCCGCTTGACCAGGCGATTGCCGGGGCATTGGTGAGCGGGATGGTGAATGCCGCGGTGCTGCTGGACCGCTGGGTGGAGGATGTGAATGGGGAGAATGCGCTGGCGCTGTTCGTGCGGCCCTTGTTCGAGGGCTTGCTGCTTGAGGCGTGAGTTTTAGTGAATTCGGTATCGCGTCAATTGTCTGTCCGAGGGAGTCATCTAGATTTTTTCGCAAGATGGGTATTGCGCAGCATGGCAGAGCAAGATAACGTAGGGTGGACGGCTGCGCCGTCCACGCGTTGATCGTTTGCAGCGAGATCATCGGGTCCGACATCGGAGCCGATAACAATCGACACGTGGGCGGCGGAGCCGCCTTTCGTGGCCCGGACCACCCTACAAAAAATGGAGGAGACACATGTCACTGTTCGACCTGAGCGGTAAAGTCGCCGTCATCACCGGTTCCTCGCGCGGCATCGGCCGTGCGATTGCGGTGCGGATGGCGGAGCAGGGAGCCAAGGTAGTCGTTTCGTCGCGCAAGGAAGCCGCCTGCGCCGAGGTTGTGGCCGAAATCAACGCAGCCCACGGCGAAGGCCGCGCCATCGCCATCCCCGCCAACATCTCGTCGAAGGAAGACCTGCAGCGCCTGGTCGACGAGACGAACAAGGCCTTCGGCCAGATCGACATCCTGGTATGCAACGCCGCCTCGAACCCCTACTATGGTCCGATGGCCGGCATCGCCGACGACCAGTTCCGCAAGATCCTCGAGAACAACGTCCTCGCCAACCACTGGCTGATCAACATGGTCTCGCCGCAGATGGTCCAACGTAAGGACGGCGCCATCATCATCGTCTCCTCGATCGGCGGCCTGCGCGGCTCGCACGTGATCGGCGCCTACAACGTCTCGAAGGCTGCCGACATGCAGCTGGCGCGCAACCTCGCCGTCGAATTCGGCCCGCACAACGTGCGCGTGAACTGCATTGCGCCGGGCCTGATCAAGACCGACTTCGCGCGCGCCCTGTGGGAAGACCCGGAGCGCCTGAAGGAAGTCAACGAGCGCGCCCCGCTGCGCCGCATTGGCGACCCCGACGAAATCGCCGGCACCGCCATCTACCTGGCCTCGCGCGCAGGCAGCTTCGTCACCGGCCAGAACATCGTGGTCGACGGCGGCGTGACTATTTAAGGAGACCAGCATGGATGAACTCTTAGCCTTCCGCCAGGAAGTCCGCGCCTGGCTCGAAGCCTACTGCCCGCCCGAGATGCGCGTGCCGATGTCCGGCGACGACGACATCACCTGGGGTGGCCGCAACATGGCCTTCAAGTCCGAGGCTCAGCGCACCTGGCTGCAGCGCATGGCCGAGAAGGGCTGGACCGTGCCGGAATGGCCGACGGAATACGGCGGTGGCGGCCTGTCGCGCGAGCAGGCCAAGGTGCTGCGCCAGGAGATGGCCTCGCTCGGCTGCCGCGTGCCGCTGCAAAGCTTCGGCATCTGGATGCTGGGCCCGGCGCTGCTGAAGTACGGCAGCGAAGAGCAGAAACGCGAACATTTGCCGCCCATCGCCCGCGGCGAAATCCGCTGGTGCCAGGGCTACTCGGAACCGAACGCCGGCTCCGACCTGGCGTCGCTGCAAACCCGCGCCGAAGACCGCGGCGATCATTTCATCGTGAATGGCCAGAAGGTCTGGACTTCGTATGCCGACAAGGCCGACTGGATCTTCTGCCTGGTGCGCACCGACCCCACGGCGAGCAAGCACACCGGCATCAGCTTCGTGTTGTTCGACATGGCGACGCCGGGGGTGTCGACGCGGCCGATCACCCTCATCTCCGGTAAATCGCCGTTCTGCGAAACCTTCTTCGACGACGTGCGCGTGGAGAAGCGCAACCTGGTCGGCGAACCCAATGGCGGCTGGACCATCGCCAAGTATCTGCTGACCCATGAGCGCGACATGATCGGCGCCATGGGCGAGGTGGCCGCGCCGCCGAGGCTGGGCCAGTTCGCTGCGCAGTCGATCGGCCTGGACGACAACGGCAAGCTCGATGAGCCGGTGCTGCGCGCCGACATCGCCCGCTTCGAGATCGACGAAGTGGCCTTCCGCCTGCTGCTGGAACGCAGCGGCGACCTGGCGCGCCAGGGCAAGGTGCATCCGGCCTTTTCGTCGGTACTGAAGTTCTATGGCGCGGAGCTGAACAAGCGGCGCTACGAACTGCTGATGGCGGCCGGTGGCAGCACGGCGCTCGAGTGGGAAGGAGAACGCAGCGGCGAGGGCGACATCGCACGCGAATGGCTGCGCGCGAAAGCGAACTCCATCGAAGGCGGCACCAGTGAAGTGCAGCTGAACGTCATCTCGAAACGCATCCTCGGCCTGCCGGGCGCATAACAATCGGAGCACAACATGGCATTGGTACTGAACCAGGAACAGGACATGCTGCGCGAGAGTGCGCTGCAGTTCATGAAGGAACGCGCGCCGGTTTCTCAGCTGCGCGCATTGCGTGACAGCCGCAGCGACGACGGTTTTGCGCGCGAAACGTGGGCCAGCTTCGCCGAGATGGGCTTTACCGGCGTGCTGGTGCCGGAAGAATGGGGCGGACTCGGACTGGGCGCTGTGGAAGCGGGGGCCATCATGGAAGGCATCGGAAGCAACCTGACGGCCGTGCCGTTCTTCTCGACGGCGGTGCTGGGCGCATCGACGCTGGCACGGCACGGCAGCGCGGCGCAGAAGGAGCGCTGCCTGCCGGCGATTGCAGCCGGCGAGCTGCTGGTGGCGCTGGCGGTGGACGAGTCGGTGAAGCACCGGCCGGAGAGGGTGGCGCTGCGTGCGGAGCCGTTCGAAGGCGGCTATGTGCTGGATGGCGAAAAGGTGTTCGTGGTCGATGGCCACGTGGCGGATCGGCTGATCGTGTCGGCCCGCACTGGGGAAGGCTTGACGCTGTTCCTGGTCGATGGCGCGGCGGCCGGCGTGCGGCGCGAGCGCAGCGTGATCGTCGACGCGCACAATGCGGCGCGCATCGTGTTCGATGGCGTGCGCGTGGACCGTGACGCCGTCATCGGCGCGCCGGGGCAGGGTGCGGCACTGCTGGATGGCGTGTTCGACATCGGCCGCGCCGCGCTGGCCGCCGAACTGCTGGGCATTGCCGAGGAAGCCTTCGAGCGTACCGTGGGTTACCTGAAGGAGCGCCGCCAGTTCGGCCAGATCATCGGCGAATTCCAGGCGTTGCAGCATCGGGCATCGACGCTGTATACCGACATCGAAATCACGCGCGCGCTGGTGCTGGGTGCACAGCAGGCGCTCGACGCGGGTGCGCCGAATGCGGCGGCGCTGGTGTCGGCGGCCAAGGCACGCGCCGGCACCACCGCCACCACGGCGGTGCAGGAAGGCGTGCAGATGCATGGCGGGATCGGCATGACCGACGAGTTCGAGATCGGCTTCTTCATGAAGCGTGCGCGCGTGGTGGACGAATTGCTGGGCGATGCGCGGTTTCATGCGGACCGCTGGGCGAGGCTGAGCGCTTATTGATTCCGCAGCGGCGGCGACCGGCTCGTCGCCGCTGCATCTGCCACAAGCGTTGTTCACGACCCTATCGCACCACGCATGAAAATTTTGTTATCGCTGAGTTTGATGCTGGCATCGTCGATGTCCGCAGGCGAGCCGCTGGGCACACCCTGCGGCACCTTCCCATCCGACTACGCTGTCTCTCCTCCGAAAACAGCCAAGCAGATCGAGCGCCAGGAAAGGGCTGAGCTTGCACATTGGCGCAAATTCATGGGTGATGCGCCCGAAGTACCCTTCGGTTCTGGAAATGCCGACTGGGTCGCCTTCAAGAAGGCAATGAAGCCGGGCGATAAGATTGTCCGCTACCGTTCAAGCCAGCACTCGTGGGAGCACCCCGCGGGAGAAGCGGGGATTGCCTTGCTGCGTTCCGGATGCATCGTCAAGACAATGACAACGATGGTGAACTGATCGGGAAACCGGCTGCTCGGAAAGACGCTGCTTCGCCGACAGCGCCTTTTGTATCGAGAAAGCCAGCGTACAGTTTCAGCTCCCCGTCTCACGGTACTCGTTGAACACCTGTCCCACAAAATCCACCACCGCCCAGATACGCGCGCTCGCGCGCAAGCCACTGTGCATCGACAGCCAGATATCCTGGTCCAGTTCGGGAATACGGGGCATCGCGGCGACCAGGTCCAGCTGGTCGCTGGCAAGGAAGGTCGCCAGCACGCCTAGGCCGGCGCCGTGCGCCACGCCATCGAGGATGCCGAGCCCGTAACTGCAGCGCATCCACGGCGCCGGCGCGCCGGGCAGGGCGCGCAGCCAGCGGTCGGACTGGAATTCCGCGCGCGGCTCGTCGAAGCCCACGAAGGGCAAGCTGGCCCAGTCCTGCTTGGCGATGGCTGCCGCATGGCGGGTTGCCACCTCGCGGTTGCAGTACAGGCCAAAGGACAGGGTGCCGAGCTGGCGCGCGACGAGGTCGAGCTGTTCGGGACGAAAAGGCCGGATTGCGATATCGGCTTCGCGCCGCGCCAGGCTGTACGGCCGGTGCGAGGTGACGATTTCCACCTCGACGTTCGGGTAGGCATCATGGAAGCGCGCGAAACGGGTGGTCAGGAAGTAGGACAGCCACTCGTCGGTATTGATGCGCACGGTGCCCGAAGCCATGTGTGCATCCTGATGATCGCGCGTGCGCTCGATTTCCAGCGCGATTTCGCCCATCTGGCCGGCCCAGGCAATGATGTCGGCGCCGAAGGCTGTAGGAATGCAGCCGCCCTGGAAGCGCTCGACGACCTTCTGCCCCAGCGCCGCTTCCAGTTCATCGAGCCGGCGCGACAGGGTAGGTGCGCTCAGCCCCGCCTTCCTGGCCGCGCCACGCAGGGTGCCTTCCTGCGCAATCAGCAGGAGCAGCCGCAAATCATCCCAGTTCGTATGTTTCATATCTGGAGCATGATGCACCGATTTTGCCTCTATGCATACATTTATTGAGTATGCGATGATGATTTGGTACATCAATCCAATACCCAAGATCGCACCACACAAGCTATCGCCGGGTTATCGCCCGCGCCGGCAGGCAGAAAGAGACATCGTTATGCGTACCTTGCGCGACCGCGTTCGACACGCGCTCATGTTCGAGGCAGTTGCCTTGGCCATCTTCATTCCCGGTTCCGCCGTGGTCTTCAACCAGGCGATGAATCACATGGGCGTGATCGGCATCGCCTCGGCCACCATCGCCACCCTCTGGAATTTCGTGTTCAACATGGGATTCGACCGCGCCATGCTGCGCCTGCGCGGCAGTGTGCAGAAAACGCTGGCGATCCGTGTCGCCCACACCTTCCTGTTCGAGGCGGGACTCGTCGTCATGCTGATTCCGATGATCGCCTGGTATCTCGGCATCGGTCTGTGGGCCGCGCTGCTGATGGACCTGGCAATCGTCACCTTCTACCTCGTGTACGGGTTCCTGTTCAACATCGCGTATGACTGGATGTTTCCGGTTACCGCGCTGGCGCGGCCGCAAGGCGCCTGAGGACGCCCGCGCTATTCACCGGCCATCGGCTACGAAGCGTTGTGCGCTTGCCTTGGTCGGTTCATTCGGCAGCACACCAGGCGCACCGTCCACAAATCGGACGATGGCATTGCGAACGAGTGCCTGTCCACGGGCGTTACCCCAGACGATATGGCCAACACCCGGAATCAGATGCGCACGCACGGGTGTGTAGACACCGAAGTATTCCATCGCCCGTCCACGCGGTATGTAGCTGCACTCCCCAAGCAGCAGCATCACCGGCGCGGCCATGCCGCGTAAATCGGGCGTGGCTGCCTTGGTGGCATCGCGGCTCACACGAACGTTTGCGATCAGGTTGAAACGGCCCGGATGGAAGCTGTCCAGTAAAGCGGTATCGCCCTTGCAGAACGCATTCGATACCAGCAGACGCTGCACATCCGGCGTGTAATGGCTGACGATTTCTTCTTGCGAGGCGAGTGCGTTCCCCGCCGGCAGCGAGGCCGCCAGCAGCGCGCGTGGCGCCATCAGCCTGGCCATGACCGCCGCGGTCGGCGCCAGCGTCGCATCCGGTGCCTGTGTCGTCTTTTCCGACAGCGATTTGTCCGTTGAAAGCGTCGCGCCGGGAATGCGGCCCGGTTC
>Ga0308160_10006446_pt1 | contig 11939 bp, 9 predicted proteins | sample PhyFR1_FD_201036 | JGI IMG/M metagenome (GOLD analysis project Ga0308160, IMG submission 201036) | Phyllosphere microbial communities from UC Gill Tract Community Farm, Albany, California, United States - DLSLF.R1 | ecosystem: Host-associated > Plants > Phyllosphere > Unclassified | place: USA... | reverse complement strand
CTGCCCTGGCCGGCCCACGGCGATGCCGTCAGCCATGGTGGACACCTTCTTCAGCGGAACCAGGGCGTCGGCGGCCAGGGAGGGAGGGTAGGCCGCGGCGTTTTCCGCCTGCACCCCGATGATGCGGATGTCCCGGCCGAGTTCCTTGGCCCGGGCTTTGATGGCGACGGCGACCCCGGCCAGGAGACCGCCGCCGCCAACGCCCATCAGGACGGTGTCCACGGTGGGGATCTGCTCGAGGATCTCCAGGCCAACAGTGCCCTGGCCGGCCACCACATCAACGTTGTCGAAGGGGTGGACGAAGACCGTCCCCGTTTCGTTGCTGTACCGCTGGGCCTCGGCCAGCGCCTCGTCCACGTTGTGGCCGTGCAGGATCACTTCGGCACCGTGGCTGCGGGTGGCTGCGAGCTTCGGCAGCGCAACACCGAGGGGCATGTAAATGCGGGCCTTGATCCCCAGGCTTTTCGCTGCCACGGCAACGCCCTGGGCGTGGTTACCTGCGGACGCCGCCACGACGCCGCGTTTCTTCTCTTCGGGCGACAGGCGGGCCATGCGGACGTAGGCGCCGCGGACCTTGAAGGACCCTGCGCGCTGGAGGTTCTCGCATTTGAAGTAGACCTCGCCGCCCACCTGCGCGCCCAGCGCACGGGACGATTCCACTGGAGTGCGCGCAATAATCCCGTCAAGCAGCTTCTGCGCCTCAAGGACATCGTCCAGCGTGACGGGAAGGGTTTGCAGGATGTTCACGTACTACTCTCCTCTTGGTTCGTCCCCGGCGCCCCGATGGGATGCGGAGTGGGCACCGCGGTGTTCAGCTGTGGTGCCGGCAGACGTGCCGCCTTCGCCGCCAAAGTCCTTGGGCGGTTCAACGTCTTCAATGGTGTTGTCCCCGCCAGCCGGAGCTGTCAGGGGCCTCCCGGCAATCACCGGCACCTGTTCATGTTCCCATGTTCTGGCTGCGATGTAGCGAATGGCCGAGTTTGCTACGGCCAGGATGGGTACGGAAAACAGTGCACCCGGGATGCCGGCAAGGTACGAACCGGCGGCAACGCTGAGGATAACGGCTACCGGGTGGAGCGAAACGGCCTTGCCCATGACCAGCGGCTGCAGGATGTGGCCTTCCAGCTGCTGGACCGCAAGGACGATGGCGAGCATGATCAGCGCATTCACGGGGCCGTTGGCAACCAGCGCCAGCAGGACGGCAATCACACCGGTCACCAGGGCACCCACCACCGGGATGAATGAACCCAGGAACACCAGCACGCCCAGGGGAAGAGCCAGCGGGACACCGATGATCGCGGCGCCCACGCCGATGCCGATCGCATCCACAGCGGCAACGAACATCTGGATACGTGCATAGCTGACCATGGAGGCCCAGCCCTTGCGTCCGGCGCCGAAGGTGGCGGCCCGCGCCCGCCGCGGAAGCAGCCGCACCAGGAACGCCCAGATCCGGTCTCCCTCGAGCAGGAAGAAAATGAGGATAAACAGGGCCAGGAGCAATCCGGCGGCGAAGTGTCCGGCGGTACTGCCAAAGGAGAGGGCGCCACTGAGGATGCTGCTGCTGTTGTTCTGCAGTGCGTCGCTGGCTTCCTTGACGTACTGGTCGATCTGGGCCGCCGTCAGGTGCAGCGGCCCGTCGGAGAGCCACGTCTGGACCTGCCGCACGCCTTCGAGCGCCTGCTGCCACAATTCACCGAAGCCGATGACCAACTGCCGGCCGACGAGGGCCAGCGCACCGGAGATCACGGCGATAAAGCTTAGGACCGTGACGGCGACGGCAAGGCCTGCGGGCAGTCCGCGCCGCTTCAACCAGGCCGTGACCGGGCTCAGCAGCCCCGCGAGGAGCGCCGCCACCATCACCGGGATGATCAGGAAGGTGATGTGGCTCAGGAGCCAGATCAGCGTGCCGGCCATCAGGAGGATGAGGCCCAGGCGCCAGGACCAGGATGCGGCAATCCGCACACCGTACGGGATGTCCCGGTCCAGCTCACGGTCCGTCAGGACGCGGAGGGGTGCCGCCGCGGCGGGGGCTGGAGATGGCCTGGACTGGGTGGCGTCGTCCTCATTGGGCGTCATAAGGAAACTCTAACCGCCCGCGGCGGCGTGGTAGTCGATTCCCCACTCCATGGCGAAGGACTCCCCGGGTTCGAGCCAGCGCAGGCCGTCACCGGAGTTGAAGGCGTTGGCCGGACCGGTCATCGGCTCTACGGCGAGCGCCCGGCTGCGGCCGGGGTAGACCGTGCTGACGAAGACGTGGACGTACTGGCAGGATTCGTCCTGCCAGAGGCTGACGCTGCGTCCGTCCGGACCGGCCAGCACGTGGCGGGCCTTGCCATCCTCATACCCGAGGCCGGTGAGTGCGACGTCGACGCTGAGGCCGCCGATGGTGCGGCCGGCGCGGAAGTCGGTGTCGCCGTCCACGGGTGCGGAACTGCGGGGTATCAACCGCTCATCGGCGATGAGCTGGGTGTCGGCCTGGACGGTCAGTACCAGTTCCTCGGCCGGTGCGTCTCCCAGCCGCAGGTAGGGGTGCGCGCCGAGGACGAACGGCGCAGCTGCTGCGGCATGGTTGGTCAGGCTCTGGCGGACTGCGAGTCCCAGGTCTGCGGTCAGCTCGTACCGCACGAGGTGCCGCACCAGGAACGGGTACCCGTGCTGCGGAAAGACCGTGGCTTCCAGGGAAACGGAGTATGGCGATTCGTCCACCAGGGTGTAACCGACATTTCTGAGCAGGCCGTGGCTGGCGTTGTTCCGGGATACCTCAGTGATGTCCAGCTGCTGCTTCTTGCCGTCCAGGACCCAGGCGCCGTCCTCCACCCTGTTGGCCCAGGGCGCCAGGGTGATTCCTGCGCCCCCGGGCGGGATGACGTCATCGCCGTAGGTCTCGGTCAGGAGCACGCCGCCCCGGCTGTAGGAGCGGAGTCCGGCGGCGAGCTCGGTGATGACGGCAACGGCGTCGCCGCGGCGAAGTTCGTATTGGCGACCTGAGGCAAAGGCGCGCAACTGCGGACTGGTGGTGGCGTCCTGGGACGAAGACTGGGTCATGTGCCTTACCGTACCGCGCGCCACCAGTCGCGCCGAACGGTCAATGTTGCTTTTTGTTCTTAACTATTCTTTTTTGGTTGAACATGCGAAAATATTTCCCATGACAGCGATCACCAGCACCAGACTCTCCGACGGCCGGGAGCTGATCTATTTTGATGACCCGGGCACCAATGCGGCGAGGGCCACGGGGCCCACCGACCAGCGCGGCCTGCCACCCCGGGGCGAGCCCGGCGAGGTCCGCTTCGATGCCCTCACGGACGAATGGGTGGCAGTGGCGGCGCACCGCCAGACCCGTACCCACCTTCCGCCTGCGGACCAGTGCCCCATCTGCCCCACCACGCCTAACAACCCGTCCGAGATTCCTGCGGCCGACTACGACGTTGTGGTCTTCGAGAACCGTTTCCCGTCCCTCGGCCCCGCACTCGGTCCGGTTCCGGAAAACGCTGCCTGGGGAACCAAGGGCCCGGCCTATGGCCGCTGCGAAGTAGTGTCATTCACGCCCGAGCACACGGGCTCCTTCAGCACCCTCAGCGAAACCCGCTCCCGGACGGTGATTGAGGCCTGGGCCCAGCGCACGGAAGCGCTCAGCTCACTGGCGGGCATCAAGCAGGTGTTTCCTTTCGAGAACCGCGGCGCAGATATTGGCGTCACCCTCCACCACCCGCACGGCCAGATCTACGCCTACCCCTATGTCACTCCCCGGGCGGGCGTGCTGGGTTCAGCCGCCCTGCGCCATTACGGGAAGCACGATGGCCGCGAAACCCTGACCGGTTCCCTCCTCAAAGCAGAACGGCAGGACGGCAGCCGGATGGTCATGGAAGGCGAGAACTTCAGCGCCTACGTCCCCTTCGCCGCCCGCTGGCCGCTTGAAATCCACCTGGTCCCCCACCGCCACGTTCCGGACCTGGCGGCCCTGAGCGGGGAGGAGAAGGACGAGCTTGCCCACGTCTACCTGGACCTGCTGAAGCGCGTGGATGCCCTGTACCCCACGCCCACCCCGTACATCTCCGCCTGGCACCAGGCTCCGCTGGAGCCCGAACTCCGCGCCTCCGGATACCTCCACCTTCAGCTGACCTCACCCCGGCGCGCTGCGGATAAGCTGAAATACCTTGCCGGATCCGAGGCAGCCATGGGCGCCTTCATCAACGACACCACACCGGAAAGCGTGGCCGAGCGGCTGCGCGCAACGGTTCCGGCACCTGCCACTGCGGCCGCCGAGGCCGCTCCGTCCCAAGGAGTTCCCGCTTGAGCGCCGCACCCCACCCCACCGCCGATTCAGCCGCCCCAGGTACACAGGACTTGGCTGCCCGCTTTGCCCGGGAGTTCGGCGCCTCCCCGGCAGGCATCTGGCAGGCACCGGGCAGGGTCAACCTGATCGGTGAGCACACTGACTACAACGAGGGCTTCGTGCTGCCGTTCGCCATCGACCGGACTGCCCGGGTAGCGGTGGGCATCCGCCCGGACTCCACCGTGCGGCTGCTGTCAACGTACGGTGACCAGGGCATGGTTTCCACCACGCTCAACGCCCTGGAGCCGGGCTCGGCCAAGGGCTGGACCAAGTATCCCCTCGGCGTGATGTGGGCCCTCCGCGAGCGCGGCATTGACGTTCCCGGAATCGACCTGCTGCTGGACTCGGATGTTCCGCTCGGCGCAGGCCTGTCCTCGTCGCACGCGATCGAGTGCGCGGTGGTCACCGCCCTCAACGAGCTCACCGGCGCAGGCCTGGCAGCGGAAGACATGGTCCTGGCCACGCAGCGGGCCGAAAACGACTTCGTGGGGGCTCCCACCGGCATCATGGACCAGTCCGCGTCCCTTCGGGGCGCCAAGGGCCACGCGGTCTTCCTGGATTGCCGTGACCAAAACGCCACCCTGGTGCCGTTCGAAACGGAACCTGCGGGGCTGGTCCTGCTGGTCATCGACACCAAGGTCTCGCACTCTCACGCCGACGGCGGGTACGCCTCGCGCCGCGCATCCTGCGAACTCGGCGCCGAGGTCATGGGGGTCAAGGCGCTGCGCGACGTCCAGGTCGGTGACCTTGAGGAAGCCAGCGGGCTGCTGGACGAGGTGACGTTCCGGCGCGTGCGCCACGTAGTCACGGAGAACGACCGCGTACTGCAGACGGTCGAGCGCCTGGCCGCCGAGGGGCCCGCCGCTATCGGCACCCTGCTGGATGCCAGCCACGCATCCATGCGGGATGACTTTGAAATCTCCTGTCCGGAGTTGGACCTCGCCGTGGACACCTCGCGCGCCAACGGGGCCATCGGGGCGCGGATGACCGGGGGCGGTTTCGGGGGTGCGGCGATCGCACTGACACCCGTCGCTTCCGAAGAAAAGGTGCGTGCCGCCGTCGTCCGCGCTTTCGCCGGGGCAGGCTATGCCGCACCGGACATCTTCACTGTCTCCCCTGCAGCGGGCGCCATGCGCGTCGCCTGACAACCTGACCGGCCGGCCGGCCAACGGTTAGTCCTTTAAACAGAACAGGCCCACCGCAAGGTGGGCCTGTTCTGTTTAAAAAATCGGACGACGGCGGCCGCCGCCTTCGGTGCTAGTCGTCTCCGCGGAGGATGGCCAGCAGGCGGATGATCTCCACGTAGAGCCAGACCAGCGTGACCGTCAGGCCGAAGGCTGCGGTCCAGGAGAAGCGCTGCGGGGCGCCGCTGCGGACGCCGGCTTCAATGCTGGTGAAGTCCATGATCAGCGAGAAAGCGGCGAGGCCGATGGCGAGCAGGCCGATAACAACGCCAATCACTCCGCTGCGCAGGCCGAACGGCTCCTGGGTGACGCCGGTCAGCATCATGACCAGGTTGACCACTGAGAACAGGGCGTAACCGCCAAGGGCGATCATGAAGAAACGCATGGCCTTGGGGGTCGCACGGACCTTGCCGCTCTTGAACAGCAGCAGGGTGACGGCAAACACGGAGAGCGTGCCCACCACTGCCTGCAGGCCAACGCCCGGGTACTGGGTATCAAGGATGCGGGTCAGGCCGCCAAGGAAAAGTCCCTCAAGGCCGGCGTACGCAAGGATCAACGCAGGGGAAGGCTGCTTCTTGAACGTGTTGACGAGGGCAAGGACGAAGCCGCCGAGGGCGCCGACGATCATGAGCATCGACGCGAGCCCCAAACCGACGGTCAGGGTGACTGCCGCGCCGAGGATGACAACGCCGAGGCATGCCGCCGTCTTGACGATCACGTCATCGAAGGTCATCCGCCCGGTATCCGCCGGGCCCGCCGACGGCTGGTTGTACATGTCCTGGAGCTGGTTGTCCGTCATGCCCTGCGGCTGGGTGTTCCAGGACTGCTGGCCATAGGGTGCCTGGGCGTACGGCTGCTGGCCGTAAGCCTGCTGGCCGTAAGCCTGCTGGCCGTAAGGGGCGCCGCCGTAGGCCTGCGGGGCAGGCGGTGCCTGGGTGGCTCCACGGAAGCTCTTTCCGTTGAAGATCGGGTTTCCGCCAAGTGCCATTGCGGGATTCCTCCATGCTGGGTGTGTGATGGATCTTAAGGTTTACGCTACCAATTCCCACGTAGCCGGCTCCCCTAAAGTTCCCGCCGCCCCTCCTTGCAATACAACCGTGACCTGCGGGTGGACAGGCTGCGTGCCTGGAGACACCGCTACTCAACAAAGGTTGTTTCCCACGATCCGCGCCACATCGCAGCCGCAGGCCCCGCAGTTGTTATCCGATCGCTACCAATATGGCCTGGACCACGGCATTCACCGGTTCTGATGCGCTGTAGCATAAGCCAAGCAGGGTGACGGAACTCACACTCGTGGGTGTCGGGCGTCATGGCATTTTTCCCCGCCCTGCGACCGTTCGCAGCGGCTGCAATGGCGCGGCCTAGACCGCCCCCAAGTGGAGGTTATCAATTTGAGAAGTACACACCAAGGCCAGCGGGCCGGAAGGCGCCTCGGTTTGCTGAGACTGTTGGGAGCCATTGGCGCTTCCATCTTCGCAATCCTCCTGGTGGCCGGACCGGCGAGTCAGGCCGCTTCCCCGTCACCGACACCATCCCCGTCGAATCAGACCTTCCAGAACAACATCAGCGGGTTCCTCCGTGACGACACCCGCGCACCCCTGGCGGATGTGACCATCACGGCAAAGAAGGGTGATTTCACCGGCACTGCCAAGTCATCGGCCAACGGTGCCTGGAACATCGGCGTGCCGGAGCAAGGCACCTACACGGTGGAACTGGATGAATCCACGCTTCCCGAGGGCATCAAGCTGGCCGACGGCCAGGATAATCCCCGCGACGTGACGTTCAGCCAGACCTCCAACCTCTCGGTGATCTTCGCCTTCGGCAAAGGCATCGTGGTGCAGCAGCAGGACTTCGGCCAGAACCTCCTCAACCGGCTGGTGGCGGGCCTGAGCTTTGGCCTGCTCCTCGCCCTGGCATCGGTTGGCCTGTCCCTGATCTTCGGCACCACCGGCCTCACCAACTTCGCCCACGGCGAGATGGTGACCCTTGGCGCGGTCCTCGTTTTCGGCTTCAACGCCATCGGGCTTCCCTTCTGGCTTTCCCTGATCCTGTCGCTGGTGGGCGGCGGCCTGTTCGGTTATGCCCAGGACCGCGGGCTTTGGCGGCCACTGCGCCGCCGCGGCACGGGCCTGGTCCCCATGATGATCGTCAGCATCGGCCTGGCCCTCGCGGTCCGCTACGTGATCCAGTTCTACTTCGGCGGCGCCACCCAGCAGCTGCCTTACGCCCAAAGCCCCGAGGTTCAGATCGGCCCGGTTTCCATTTCGCCGAACAACCTGTGGTCCCTGGGCATCAGCGCGGTGGTCATTGCCCTGATCGGCATCGTGCTGCTGAAAACCAGGCTTGGCAAGGCCACCCGCGCAGTGGCGGACAACCCCGCGCTGGCTGCCGCGTCAGGCATTGACGTGGACGCTGTCATCCGGCTGGTGTGGATCACCGGCGGCATGCTCGCTTCCCTTGGCGGCATCCTCTGGGCCTACTACCGGCCGGGCGTCACTTTCGACATGGGCTCGGCCATCCTGCTGCTCATCTTCGCCGGTGTGACCCTCGGCGGCCTGGGAACCGTCTTCGGCGCCCTGATCGGTTCCATCATCGTCGGCATTTTCGTGGAGCTGACCACCGTGTTCGGCCTCGCCGCCGACCTCAAATACGTGGGAGCTTTGTTCATCATGATCGTTGTCCTCTTGTTCCGGCCACAGGGCATCCTGGGCCGCCGCGAGCGCGTGGGTTAGGAAACAGACATGGATTTTGGCTTCATTCTTTCCAGCGCCGCCGGCGAGATCTTCAGCCCCACCACGGCCGCCTACGCCATGGCTGCCCTCGGGCTCGCCGTCCACTTCGGCTATTCGGGCCTGCTGAACTTCGGCCAGGCCGGCTTCATGGCCGTGGGCGCATACGGGTTCGCGATCTCCACCCTGACCTTCGGGGTCCCGTTCTTCGTGGGACTGCTCATCGCCATTGCCGCCTCCGCGGTCTTTGCACTGCTGCTCGGTATCCCCACCCTCCGTCTCCGGGCCGACTACCTGGCCATCGTGACCATCGCCGCCGCGGAAATCGTGCGCTACATCGTCACCACCAACCAGCTCACTGCGGTCACCGGCTCGGCCAACGGCCTGGCGGCGTTTGAAGGCAGCTTCTACGCCATGAACCCGTTCCCTGAGGGCTCGTACTTCGGCATGAACAACCGCGACTTCTTCATCCGCGTGGTGGGCTGGGCCCTGGTGGCCATCTGCTGCACCCTCGTGTGGCTGCTGATGCGCAGCCCCTGGGGCCGGGTGCTGAAGGGCATCCGCGAGGACGAGAACGCCGTCCGGTCCCTGGGCAAGAACGTCTACGCCTACAAGATGCAGGCCCTCGTCATCGGAGGCATCCTCGGTGCCTTGGCGGGCATGATCTTCACGCTGCCCCGCGGTGCCGTGCAGCCTGCCAACTACGGCACGGAACTGACGTTCTTCCTCTACACCTGCCTCCTGCTGGGCGGCCTGGGCACGGTCCTTGGCCCGGTCATCGGGGCCATGATCTTCTGGGTTGTCCTCTCCCTGACACAGGGCATCCTCTACGGCCTCATTGAGTCCGGTGCCGTTACGTGGCTGAACACCGTCCAGGCCGGGCAGCTGCGCTACATCCTGGTGGGCGTGGCCCTGATGCTGTTGATGATCTTCAGGCCGCAGGGCGTCTTCGGAAACAAGAAGGAGCTGGCGTTCGCGTGAGCATGCACAATGAAATCCCTGAAACGTCCGGTGCCGCGGCGCCGGACTACATGACCGACAGCCGCCCCATCGCAGCGGGTGAAACCGGGCCGGGCTGCAAGAAGCGGGATCCGATAGTGGTGGCGGAGAACGTCACCCGCAGCTTCGGCGGCATCAACGCCGTGGATGTGGACTACCTGGAGATCCCGCGGCACAAGATCACCGCCCTGATCGGCCCGAATGGTGCCGGCAAGACCACCCTCTTCAACCTGTTGACCGGCTTTGATACCCCCAACACCGGGAAGTGGCAGTTTGAAGGCCACAGCCTCGCGGGGGTATCGCCCTACAAAGTGGCCCGCATGGGCATGGTCCGCACGTTCCAGCTCACCAAGGTAATGGGCAAACTGACAGTCATGGAAAACATGCGTCTGGGAGCGTCCAACCAGCCCGGCGAAAGCCTCGCCAAAGCCCTGTTCAAGGGCATCTGGGGCGGCCGCGAAAAGGAGATCACGGCCCAGGCGGACGTCCTGCTGGAGAAGTTCAAACTCGACGCCAAGAAGGACGACTACGCCGCGTCGCTCTCCGGCGGACAGCGCAAGCTCCTGGAGATGGCACGGTCCCTCATGGTGCGGCCCAAGCTGGTGATGCTCGACGAACCGATGGCCGGCGTCAATCCGGCACTGACGCAGTCCCTGCTGGACCACATCAAGAACCTGAAGGCCGACGGCATGACCGTCCTGTTCGTTGAACACGACATGCACATGGTCCGGCACATCGCGGACTGGGTGGTGGTCATGGCGGAGGGCAAGGTTGTCGCCGAAGGCCCGCCCGGCGACGTCATGAAAAATCCCGCCGTCATCGACGCCTACCTCGGCGCCCACCATGACGTGGACCTCGGTGACGCCGAGGGCATCAAGGAGCTCGCTGCCGAACTCGTGGCCGACGACGAGTCCATTGTTGGAACCGAAAACGCCGGGATCATCTCCCTGGACGTTGTCGGGGACGAGGCCGGCACCGCCAGCCCGGAGGAACCGTCCCCCGGTGACGGACAACGCGGCAGGCGCGCGCACAGGGACGCCGAAACCGATGGGAACGACCACACAGACAGGGACACCCAATGAGCAGCACCAGCGCGGCACCGGCCGCCCAGCCCGTGGACGACGGCGAAGCAGTCGTCAAGGTCACCGACCTCGTGGCCGGCTACATTCCGGGCGTCAACATCCTGAACGGCTGCAGCATTGAAGCGCGAAAGGGCGAGCTGATCGGCATCATCGGGCCCAACGGCGCCGGCAAGTCGACCCTCCTCAAAGCCATGTTTGGCCTGGTGAAGGTCCACTCCGGCACCGTGGTGGTCCGCGGCCAGGACATTACCGGGCTGAAGGCCAACAAGCTGGTGACCCGCGGCGTCGGCTTCGTTCCGCAGACCAACAATGTCTTTGCGGCCCTCACCATCGAAGAGAACCTCCAGATGGGCATGTTCCAGCGGCCCAAGGACTTTGCCGAGCGGTTCGACTTTGTCACCGGGCTTTTTCCGGAACTCGGCAAGCGCCGCTCCCAGCGGGCCGGTTCCCTCTCCGGCGGCGAGCGCCAGATGGTGGCCATGGGCCGCGCGCTGATGATGGATCCCGCAGTCCTGCTGCTGGACGAGCCCTCAGCCGGGCTCTCCCCCGTCAAGCAGGATGAGACCTTCCTCCGCGTCCATGAAATCAACCGTGCCGGCGTTTCCGTGATCATGGTGGAACAGAACGCCCGCCGCTGCCTGCAGATCTGCGACCGCGGCTATGTGCTGGACCAGGGCCGGGACGCGTACACCGGTACCGGCCGGGAGCTGATGAAGGACCCCAAGGTGATCCAGCTGTACCTGGGCACCCTGGCGGACACCGTCGAGTAGTTCGAAGCACAGGCACAAAGAAGCCCCCGTCCGGATGGACGGGGGCTTCTTTGTGCCTGCGAAGGGTTAGAGCTTGCCGAACTCTTCCTTGACTGCCGTGTACTTGTTGTCGTCCTGGTACTCGTAGATACCGATGTACGCCTCGGTGGGGTCACCGGCGTCGGAGAAGGTCACCGGACCGGACTGGCCGTCGTAGTCGATGTCCTTGCCCTCGCGGAGCAGGGTGACGCAGGCGGCGTAGGACGTGCACTTCTCGCCGCCCTCCGAAACTTCCTTCAGCTTCGCGGCGATGTCCGTCCCCTTGGTGCTCTTGGCAGCTTCAGCGGCCAGGGAGATCAGGTTGACGGCGTCGTAGGACTCACCGGCGTAACTGTAGTCCTTCAGTGCGGGATCAATGGCGAGGAGCTTCTTCTTGAAGGCGTCCTGCGCGAACGTGCCGGGGATGGTGCCCCGGGCGCCCTTCAGGGTGCCGGCCTGGAAGTCCTTGCTGTAGTCGGAGGTGTTGCCGTCCACCAGGAACATCTGGGTGGGCTTGACTCCCTTGCCGGTCATCAGCGGAACGATGCTCTTGGCCTGGTCGAAGGTGATCAGGGCGATGGCGTCCGGCTTGGCGGCAAGTACCTTGTCCACCTGGCTGCTGAACTGGCTGTCACCTTCATTGAAGAGTTCCTCGGCAACAACCTGGCCGCCGGCCGCCTCGAAGGATTCCTTGATGTTCTTGGCCAGGCCGGTGCCGTAGGCATCGTTCAGGACCACCATGCCGACGGTCTGGGCGCCACACGTTGCCATGTAGTTGCCCAGGACCTTGCCTTGGAGGACATCGGACGGTGCGGTGCGCCAGT
>Ga0308160_10006445_pt1 | contig 11940 bp, 17 predicted proteins | sample PhyFR1_FD_201036 | JGI IMG/M metagenome (GOLD analysis project Ga0308160, IMG submission 201036) | Phyllosphere microbial communities from UC Gill Tract Community Farm, Albany, California, United States - DLSLF.R1 | ecosystem: Host-associated > Plants > Phyllosphere > Unclassified | place: USA... | reverse complement strand
AAGGGTGATATTACTCTCGTCGGCCTTCAAACACTCTTTCAGAAGAGTGTGAGCGTCGAAATTTCGTCCGGCTGCGGCAGCGATGAGGGCGAGACGTACTTTCGCTGATCGTTAGTTCTCCGCCGTTAGAAGTCAGAAAGCCAGCTTACACTCTACGTGCTCGGGATGCTGTCTGAGGACATCTCGATACCACTGCGACGCCTTTACGACATCTCCGTCATCCTCGTAAGCCCTCGCCAAATTGTATGCGAGGATCGTTTTGGCGACTTCCGCTTCTTTGCCCTCTTCATCGGCAATCTTGGACAATGCCTCTTGATACATTCTCTCCGCCGTTTCGACGTTCCCCTGTAGATGAAAGAGTGTGCCCAGATTGCTTGCCAACCGGATGTTGCGATAGTCGACGCTTTTGCTCTCGCTCGCTTCGTCGGTGGTAATTGATACAGCCGTTTGGTAAGCGCCAATAGCCTTCTCGAGACTTTCGTCCTGCCATAATCGAGCAAGGTCAACGAAAATGTCGGCGTCGGTTCCAACACCTCGGAGCTTCGCCCAGTCTTCCTCCGTCGAGGCCGAAGATACCAATTCGTGCATCTCGGCCAACATTGTCCGAGCCGTCGTCCGGTTCTTGGCGATTTCCTCGTCTTTCATACCCGGATGAGGGTATGCCAGGAGGCAGGCGTGAAGTACGGTGTATTCCAGGGGACCCTTGCCATTGTTTCGTTTTGCTGTCTGTTCGATGAAGTTCAAGGCTTCTCGCAGGTTTCCTAAGCGTTAGCTATACATTTGACGCTGGACTGGGTCTTCTATACGTACCGTTCTTGATAGCGATCTGGCCCAAAGTAAGCTCCGCGAGCATGTTCACACCATTCCCCTCTTCTGTCTTTGCGGCAGCGATGAAAGGGCCCGCATCTCCGACGTCTCCCGACACAAAGCCAAGACGACCTCTTTCAGCATTCGCAAGAGCGCTATGCCGCTTGTTATCGGCGTACTGTATCGCTCGCTCGGCCAATTTCGAGGCGACAGGCAGATTTCCGCCTTGCCCAGTGATTGTCGCAAGAGCCAAGGCGGACGCAGCTGATTTGTTGTTCAGCTTGAATGCACGCTGGACAAAGGCAACGCCTTCTGTTTCGAATTCGAGCCGCTCTTCACGAGAGGCAGAGGGCTCTCGGGCGCGGTTGAGAGCAGCAAGACCAAGCAGTAGTAGCGAAGTCCATGAAGCCGGATCCTGGGTGATCAGCTCTAAAGCACCGTGATGAGACCGATGACTTACCCTTTGCAAAGACCTCTCCCATGCACGTCTCGCAGTGTCCCGGTCTCCGATCACCCACGCACAAAGTCCGAGCCCGATTCTCGGATCCGGAGACATGTCCGGACTCAGCCCCAACATCTTCTGGTACGTTTGTAGCGCTGCTTCGTGAGATCTCCGGGCGAACTGCAGTCGAGCGTGGGCAGTCAGGGCGATCAAGTTGTTCGGCTGTCGGACGAGCAGGCGCTCCACCATTGGCTGGGCTATCTGTGGCTGCCCTCTTGCAAGACACAGTATAACTGTCATTAGCACCACTTCTTCCAGGCTGATCCGACAACTCACTCTTGCCTAGTGACAAAGTGACAGGTTCATCGTTGACGCTTCCACCTAATGCCTGGAGCGCTTGGTCTGCTCCATTTAGATTCGCGGCCGCTTCGGTGTAGAACAGCTCCTTTGTTTTGACTTTCGGCTCCAGCTTGTCGTATTCTGATCATCAGCTTAGGCTTTGGTTACGGCCAAGTCTCTCACTAGCATAAGGCACAGAAAGTTTAGGCGCGGTCCTGGCGAGAGCAAGCTGCAGATGGGCCAGCATGGTGTGCAGATATAGTAAAGCCTGGTGATCCATCCCTCGCTCCTTGGCGCCGGAGAAGACTGATATCAGCTTCGAGCGTGATGAGTGCCTGCCAGTCCACGTACAGTCTAGACCATGGCGTATGAGCTCTTCTGCTTTGTCCATCCGACCTTGCTTCCAGTATTCCGAAGCGATAGCAGTCCAGTCATTGCAATCTGCGTTGTAGTCCGCGAGCAGATGAGGGATGACCTCGGCGGTTTCCGCGTCTCCAATGTTGTCCAGCTCCAGGTCTGTCTGTACGCCTCTGACCGGGTCAGCGAACATCGCACGCAGCATGAATCAAGGCCTGACATACCCTGGACCGACAATAGTAATTGTCCGTGGTACCGCTCCATTCTCGTTTCCTTCCGCCATAAGCGTCGACATGTTGTTCGGCCGGCCAAATGATAGAGGTAAATAAAGTCATACTGCGAGCGCACGGCGAATCATACTCCATTAGGCGCGTGACCCTCGCGGCGGCCTGATTAGGCGCCAGCTTGTTTCAGCATGCTTTCCCATATTTCGAGTCAAAATCCAGTCTACAACCACTTTCATCCTCGAGAAAGCCTACAAGAGGTCGTACATGCTCATTCGCCATCTCGCAGAGTCTTGTATTAAACTATCATCTCCAAGGAATATATCTCGGATTAGGCTCTCCCGCTTCAACGGTTTCAATCCAACTCACGCGCTGACTCTACGAAATATGTCGGCCGCTGCCCACCCCGTGTCGTCCACCTCGGACCCCGCACCACCCGCAGAAGGGCTCGCTCCTGTCGGCGCTGGCAATGTCTCCCAGTCTGGATCCAAACCTCAGCAACAAAAGAAGGACGGAAAGGCAGGAAAGGAGAAGAAGGACAAGAAGGCCGGTAATTCGTCGGGCCCGCTTGAACTGAACCCGCCGCCTGAGTTCTTCGCGGAGAGGATGAAGATCTTCGACGAGTACAAGGCGAAGTACGACAAATGGGTCGCTGGTGCGTCGCATACCGCTAGACCGCAAGGGTGCCGCTGATGTCCAAGAACAGCCCCGCAATGCTATCACCGTGACGCTGCCGGACGGCAAGGAGGTCGACGCGACCGCATGGGAGTCTACGCCGCTTCAGATCGCTCGGGGGCTTTCTGTTTCCCTCGCTGATAAAGTCATCATCGCGAAAGTCAACAACCAAGAGCTCTGGGACCTCAACCGACCGCTCGAGGCTTCTTGCTCCCTTTCCCTCCTCGACTTCGATTCACCCGAGAACGACTACGAGGCTCGGCAAGTCTTCTGGCACAGTTCCGCCCATGTCCTCGGAGAGGCGTGTGAGAGGAGATATGAAGGCTGTTGTCTCGGTTACGGTCCACCTATCGCTGAAGGAGGGTTCTTCTACGACATGTCGCTTGCCGAAAACCGGTCAATCGGTTTGGATGATTGGAAAGGAATTGAGGACGTGTGTAAGATTGCGGTCAAGGAGAAGCAGCCGTTTGAGCGACTAGAACTGCCAAAGGAAGTCCTTCTGGAGATGTTCAAGGTGAGCGCGTGCGCCAGACTGGGGTAGGACATCTGCTGATTGTCCAGTACAACAAGTACAAGCAACACTACATCAACGACAAAGTCGAGGATGGAACGTCTTCCACGGTCTATCGATGCGGACCTCTCATCGACTTGTGCCTTGGTCCTCACGTTCCCCACACCGGCCGAATCAAGTCCATCGCGGTTACCAAAGTTCGTCACGATTCCAATACGAATTGGTCCACCGCTGATAGCAGAATTCATCCTCATACTTCCTCGGAGATGCCAAGAACGACACCTTCCAGCGAGTTTACGGGATGTCCTTCCCGGATGCCAAGCAGATGTCCGAGTACAAGAAGTACCTCGAGGAAGCCGCCAAGCGGGATCACCGTCGCATTGGTAAAGACCAAGAGTTGTGGACTTTCAACGACCTCTCCCCGGGAAGCGCTTTCTTCTTGCCAATGGGTATGAGGATCTACAACACGCTCATGTCCTTTATCAAGGTCTGTTGCCATCCTTGGGCAGAGCGCTCAATGCTGATATAGTAGGCAGAATACCACAAGCGAGGCTTCTCAGAAGGTACGAGCTGCAGCTTTGCATACCTTTCTTGCGCTGACCTCAAGTCGGCTCGCCGAACATCTTCAACTCCAAGCTCTGGGAGACGTCAGGTCACTGGCAGAATTACGCCGAGGACATGTTCCAGCTGAAGGTCGATGAAGACACCTTCGCGCTGAAGCCGATGAATTGTCCCGGTCATTGTTTGATCTTCGACGCCAGGGAACGATCCTACAAGGAGCTGCCCCTGCGATTTGCCGAGTTCGGTGTTTTGCATCGAAACGAAGCCACCGGAGCTCTGTCAGGTCTGAGTCGAGTCCGAAGATTTGTGCAAGACGATGGTCAGTCGGCTCGCAAGTGTTTGACCAATCGCTAAATATCAGCCCACATTTTCTGCACGGCTGATCAAGTCGAGGCTGAGATGCACAGCGCTTTCGACTTCCTTGAGGCTGTCTACAAGCCATTCGGTTTCGATTTCCGAGTCGGCGTGTCCACGAGAAACCCGAAGAAATGGATGGGTGACTTGAAGGTTTGGGACCGAGCAGAGGAGGAGCTCAAGCGTGTGGTTGAGAAACGTACGCCGGGCAAGTGGCATGTCAATGAGGAAGACGCCGCGTTCTACGGTCCAAAGGTTCGCATTTCTGGCAATGACCCGCATCATTACTAAGGTCAGCTCGACTTCCAGCTCACCGACGCTTTGAAGCGAAAATGGCAATGCGGAACGATCCAAGTAAGTCTACAGCTCGATGATCATGCAGAATACTCATGTTAGCTCGACTTCAACTTGCCCGAACGATTCGATCTCAAGTTCCGAGGCCCCGACAACGTTGTCGCCGCGAAAGACGGTGCTTCCAGCCATCTTCGACCTGTGATGATTCACCGAGCGATTCTCGGCTCTATTGAGCGTTTCCTCGCGATCATCACCGAGTCTACGGGAGGTAAATGGTGAGTCGAATTCATGTTGTCCTCTCGTCGAGTCATCGCTGAAAACAGGCCATTCTGGCTGTCTCCACGACAAATCGTCGTCATCCCCGTCGCTGCGCCGTACAAGGAGTACGCGGCGAAGGTCGCCCAGACCTTCTGGGATGCCGGTCTCTTCGCCGAGACGGACCTCTCCGACAACACGCTCAACAAGAAGATCCGAAATGCCCAGACGGCGCAATGGAACTTTATCATGGTTGTCGGACAAGATGAGCTCGACGGACAGGCTGTCAACATCCGCAACCGGGACGACGAGGTTCAGGGCCGTGACGAGACTATCAAGCTGGATGATGCGCTCGCACGTCTGCTCAAGCTCAAAGAGTCCAAGGCTCCCGTTGGCGCCAAGCTGGAGTAGATTGCCGATGACGAGTTCGGATCAGTACAGTCATGCATTATGCGTAAGATTGGATGAATCGTCGATGCTTCTGATAACTCTCTGAATCACTTCATCCGCCGTATCACCTCGTCCACTTCGCGCTGCGCTATTCCGTTGGGTGCCATCCGCCTCAATTGTCTTGTTATTAGCATGGGTTCCTCTCATCGGTTGCGTGACTCACTCCAACTTCGCTTTGTCTCCCCGTTCCTTCGCCGATTCCGCCGCTTTGCCCCAATCTCCACACTGGACATAGAGATCTGCCCGCAATTTCGGGTCACACCGCGGCACGAACGATGCCGCGTGAATAAGCTGCGGGGGAGAGAGCGACAATAGGTGATTCTACCCATCAGCTTGACTCCGATGAGATGGCAGGACGCTCACGACAAAAGGTTCGTAACCGATCGGACTCTTTTTCGACTTCGCAAATGTCTCCAGACCCGTCCAGTCGCCGGCTGCCGCCAGCGCTTTGAGTTTGATCCACCAAAAGCTGGCTTCAGCATGCTGCCCCATCTTCCATGTTGAACGTACCGTTTATCTGGAACCCGCCAGTCCGCTCGGACCCTCTCAGCCCGTTTCCCGTACCCTTCAACAAGCAAAACCGAGATAAAGTCGTTGACGCTCAAGCCCGCGAGTTTGTGCTTGTGCTCTGTCTCCCGTTCGTACGCCATCTGCAGGGATATTAAGCGATTAGCATCATCCGCCATCTGTTCCGTCAGCTTTGCGCGAAAATCAAAAGGGACTGCTTACTTTTGCTTCGAACGTTCTATCCTTGTGTTCTGAGAACGCTTTTGATGCTTTCTGCAAGTGTTCTATCCGCTCGTGGGGATCTTCCGATGCGCCCGCCTCCTCCATCTCCAGGCAAGCGCTTTCCGTCCGCCGATCGTCTTGGTAGTAGTAGTCACGGAGCAGCTGTCGGTCGCCTTGACGAGCATACACCTGCAGTAGCTTTATCGCTGGGGTGAGATTTGGCGAGACAGAGTCATCGAGAATATGGAAGAAATCGCCGGGAGACAGAGTCGAGCGAAGACGGAGCAGCACGTGGTAGACTGCGATATCAGCTTGACTGCCGCTTCGTAGTCAGTGAGAACATACCCAAATCCGTATCCCCCGAATCTATAGCTTTTACGAGCGCTATCCGGTCCTCTTTCATTTGCAGTAGAAGCGGTACTTGCTCCGCGGCTCGCAACTCATGATCCAGAAGCTGGGATCAGTCCCTTTCCAGACGCAGGAGGGACGGCATACCATAGTAGCAAGTTTTGTACGTCCCGCTTCCCATGCCTTTTTTGCAATGTCCGCATAGCTCACACCTTTTTCGCCCTCTTTCTCGAACTTGTTGACTATTGCGGCGCAAATCTCTTCATCATCCTCGCTTTCAGTACCACGACTGCGGGCTATCTTGGCGCTGGCCCAATGTTTGAGAACAATGTCAGGGCGGATCGATAAGTGTTGACATATCCGTAAAGCGAGCAGGTGAAGGTTGCGCGTGACAAGGGAGTTGATCAGGGCATTGGGCGAGCTGGCAATATACCTAGTTATCAGCGGGATTACGTCGACCTGGCAAGGCTTGACAGCTCAGCGAACGTACTGGTCATATGTGATGGGTACTCCAATCTCGTAATATCGGACCGCATTGAGCACTTTGAGTGTCTGGGCCATGGCCACAAAATCGCTGGGATTGTACAAATCCATGAAAGCTCGTCCAAATTGAGCGGCCTAGCTCGTCAGCTGACGTTGGCTTGAGCCGCGCAGCTCACTTTGAGGAGTCGTCTTTGCCAATACGCTTCTGGCTCTCTGCCAGCAGCATCGACGCAGGTATCTACGGCACTGGCTAGATCTGCCCTGATACTCCGTATGCTCTCATCGGCCTTCGGTGACTTCTTGTCGAACTGCTCAGTAGCATCGAAGAGGATGGCGGCGGGATGGGTCGATCCGGGTTGGAAGACCGCGAGAGTTGGGTCCGCGACCTTTTGGATGAAATCGCACGCCCCGGACGATATGATGCGAAGACCATCGGTCTCGCCAACCAGTATGGCGGATGGAGAGTAGTCGTATCTAGGATAAGAGAGAGCGCTTATGCAGATCGACTCACCTCAAGCATTCTCCGCTTGGACCAACAACAAGAACAGCTCCTCCCCATGACAAGACCAGCGCATTATCACCACACCACTCTGCTCCGTCTGGCAAGCCCATTTCTCCCAGAGAGGATATCTCGACCTCGGACAGCGATCTTGAAAAATCGGATGAAACGACCCAGAGCAAACCGGCAGCGGTGATGAGCGCAATAAATCGGCCATTGGGCGATAGTAAGATGTGCGAGAATGGCCCTCGGGATATGCGTTGATCAATCCTGTCCAGTGCGTCCAATGTGATGATGGTCCCGTCGGCTGAGATCAAGATCTCCACGTGTCCGCTTGTCGACTGGTCTGGCGGGACTATAGACCAAGCATGAGGAGGGGCAGATAGACCTGAAGATGAGCGTGAGGGTTTCATTACGATTCAGTCACTGACCCGCAGGAGCTAAGGCTCCGACTCGCCCTCCCTTCCACCCTCTTACTTCCAGGAATTGCAAAGCCCCCGTGAGAACCACGAATCCATCATCGTATCCCTTTGCGGCCACCAGACCAAGCTCGTTGACCTCCGACCCTAGGGTGTACTGGCTGTATGTCCCGTTCGACAGGTTGTAAAGGCGGTACGTCCCATCATCTGCTACTGCCAAGAGATCTGTTTGAGTGAAGTGCAATAATACAGGCGGAGCTAGGTCCCACTATATTGTCAGTGAATCTCCGAGCAGGGAAAGCAAATTGCGCACAGTGAAAGATGTTATAGGCAGTCCGGACGAAGAGTACACGTGTATCCTCGGTTTACCCGGAGTATGCTTGCCCAGTAGCATGACCTTGCGCTCATCTCGCATCATAGCTTCCTTCAGCACTGTGACAAGTTATCGGATGTGCGCTCACCTATCGGTCCACCGTTCTTAGCCGCGGTAACGAGATAGTCGGATAGGTCAGGAACCTTCCACGACATCTGATAGATCTCATGCTTGCGGTAGAATACGTTTTGGATAGTATCCCAGGTAGACGTGGGCGGTGGGACCGACATGCTGAGGAGATAATATGAGAAGGTATTGATGAAAGCAGGTGGATGATGTAGTTGCAGCGTGTTTTGAGGGGCTCCTCGCGGAAGTGGCACCGAGAACCCGGCGCTGATGCCGCTCCCTCGGCCATAGCCTGCGACCAACAACTCGTCACGGCCGCATGATCCGAAAAAGCTGATAGCTGACAGCTGAATGTATCTCGAAGAGGCCGTTCGGTGGATGATGTCAAAAATCATCAAGGAGGGCTCGGTCGGAACTCTGCTTTGCACAAGGACGAAACCTCGTCCGTATTGTCGTTCACACTTGGGCGTTTTGACCTCAAATGAATCATCGTCTTCGTCGCTACTCGTTTTCTGAATGCCTTCTCTGATCTACGCCTGTGTTTTTTCTCCGTAGCTCGTGAACCCAGAGAAGTGCATGGGTACATCAGAGCACCCTAATCACCCTTTCCGTTTGCCACTGACATGGTCTCGCCATCGGCGTCTCATATAGAAGCCTGAAAGAGACGATACTCACAACTATATCTGTGACCATGAATGAGATCTCCCAGGAAGACTACCAGATCCTGTCAAGCCTGACTCGGACCCCGTGAGACCTTGCGATGATACAGCTGAGCAACACAAGACCACTCCCCAGGCCCATCCCGGCTAGCGGAGATAGCCGCCGGTACAGTGCCGCCACCCGCGTCCGCCGCTCGCCTCCTCATCTTCGACACATACACAATCATTATCACTGCCAGCGATCTTCTTGCATCCATCCCAAATCATGACACACTAGGCAGCCCATAGAAATCGCACGAGTCATCGACGCGGTCACGAACTAACGAAACGACTCAACATGTTTGCCTTCCCCTCTTATCTCAGCTTCCCCTGGTCCCTCCCGCTACCATCATTGCCGTCCATCTCGCTTCCCGCGAATATACAACGGCGCTTTCTTTCCTATATTCTGAAGAGATCATTAGGAAAGTTCGTCAAAGCGGGTGGCTTAGATGCCGAACGGATACAGGCGCAGATCAGCGAGGGGCGAGTCGAGATTGAAGGGCTGGAGATTGACGTTGACGTGAGTGGCTCAGAACTGTTTCAGGAACGCACAATGCTCGACAAGATTCAACATCAAGTTTATTACTCGTGTTTCCGCTGGCTGGCCTCCCGGCGTGCGCGACGCAGTGCTACAGCTGACGTATCAGGAAATCAATGTCCTAATCCCTAGTAGCCTTCCTTTTCAGGTTACTTCGGGTTCCTTGTCGAGACTGAATGCTCGTCTCCCTTTCCCCAATCTATGGTCTGCGCCTTTACAAATCGCCCTCGATACACTTCAACTGGACTTAAGATTAGTCGCCCCACAATTGCAGCAGGGCGGAGCAAAGGAGTCTGTCCGACCACCTCCTTCTCCCGGTATCGACCTCGCGAGCTCTGTCGCGTCGGTAGCCGACGAGTTCCTGCATGATGAGCTGGACGCATACGAAGAAGCCGAATTAGATCGCTCGATCCGCCAGTCACTGATCTTATCGCAAAACGATCCATTCAGCGAAGAGGTGCCGGGCGCTTTCCCCTCGGCCTCGCCGTCATCAGACGAACCTCTGTCCGCGGATGTCGAGAGCACGACCATTCTGGCAGGACTGATAGAGCGGGTATTGGCGAGACTGGAGTTCAAAGTCAGTAACGTACGGTTACGGATAGCGCACGAAGACCCACGCCACGGTGGGACATTCGAGCTCAGAATTGCCGAAATCAAGTACGCCGATGAAAGCAACGACGCGACCTCCGAGAGTAAGAATCAAACCGTCAGGGTCGTCACATTCACTAAGGTTGACTTGTTTCTGTCACCTCTGCCAGATCCTACGACTCCTTCATCTGCCGAACCTCGCCGCCGCAATACCTTTGCTCGATCAGCATCAAGCTCTTCGACGTCCTCGTCCTCGACCGCCAGTGGGGAGGATACTGGCGAGATGATGATGTCTATGGCCGTGGCGGACTTGCGGCACAGCATGATGACAAGTGTAGCTTCTGGTGCCAGCGTCTATCAAAGCGCGCTAACCGAGACCGTCGCGGAGGAAGATGAAGATATGGTCGAGTCATACCGGAAGGGGGCGCACGAGAACCGAAATGCGACCCCGATCCCTTCAGCCACGAGAACTACACCCGCGAACCAGGAGGCGGTACTCATATTGAGTTTTGGACCGGAGCCGATTGTCCTGCGAACGGCCACAACTCAGCCTCAATCGACAGCTCCTGTAACGCAGATGAATGCCGTACCCGGTAGCGATCAACTTCGGCCTACCACCAGCTCAATGCCTGCCATAGCGGTAGAGCTGACTCTTGGCACGATTGCGTCGCTCATTCTCCCTTCACAGGCCGCCACCATTCTTTCGGCACTACAAGTTGTCACCCGCGGCGGCAAAGCAGCGGCCTCTGTCGCAAAAGAAGTCGCAGTTTCCACCAGCGTGCCCCAGCCGGAGCTCAACATCAAACTACGAGTCAAGGCGCTTTTCGCTTCCGTTGTGTACGACCTGTCGACGTCGAGTAATGCCGATTTCGCTCTCACAGTCGCGCAGTTTTGGCAGAAGCCATCAATGACAGATCTTCCCGTCGGTCATCTGAAGCTCCGACTGGACGATCTACAATTGATCTACGACTCGCCGGGTTTTATCCCAGACAGTGCGGCTGCGCATCAACAACATCCCTCCTACAGGAAGCAGCCCACATTGCGCCGAAGCCCAACGTCTCCTTCGCTCTCGTTGACCCTGGCGGACTTCTCCATGTTCGAATTTCTGGCTTCTGCTCCGTCTACCGAGGTGGACTCGCCGCCAGGTGGTTCATTTCCTGTGCTCATCTTCGACAACAATCTGACTCAACAATACGCGCACGACATTGCCGGCCAATCCGGAGCGATACCCCAACCAGTTTTTCCTGATTTCGACGGCATCGATTGGCGGAACTCTGGGCTGCAGAGACGAGGTGCATCTGCTGAAAAGGCTTGGAAAGTGAAGCAAAAGGGCAAAGGAGTGCTCAAAGGCGGCCTGAATGCAGCATCGGAATCTGTCCTTGGACCCGTGATATCCGTGCGAAAAGAGATTTCAGATCTCGCACGTGAGTTCAAGCCATAAATCCTGTCGTATGCTCCTGACGAGTAGCTGCCAAGATTACCGCTCAGTCAATTCACATCTTCCTCGATTTATCATTGCTGGAGCGCTTGTTACCTATGCTAAGACATATCTCTCCAGCGGTGAAACATCCAGACTCCTCGAGTCAGGTTCCCTCTACGATCCCAGCACGCCCAGCTGCGCCAGAAAGACGGTCTGAATCTTACGTTCTGGACGATCTGGATGCCAGAGCTGCGAAAGCGAGGAATTCGCCAAACACCGAGATCGCTATCATCAGATGTCCAATGCTGCGGGTCAGTATCCGATGTCCCGCACCGCCGAACAGGCGAGGAACCTGGGGTGATGGTGCACATTTACGATCCGGTATCGTCACCCTAGATTTGCATGGTCTCAACGCGAAGGTGGCCGGTTCAGACGAGCTGAGCAGGAAGCGAAGCGTCCGTGACGGCGAGGAAGGGGGTTCCGTTGTGGAATGGAAGAAGATGATTTTCT
>Ga0308160_10006442_pt1 | contig 11943 bp, 13 predicted proteins | sample PhyFR1_FD_201036 | JGI IMG/M metagenome (GOLD analysis project Ga0308160, IMG submission 201036) | Phyllosphere microbial communities from UC Gill Tract Community Farm, Albany, California, United States - DLSLF.R1 | ecosystem: Host-associated > Plants > Phyllosphere > Unclassified | place: USA... | reverse complement strand
CGGTGCGCTCTCTCCCTCGCAGACCCTCGGCGCGCCTCGCAGCAGCTGATGCACACTCCTCTCGTCCGCAGCATCCACCGCGAGGGCCAGAAGCGCAGCTGCTACATCTACCGCTTCCTCACCGCCGGTACGATCGACGAGGTCGTCTTCCAGCGCCAGATCATCAAGCTCGCCCTGAGCGGCTCAGTCATGGTGCGTCGCTCTCTCCCCTCCCCTCGAGTCGGACGAAGCGTGAGCACATCCTCTTGCTGACCTTGTCGCACTCCTGCAGGACCAAGACGGCAAAGGCGCCGCCAAGGCGAGAGACACCTTCACGCTCGACGAGGTGCTTACTCTCCTGCTCAGCTCTGCACACCACACTGCCGCTGACGCCTGCACTCGATCTACTCCTGCAGCTCCGCAACCTCTTCTCGCTGCACGAGGGCGTGGCGTGCCAGACGCACGAGCTCACGGGCTGCCGCTGCCACTTGGGCGAGGTGCCCGACGCCGACGCTGACGGTGCCGACGCGGACGACTCGTCCGACGACGACGACGACGACGACGACGAGATGGAGGGCTTCGTTCAGGCGTCGCAGTTTCAGGACGACGACGCCATCCGCAAGGTGCGCTCGAACCCCTTCCTCTCCCTCTCCTGCTCTGCATCCTCTCGCCGCCGCCGAGCTGACTCACCCCTCTCCTCCTCTTGCCTCTGCCCGCAGATCTCGAAGCAGCGCCGCAACCTGTCGATCCTCAAGACGTGGACGCACTACGACTGCGCCGACGAGCGCGCGCTCGACGAGCTCGACGACGGCCTCCTGCAGAGCGTCATCTACGAGCGCATGCTCAAGGCCGACCAGGCCGAGACGCCGATCCCGCACGAGGGCAACGGCGGGCTGTTTGTGCGCGGCGGGCAGGTCGGGTTCGTCTTCGGCAAGAAGACGTCGGCGCCGGCGGAGGAGGTCGAGGTCGAGAGCGTCGAGTGATGAGGAGGAGGCCGGCGGCTTTGTCCCTCTCTGTGTGTAGTCCCTCTCGCTATATATGTGCCCCTCTGTGCGCTTGTGCCACCGTGCAACACCTTCTGCAGCATGCAGCCGAGGCGAGCGTCCGCCCTCGCAACGTCTCCGTGTTCCACCTCCGCTCCTCGTCTAGCGCTAGCCTCGATCTTCGTCGAGCACGAGAGCACTCGCTGCCACGAGTCGCTCTGAGCCAGCGATACGGTGCCACCGTGCCAGCGAGCGAAAGTCGCTCAGTTGCTCCTCGCGGTGGATGGGTCCGAGCGGAAAGATAGCCGACGGACGACGGACTCCGCGCCGGCGTGCGCGCGCTCGATCGCCGTCGCCCCTCCTTCCGCAGATTCTCCTCGCCGCTCTCGCTTAATTTTGGGCCTCGCTGCTCGTGCAGCGCCCCCCTCGCGGAGTCTAGCGCGTCGGCGTCCGTCGGACTTGCCCCTCTCGCCCTGCGCGAGATAGCGCTGCCCCCCCTCCATCACTTTTCCTCGGCCGACGCCGCATCGGGGAAGCCGCCGCTCGCTCGCTGTCCTCGTCCTCTTGCTCTACGACGGCTTTCTCTCTCGCTCTCTCATCGCGCCGACCACCTCCTTCGACACCGCCGAGCGCCGCCGCACCTGCCGCCATGCTCCGCACGCTCAAGTCGCTCGCTTCCCTCGCCCTCGCCGGCTCTGCGCTCGCCGCACCCGCGCCCGTCGCCGTTGCGCCTGCGCACGAGCTCGTCAAGAAGGAGGTCACGATCAAGCCAAAGGTCATGATTATCTCGATGTTCACGCCCGAGCGCGAGGTGTGGCTGCAGGACGGCGCGCTCGACGAGCCGCTCGAGGTCGAGTACCCGTTCAACGGCGCGTCGCCGCTCTTCCCGACCATCAACTGCGACCGTAACCGCGACGTGTGCATCATCACGACGGGCGAGGCCGAGATCAACGCCGCTACGACGAGTGCGTCCCCTCCTCCTCCTCCTCCTCCTTCTCCTCCTCGTCCTCGTCCTTGAGCGCACGGCTGACTCTCTTGGACCCAGTCATGGCCATGACGCTCAACACGCAGTTCGACCTCACCAACACCTACTTCCTCATCGCCGGAATTGGCGGCGTCAACCCGCACCGGGGAACGCTCGGCACCGCTGCGTTCGCCCGCTTCGCCGTCCAGAGCGGCCTCGCCTACGAGCTCGACGCTCGCCAGATGCCCTCGAACTGGACTACTGGCTACGTGCGTGCCTTTCTCCTTCGACGGGCGGCTCACGAACTCGAGGGGCGTCGCGCTGACTCGGCGCACGCACCCCTTCTCGCAGTGGGCTCTCGGCACCAAGGCTCCTGGCCAGCTCCCCGACGTGCGTCCTCGCCCTCGTACCCAGATCGAGCTGCACATGCTGATGCCTTGCCCGTCGACAGGTCTCGAGCCTGTACGGCACCGAGGTGTTCGAGCTCAACACCAACCTCCTCGACCGCGTCATGAACCTCACCCAGGGCATCAAGCTCAACGACTCGAGCGTCGCGCAGGAGTACCGCAAGAAGTTCGACTTTGCTCCCGCCAACGAGGCGCCGGTCGTCACGTCGTGCGACACGTGCGTCGTCCCTTCCTCTTCGTCCTCCTTCCGCGCTCTCTTTCGCTCGCTCGCCGTCGCTGACCTCTCGATCTCCCCTCGCCCGCAGCCTCTGCTCCGACGCCTACTTTGCTGGCACGCTCCTCTCGGAGACCTGGGGCAACTACACTGAGCTTATGACCAAGGTACGTCTCGCCGTCGGGGAGGACTATCGGGACCGGGCGGGAGATCAGCTTTCCGAGCTCGGCGGCGCGAAGGCGACCAACACCAGAGGGTGGGACGACGAGCACGACGAGATGCTCCAGAGCAAGCGCTGATCCACTCCCCCTTCCCTCCTCCTCCTCCTCGTCACCGTCTCAGGGCGAGGGCAAGTACTGCACGACGGCGCAGGAGGACAACGCGACGCTCGAGGCCATGGTCCGTGCGCACAAGGCCGGCCTCGTCGACTACTCGCGCATCATCCTCCTGCGCACCGCCTCGGACTTTGACCGTGCGCCCAAGCAGTCGGACGACGCTTACACGGCTTTCGAGGCCGAGCAGGGTGGCTTCGAGCCGGCCATCCAGAACCTCGTCATCGCCGGCAAGCCCGTCGTCGACGACATCGTCGCCAAGTGGGACTCGACGTACGAGTCCGGCATTGCGCCGCAGGCCGGCCTGAACGGCTCGTGCGTCCCTTCTTCCTCTTCCTCGAGCCGCCGAGCCACACTCGCCCTCGTAGCTTCACATCCCTGACGAGCTTCTCTCTCTCTGCGCAGGTTCTACGGCGACGTCTTTGCGACCATCCGCAAGGGCGAGGCGCAGGCGCGCATGCGCTCGCGCCGCTCGTCCATCGTCGCCAAGATCCCCTCGTCGGTCTAAAGCCTCTCCCCTGTGACTCTTTCCTCCTCTGCGTCCTTATAGATCCCGTCTCTTTCATTCTTCGGTGACTCAAAAGGGCTGGAGCGCGCTTCGGAAGGAGGGAGAGGTCGCAGCTCGCTCAGAACTCGTGTAACTCGAGGTGCTCCACTCGAGACGGGCCTCGGCAGACGTGACTCTAGAGTCGATCACAGAGAGCAAAGCGTCCTCGGCAGCGAGGATCGTGTCCCGACTCAGTCTTCCAGCGACGCGATGAGAGAGCGCGCTCGACGTTTGAGCTCTCCGCAGGGAGCGCAACTTGCACCGTCGCTCCAGCTCGGATGGACGATCAAGCAGGCTCTAGCTTCCTCTCGACGTTCTGCGAGAGACGTAGTTTGCCGTGTAGGGCGCAGCCGAGGCGAGGGCGAGCTTCCAGTCGACGCACGGACCCCGACGCAGTTGGCGCTCGACCTTCTCAAATCCGCCCGGCGAGCTTTCTCGCCTCGCAGCACGTGCAGAGTAGCTATGCGAAGAGCACGAGGCTCGCGCAACGTCTGCAAGCGTCCTCACACCTCGCGCCGAGAGCAGAAGAGCAAGAGAAGCGCGTGCGAGCCAGCTCGAGGTCGTGCGACGCTCTTGCGGCGCCGCCTGTGCAGCACCTGGTACCGGCCGGGGCACGGACATCAAGAAGGGGTACGAGCCGATGAAGCCTCGCCAGAAGCTGAACGTCGACATGCGCGGCGGTCCGAGGAAGCGGGCTGAACACCCGGTCGCCGAGGAGAGCTTTGCGAGGTGGCGCACGAGGAAGCTCTCGCTGCTCTCTTCGCCGAGCGCACGCTCTCGCGAGGACCGAAAAGGAGACAGACTATGACAGGGAGGGAAGCTACGAGCGACGCCGACGACCTCCTCCGAGGATTTCTCCCCACCCGCATTGGACCTCGCCGACAAGAGGCCTGCAGGCGGCGTACAGCGAGACGAACAGACCGAGACAGGCGAAGGAAGGTGACCGAGGGAGACAGGCTTGAAGGCGAGGCGGGTGCGATGCAGTGGTGCGAGTTGCGAGACGAGGGGAGGGGCCGACTAGTGGCCGCTGACGAGGGCGCCCATGGTGCGCTGCGAGAGAGAGGGAGGGTCAGCTCGAGCCCCGAGAACGAGCAAGAGGAGTAGAGACGCACCTCGAGAGCCGGGTACGACGAGCCGACGTACTCCTTGATCTTGGCGCCGTCCCGGTAGAAGTGGAAGGTCGGGGCCATGTCGACGTGCGCCGTCATGGCGGCGTCCTGCGAGGGCGATGTCAACTCGAGGAGATCGAAACTGTGGAGCCTGTGAGGGAGGGACGCACCTGCTGGTCGCAGATGTCGAGCTTGTAGAAGTGGATGTCCTTCCACCGCGGGTTGTCCGAGTACTCCTCGAACTTGGGCGAGATCGCCTTGCTGTTACTCGGCGGGGTGGACTCGTGTTAGGAGGACGGCCCGTGTGAGCGAAAGGAGCGAGCGGGACGCACCACGACTCGTCCCACGGAGCGACAAACTCGACGGCCGAGATGCCCGACGCCTTGATCTGCGAGCGGTCGGCGCACAGGGTTCAGCTCTTGGAGGCAGGGAGAGTGTGACAAGAGAGGGGACGCACGGCGTTCAGGTACTCGTCCTCGGACTTGATGACGGTGAGAGGCATGGTGAAGGTCTGCGACGTCGACGACGAGGAGGAGGAGAAGGGTCAGCGTCTGCAGCGTCCGGGCCAGCTCGTTCTGCTCCTTCATCTCGGTGTCCCTCGCCGCTCTGCCTTGCGCCCACACGGCCGCGCTCGAGCGGATCCCGCGCTCGCTACCCACCCCCACCCTCGCCCGAGCTAGCTCGTCCACGCCGCCCTCTCCCTCGACGCCAGCCCGCACTCTCCTCGCCCGGTCCCGATAGCCCTCCTCGGCTGCGTGCGAGGACGCCCACGTCCAGGCGAGGGACGAGGGCGGCGAGAGGAGGGGCGAGTCACGCGACGTGGCCGACCTCGGTCCGTCGTAGAGGCTCGAGGAGGACGGGGGCGAGACGTACGAGGTGTGTTGGTGGCTGAGGTGAAGGTGGAGCTGGAGCTTGAGCGAGGTGCGAGGCTGAAGTAGCGGGTGCGAGTGAGAGGAAGGAGGGAGAGAGAGAGGGAGGAGGAGGAGGAGGAGAGCGAGCCGAGGGAAAGGCGGGGAAGGTCTCGGCCCCACTCCGCGCGCCCGAGATGCTGCCTCCCCTCGAGCTTCGACGAGCGCAAACGATTACAACTGCCCGATTACCAACTGCGTTGTATTCAGCCGGTAAGCAAGCTCTCGCGCCTTCGCCTCTGGCTCGCTCCTGCTGCACTCTCTGGCTCCAGCTGCGATCGTGCGTCACCGCTGTTCACTCTTCAGCTCTCTGCGCCTCTGCAGCGCATCAGGAGCCTTGCCCGACGCACGCTGGTCGGGTTGGGGTCTGCTCTCGGCGGTCGAGCGAGCGGGGCGGTGCTCGCCAAGCACGAGCTGGCTTGTGCTCGAGACGGCGTGCGGATGGACAGGGGTGCTGATGGAAGGCTCTGGGCGGGTACGGCAGCTCGCAGGGACACGGTCGAGCGTCGGCGGGCGGGCGAGGGGCGGGAGACTGTTGCGCGAGGCTGGCCCCCTTTGGCGTCTCGCCGCATCGCGAGATGCCCCTGCGCGACCGTGCAGGTGTCGAGCACATGCTGGGGGTGGATCTGGATGCGCTGCTGCTGCGGGCGAGGCCTCCTCGGCGACGAGCACGTCCTCGACCTCGAGCCCATCCCTCTCTCTCGAGCGACGAGCTGACTCTCGCTCTCTGACGCTCGCAGATGCCCTCCCCTCTCGACAACCGTCTCAAGGCGGCCCTCGACTCGCGAGCGTCGAGGCAGATGCTGCGCCAACTCGACCCTGCCCCGCCTGCCGCCTCCGACCTCGTCGACTTCTCGTCGAACGACTACCTTTCGTTCGCCCGGTCGCCCCTCCTCCGACAAAAGCTCGTCGACGCCCTCGTCTCCGCCGAGGCGCTCCCGCTCTACGGGCCGCCGTCGTCCCGCCTCCTCGACGGCAACACGCCCCTCCACGCCTCGCTCGAGCACCGCCTCGCCGCCTTCTTCGCCGCGCCCTCGGCGCTCCTGTTCAACTCGGGCTTCGACGCCAACGTCGGCCTGTGGACGTGCTTGCCCGCACCGGACGACTGGATCGTCTTTGACGAGCTCGTGCACGCGAGCATGCACGACGGCATGCGCGCGAGCCGGGTCCCGAGCGAGCGGCGGCGCGCGTTCCGGCACAACCGCGCCGAGTCGCTCGAGCAGGTTCTCCTGGACATCATTGAGCGGGACGAGGGCGTGCGGGCGGGCAGCAAGAGCGTGTGGCTCGGCGTCGAGTCGCTGTACTCGATGGACGGCGACTTGGCGCCCCTGCGCGACATGGTCGACGTGATCGACCGACTGCTTCCTCGAGGCAACGTGCACATGGTCGTCGACGAGGTGCGCTCGCTCAGCTCCTCTCTTCTGCTCCTCGCTCGCTCGAGCGGCCCTCGCTGACTCGGACCTCGTCCCCGCAGGCGCACTCGTCCGGGCTGTACGGCGCCCGGGGACGAGGACTCGTTGCGGCGCTCGGTCTCGAAAGCCGAGTGACGGTGCGGGTCCACACGTTCGGCAAGGCCATGGCCTGCAGCGGCGGTGCGTCGCTCCTTCCTCCCCCTCGCGCTCGTTCCTCCTCCTCCTCCCGCTCAACTTGCTGACTCTCTCTTCCACTCGCAGCTGTCGTTCTCGCCTCTCCCCTCATCCGTCACTACCTCGTCAACTACGCCCGGCCGCTCATCTACTCGACCGTCATGACGCACCTGAGCGCGCTCGCCGTTCTCAAGTCGCTCGAGATGCTCGAGCAGGGTCACAGCGAGGCGGTGCGTCCTCCTCTCTCGCCTTTTCTGACAGTTCCTCCTCTCTCTGAGGCCAGCTCGACTGACTGAACAGCTCGTCTGCCTCGCAGCCCGCCGCGCACGTCCACGCACTCGCCCTCCGCCTCGTCTCGCAGCTCTCGACCGTCCTCCCTTCCACCTCCTCCGTCTCCCTTCCGCCCCACCTCCTCGCCATCGTCTCCTCGCCTTCAACCGCCGCTGCCGCCCCTCACCCGCCCACCTCGTCCATCGTCCCGCTCCTCACCTCGTTCCCTCGCCCGCTCGCCGCCTTCCTGCGCACGCGCGGCTTCCTCGCCCGCCCGATCACGTACCCGACGGTCCCGCACGGCGAGGAGCGAGTGCGAGTGTGCCTGCATGCGGGCAACACGGTGCGCGAGGTGGACGGGCTGTGCGAGGCGGTCGCAGAGTGGGCTCGAGGCGAGAACGAGCCGGCGAGGAGCGTGCCGGGGCTGCAGCGGCGGGCCGAGTCGGCACAGGCCAAGCTGTAGCCGGACCAGATGGTGGCAACGCTTCGTCGCCGAGCTATGTAGCAGCTGTGCTTGCGGTTCGGGCGCGAGAGCTTTCTCGACGGCGAGAGCCGACCAAGGCGAGCAGCTGGCGTCCTCGCCCGGCTTTTCCCGCTTGCGACAATCGTTGCATGATAGTGTAGGAAGGGTGGGAGGAGAGCCGCCCGGCAGCTGCTGCTGCTGCGACTCGACCGCTTGCTTCATCGCGGCCCGGCCTGCCAAGCTCCGCTCTGTCCTCTCGCACCTCGCTCGCCCGCCCGAGATGAACGCTGCTGCGCTGCTCGAGAGCGTCAAGGACGCCTTCTACGCCCTCGCAGGGTCGTGCTGCAAGACTGGTGCGTTGCCTCGCTCCCCCTCGTCGTCGTCGACGAACACGCCGTGCACCGCCTCGCGCACGGTTTGCACCCGCTCGACGAAGCTGACGAGGCCCACTCGATGCAGATGCGACCCTCAAGCTGAACGGGCGCAGCTTCAAGGTGCTCCGCCTGCTCGGGGAAGGCGGCTTCAGCTATGTGCGTCCTCCCCCACCCTCTCCTCTCTCCTCCGCCCGCTCGTCCTGCCCGCTCGCACTCGCTGACCCGCATCCTGACCGCTGCAACAGGTCTACCTCGCACAAGACAACGCCTCAAAGCGCCTCTTCGCCCTCAAGAAGATCCGCTGCCCGCTCGGGTCCGACTCGGTCAAGGCCGCTCTCAAGGAGGTCGAAGGTGCGCTCTCGCTCCCTGCTCGCATCCCTGCGAGCCAGACTGACCTCGTCAACGCTCCCCTGCAGCCTACAAGCGCTTCCGACACCCAAACATCATCCGCTGCCTCGACAGCTGCGTCGTCCAGGACCGCGAGGGCGACGGCAAGGTCATCTACGTGCGTCCGCTTCCTCATCCGCTCAGCGCCGCCTCATGTGCTCCACCCTGACGCTCTGCACTGCCCGCAGCTCTTCCTCCCCTTCTACAAGAATGGAACGTGCGCTCGCCTTTCCCCTCTTCCTCCGCCGCCGTCCCTCTCAGAGCTGACCTTCGCATTCGCCCTCTCGCAGCGTGCAGAACGTCATCTCGGCCAACGCCGTCAACGGCACTCGCTACCCCGAGAAGCAGATGCTCTCAATCTTCCACGGCACCTGCCTCGCCGTGCGCGCCATGCACCTCCACCAGTCCGGGCCGTCAGCTCGCGGCGCCGGCTCGTCGACCCGCAGCGGTACCCGGCGGCCAAAGATGGGCGCGCAGGCGTATCCTCCGCAAGGCCGGTCCGACGCCGAGATGTCGACGGGCGAGGAGCTTGACGACTTCGAGGAGGACGAGGAGGACGAGAGCGGCGGGCTGCGCAGCGGGACGAACGAGGGCCAGGCGCTCATCGGCGGGCTCGAGAGCGCACGACAGCAGCTCGAGGAGGACGACGGCGTGCCCGGCATGGGCGAGGAAGATGGTGCGACGGTGCTCGGGCGGCTCGGCGACGGGCAGCGGGCGATGGGAGGGACGGTCGGCGACGGCGAGCCGGTCGAGGGCCAGAAAGGCAGCTTTACGCCCTGGGCGCACCGCGACATCAAGCCTGTGCGTACCCTCTCTCACCTCTTCGGCGAGGTCTGCTCGGTTCGCCGTTCTCATCGCTGAAGACGCTCCCCTTTTCGCCGCCCGCAGGCCAACGTCATGCTCGCCGACGACAACGAGACGCCCGTCCTCATGGACTTCGGCTCCGCCCTCCCGGCCCGCATCCCGATCCCGGATCGGCGCGTCGCGCTCCTGCAGCAAGACCTGGCCGCCGAGCACTGCTCGATGCCGTTCCGGGCACCAGAGCTCTTTGACGTGCGTCGGCTTCCTCCTTTCCTCGGCGCGCGCCTTTGCGGCCGACTTGTCGCAGATCGAGCCTCGGATGCGGTGGGACCAATGCTGACGAGCTCTCTCCTCTCGCGCGCAGGTCAAGACGGGCACGACGTTGACCGAGGCGGTCGACATCTGGTCGCTCGGGTGCACGCTCTACGCCATGGCGTACGGCACCTCGCCGTTCGAGACGACGCAGCAGTCGGAGCACGGCGGCTCGATCGCCATGGCGGCCATGGGCGGCCGCTTCAGCTTCCCTGACGACGGCCAGTACAGCGAGAGCTTCCGCGAGCTCGTCAAGGCCATGGTCAAGGTGAACCCGGACGAGCGACCCGACATCTCGCAGGTGCGTGTTCTCACCGTGCTCATGCTCGTCGTGCTCTCGCTCTCGCCTCGCTGACGGGCTCGTGCGCTCGCCCGCAGGTCCTCGTCATGACGGAGCGCGCGCTCGCGCGGTTACAGTGAGGCGCTCTCTGTCGCCCTCTCGCTGTTGTAGAACTCGCCCCTCGCAGTGCAGCCGTACTCTCCTCGTCGTGACGTGCAAGAGAGAAGCCGAGAGAGCAAGAGGAAAGCGTCGTTGCACGGCCTGAGCGCACTACCTCCTGCCGTACCCGACCGCCGCGCCGCCGTGGAGCTGAGCATGCTGCTGCTGCTGCGCGTACGCCTGCTGCTGCTGAAGCACCTGAGCCTGAGCCTGGGCCTGCCTCGCGCGCTGCGCCTTGCCCTCGGCGTCGCGCAGGGCCCATACCTCGACAGCCTCTTTGACCCAGGGCGCGTCCCAGCTGTCGGCCTTGCGGATCTCGTCCCTCCACCGCGGGCCGAGCACGCCGTCGCTCCCACCGCCGAGTGCGCCTGCCGAGCGCGCCGAGCCCGTCGACGTTGCGGCGAGGACGTCGGCGAGCGCGCCCGCCTGCGAGTCGACCCAGCGCTCGAGGAACCCGCGAGGGTCGCGCGCGAACCCCTGGAGCGCGTGCAGCTGCTGCGCGTGCTGCCGCGCCGCGAGCGCGTTCAGGGCGAGCTTGTCGTCGAGGGCCGACAGCTCGGCGGCGAGGACGGCGGCGGACGAGGTGCCTGTGGTGCCCGTCGGCGACGAAGTTGCGGCGGCGGCCGCTGCAGGGTTGACGAGCGACGAGAGCGCGCGCGACGCCGTGTCGAGGGCGGGCTGGACGGGCGAGGGGACGTAGATGGGCGTGTCGAACGCATAGTGCTGCGGCTGGGCCGCGGCGTCGGCCGAGACGGGGACCGAGACGACGAACTGGCGCGGCGCCGGCGGCAGGAGGAGCCGGTTCAGGTACTCGGGCAGGTGGTGGAACTGGACGAGGCCGACGTTGCCGAAGAACTTGCGCAGGCGGTCGTCGGGCTTGATGCCGCTCTTGACTTGGGCGCCCGGCTGCTGCGGAGCGGTCGCGGCGCCGGCGGCCGACGCGTCCGAGTTCTCCTCGACGAGACCGCGGCTCTTGGCGTAGCTCCACAGGGCCTCGAGGACGCCGACGCGGTCGGCCTCGGCCGTGTCGAGGACGTTGGCGAGCTCCGGGTGGAGCGCGTAGCGGTCGCCGGCCGGGTGCGCGAGGTACAGCGACAGCTTGAGGCCGAGCTTGGTGTCGGGCCCGCCCGACAGCGGGTGCGACGACTCGAGGGCGGCGGGGAGCTTGGGCGGCGGTGGTGCGGCGCCGGGCGGCCCGTGCGGCGAGGGTCGGGTCCACGACAAGGGCTGTGCGCCGACGGGCTGGACGGTCGGGTCGCGCGACGGCGTCTCGATGACGAGGCGGTGCAGGAAGGTCGTGAACGGCGTCGTTGAAGAAGGGTAGCGCTCGTCCTGCAGGGAGGGGAGCTTGGTCAGGCCGGGCGCGCAGGAGAGGGAGGAAGGACGAGACGACGCACCTCGAGGACCTCGCCCGTGACTCGCACCTCGACGCGCGGCACCTTGACCTTGGTGTCGTCGGTCGCCGTGTCGGGCTTGGTGTCGGTCTCGTTGGCCGAGTCGGGAACGGCGCCCTGGTCGCCCTCCTTGGCGAGCTCGTCGGGCGAGAGTTGCCACGGCTGGTCGTGCGCGGTCGCAGTAACGTGAATGCGCAGCGTGCGGCGGAACTGTCACCGAGAGGGAGAGGATCAGGGTCAGTGCCTGCGCGAGAAGGGGTGCGAGGGCGAGGGAGAAAGAGGACGAGGGACGCACGGGCTCGCCGCGGCCGACTGCGCCGGACGCCTTTTCCTGCACCTCGACGGCCTTGCGGGCGACGGTCCAGTCGACCTTGCGCTCGATGTCCTGGAGGCGCTGGTAGGCGTCGCCGAGGCGGTCGAGGGCGTCGAGCGAGGGTGCGAGGGCGAGGTCGGACGGGCCCGGGTGGACCGAGG
>Ga0308160_10006440_pt1 | contig 11946 bp, 7 predicted proteins | sample PhyFR1_FD_201036 | JGI IMG/M metagenome (GOLD analysis project Ga0308160, IMG submission 201036) | Phyllosphere microbial communities from UC Gill Tract Community Farm, Albany, California, United States - DLSLF.R1 | ecosystem: Host-associated > Plants > Phyllosphere > Unclassified | place: USA... | reverse complement strand
ACGCCGATGCCGCGCCTGCCGGCCGTGCACGTCCTGCTGGATGCGCCGGCTTGCCAGGGTTTGATTGTCGACTACGGCCGCGAGCAGACCGTGGATGCATTGCGTGCGCTGCTCGATGAGTTGCGTGCTGCGCTGCGCAGTGGTCTTGAGGCGGACGTGTCGGTGGACGGCATCGTGGCGCTGCTCGGCACGCGCCTTTCGGCGGCGAATGTCTCGCGCCTGCGTCCGGTGTTCAATCTCACCGGCACGGTATTGCACACGAACCTGGGCCGCGCCTTGCTGCCGGACGTAGCGGTGCAGGCCGTGATCGAAGCGCTGCGCTGGCCGATGAACCTGGAATGGGACATCGAGACCGGCAAGCGCGGCGACCGCGACGATTTGGTCGAGGAACAGCTGCGTGCCCTGACCGGCGCCGAAGCGGTGACGGTGGTGAACAACAATGCCGCCGCGGTGCTGCTGATGCTGAACGCCCTGGCCCCGGGACGCGAGGTGATCGTCTCGCGCGGCGAACTGGTGGAAATCGGCGGCGCCTTCCGCATCCCCGACATCATGGCGCGCGCCGGCGCCACCCTGCGCGAAGTGGGCACCACGAACCGCACGCATTTGAAGGACTATGAAGAATATGCGGGCGAGCACACCGCGCTGCTGCTCAAGGTCCACGCGAGTAACTATGCGATCACCGGCTTTACCAAGGAAGTAAGCGTGGCCGAGCTGGTGCCGCTGTCGCGCGAACGCGGCATTCCGATCGCCGTCGATCTCGGCAGCGGCACGCTGGTCGACCTGGAACGCTATGGCCTGCCGCACGAGACCACGGTGAAGGAAACCATCGCTGCCGGCGCCGATCTGGTCACCTTCAGTGGCGACAAGCTGCTCGGCGGGCCGCAGTGCGGCATCATCGCCGGCCGTGCCGACCTGATCGCGAAGATCAAGAAGAACCCATTGAAGCGTGCGCTGCGCGTGTCGAAGCTGACCCTGGCGGCGCTGGAGCCGGTGCTGAACCTGTACCGCGCACCGGATTTGCTGCCGCAGCGCCTGACCACGCTGCGCCTGCTGACCCGCCCGGCCGCCGACATGCGTGCGCTCGCATCGCAGCTCGCGGCACCATTGCAGGCGGCGCTGGGCGACAGCTATACCGTGCTTGATGCGCCGATGAACAGCCAGATCGGCAGCGGCGCCCTGCCGGTGGAACTGCTGCCGAGCCACGGCTTAGGCGTCCGCGCCTGCGCCGGCATCCGCGGCAATCCGCTCGGGCTACTGGAACGGCGTCTGCGCGCGCTGCCGCGCCCGGTGATCGGACGCATCGCCGACGATACCCTGTGGCTAGATTTGCGCTGCCTGCAGGATGATCAGGTTTCGACGTTTACCGAACAGCTGCCCCTTCTTGGGGAGACGGCCGCTCCATGATCGTCGGTACCGCAGGCCATATCGACCATGGCAAGACCACACTGACGCGCGCCCTCACCGGGGTCGACACCGACCGCCTGAAGGAAGAAAAGGCGCGCGGCATCACCATCGAACTCGGCTACGCCTATGCGCCGCTGTCCGGCGGGGCCACGCTCGGCATCATCGACGTGCCGGGCCACCAAAAATTCATCCGCACCATGGCCTCGGGCGTCACCGGGATCGACCTTGCCCTGCTGGTGGTGGCGGCCGATGACGGCATCATGCCGCAGACGCGCGAGCACCTGGCCATCCTGGAATTGTTGGGCGTGCGCCGGGCCTGCGTGGCGCTGACCAAGGCGGACCGTACGGACGAGGCGCGTTTGGAGCAAGTCGAGCACGAGGTCGCCGCCCTGCTGGACGGGACGCCCTTCGCCGGCGCGCCGGTATTCCGTACGGCTGCTGCGAACGAAGGCGATCCTGGCGTGGCCGCATTGCTCGGCCATCTGGGGCGCGAAGCGGCGGCGCTGCCGGGCCGAAGTGAAGCACGCCTATTCCGCCTCGGCGTCGACCGCGTATTCACGGTAGCTGGCCAGGGCACGGTCGTCACTGGCACCGCACTGGCGGGCCGGGTGGCGCCCGGCGACCTGGTGCAGCTGGCGCCGGGCGGCCAGCAGGCGCGTGTGCGCGCGATCCACGCCCAAGGCAAGCCTGCCGAAGTTGGACATACCGGCCAGCGCCTGGCGCTGAACCTGGCAGGCGTGGCGAAAGACGACATCGCGCGCGGCAGCTGGATTGTCGATCCGCGCATGGCGGCGTGTTCGGAACGCTTCGATGCCGACATCACGCTGCTGCCCGATGCCACAGCGCTCGGCTCCTGGGCGCCGGTGCACGTGCACATCGGCGCCGCCCACCATACCGCGCACCTGGTGCCGCTCGATGCCGAGGGGTTGACGCCGGGCCGGCGCACGCGCGCCCAACTGGTGTTCGACGCGCCGCTGCACGCGGTGGCGGGCGACCGCTTCGTGGTGCGCAATGCCGGTGCGACGCAGACGCTGGGCGGCGGCGTGGTGCTCGATCCCTTCGGGCCTGCGCGCAAGCGCCGCAGCCCGCCGCGCCTGGCGTGGCTGGCTGCCCTGGCCGGGTGGGTCGAGGACGGCGACCTGGCGCGCCTGGTGGCGGCCAGTCCTGGCGGCATCGCGGTATCCAGCCTGGTGCGCTTGACGCAGCTGGCGCCGGAGAGCCTGCGGCTGTCTTCCGATATCCTGCAATTGCCGCTGGCGGGTGGCGACAGCCTGCTGATTGCACCAGGCATGCTGGCGCCGCTGGAGGCGCGCTTGCTGGACGGTTTGGCGGGCTGGCACGCGCGCCAGCCGGACGAAGCGGGCCTGGAAATGTGGCGCCTGAAACGTATGGTGGCGCCGGAGCTGGTGGATGGAGTCTGGAGCGCACTGGCGGCGCGCATGCTGGAGGCCGGCACGATTGCGCGCAGTGGCGCCAGCCTGCACCTGCCCTCGCACAGCGTGGCCTTGAGCGCGCAGGAACAGGCGCTGGCCGGGCCGCTGCTGGCCGCGATCGAGGCCGGCCGCTTCGACCCGCCCTGGGTGCGCGACCTGGCACGTGAGCAGCGGTTGGAAGAGGACACGGTGCGCGCCCTGCTGCGCAAACTCGCGCGCGCGGGGCAGCTCAGCCAGGTGGTGCCGGACCTGTTCTATCATCCACGTCCGCTGGCGGAACTGGCCGGGATCGTGGCCGCGCTGCCCGATGCACAGGCCGCAAGCTTCCGCGATGCGACCGGTCTGGGACGCAAGCGCGCGATCCAGGTTCTGGAATTTTTCGACCGCGTCGGCTATACTCGACGGTTCCGCAATACCCACCTGCCGAGGCCGCAAGCGATCTGGCCCGAGCCGCCGACAGTGTGATCAAAGAGCGCGCGGCATGTCGCCGCCGCCGCAAATGGAAGGCATTCTCATCCGGTGATGGGGCCGGGCTTCAAACCCGGTGGGGGGCGTCAGCCGCTCTCCTGTAAGTTCGACTCTTTCTGCCTTCCGCCAGTTTCCCGTTCCGTCATTGTGGCCACCGGACTATGCTCAGTAGGATGGGGGTTTAAGAGGCCGGGGGCCTCTTAAACCGAATGTGCCCACGCGTGACATATGAACATTGTTGGCCAAACTCCTGCGATAACACCATGCACACGTCACGCGTGGGCACGGGGCGCCCACCCTACGAATCATGCGCCGCCGTCCGTTTCAGGTCTAGCGGGTTCGTTTCCATCGGCGCAAAAAAACCGGCGCCCCTTGCGGGAACGCCGGCTTGTAAGCAATCAGCTAAAGCTTAGAACCGCTGGTTGTACGCCACGCCCACCAGCTGCATGTGCGTCTTCCACGTACCGCGCGTGGTTTCGCCATTGCCCGTGCAGCCCACCGCCACCGGGTTGCAGTTGTTGGTATAGCTGCCGGCGGCGTCCTTGAAGTCGAGGTAGCTGTAGGCCAGGTCGATCGACGAGGTCGGGGTCAGCTTCCAATTGGCGCCGAACGACAGCTGGTTGCGGTCCGCATCCGGCAGTGCCGCATGACGCAGCTCGGTGCTGCGCACCGGCGCATTGTCGTGGGCGATACCGGCGCGCAGCAGCACGGCGTCGTTCAGCTTGTAGCTGGCGCCCAGCGACACGCGCACCGTGTTCTTCCACTGTTGGCGAATGACTTCATCGCCCTCGCCAGTGCCGAGGAATTCGATGTCGATGTTCTGCATGCGCGAGTTGCGCGACCACGTTACATCCGCCATGCCGGCCCAGCGCGAATCGAACTGGTGGAAGGCGTTCACCGACAGCGTTTCCGGCGTGCGCAGCTCGACGCGCGCGTCGGAATTCTGGCGGCGCGACACGCTCTGCAGCACGCCATTGACGACCGCGTCCGAGGTCACGGTCGAAAAGTCCCAGGCGGCGCTGCCTTTCAGTTCGTGCTTGATCGACGAACGGTAGGCGATGCCGAAGCGGGTGTTTTCGTCGAGCGTGAACAGATAGCCCAGGTTGAAGCCCACGCCCCAATCCTTGCCCTTGACGCGCGCATAGGCGTCGCCCGCGCCGGCCAGCAGGGCCGGATTGCCGCCCAGGCCGGCGATCTGGCCGGCCAGCACGGCGCCGGTGCCGCTGTGTTGTGCTGCGGCGATCGTGCCAGGCACGTCGACCGCCTGGCCCAGGCTGGCCTTCATGTAGTCGATGTCGAGACCGAAGCCGAAGGCATGCTGCGCGTTCAGCTTGAAGGCGACCGATGGGTTCAGGGTCAGCGATTCGAGCTTGATGTTGGTGAGCGAGTAGCGGCCGGCCCAGTCGCGGTCGTAATCGAGGTCGGTGCCGAACGGGACGAAGGCGCCGAAGCCGGCGGTCCAGCGGTCGTCGAACTTGTGGCTGTAGTACAGCGACGGCGCGGCGACGGCGCTCGGCGCATAGTCGCTTTGGCTGGCCTGGCCGCCGGTCGGCGCGCCGGTGAAGCGGGTCGAGCCGGCGTCCTGGTAGGTGGAATGCGGCGCCAGGGCGGTGACACCGCCTGCGAACTGGCGGCCTTCCAGGCGCGAGAGGCCGGCCGGGTTGGCGAAAATGGTCGACGCATCGGCGGCTTCGGCGCCGTTGGCTTCTGCGGTGCCCTGGCTCGATACGCTCTGCGAGCCGAAGCGGTAGCCGGATGCGCCGGCAGTGGCGGACACGCCGGCCAGCGCCAGCGCAATGAGGAGGTTCAGGTGTTTCTGTTTCACGGTATGTCTCTTGGTTCGGGTTGTCTTCTTCAACGCTCCCCTCAGCCTTTGGATTGCCGAGGCGATGCGCCGCGAAGCATACACGAACCGCACTACCGATGCCGGCGCTGCCCCGTTTTCAGCAGGCAGCACCGGCCTTCCTCACGCTCAGCCCTCCGTCTGGCAGGCGTGGGTCGGATCGCCGGGGCTGCCACCCTGTACGCCTTTCAGCTTGCCCGACGCATCGTAGGCAAGGATGATCATTGGCTTGCCCGGCAGCTCGAAGATATAGCTCACCACGTCGTCCTGCGGCGCCAGCAACAGTTGCTCCTGCTTCGCCTGGCCCAGGTCGAAGGTATCGGCGCCCAGGGTCACGACGCCGTTGGCGACCTTGAACGCGGTCTCGTTGCTGCTCAACTTCGTGCTCAGGTTCATGCAGCTCAGCTTGGGCGGCGGTGCTTCCAGTACCTGCGCCATCAGCTTGTACAGCGGCTCGGCGCGCATCCTGGCGAGCGGCGTGCCGCGCGTGCAGTACAGATGCTTGTCGCCGGCCATGAGCGTGGCGCTGGCGCCGCCTTGCGAGCCGTCGTCGTTCAGTCCCAGGGTCGGCCCTTTTTCCGGGTCGGTCGTCAGCATCGCACTCACCTTGAGCACGTCGCCATTGCGTTCCCGGATCAGTTGCACCGAACGCGGCTTGCTCATGTCGGTGTCGACGCCCGACCCGCTGACCTTGCCGTCGGCACTGATCACGAGCACGGTGCCGGGCTGGTTGTTGCTTCTCTCCATTTGCCCGCAGTCGCTCGCCTGGGCGCCCGCCACCAGCGGCCCCACGATGCGCCAGGTGTCGATGCTGCCCGCTGCGGCAGTGGCGCCGGCGGCGGAGGCGCTGTCGCTTGACGACGCGTTGTCCTTGCTGCAGGCGGCAAGCACCAGGACGGCCAAGGTGGCGGGTATCAGGGAAAGGCGGCGCACGATGATCTCCGTAGCAATAAAAGCCGAACCTTAGCATAAGGAATTGTTTTTCAGCCGTGTAGCGCGCGCGTCCATGCGATGTGCATGCGCCGGCCCAAGCGAGGGCCACATGCTATACTGTCATCGTCATCATTTGCGCTATTGTATGAGACGAGCTTTCGTCATCTTCCTGATCCTGTTGTTCCCCCTGAACGTGCTGGCGCTGTCCTGGTCCGTGGCGTCCGAGCCTGCGGCTGCGGTCGTACAGGCCGAAGCACCGGCCGCCGGCACCGATTCTTTCTTCGCCAAGCTGTTCGACGCCGACACCACGCTCGACCTCGATCCCGACGAACCGCCGCCGATGGACCTGCACGACATCGTCAACCACGAAGCGGCGCTGCAGTTCACCACCCTTCCCGGCCGCATGGCATGCCGCCACGACGCGCGCCGCCACTGCCTGAGCATTCCGCCTCCGGTGCGCCCGCCGCGCCAGGCCTGACGCATTCTCCGCGCCGCGTCCGCGCCGCCGCATTCCCGCGGCGGGCACCGGCATGACCGTCACCTATACAAGAGGCTTCAACATGGAATGGCTATTCGACCCCACCATCTGGGTGGGCCTGTTCACGCTCGTGCTGCTGGAAATCGTCCTCGGCATCGACAACCTGATTTTCATCGCGATCCTGGCGGACAAGCTGCCGCCGCACCAGCGCGACAAGGCGCGCCTGCTCGGCCTGTCGCTGGCGATGGCGATGCGCCTTGGCCTGCTGACCATCGTGTCCTGGTTGGTCACCCTGACCACGCCGCTGTTTTCCCTGGGGTCGTTCAGCTTTTCGGGGCGCGACCTGATCTTGCTGGTCGGCGGTATCTTTTTGCTGTTCAAGGCGACCATGGAACTGCATGAGCGCCTGGAAGGCGTGGAGCACACCCAGTCGGAATCGAAGGTGTACGCCGGCTTTGCCGCCGTGGTGGCGCAGATCGTCGTGCTCGACGCCGTGTTCTCGCTCGACGCCGTGATCACCGCGGTCGGCATGGTCGATGAACTGGGCGTGATGATGGCGGCGGTGATCATCTCGATCGGCGTGATGATCCTGGCCTCGAAGCCCCTGACGCGCTTCGTGAATGCCCATCCGACCGTGGTGGTGCTGTGCCTGAGCTTCCTGCTGATGATCGGCCTGAGCCTGGTGGCCGAGGGCCTGGGCTTCCACATCCCGAAGGGTTACCTGTATGCGGCGATCGGCTTCTCGATCGTGATCGAGACCCTGAACCAGTTCGCGCGCCGTAACTTCCTCAGGCATGCAGCGCGCGTGCCGCTGCGCGAGCGCACCGCCGACTCGGTGCTGCGCCTGCTGGGCAGCCGCAAGCGCGGCGCCGCGGCGCCGGCCGAAGCCGAAGCGGAAGCCGAAGCGCCGCTCGAACAGCCCTTTGCGGTGGAAGAGCGCAACATGGTCAGCGGCGTGCTGACCCTGGCCGACCGCTCGATCCGCTCGATCATGACGCCGCGCTCGGAGATGTCGTGGGTGAACCTGGAACACGCGCCGCCCGCCATCCTGGCCCAGCTGCGCGACACCCCGCACAGCCTGCTGCCGGTGTGCCGCGGCGAACTGGATAACGTGGTCGGCGTAGCGCGCACCAAGGACTTGATTACGGCGCTGCTGCTGCGCGACGGCGGCGACGCACCGGTTGCGTCCTGCTTCGCCCCGGCCCTGAAGACGCCAATTATCCTGCCGGAGACGAGCGGCGTGCTGCGCGCCATGGACACGCTCAAGCGCGCCCACGGCCAGCTGGTGCTGGTGTCCGACGAATACGGCACGGTCCAGGGCCTGCTGACGCCGATCGACATCCTGGAAGCGATCGCCGGCGAGTTCCCCGACGAGGACGAACAGCCGGCCGTGCGTCCGCAAGGCCCGGGCCTGTGGGAAGTCGACGGCGCCGCCGACCTGCATCTGCTGGAACAGGTGCTGGACACCGATGCGCTGGTCGGCGAGTCCGACGACTACACCTCGCTGGCCGGCTTCCTGCTGGCGCGCTTCGAGAACTTCCCCGAGGTCGGCCAGGCGCTCGAGCTCGACGGCTTGCGCTTCGAAGTCCTGGCGGTCGAGGAAAGGCGCATCGCGCGGGTGGCGGTCCGGCGCATCGAGGCCGCGGTGCAGGAACAGGCCGAGTGAAACAGTGCAGCTGTTTCTTGCTGGATAAGTAAAGCGGCATGTTTACTTACCGGCAGAGCAGATCCAGCGCCTGTTTTCGGCAGCTTGGCCCGCGAATCCTGCAGCCCGTCCGCTCACCGTTGTGCCCGGCGCAACTTCTTTCTAGATTGTCAAGCTGTTCGACAACCACGGAAAGGAGTTGCAATGGAACGCTGGACTTACGGATTATGCTGCCTGCTTGCGGCGCTGCCGCTCGCCGCGCAGGCGCAGACGGCCGCCAACACACTCGACCTGGGCACGCTCGACCGCGATATGACCGGGCCGCGCGCCCAGGTGCTGGTGCTGGGCACGGTGCACCTGAGCGGCATGCCGGCGAGCTTCAAGTCGGCGGCGCTGGACAGCGTGCTCGACCGCCTGGCCGCATACAGGCCCGAGATCATCACCATCGAGGACGAGCCGGGAGAAGACTGCGACACCGCCGCGCGCCATCCGGCAAAGTATGGCGCCGACTATTGCTATTCGACCGCGGAGGCCCAGGCGGCCACCGGGCTGGACGTACCGGCCGCACTGGCCGAGATCAACACCACGCTCAAGGCCTGGCCGGCCCAGCCCACACCGGCCCAGCGGCGGCGCCTGGCGGCCGCCTTCCTCGCGGCGCACGATTCCGCATCGGGTTATGTGCAGTGGCTGCAGCTGCCCGAGGGCGAGCGCCGCGCCGGCGATGGCCTGGACGACAAGCTGGTCGCGATGCTCGGCCGGATCAGCGGGCGCAACAACGAAAGCTATCAAATCGCCGCGCGCCTGGCGGCCCGGCTTGGCCTGCAGCGCGTGCACCCGGTGGACAACCACACCGGCGACCGCATGGACCTCCCCGACATCAAGGCCTTCGTGCGCTCGCTCGAGGCAGCCTGGGCGGCGGGCAGCGCCCACCTGAAGGGACGCCAGAAACAGGAAGAGGCGCTGGGCGCGGCGGAAGACCTGCTGCCGCTTTACCGCTACATCAACACCCCGGAGAGCCTGAAGGCGCTGGCGGAAGTCAATGTCAGCGCATCCCTGCGCGCCAGGTCGCCGGACGGCTATCCGCAGATGTTCGTCGCCGGCTGGGAAATCCGCAACCTGCGCATGGTGGCCAACGTGCGCGAGACCTTCCGCGAACGCCCCGGTGCGCGCGTGTTGTCCATCGTCGGCAGTTCGCACAAGCCTTGGTTCGACGCCTGGCTCCGGCAATTGCAGGGCGTGGACATTGTCGATGTGCAGGCGGTGCTGAAGTAAGCCGGCGCAACCGGGTCCAAGCCGCCATCGCCGCCGCCGGCCATCCTGCAAGGATCGCCGGCCGGTTTTCCTCCAGCGGACGGACTCTGCACGGAGGTGATGCCGTACAGGGCGGGGCAGCCAGGTGCATGTCGGCATGCCAAAATCTCGCCAGAATATGCTGAATTTATCGGATCTACAACATGATTGTTTTGTTAATTCAGTAGATCCAGAAACAATTCTGTGTTTTAAATGAGACGTTTCCTTATGGCATTGTAGGATTTTTCTTACAATAAGCAAAAGTTTCCATAGAGAATCTGGATGTTCTTGATAGCATTCAGCTTATCGTGAAGTCAGTTCCTTCCCCAAAGTAGCGGAAGCCTCGCTCACTCCATACATTTATTCCGCTAAACGTCTTTTTTGCGTACGAACGTTCGCAGTGGCCTCGCTCGGCCTGAAAAAAGCACAGCGGCCGCTTCGACCCAGTTTTTACCTGACAGGTAACATTTCCATGCATTCCACTCATGTTTTCCCGATGCGGCTGAGCCGCATTGCTGAAGTTGTGTTCGTGATGTTAAGCGGCGCGAGCGTGCTCGATGCGGCAGCCCAGACCGTCCCCAGCCCGGGCGCCGTGCTCGATTCGACCCGCGCCGCCGAATCCCTGATTCCGGCGCCGAAGAAACAAGCCGGTCTGGTGCTGCCATCGAGCATCGATGCCGCCGCCCTCGACCCGAATGCCGCGCGCACCCAGGTGAACGCCTTCCGCATCGTCGGCAACAAGGAAATCGATGCCGCTACCCTGCATGGACTGGTCGACGGCGAAGCCGGCAAGCCGCTCAACCTGTTCGAGCTGAGCAAGATCGCGCGCGTCATCACCGAGTTTTACCGCAGCCACGGCTTCCCGGTCGCACGCGCGGTGATCCCGGCCCAGAAAGTCGAAAACGGCACCGTGACCATCGAAGTGATCGAAGGCCGCATCGACCGCGCCGCCTTCACCGGTAACAAGCTCTACAGCACCGAGTTCCTGCAGCGCTGGGCCGCGCCCCTGCTCGGCACGACGGTCCAGGTCGGCCCGCTCGAAGAGCGCGTCCTGACCCTGAACGACCTGCCGGGCCTGCAGACCCAGGCGGTGCTGATCCCCGGCCTGGAATACGGCACCACCACCACCGAATTCCTCGCCACCGAAAAGCAGTACGACGGCGAAGTCAGCCTGAACAACTACGGCCGTCCGGAAATCGGCCGTACCCGCGTCGACGCCAACGCCAACCTGAACAACCCGTTCGGCATCGGCGACCAGCTGGGCGTGCGCACCAGCGTGTCGGAACACGGCCTGCTGAAACTCGGCGGCGTCAACTACAGCCTGCCGCTGAACACCGGCGGCACCCGCCTGGCGCTGAGCTACACCCACATCCGCTACGGCATCGGCGGCGAACTGGCCTCGCTCGACATCCAGGGCAAGAGCCAGCTGGCCAGCGCCACCGTGATCCATCCCTTCCTGCGCAGCGCCGCGCAGAACCTGTACGGCACCTTCGCCGTGCGCAGCTTCTCGGGCAAGCAATCGGCCCTCGACGTCGAACTGTCGAAGAGCCGCGTGAGCGTGTTCGAAGCCGGCGCCGCCTGGAACCACATCGACGAGCGCTTCAACGTCGCCACCGCCGGCGTGCGCGTGTCGACCAACTTCAATCCGTACAAGGAAGAGCACTCGAACGTCGGCCAGAAGTTCAAGATCGACGCCGACGCGAGCTACCTCTACAACCTGGACAGCAGCTGGAGCGTGAAGGCCTCGGGCGCCGCCCAGTGGACCCCGGACACCCTGGCCGACGCCGAGAAGTTCAGCCTCGGCGGCCCGACCTCGGTGCGCGGCTACCCGTCGGCCGACGTGCGCGCCGACCGCGGCGTGTTCGCCAGCCTGGAGCTGCGCTACCGCACCCAGGTGCTGGGCGCGCCCGGCTATGTCAGCACCTTCGTCGACGGCGGCCATGTGTCGCGCGTCGAACAGGTCGAAGGCCTGCCGAAGTCGTATTCGATCGGCAGCGCCGGCTTCGGCGCCACCTTCTTCCCGACCCGTCACCTGCAGCTCGACCTCATGGCCGGCACCCCGACCAGCAGCCTCGACCCGAGCGACCTGCGCAAGAACGGCCGGCTCTGGTTCAACCTGACCACGCGCTTCTGATACCGCCGCTGACCCGCATCCCCGAATGTCCATGCCTACGCACATCATGACCAAACATACCGCAACGCCGTCGCACGCCCTGCCGAAACTGAAACCGCTGGTCGCCTCGCTCTTCACCTGGGTCCAGCGCCCGGGCACCCTGGCCCTGACCCTGGGCGCCATGCCGGCGCTCGCGCTGGCCGCCATGCCAACCGGCGGCAAGGTCGTCGCCGGCGCCGCCACCATCAGCAACCCGGACGGCAACCACACCATCATCAACCAGACCAGCGACAAGGCCGTCCTGAACTGGCAATCGTTCTCGATCGGCGAAGGCGGCTA
>Ga0308160_10006438_pt1 | contig 11947 bp, 14 predicted proteins | sample PhyFR1_FD_201036 | JGI IMG/M metagenome (GOLD analysis project Ga0308160, IMG submission 201036) | Phyllosphere microbial communities from UC Gill Tract Community Farm, Albany, California, United States - DLSLF.R1 | ecosystem: Host-associated > Plants > Phyllosphere > Unclassified | place: USA... | reverse complement strand
GCGAGGTATTCACCTTCATCGTGAGCCGTGAATCCGACCAACAAAAAGACGGCATCAGATTCGGAAGCTGCTTTCTCGACTGCTGGCAGGTTTGATCCGTCGAGGTAAGTGACGGCGATACCTTTCACCTTCTTCAGACCTTCGAGCGGGCTGGTAACGTCCGGGTCTCGGACTGTCGAAGAACCCATGTCGCCAGTCTGGGTCGATGCGGCCAGAGAACCGACTACGAGCAATCTCTTGACGTCTTTGTCGAAGGGAAGGAGGGGCTCATTGTTCTTGAGCAATACCATACCCTTGGCAGCTGATACTTTGGCGAGATCCCGATGCCGCTGACTTCTAATTACCCCAGCATCCGGTGCATCGAGATGGGCGATTCGGGAATAATACTTCAATTCGAATCGCAAGATTCGTTCACCCAGCCTCTCGATATCGTCCATGAAGCTTTACCCGCTCTTAAAGCCTTTTGAAAATGTTTATATCGCACAGATCGGAATGGCATTTCCATATCCAATCCCGCCTTGAGTGTTCTGGCCGCATCTCTCATCCCGAACATCCAATCGGAAGTAATCCTTTGTCGGCGAAATTTCAAAGCAAAGGTTGAAGTCAAAAACTTCAGCGATCAATTTCGGTGTATACGCCTGTCTCAGCTTGATCATGGCATACATTTGCCCCTGTATGCTCAGTGACCTCGAGTGGGGATGAGGGTTGAAGACCGGTCGGTATCTAGACATGTATTGTCATGAGCTAATAATACCAGGTCTCTTCTTAGGAGCAGGATGTACCTTAGCATTTGTCGTCATCCTCTTCTTTGCTCCTGAGGTGAGCGAACAGTCAATCTATTGCACACAGCTGACGAGTTCAGACAAAAGGACGAGCTAAAGAAAAATCGGACGAAATGTTTCAGCAAAGAGTGAAGCCCTATCGATTTGCGAAATACCAGACGACAAAGGATAGACAGCTTGCCCATGACACTGCTCTGGATGATGGCCAATCGGTCTCAACCGGCTCAGGCACGGCTGTCGGTGTAAGAAGAAGAGGGCATCGACCAAGGCTTTTAATGCGTTTGTAGCCATATGCTGTATGGAATCTTCGAGCTGATTCATGCCCACGCTGCAAGTGGGACAACTAATTGTCTCAACACTCGGACTTGTCATCTGTAGCGGCTCTTACACTGCGTCGGTATACTTACGGGTCCACCGCCGATCAGGGGCACTGTGCTTCGACATGAATGGTCCACATAGCTGTTCGCCCCGTCTCCAGCTATTGGAGTCGATCTATTATGCATTCCGTACAGCTACTTGAACAGAGCGTATGGCTTGGCTTTGGCTATTCTAGTCCTGGCCGGTATCAAAATCGCAATGAACGCATCTCCATAATCTGGATCATGAGATGGCATTCTAGCCGCAGTATGCCCGTTCCGCGAGACTGTCTCGTCTCCATTCAACCATCTCCCATCTTTCAACTCTCCATTTGGTCCTTCGATTTCTTGCTCTCTAAAGACCGAGAGACCGTTCCATACCACCCCAGCCTTGTTCGACTCGAAGGAGACCTGATATCCTTCGCCAACAAGTAGGAACGTCTCATCTTCGAGCTCGATGACCATTCCATAAGCCGGTTTGATCTTTCCAAATACCAACGCTGATGATACATCAAGCTTCCAGTTGCCAAAGGTGAATTCCCGTTTCGGGGACCCTTTCACAAAGCCGGACGAAGATTCATCGAAGTAGAATCCGCATATTTGTCGTCCCTCCGATCGCGCCGCGAGTAGATGAGGTGTGATACTCGCAAGTAGAGCGTAGTGAGATGTGAAGGTGCATTCGTCAGACTTGAGCGAGTCTATACCAAACGGAGAGACACCGATAGCATTGTGTGTACCGATCGCCGACCAGATTCGCAAAGCGCCGTTATCGTCTCGACGTTGCTCAGGTATGAAAAGTGGCTGTAGACCAAGGGAATAAGAAGTGCAGGTCATATCGTAATCCATGAGGTATATATCCGGCGAAATGAAGTCCAGCGAGGGCGCAAGGAACTGCCACAAGTCCAACACTGCTGGTATCGGGCCACCAGAAGGATAGACCCCAGGCATGTTGCCTCCCCCAGCCTTGACCTCTTCTGTGTCTCCCTCATCATTTGCTAACCAGGCGTTAGTGAACAAGGGAATTGGGTATACACCCTTTCCGGCTGCCGCAACCGTTTCGAGATATTTTGCGTAATGGTAAGCCATGAAAAGCTCGTCGGCCTTGGGGTCCCGACCAAAGGTTTCGCTCCAAGATCCACTAGTTTTGCCTCTATAACTCGATATGGCGGCTTCGAATGCCGGACTCAGGTTTGATGGCTTCTCCTCAAGCCAATCAATCAGATCGCTTGGGACTGTTGCTTCGAAAGCTAGCGTGGCAGCGTCACTCCTGTCTCGAGAATCCCCTAGCAAGCCGCATTCGTTCTCGACCTGCATCATGATGACCGTCTGCTTCTTGTCGGTTTGACGCAGATGATCCATCAGCGCAGTAAAAGCTCTGGCGTCCGCGGCAACAGCCTCAGCATGGAAAAGCGAGAGCACGTTCTGGGTGCGAAGCGATCCATCGTTGTGATCCGCAATCTCGGCCCGTGGGAATCTCTTAGAATCGGTCTTGACCCAGTTTGGCGTGTAAGTTGACATTCCTGGAAGTCAGCACTTGCAGCCTGGACTTGCTGCGACTGACCATTCTTGAATGATCCGAACCATAGGAGAACAAGCTTGATGCCGTGAGTCTCTGCTGCTTGAACCACTTTGTCGAGCTCTGTCCAATCGAACGATCCCTCCGCAGGCTCGATTTGCTCCCAAGAGACACTTCCCAGAACCGTGTTAAGACCCATTGACAAAAGATTGGGCCATACTAGCGACATGTAGCTAGCGGAGGAGAGGGACGAGTTGTGCAGCTCTCCAGCTCGCATCAGAAAGGGCTCACCATCCACTATCAAGTGCGATCGCCCTTCTGGAAGCCGCTGCAGGTGAGGAAGATTCGTCATCTCGTATGCGGTGTTCGATATACAGGCCATGCGCACTCTTTAACATATTTTCATCGTTAGGATTTCCCGGTTGTTCGGCGAACGGGCTCGTCAGCCGGTGGGGGATCGATCCTCTTGGCTGATCATTCGGAGAAATACTGCCTTAAGGGGTAACTCTCCGGCGAAACTCGCTCATTCTTGTTCACCTGAACAGCCGATGCGAAACAGAAGCGGAAGAAGGTGCATTATCTCTAGGGGCAGCTTTCTATCGCAGTAGACCGGATTGAACGGTAAGCATATTGTAGGCGCGCCAATAGAGAAGTTCTGGTGGGGAGCCCGCCGATCCTAGATTAGCCGTGGCAAAGTAGGGAAGAGCGCTATCGTTGGCAATGGTGCACTAGAGGCTTTCCCAACTCCCGTTGGGCCACTCTGAGCCGGAGGCCGATCAACGTTTCTTGTTGCCCCATGTAGACGAGAAGACCTGTCATCGGAAGACCAATGCCAATCTCGGCGCATCATTTGCGTTGTCAAGTCTGTGCCTGACAATTTGGCCCTTAGCTACTACGACACTGTCTTGGATCTGGGCTTTCAACTCCTTCACCTTCGCTGAGAGCAGCTAGCGCGGTGACCCTCCTGTATGACACGTAGTGAGTGCTTTCCGAAAGGGAGGGCGGCTGAGAGAGACGCTAAGCGTGCCAGAGGCTTGCGATGGTGAGGACCTTAGGCAAGCTTGTTGTTGCGGCTAACACATTAGGCTGTCGAGTTCGCAAGTATGCCTCATTTGAGATGAAACAAGATAGCACGCTTATGGTGCCAGGGTGAGATGTCATCCAGCTCAGGGACCGGAGGTGGAAATCGGCATGCACCGTAGATGTGCACCTTGTGACCTGCTGGATACGCCATGTGAGCACTGAGACTAAGCAAATCAAGCGCAATATCTTATGTTGAGGTACATATGCCTACACGTTAAAAAAGAGGGGCCCACTGCCCAAGTGAGTCCTTCGAAACGAGCTGTAGCGTATTTGGTATACTGAAACGCAGGGTGAATCCTCGCTTCGGGCCAGGGACAGTTTCGGTATTTGCATCAGCGAGGCCTGACGCTGAGAACCCTGGTCATGAGGTCCAGGGCTCGACAGAAACGCTCGAGACTACAGTTGATCAGGAGACTTCCGTAAGGGAATCTCTCGTCCGAGGTGCGCTTCCGGTGCCACAGAGTCCAGTCGTGAGCTAACGTGCGACACAGAGCAGCCCGATGTCATAGAGGACTCCTTGTCTGAGATCCACCGACAACGACGTCGCTTCGATATTGTCGGTCCGTCGCTCAGTGCATCGACAAGGATTTTGGAAGAACCAACACACCTACATGTTCATCCGACGGAGTTAGAATACTTCACGACGTTTCTCTCACTGGATCTTCTCGGACAAATTCTTGAAGCGTTCTTCGCCTCACTTCATCCTATTGTACCCTGCACCAACCAAGTAAACCTTAGATATGACGTCGATCGTCGCCGACATTTACAGCCAGGTCAGTCGGAATGGATAGCCATGGTGGTCACTATCGCCGGAGTGACCATTGTACAGGTTCCATTCTTGATCGTTGGCAAGACCAAAGTTGAGCTGAAGAGACTGGCGGAAGATTGCTATCAGTATGGTAGGATCTATCTGAACACGCCATGTAAACGAGCGACGATTGACAGAAGTATGTGGCCTGTATGGTGTACGGAGGTTATAACGCTGATGCCAGGTGTTACGCTATCAGGGTGAGGTCACGTGTACCTATCAATGACGAGCGCGCTGACACAGCTGTCAGTATGGGGTGAGCAGATTACAATGAGTAGGTACTCGCGATCAGCTGCTGACATGTGACCAGGCTCCTGTCCATGAATCTAGGCTACGAGCTAGCTTCTCGAGAGTATCACGGATCAAACGTCGCCCTGCTCCTGCATATGCGCCTAAATAGACCCGAGGTCAGTTCAGGATATTCGGACCACTGCGACCATCCTACTGATGCTCGACAAGACGTATCTAGGCATGAGTCGCCTGGATAGAGAAATGCATCTGCGGCCGTGGTGGGCTGCTTACTGTGGTGATCGATCAGCGGCATGCGGCGAAGGAGGAACATGCCTCATCAGCGAGGAGCTATGCCAGGATGTTTGTCTGCCTTCCGAACTGTACGTCACGAGAAATATTGCTCGTATAAGCTTTGATTAGGAAGCGGTAGATGACTGTGAAGCGATGACCAATTTCTTTTCGATTCGTCACCTACCCCCGAAACGACTTGCGTCATGAGCGGATACATTTACAACATTAGACTTTGGCGTCGTAAGTTGAACAGTTTGACTACCGACGCAGAGCTTACGTCAGTGTCTGGGCCATTCTTGGAGGCAAGGGCTCGCGACCGTAGACGCGCACTATCAATGGGCGAGATCGAGACTCGCTTGTGTCAGATCGACCACTTTCTAGAGGCAGTTGAGCATCTTCTGGATGGGTGTCCCGAAGATCTACAGCTCGATTGGCGTCGCTATGCACGCGATAGGAAAGGTCTCACGACCTCGGCTTCCGTTGCTTACGAGTCAATGAGGTCGATGGTGGACCGAGTCAGCGTCGTCGAAGGCTTCGTATCCGAAACACCACCGACGTTCGAGTCGAGACCTTCAGTTCGTACAAATTTGCGTCGACAATGCTTCCTAGCACATCAGGCCAACTTATACGTCACACAGGTATGTATGCTCTCCATTTCATCGGGGTTGTGCTCAATGGTTAGCAAATGCTACTTCTCATGGGTATCATCCACAAGCAGGAGATCCTGGCTACCGCCGACCCAATTTCAGACCCTGCTTTGCCTTACCTCGACGTGTATCGAAACCACGGCGATTTCACCAGGGACAAGATGGCTATTCTCAACAACATGCTACAAATTCTCCAGTCTCTGCCCATCGAATCTGTGGGTACGTGCTTGCGCAGTTCATTCTGTAGCCCGAAAAGCATTGATCTGACATTCGAACAGCTGCGAATTCTCTCTTCGGCTTGTACAAGATCCGATACGTAGCTGCCGAATTGCTCGACTACTTCTCACTGCCGGATGACTCGGACATGGATCCGAGCATTCTTGAGAACGCGAAGGAGGGACGAGACTACTTGGGTAATTTCATCTCTCCATTAGCAAGATATGGGCTGATTGACAGTCACATACATCGGTCTCATGACCAAGATTGAGTCTTTGTATTCTTTGTCAGCTACCGAATCACCGCACTCAACATGAGGACAGAGCGATAGTCTGGTTTGCCCTCTTAGTTGGCAATAACCCTGCCATGTCGGAAGCAGCCGAAATCGACTCCGATGCATCATTCATATCTCGCTCAACTCTCTGCTTCGATACATCATCGCCTTGGCCACCATGCAGACTTCCTCTTCCGGTCGTGGAGATTTGCACTTCTGTCTTCTGTCTAATTGTGACCTCGCTGCTCGGTCAGTGCGATTGAAACAAAATTTGACCGATTGAACTTACAACAGGCAGTTGTTCGTAAACCTCGTCGATATAGTTCTTTTCCTCTGCACTCAACTTGATATCGGTCGCAGCTTCTCATCAGCATCGACAGCAACTGCAGTACGTACTTATAAGTTCCTTGAGACTGTCCAAGTTGGTGGTACCGACTATGGGGGCTGTGATGAACTCGTTGGCCAGCGACCAAGCTAAGGCTAGTTGAGCCATTGAAACGCCTTTCTTCTTGGCGATCTCTTCGACTCGTTCATTCAGGATTTGTTGTGACTTGTGAGGTTCAGCTAGACCTCTGGACTTGTAGCCACTGCCAATAAGTGGTCTGCCTGAACGACATGTGTTGATCTCACGCGTCAGTCTCCTGTCGCTTGGTAGCCGCTGCCCTCCAGGGTCGAGTCAGGAAGCCTCTAGCGAGAGGCGACCAAGGAATACACCCAACGCCGAACATCTCGGAATCAGCTTGTTCCAGTAAGGTGGGAAGTAGCCCACCTTGAGAGTTGGAATCATCTCCCTTTCTTCCTCCCTGTAGGCGGCATTGTGGAAGTTCTGCATGCTGATGAAGGGGGTCAGACCGTTGCTAATTGCGTAGTCTATCATCAAGGATGAGTTTTAGAGAGGAATGAAAGGACGGACTTTGCATCGCATGGAACTGGTATGCCCAGCAACTGAAAGTCAGCATCTGACGACATTGCGTGTTTTCTTGAGATCAAGCCCTCGTAAGCTGGGTCTGATCCCAGCGCAATCTACACGTGACTATGTGACGCGAGGATCATTCCCAAGACTGGGTTCCCTTTCCCGATGAGGTGCAGCGCCTCAATTCTTCTCCCCAAAGCCCGCTGCAATCCGCCGATTTAGCCTACCTGGACATCCCTATGTACCTCACCAAGCCAGCTTGTATCACATCGTGAAGTGCTTGCATCTTGCTGTCAGCGTGACTCATGTTAGAGCATCCTAGAACGTGCCGTCTCCTCAATGGGAGTCTCATAATCGAATCTGGCTGTCAGGTTTCATCATTCGCTCGATCAAGTCAGACTCACCGGTGACATTGCAAGACGTCGACATAGTCTAGCTGCAAACGCTCCAAAGAGGCGTGAACAGCATCGAAGATATGCTGCATATGAGCCTCCCACGCACGTTTGCGGATCGCAGCAATTACCTTTCGGCTAAGACCGTGTTGATTCACCTTCGCCTCTCCAACTGCATTGAAACACTTGGTCAATACGACGAAGCTCTCTCGAGGAGCCTGAACATCAGAACTTTTTGTCTGATCTCACAACACGGGGAAAACTCACCCCAATTTCTTTGAGAGCTTTACCAAGAATTACCTCTGAAGCTCCAGCAGAATAGCTTCAAATCAGCTTTGGGCCACAGTTGGCAGATTCAGGACAAAGATACGTGTTAGCGGTGCTGTTTGTCAGCTTCGAGGGCGACCTGAAAGAACACGTAGACGTACTCGAAAGTATTGACCCCTTGCTCGTAAGCATATCTAATATGCTCGATGCCAGTCCTCTCGTCAAGACACCAAGGCAGAACACTGACATCAGATACCACTTGGAATATGACCACTGAACGTACGTTTGATCGCCATAGGCTAGAAGTTACTCAGCTTGTGACAGATTCCGAGATGCTTGGCTTACACATGCATCCTCTGTCTGGTCAGGGGGGTGGTTTCCAAAGGATGACTTACAAGATGATCCTGGAGACTTTGAGGCCACTCTTGCCGAGTCGAACTGCTCATTAGAGGTACTGCCTTTTGGAAGCTCTTGCTCACCATATTGTATCTTCTGTTCTGACGCCATGGTGTATGAAGCTTTTCTACACGTAATGAATTTCTAGTAAGATGGGTTTCGGGCAAGATGAAGGGTTGTCGTGTTCGATGAGGCCGGGCCGATGGCGATGACGTAAAATGCCACGAATTCCCGACGCCAGCAGAATATCGCCGGGTATAAGTCCACTTTGAGATGCTTGGCGGACATGGGGACCAGTTCTTGGCGGTTCGCACACATCCGCCAGCCGGTGGGTTGAATCGGCAGAAGGTGTCTGATCCTGCGCGGTATGTCGTAGCCAGAGTGCATATCTTCATCTTGTGCGGAGTCAAAGCGGGAGCACAGCAGATGCGGAGAAATTCGGATTTCGCCGAAGGTTCTCCGGTTGTTCGATCAGGCCCCGGTTGTCAACGAGAGTCTTGCCACGCGATAATTTCCCCGGTAAGATTGGTCTGCTCATGTAGTCTATCGTATAAGAAGTCAAGTCCTATCATAATGATCAGAACATTTGTCTCGCCTCGAATCTTTTCATGAGGATGTCTACCATTCAGCAAGATCTAAGACTTGACGACGACAAGAGCAAGAATCTGGGAGGCTCTCAGGAGCAGATCGAGACTTTAGGTCAAGATGGTCAGACTGGGCCCCGCGCTGTTGTGCTTGTCTCGGCTTTTGCCGCCTACAATAAAGGCCAGGTTATGCGAAAATTCTGGCGGCTGTACGCGTTCGGTCTGGCAGCCTCCCTCGGAGGGATGTATTCCGGTAAGCTCAGATCAGGGATCACCCGGATGTCACAGCTCGATGCTGATTACTCAGGATACTGTCTGAGTGCCGTCGGCAACATCGTTGCAAACCCAGGTGAGTGCATGACTGGGGCGGCCACATATGTAAACTTGCCAAGCTGGACTGAAATAAGGGTTCATCCGGCAATTCGGAACGGTCACCAACGCCAGCGGATCCCTTGAGCTAGCCGCCGTCCATGTTTCACTCTGGTCTGGGTGTACATACGTCGGTCAGGTAGTGTTCCAAGCTATCTCGCCATTCATCACGGATCGATTTGGCCGAAAGGTTGGAATGTATTGTCTGGTGGTGCTCATGTCAACGGTCAGCGCTGCTTTCCATACCACCGCATGTTTCAACCCGACTGACCTCATAGGCCGTCATTCTCGAGATCGTAGCTCGAGATTGGCGTGTCTTCTTGGTAGCCAAGATACTGTCGGGTGGGTCCAATGCCTTTCTTGGTACATCTATCGTCAGTTCTCGTCTCTGAGAGGGACTATTCCAGGCTTATGCCTTGCAGATGACCTATATGAGTGAGGTTGCCATGCCTCAAGTGCGAGGTGCGCTGCTTTCGGCTTTCGCGCTGTCGTTCGCTCTGGGTCAATTTGCCAATGCTATCGGCTTTCAGGTCTTATCCGAGGTCAGTAGCCGCCCTGCATCCCCAATCACTGCTGAACAGATGACAGACAACTCCGACAAGATACTTGAATGCAATTTATTCCCAATTCGTTTTCCTCGGTCTCTTCCTGCTTGTCTTGATTGTCATTCCTGAGTCACCAGGTAGGTGACTCCCCATCTCTAAATTTCACAACAGAGTTGACGAATGAAGCTTGGCTATGCTCCAAGTCAAAACACGACCAAGCCAAACGCGCTTTGTCGAGACTGGTAGGCCACGTAGATGGCTACGATCTCGATCACGAGTACGCTTGCCTTCAACAGGAGACAGAAGCTTCAGAAGAGCTAGCAAGGACTCACGGATCGAACGACTGGGCAGCATTGTTCAAATGGGTTAACTTCAAGAGATGTCTCGCCGCAACTTTACCCTACTCTTTCCAAAACTTTGTAGGAACACCTCTCGTTTTCGGTCAAACCACCTACTTTTTCCAGTAAGTTCTCCGTAATACACTTTTTCTAGCCATGGGCAATTGGCTGAGGTGCTCAGGATCGCTGGACTCGATAATCCCTTCCTCGGCTCCACTATCATCCAAGTCGTCCTGCTTGTCGGCATCATAACCTCCTTTTATTTCGTCGAGCGAGTTGGTCGACGAACTCTAGTGCTCTGGGGAGGACTGATCATGGCTCTTGTCGATTTCATACTCGGGGGCATCGGCTTCAAGAGTCCTGACTCGGCGACCGGCGCAGCATTGATCGCCGTCTGTGCGGTCTGGGTCCTGGTCTACTCCTTATCATTGGCCCCAATCGGTAAGATTAGCTAGATCATTCTGCCTCTATTGTACTAACGGATTCAGGTTGGGCCGCATTGGTAGAGGTGTCCAGCCCTCGACTTCGCGCCAAGACGGCTGCGGTGGCCACGATAATACAGTCGTTGTCGAACATCCTCTTTGTGAGTCCTATGGCGACGTCTATCTGCGTACTTTGGCTGAAACGCATCGTAGAACTACACGGTACCTTTGCTCATCAGTCCACAAGGAGCCGGATGGGGTAGTAAGATTGGTCTACTTTTCGGTGGTCTCTCGGTGCTATTTTTGGTTCCTTGCTATTTCCTCTTCCCGGAGGTAAGTTGATCACTTTATACCGTTGTTTGGCTGATACAACCTCAGACCAAAGGCCGAACGTACTCTGAGCTAGACGAGCTCTATGAGTCCGGTGTGTCTCCTCGCCACTTCGCAAAGACAAGGACCTCGGTGCAAGATGCCGCGGACGCAAGGGAGGCTCAGCGTGTGGAGCGAGTTTAGCTGACCCCTCTGAACTCGAGGTGGATCGGGCAAGCATTAGGCATTTCTATTGTGTCCAATCCTTCGATATGCATGTTGTCCTGATTCAACAAATCTTATCATGGTAAAACGGACAAGCGAACCGGTAGAAGACACAGGGAGATATGGAAATGGTGGTTAGATTCAAGACCTTTCAGGCCTTACCTCCACCTGCTATGTCCACGTGGTGTCATCCCGTCCATCCATCTGCTACCTTAAGCATACCTCGCACCTTGTCTTCGTAGTTCCGCCCGACCGATTCGCCATGAATCATATGTCGATCAATTATAGAACCCATACGAGGACTGGTGCGAGACCGAAGCCCGAGAACCAAAGATTGAGTTAGATCCACCAAGCCACCGGCTCATTACCGGCTGATTCCCATCTCAAGATCTTGCTTACTATTACCATTTCCTGCCCGCCGGTCGATATTTACCACCCTCAAAGGACGATCCCAGCTTCCTTTGGTCATCCGGCATATTCAGTGGCCTTCCATAGGATGGCGTCAATACCGTATATCCGCTACACGGGGGGTCAGTGCTGCGATGATTAATGTCAACATTATAACTCTTCACCTTGGCCAATATGGGAATGAATACGATTCTACCTTCTGCTGATCATTTTACTGGGAACCCAAAATCGATCTCGCCAAACAGCCCGAGCATGTCAAGATCGGTTTCGGCCTCGGGCTCACCCAAGAGTTCGATATTAGCTCGCATGTCTGTGGGATCGTTGTTGAACGATGAGCTGCATAATGAGAACGAGGACGGTGGTAACGGTGCACAAATGCACAGTGACGACCAGAAGGTGGTAAACATGTTATCTCTCAATACTCAAGCCTCACATGCGAAATTGCGACCTGTACCTCTCGCTTCACATCCTCATCACTCTTCGCCTCCGGCCCAAACGTCGTCAAGACCGACTCCAGATGAACCTCAGGCTGGCGATACTTCAATATTAAGTACAAAGAAACGGAATCGTTGGCG
>Ga0308160_10006437_pt1 | contig 11949 bp, 17 predicted proteins | sample PhyFR1_FD_201036 | JGI IMG/M metagenome (GOLD analysis project Ga0308160, IMG submission 201036) | Phyllosphere microbial communities from UC Gill Tract Community Farm, Albany, California, United States - DLSLF.R1 | ecosystem: Host-associated > Plants > Phyllosphere > Unclassified | place: USA... | reverse complement strand
AACGCTACGTATCTTTCCTGGGTGGGCCGAGCTCGACAGGACGTACGAGCGGGATTAGAGCAGACCTTGAAGAAATCTGGTGTCCGAGTTGAGGTCGTCGAGGAGTCGGGCATGAGTAGTCCGACGAGGATGGATCTAGATCCCTGGCAGACGGATAGTGATTCTAGTACGGAGACTGAGGATGACTCGAGCGATTCCGACACGGATTCATCGAACTCCGAGGATTCCAGCAGCTCGAGCGATTCCAGCGATTCGAATCACGCCCCCGATCTTCATGCGACCTCTCACTCGCCGTCAGCTTCCCATGAAGCTCCTCCAACCTCAGTGGCGGATCCTGGAGAAAGCAACGATCAGGAGTCTGAAGAAACTGAGGAAAGCGAAGAATCCGAAAGCGAATCCGAGGAGGAGGTTCACAGGGATCTCCACATCTACTGAGGACGCCAGCTGGACTCGCTCAGAGGGAGAGATGGAGGTAGAGGCCCTCAATGCTCGAGGGAATGAATTGGAACTGGCGCCTCGACTTCTTGAATTCGTTCGGCTCGAAAACCAATAAATCATCTCCGTCGGCGACAACCCTTCAACAACCTTCAACGCTTCTCCTCTTCGCATACTCTCACACTTCAACTCCACCCTCCCTCTCGCTTCCCCCATTCTTCAGCTTCCGACAAATCGACAACAAATCTCGCTTCTCAATCTTCCCACTCGACCACTGTCATTCTTTCGACTCCCTCGCCTTCTGGACATGGGGGATGGATTACTTGGAGAAGCACAAACAGGCGAGGAGAAGGAAGGTCCTTAGTGCTTGGGGTCGGTGATTGGATCGAAGACAGGGCGGCGGAACAGGATTCAGGTCAAAGGAGAGGAAATAGGAGAAGCAAGACAGTACTGGCACTCTATGACTGCTTCCGTTGCATTGTGTCTCATCGTAGTTGCTGCTGTAGCAGAGAGAAGTATCGAGAGAGACTCGAGCGGGTGTCATCTTCGAGACGAAGAAAAACTTGTCAACACTTACTTTTCGACTCTGCTTCCAAGCTTTCTGCTGTCGGGGGTCTTCAATCACGAGTTGTCGTGCGAATAGAGCGCTGCCTACCATTTGGCAGCCGTTTGAGCGAGTGATTCAACTCTGAACTTTTCTGCGATTCATCTTTCCCTTTCCTTCCTCTCACTTGCACTTTCAGATTGCGCTTGTCACTCGCCAGATCAATCAAGAACACTTGATCAAATACTCGAACGGTTATCACTCTCATTCCTCGAACCCTCATTACAAGTCTTTCAAGATGGAACTCTCTGCAACTTTACAACTCGAACAGATGATCCTTGGAGACGCTGAAGAATCGTACGTAGCCTTCCTCTGTGCTCATTGTGAGATTGAGCTGATCTTCATTGGGCCCACAGCTCTCCTCCTTTCCCTTGTTCTCCCCCTCTTCCCGATTCTCGTTTCCCTCCCTCCTTCAACTCCTTGCCTCCCGAACTCATCACGCACATCTTCGAATCACTTCCTTTCCATCCCTACAATACCCGCGCCGCTTCTCTCGCTCAGTTCTGTCTCGTCAATCACCACTTTCTCGAAATCGCTCGTCCTCTCCTGTATCACGACGTCCACCTCGACTTCTTCCAAGATTACAATTCATCCTGGTCCTCACTCCGTCAGCTCTTCCGCACGCTTCTCGACTTCGACCATTGTTCGATCTTGGTCAACATCATTCGCATCTCGATGGACACGGCCACACATCTCGAGGTGACGGCTGTTGCGTACCTACTTTCGCAGCTTAAAGCTCTCAAGTCTATTCAGATGGAAGGCATCGAAGACGGCGATGATGAGGACTGCATCCGAGCAATTCACAAGCATCAAGTCGGACTCAAACATCTCGAACTACGTGGAGTCATGTTCGAAGGGTCGAATCACTGGAGCATGCTGCGTGCGTTGGAAGGCTTGGAGACTCTCGTTGGAGGATTCGACGCACCCGAAGACGACGAACCCGCTTCGCACCTAGTCAACCTGCCTTGCAAACTTCGCCATTTCGTCTCGCACTCCACTCTCACTCTTGCAACATTCGATTGTGTTCTACATTCTTCCTGGAGCAGTCTCACTAGCCTCGCATTTGTAATCGATCCCGAATGCGCGGATCTCGATCTTCAGAGACTCAAGAACCTCAACACTCTCCGTATCGTATTGGAGGACGACACCAACCTGAGTTTGGAACCTCTACCCTTCAGCTCGGATCCGAGTCGCAGGCTACCCAATTTGCGCATGCTACAGATTCTCAAGTTTGCCCTGAAGATTCGAATGATCATCATCTCGATCCAGTCACTTCCCATCGAGACTCTCTCAATCACTGTCAAAGAAGACTACATTTCAAAAGCTATATCACCTTACCTATTCCTGGCTCCCCTTCCTTCCTCACTTCGTCACTTTGGCACCGTCTTCGAATTCCTCGATCCCGAAGGAGTCAACTCTCGGGAACTCGTCAAGACGATACATGATGGCCGCCTTCCTCATCTCGAGCAGATCACAATCTTTCCTTCAGATGGCGACTCGGCCGCTTATCGAAGACCGCTCGATGCGGCAACTCAAAGAAGATTCAGCGAACTCGAAAGACGACTTGGGATCACCGTCATTCCACATCGCCCCTCACCAGATACCGTCACTTCCTGGTACACTCTCGAACCTCATGTAGAAGAGACGGACGAGGAGGAAGATGATGAAGAAGGATCAGAGGAAGATTACGATTCTGAAGAACTAGACGAGTTCCGGTCGGATTACGAGGAGGACGAAGATGAGGACGAGGGAGAGGAAGAAGATGATGAGTGATTTGGAAAGGGAGACAGCTCAGAGGATAGGAGGAATGATAGGAGCTGGACGGTTGACGAGGAGAAAAGGGAAATGAGACGTTCTGATTGAGGAACTTGGAGGGGTTCGTCGGGCTTAGTAGGCGAGCAGACGGTACTCTGGTTTCGTTTGTTGCATTGACTGTTGACTACCTGCATTCTCGCCGATGCGAAATCAAAACGTCGATTTGACCCTCTTTGCGAGATTTCAACTTTTCGCTTTACGTTCGTCTTCTGAGCGCCTCTCGAGAGGAAACTCTGATCTATGCAACGTGGAGGGAGAGTAGAGGAACCTTGTCGATGAACTTAGAAGTTGCTGGATTCGAACTTAGTAGCGATCTCAAAGGTTTCCTTCTGCCCTTTCACCTCAATCTCGGAGATCTGCTTGGAACTCGCCCTATCGACTCGAATCACTCTCAACAACACTATCACAGCAGTCTCAGCCCTTCTCGAATCCTCAAACAGTCACTACAGCTCTTTCAAGATGGAACTCTCTTCAACCCTACAACTCGAACGCTTGAGCCTCGGAGGAAGTCCCGAGTCGTATGTGGTCCCTATACGAGCTACTCGTATGTCTTGACTGACCCCTGGCGGTGTTGCAGCTCACCTTCACCTTCTCCGTCGCCCTCTTCCGCTCAATCTCCGACTTGCATCTTCCCACTCTTCTCCCTTCCCCACGAGCTGGCGGAGATGATCCTTGAGACAGTCTCCAGTCAGAGTGCTGGCCGCGAAAGGAATCTAGATCTTGCTCGCCTCTCTCGCGTGAACAAAGTCATTCAAGCCATCGTACGACCTCTCCTCTATCGCGACCTCTGCCTCGACTATGGTTTCAGATTGTCACACGCCGAGAAGGACAGTACGTTGGTCATCGCACAAGAGCACAGGCAATTCATCCAGACTCTCAGGATTTCCTTCGCGAGGCATTGGGAGAACTCGACGATCTCGACCTCGACAAGTTATTCCGATCATTGAACAACCTTCATACCATCCGCACTCGCTGGAATCCTACTTCTGTCAGCCCGCCAGCAAATTCACCCATCCTCAAAGTTGTCGTTAACTCTCAACCGCAACTTCTTCGCCTTGAACTCCCTCACGTCAACTTGAGCATGCGAGACATTAAGCTCATTGCTTCCAGTCTTCCACGTCTCGAGACCCTCGTCGTGAATCTTCCGAACCTCAAGACTATCGCAGAGTTCAACCCAGTTTTCCGCCTCAGTCGCCTTGTCGCGCTCGAACTTCCCGACCCTCGCATTCTTTTCCCCCTTCTCATCTCGCTTACTTCCAATTCGGATCTCCCTTCTCTCGCAACCTTCACCCAACTTCGCTCCCTTTCCCTCTGGATCTCAACTCCTAAGCGTTCGACACACAATCTCTTGAACGATGAAGCGGATCGAGTCATGATCGCTCGCATGCGAAAGGTACTCGTCTCGGTCAAGGAAGTTGAGATCAAGATTCTCAAGATTGGTTCGCCTCTCTCGCTTCAGCTCTACGATATTCACGAAACGATCTTCGCCAACTTGCCTCGTTCGATCGAATCCTTCACCTTCGGCCCGAAGAACGACGAAACTATCGATTGGCGCTCACTCCTTCCTTCGAAAACCTCTTCTCCTTACCCCTTCCTCAAGCATATCTCTATGACCCGTCTTCCCCGTTCTATCCGTAGGAGTCCTGGACTCCCCAAGGGAGCTCAAGGCAACCTCAAGCAACTCTGTATCGAAGCTAGGATTAAACTTGAATTGCAACCCGTCACGCATTTGCATCGATTCAACGCGTTCATCCTCGACTCGCCTCGTGTCATAGGTGGAGAATATGATGCAGAGAGCGCACCAGACTTCAAGCTTGTCGGCATGCACACCGACCGAGGTTACGTTCCCTTACCGTATGGTTGGCCTTGAAAAGAATTCGAATCTTCAGGATCTCGGGGAATAGTCGTTCGATAGGAAGGATCAAAAGCTTTGTAAGGTGCTGTCGAAGGTTTAGCTTAGTTCGTCAAAGAAGGCAGGAATCAAGAATGTTTTTTTAGGAAATGAAGAAACTTTACACTACTCAGATGTTTTCTCGGATATCGAGTTGCGAGCACTCGCTTGCGAGCAGACTGAAGGTCGAGCTTGACACAAGACTGTGCGTGAACACAAGAGAACTGCAAGACGTATGAATTATGCAAAGTTGAGACCACGAGGGGAAAACAAGAACACGGACAAACTGCAAAACGAAAGAAATGAGGTCAAAGGGTCTCAAAGACAGCGAGCGGGCGAGAGCGACAGGGATTATAATAGTCGTAAGCGATCTAGTAACCCATACTTCCACTCCTACTACTCATCCCCGAGCTATAGCTGTTTCCTCTCTCTCCCTGCATCCTCGATTCTCCGTTGTACCCATTCCCATAGTCTCCTCCTCCTCCGCTGCTGCTACTATTCGATGTGGCACTGGCGGTGTTCGACGGCAGGTTTCAAACGAGAGTACTAGACCGAAATACAATGAGATCTGATCATCTTCGTCGACGTTTCTCTCATTCAATTTCACCTCGAAACCCTTACCTCCCCTCAGAGTAAGATCCCCCGCCTCGCAGTGGCACCAGATCGAACAGAGCAACTCGAGTATCTCGATCTTACCAACAAGAGAGAAATCATTACAAGCACTTGACTTAGAAACTAGATCGCAAAATAATCTATACCCGACTCAGTCTTGTTCAATCAAACGATAGTAGCGAATAACCTATCCCCACTATCCCCCAATCCCGGTACGACCAATCCTTGTTCTGACAATACCTCGTCAACTCCAGCAACGTAAACTTGTAACCCAGGATAACTTTGCGCGATTTTTTCGAGTCCAGGTTTCGAGCCGAGGATAGAGAGGAGTTTGATATTTTCAATTTTGAGACCCCAGTCGAGCTATATCGCATAGAAGAGGGTTAGAGCAGATGGGAATGAGAGGAGAAAAGGGATGAGACGTACGAGCATAGAAATGGCAGCAATCGCTGTTCCTCCTGTTGCGATCAAGGGGTCGAGGAGGTAGAGGGTATCAACGTTGGGTGTAGGTGGGAGCTTTTCTATCGGAGTGGGAATGAGCGAAAAGCAATGAATCAAGGGTCAGCGATTCATCCTTTTTCGTTTCATCTCTCCTCTCGAACAGAAATATCTTCTGAAACACCCCGGCCCCCTCGTACAGTCTCGGCCTCGACTGTTCTCCCATCCACCGATTGTAGACAGAACGGAAGTGAAACTCACGATAGTACTCGACGGGTTGCAAACTGACTTTTTCCCTGAACAAACCCAAATAATGTACTGAAGCTTCAGGGAACAAATCCAACATAGCTATTTCAGTCTCTCTTACCTCTTGATCAGCTCGTCGTTGTTATCAGGTGCAGTGAAGAAGGAGTGCTTACGTTCAGTCATACCGATTCCTGCGCGAAGGATTGGGGAGAGTCCGATGCGGTGCGAGAGGGTCTTTCCTGTATAACTCGCTACTGGACTCTCGAGCTACACAGTACCGCTCGAACGGTTAGTGCGAGCTCTTGAAGAGACAGAAGGGAAGGGAGAGGAGAGGGGAACGTGGTTGAACCAACATTCCCTCCTTTTTTTCTCCTCTTTGACCACGAAGGAGATGGATGATAGACTCACATTTGGTACATCTTTCAATTCGAGATCCCTACTGGCTTCAATAGCTACGATTCCAGTGATATCTTTGATCAAACTTCGGAACCGGTGGGAAGGGGTTCGTTTGTCCCTCAATTCCGACAGCTTGGTCGATAAAAGTGGGTGAGAGAGTTGATTGATAGACATTTTGGAGACTGAGTGAAGTGAGGTGGATCTGTGAGTGTGTAGAGGAGGGAAGAAGAGAGAGGGGGAAATGTGGGGGTTCAATGAGTGGAGATGAGAGGAGAGGACTGGAGCTGAACGTACGCGTGAAGAGAGAGAGAGAGAGAGAAGGAGAAGGAGAAAGAGAAAGGAAGGAAAGAGAGAGAGTAGAAGACGAAAGAGTGACTTCAACACGTTATCTCGTGCAATTCTCATCCGAACGGCTCAACCGCACGACTTTCGTTCAAAATGTCAAGAAACAGCAGATTCGTTATCGGACAGAACAATATAAACGAGTGATACACAAACAACCTATCAAACAAAGACACTGTCCCTTTTTCGATCGATGAAAGAAAAATCGTAGAGTTCTCATAATTCCATTTCCATCTCCATCCCTTCTCCCCCCTCTCCTTCTCCTTCACCTTCGGTATCCGCATCCATCCCACCCTCTACCCTCTCGGCTTCCCTCCTGAATTCCCCGAATTCCTCATTTCGTCTCCTCTCCATTTCCTCCCTCCTCAATCTCTCCACCCTAGTCTCCATCTTCCTCCCTTCCTCTTTCTCGGGCGGTCTCAAACTAGGTGGCGGTTGGTACAGGATTAAAGCGTCTGCTGGTTTTTGTCGTCGAGGAAGGATCGGTTGATTGAATGAAGAAGAAGCCAAAGAATTTAAACGGAACGTTTCTCTTTCTCTTTCTTGCTCCTCTTTTTTGTGTTGAGAATCGTCCTCATCGTCGGAGGAGGAGAGAGAAGATACGTAGATTGTGTGAGGTGAGATGTCCCATGAGGAGGGAGGTTTACTCATTTCGATTTCTGGTTCTTCTTCTTCCTCCATTCCGCTTGAGCGGGATTGTGAGTGAGGGAGTACGAGGCCTGAAGCTCGCGCGATTGATGAAGGAGGGAAGACCAAGGGAGGTGGAGAAGTGGACAAGTTCTGTTTCTGTTGGTGATGGTGATGGGAGAAGGGAAGGAAATCTGGGGATGTGGGAGGAACTGGTGGGAACGATGATTGGACTGGAGAGGTGAGGGTATAGGCTGAAGCGGGCGATGAAGAAGTCGGAGGGAAGGGAGAGAAGGGTTGAGCAGAGGAGTTTGAAGGGATAGGGGAATAATCGAGAGATAACCGGCCGAACGCTTCGTGATCTGGTGCGGTTCGACGTCGTTTTGATTTGCTTGGTCGATCTTCTTCATCGACAGGCTTGGAGGGAGGTGGTTGATGAGAGAGGAGCGGGTTTGGGACGATTGGAGAAGTTGCGAGAGTTTCTGCTTGTGGTACTTCATCAATCACTGTCAAAGAAGGTCTAGCTCTGATCGCCTGTCCCAATCCTCCTTCACTCGTACCAGAGTTTGAAGCGAGTGTTGACGTCGTTCTCGTTCCGAATGAATTCGAGTGGGGAGAAGGGAGGAGGGAAGAAGAGGCGAGAGAAGGTGAGAGAGGACCTTCTGGACTGTTGACGGGTACTGCAGGTGTGCTAGAGGAATGAGAACGCTTCAATCGAGGTCGTGGTGCAGAATTCCATGATGTAGGTCCAGTTTGAGAAAAGGAGGAAGATGAGGAAGGGGAGGCTGAGGAAGTGAAGAATGAAGGCGGAAACGTGAGAGGGGTCATCCGGGGTGACTGTAGTAGCGTTTGTAGCGGTTAGAGGTGAATGGGAAAGAGAGTGAGAAGCGAAAACAGCAGCTGAGAATTTTCGAGAAATTTACGGCCGACGAGGAATCGATATATTGGATATATCGCGTTCAATACGAACAGCAAATCGTAGCTTAGGCTGTGAACCGTAGTCACAACACGGTCTAGCTAATTCTTCGAAATTGGCTCCCGGTAATTTGCGAAATTAATCTCCTGTTTACGCTCTACGTCTCACATCGACCAGCTCTACGCCTGACACGCTACCAGTAAGATGGGTAAACGCAAAGGTACACCCTCGAAATTGACGAATCAATCCCCTCGACCTTCTTCCCCTTCTCGTTCTCCATCTAAACCTTCTCCGCCTTCCAGTCCAACACTCTCTGCAACAGAAACTGAGACTGGTACAGAAACAGAAGAGGATGATTCATTCATGGATGCAGATGGGCCTTCAACCGCTACAAACTCGGAGAATGGAGATGATGATGAACAATCTCAAGTGGAGCCACATTTCACAACTCAAAACAACGATCCAAACGAGGTAGAAACGAATGGTGCATCCCCGAGTACTCCTACAAGATCGAGATCCCCTTCTTCCCTTTCCAAGCGACTTTCCTCCACTTCGCTTAATTCCGCTCTTCCCTCTCAATCCGAATCAACCGATGCACTCTCCCCTCTCTCCTCGATCCCCCAATCCTCCTCCTCGACTTATTCTAGACCAGCTCGTCCATTCTCCCTCTCATCAGAACCCGATACTCCTACAACTCCCTCCCATTTCTCCTCGTTGACCCATTCAACTCCCTCCCCAAAGAAACCCTCTACATTCCCTGTTTCTCCTTCTTCCTCTTCAACAGGTGTAGTAGGTGTTCCTCCAGGTTCCCCGAGCTTGACTCAACAAGTCTGGAGAAACTCGATGGGACTCCCACCGTCCCCTGTAGCTCCCGTCGGATTCCCCTCTTCCTCCTCTTCAGCAACTCCTCGAGGTCTAGTAGATGTCAATTTGACGGAATCATCGGAAGATGGACGGCCACCTCGAATCTCGACTAAATTAGATTTTGCGTCTGCTCCTTCTGCACAAACTAGTCCTACTTCCACGTTCAAGAGTCAAGCTATTGAGGAAGCTTTTGCGAAAGTCAGGGAAGAGAGTGAGGCGAAAGCGAAGGAGAAGGGATTGGAGGGGGGTGAGGAGGAGGAGGGAGAGATGGTGGATTGGGATTTCTGGGGGAGAGTTATGAGCGATTATGAAGAGGTCGCTAGAACTCAACGTGCGTCTTGTTTCTCTCATTACACCACCCGCTTCTTCGATGCTGATGGCGGGTTGAGCCTGATACACAGCGAGGGAGTTGAGTAAAGCTATTCAAAGAGGGATTCCTCAATCTTTACGAGGAATGACTTGGCAATTAATGGCGTACGTCTCCTGCCCTCTCCCCATCTGCAAGCGCCGCCACATGTACTGATGGCGTCGAAGTTCTTGAACGTACAGAGCAGCGAAAGATCCGACTTTGGAAATGGTTTATCAAGAATTATTACACCAAACTTCTTCTCACGAGAAATCGATTGCTAGGGATCTATCGAGAACGTTCCCGAAATTGGAATACTTCATGGATGAGAAAGGGGTTGGTCAAGAGAACTTGTGAGCTACTCCCGTTTCTGAGAGCTTGAAACAGGCAGAACTGATACGGTTCGGACGGAGACTAGGTTCAACGTGGTGAAAGCTTATAGTCTATATGATGAGGAAGTTGGATATACTCAAGGCTTACAATTCATCGTTGGACCTCTGTTGCTCAACGTACGTCCTCTCCCGTCTCCTCTCTCCACCCTTGAGGATTCGAGCTGATCTGGTCCCTACTGCTCGTAGATGCCAGATGAAGAAACTTTCTGCGTTCTCGTGCGACTTATGAAGTCCTACGACCTCCGATCTCACTACACCCCAAATATGCCAGGACTTCAATTACGGCTCTTCCAATTCGATCGATTAGTCGAAGAACTCCTGCCGGGAGTGTTCTTGCACATGCTTAGGCAAGGTGTAAAGAGTAGTATGTATGCTAGTCAATGGTTCCTGACTCTATTCGGGTACGCTCTCTTCCTCTCCTCTTCGAAGAGAAGGGTGCTGATGAAGGATTTGAGAACAGGTATCGATTCCCGTTGGAATTGGTTAGCGCAGTGTTCGATCTTGTGTTCGCAGAGGGAGTCGAAGCGATCTTTAGATTTGCGATTGCTCTGATCAAGAGGAACGAGGACGTCTTGTTGAAGCTCGAGTTCGAGGATCTGATCGAATTCCTCAAGAATGGTCTATTTGAGGTTTACGCTGTAAGTCGCGGGGACTCATCTTATCACTGCTTGCACGGACTGATAAGTAGATGTCTTGCGACTACAGCCTACGAGGGAAGAGAAGGAAAAGAATGAGAAAGCTCCTTATAAAGTTCGAGATTTTGTTCGAGAAGCTTTACAAGTTCGGATCACTCCTATGATGCTTGTACGTTCTTCTCGCCATCGCTCAATGCTTCTCTCCCATGTACTGAAAGTTCCGACGGTGGAGCGCAGGATCAATTCGGTGAAGAATGGTCGACTCTCCTCGCTGCTCAAACAGCTCACACGGCAGAGCTCGACGCACTGCGGAAAGCAAATCTACAACTGAGCTTGCAAGTGCGACAACTCGAAGGAAGTCTGAGTCAGATCAATCTCGAACATTGCGAACTGGTGAAACAAGTCGTGAAAGCTCGTTTGGAGAGGGAAGAACTCGAGGATGAATTGGTCAAATGTACGTCAACTCTCCTCGTTCAACGGCGAGGTCGTGCCATTGATGGTTTCGTGAGAATGATAGATAAAATTGCATTCGCCAATGCGGAATTCAAGGCTGCTTCAGATCGTGCATCAATGTCCCCCCTTTCGTTACGGAGACAGTCGGAGTTATCAATCGCCAGTGCAACGTCGAATAGTAGCAGTAGTGGAGGAGGATATGGGAATGGGTACAACGGGGAAACGAGAATGCAGGGAGAGAGAGGGAACAGCTATAGTTCGGGAATGAGTAGCAGGAGCGGAAGTATGGGTTATTAGATTCCTCTCTTTCACTATCCTTATCTTCTTGACCCTCTACTTTACTCTCGCTGTTTGCGTTTGGACGCTTTGACCTCTCCTGTTTCGTTTTGCAGTTTTTGATCTCTCTTGTCTTTCTATCATCGCATAGTTCTACTCTTTCTGTATGCCCTTGCAGTACTCACTGTCATTCACTGTCATCCATCTTTTCCCTGCACTGAGTAATGCGAGTCACACAAACGAAAACTAGCGATAACACTCGGATTCGCACTACCTCGCTAGCTAGTCGCCCCGACGACCTTTCTACACTTCTGCTATTCGCCATCCTTCGTTTCGTGGGTACCTTTCCTTCGATCACCTCCGAACTCCCTTCCTCTGGCCTGAATTCGACTCGCCTTTTCCCCATCAAGTTCCGTAACGATCAATTCCGCGGTTCAGGAGCGCCAAGTGATACTCTGTTTCGTAATCGTCCCTCATTTTGATATCATCTTCGTAATCTCCACTTTCGACGCGATTCGGGTCGAGGACGAAAGCGTTGAAACGGTCCAAATCAGTGACAGCAGGACGTTCAAGCTGAACGCCGTACCTTTCGTAGAGTTTCTCGATGCCTAAGTTTAGGAAGACGAGTTTAGTTGGGAAGGAATCAGGGGCTAGTCGTGCA
>Ga0308160_10006436_pt1 | contig 11949 bp, 20 predicted proteins | sample PhyFR1_FD_201036 | JGI IMG/M metagenome (GOLD analysis project Ga0308160, IMG submission 201036) | Phyllosphere microbial communities from UC Gill Tract Community Farm, Albany, California, United States - DLSLF.R1 | ecosystem: Host-associated > Plants > Phyllosphere > Unclassified | place: USA... | reverse complement strand
AAAGACTCACCTCCTGGACGATCGACTGCTTCATCTGTTCTTTACGGGCGGTCATATCTGGCTCATCAGCTCTGCAGTGAAGATACAAAAAGGCCCGAAAAGCTGACCGGTCGATGACGAAGCCCCTGATCCGAATAATGAAGACATCTTGTATGTTTATAATGAGTCGTTGGTGGAGGTGTGCAAGTAGAGGTATAAACAGAGATTGATATCGAACTTTTGATCCATACCCATCTATGCCCAGTGGCAAGGTGAGCTAAGGTACGGACGGAATCAAAATTTCCGGATCAACTTTAACCTCTCCTGTCCGCTTACTCACTATACCTACACCTACACATATACCAAGATGCCACCCAAGAAATCAATCTTTAGACGTGATGGAGCACAACATTTCCAACTGGTCCATCGATCTCAGAGAGATCCGTTGATCAATGACTCGGAAGCTGGTCAGAGGGTCTTGAAACCCGTCGGAAGACCTAATGATCGAAAGGTAAGCTGATGTCGAGTCACGTCAGGGCTGAGCTGACCACCAGGCGTACACCCTGTCTGAGCTCGAAGAGACGATCGACAAAGAACGTATGCGAAAGAACGAAGGTGAAGCCGCATTATACGGTATCACCTACGATGATTCATCCTACGATTACATGTCGCATCTGCGTACCCTCAACGAACCCGGAGGTGGGGAAGTCGTCCTACTCCCCGCTCCCAAAGGATCAATAGTGGCCAAAGGGATGAAACCCGATCGAAAGGGAAAAGGGAAAGCGGACGATATATTTGGATTACCTCAGGATATGTTTGCGAGTAAAGATGAAATGACGATGAAGGAGGTTTATGAGAGTGCTCAGAATATCCCGGACGAGCTGAAGGGTTTGCAGCCTGACATGGATCCTCATCTTCGTCAGGTACTAGAAGCGCTGGAGGATGATGCTTTCGTGGACGGGGAAGGGGAGGATGTGTTTGATGAATTGCTCGGTGGAGGGGAAAAGGCAGATGGAGAGGAAGCGGAGGAATTCGAATTTGACGAGTGGGGACTGGAAGAGGGTGAGGGAGAGTTTGAAGAGGGTCAGGAAGGAGAACGTCTAGGGGAGGAAAGCTGGGAAGATCGATTTAAAGCTTTCAAAGCTGCTCAGAAATCTGGAGATGTCGTACCTGACGACCTGTCCGAGGTGGACGCTGCCGACCGATCCGAAATGGCCGATACGATTGGATCGCTGTCAAACATGACCGACTTGATGGTCATTGGTGGAAAGAGGAGAAGAGGAAAGAGGGGACCTAGTGATGCTACTGGAATGAGTATGAGTAGTTCTAGTATGTTTAGGAATCAGGGTTTGAGGGATCTGGACGAGAGATTCGACAAGGTCAGTCCAGTATATTGGAACACTGAATCACACTGACCATCAGCTGGAGAAAGAATACGAGATTCAGGATGAAGACTCCGAGTTCCCAGATGACGACAACGTGTCTTTCGCCTCGTCACGCATGTCGACCTCATCCAAGATGTCACTCATGTCGCACGCATCTTCCGTCCCAGAGGTATCAAGGGAAGATTTCGATAATATACTAGATGATTTCTTGGAAAAGTACGAGGTCGTCGGCTCAAAGTACCGCCCAGCACTCGGTGGCACTGGATTGACAGGTGTGGAGAAATTGGCAGTACTCCGTGCTGCTGTTGACGATGAGGTTGAAGGGTTGGGTAAAGAGGAGAATACAAGACGGATTTTGGAATTTGAGAGGCTTGGTAGAGGTTTAAAAGCGCCAAAGGAAAAGAGGGAGAGGGTCAAGGATGAAGGTAAAGACGAGGAGAAATGGGATGTCGAGTCTATTCTCTGTGAGTTCTTCTTGTGCCAAGAGTTGGCGCGGAATGCTGACAAGTAGCAACATATACCAATACCGAGAATCACCCAGGAGTGATCAGGTCCAAAACAGCAGCTGAAAAGAAGAGGCAGATGGAAAAGGCCGCTCGAGCAGCTGCACCTTCTCCGGAACCACAGCCACAAGCTGAGGACGAAGATGATTCAGGATCCGAAACAGAGAGGGAGGAGGATTACCGTACAACTGTAGCTCGACCCAAGGGGGAGACAGCAGAGGATAGAAAAGCGAGGAAAGCAGCTGTCAAAGCTGAGCGATCGGTTGGTTTTTCTAGTATCGCTCAGAGGATCTCTGCTAACATATCCTAGGCTAGACGTGCAGAGAAGAAGGCTTCTACAGCTACATTCTCGACAGAGAGGAAGAAGCAGTTGGACAGTCACAAGAAGTTGGTCTCGAATGGTCGTGCTGCCGATATGGCTGCTGGAACCAAGGGTGTGATTTCGTTGAGCTAGCCTAGAGGATGCGGGGTTTGTATATTGCTCATTTCATATGCCATGATTGTATGTATCTTACTTCACGACCGAGTTACTCTTGAGTTGCTGGGTCAAGGTGGACATATGATCGGATATGTCCGATAGTGACCGTGGGCGTCGGTGATAATCCCATCTTACCTATCGGAGTTAGCCAATCTTGAATTCACCTCCACTTGCTCCACCTGGTCACGAGTGCCACACTCGGATTTATCATGTATGATTCCGGTCCCTGAGCCTAGCTCTGTTTCTCTTTGCTGCACCTTCCATTGATTTGACTGGATAGACACCACGCCACCTATAGCTACTCTAGCATCCATATACCTTCTCTTACTACCTTCATTCTAAACTAAAACATCAGTCAATATGGTGAGTGCATAATTATACGCCAGATCGGGACAGGCAGGCCCAGCGATATCGGCGGTATGGCATGGTATGGATCGAATCGGATCGACCTCCAATGTCGACTCGGTACATCGAATCGCAAATTCATCTTGGATAGGACGGAGAGTGCTGGAGCATCAGATCGGTATAGCTGGCTGTAGTGCACGAGCTTAGGAGTATCGAGTGGAAGACATGGTGGAATTAGGATAATGGAGGATTCCGCCCCCAGCACAGGATCACGAGTCGTGTGCAGAACTCGGTTTCCGCCGATCGCAAACCTTTCGTCAATATTGGACATCAAGACCTTTGTCCGAGCGTTTCGCCGTCCACAACTTCCATGCCATGCCCAATCAAGCCACGCCACTTTACCGCCTGCCTTGCCCGATTCAGCCCTTGCAATGCCAAGAATATAACTAACATCCAGGCTCTAGCTATCGATCTCCTAAACCGACCCGCTGAGGTTGAGGCCCGAACCCACAAGCTCAAGAAGGTTGTGCCCGAGCCCAACTCTTTCTTCATGGATGTCAAGTGCCCAGGATGTTTCCAAATCACGTACGTGTAATTGTTCAGTCGTCAGACTGAACAGTGTCATGAGGCAGAGGAACACGTCGCTGACCTGTAGCACCGTCTTCTCCCACGCTTCCACCGTCGTCCAGTGCGGATCTTGCGCTACCGTCCTATGCCAGCCCACTGGTGGTAAGGCCAAGTTGACCGAGGGTGAGTCCATGTTCCAGCTATCCAGCTACTCGAAAACCATCACCCCCAACATTTCACAACCTTCTGCACATCACAACACATGAAAAGCCTCGCGCCATTACTAGAACAGCGCTGACTATCCAGGATGCTCTTTCCGACGAAAGAACTAGATTCTTTTAATCAACCAAAATTAAAATAATCTATTTCGTTTCCGGTCCGGTCTTTGCATTTTTTCTCTCTACTTCCCCCCCATGTCGTGTTCCTCTACCCAAACGTCATTTGGGCACGATTTTGTACGCTAGGATGAAGGCGATGGATGCATCCATACACACCAGTTGAACGGCCTCCGCTTCGTAGAAGTAGAACCTAGCAGGCTGACTCTTGCCAACAAAGGGGACCCCTACACATCCCTCCAATCAACCTCTCCCTGTGCTAAATTCTACAGCTCGTCGGTCTCTCTCCCTCATCCTGTGTGCATGTGAAGGTCCCAATTGGCTTAATGTACCTGGTTTGCCCAGTCACAAGCCGACGCTGACGAAGTGAGAATGAGCGGCAACGTGAGATTCCCGTGCCTCCACTTTGATAGACCACCTATTCGTCATCAATCAAGTGTATTTGAGCTGGTAGACTATATCTCAGACCATACTTGGTAATACGACAACGACAATGATAAGGCAATCAGTAGGCCTGGCAATCCGGCCAAATAGACTGCCATATGCCATACCATCTGCATCTCGCACTCTCACCACCTCGATACCACATTTGCGACAAGATCGACGTCAGTCTAATCCCACTGCTCATCTTTTTGTCTAATCTAACAATACAGTCCCACAAGGTCATGTCCGAGCTAAAAGAGTTAGCAGACCAGTCCCCATACCGAACAAGCCAATTGGAATGGGCGGTCAATTACCGATAGAAGATTCATTACCTTACAATCCCGATATACCAAGTCGGGTACCTGTACATGTACCCCCTGATCCAAGGGGAGTGTTGGATGCAGGTCATGGAGTTAGGGATCTACTGGCGAATGATACTTTGGTTATCGTCCGGTGAGTCCCCTGATGATTGGTCGGGCAAGGAAGGAGCTGATGGGTAGACAATTGGAAATGCTGAATGTCTTTATGGGTGTATGTCCCGCTCATCCTGTTTGGTCTGGTTTGGAAGTGTACTAATGGGGCAGTACGAGCAAGCTAATCGATATGCGATCCAAACCCCCGAAGGTCATTTAGTCGGATTGTATGTCCCCCTCCACTCCCCTACATGTTCATCAGTATGGATGGTGAATGAGAAGGACAAATGAGCTGATCTATAGTCTGGCGGAGGAAGACCGATCATTGCTCTCGACCATGTCTAGGCAGTTCTTACATACGCATCGACCATTCAAGGCTACAATCATGAATCCAGCTGGAGAGCCTATTCTCTGGGTACGTGCACTGTTCCTTCCATCCTGACTCAGCGCTACTCAAGGGGTCAATTTGTCTGGGGGCTGATGATCAGATACGACGTCCGTTCGCATTCATCAATTCTAGGATGTATGTCCATGCTGCCGAGGGTGATGATGCCAGACTGGTAGGGGAGGCGCAACAGTGAGCTCGCTTCTCTTCTCTTTTTTCTCCCCGAGCTGATAGTAGGCAATGGCATCCATGGCGTAGACGATACAATGTTTTCCAATCGTACGTCAACTGCATGCTCCTTTCGCATGAAAAACTAGCTGACAAACAGGCGGGGAGAAGACACATTCTCTCAGTTTGCACGTATAGATTCCGGATTTCTAGCCTGGGATTTCTGGCTCAAAGATAAATCGGATCGTCAGTCTCCCCCCCCTTGTTATTACTCTACATCCCCAAAGTATGTAAGGTCAAGAGCTGACGTACAGGACTAGTAGCATCCATCAACCGTAATTTCCGAGGACTAGGTCGAGAGATTTTTACAGATACTGGACAATACGTTATTCGGTTCGATTCAGCAGGGACGGAATTGGCATTACCACCCGGGTCAGAGGCGGAGGTACAGGGTCAGACGTTGGTTCTGCCAGAGGGTAGTGGGGGATTGACTCTGGATCAAAGGGCTATGGTATGTACCTTCTCCTTGTAGAGGCATCCGCTGATGTACAGACGCTCGCTACTGCTGTTTCTAGTATGTCCTTTGTGGGGGGGTTAAACCGATGACTGACGTTATTAGTCGACTTTGATTACTTTTCAAGACATTCTGGGTCTGGGTAAGTCCCCTCTGAGTTGTGCAGAAGATGAGCTGATTGCCAGCGGATTCGGTCTCCCATTCATGATGTGGGGAGGTGGAGATGGTAGTTCCGACGCTACCAATAGACCGACCTCCAACAGTGGACTACCGGATTCAGTCCCTGGTGGAGCAGCTGGTGCAGCAGGCATGGGGGCTGGTATGGGTGCAATGGGCCGAAATGGTGAAGCCAGTGATCAGGAAATGTATGGACAAGATCAAGGCCAGGAGCAGCCTGGACCCGATGGGCTAGGTGACGAGGCAGTGAGGGGTAGAGGGTACAATGAAGAATTAGGTTGGGGTCAAGATGGATGGGAGAATGATAATGAGGAATTGATGGATGATCCTTTCCAGCAAGAGCCTGGGGTCGGGTCTGATGATGGGTGGTTTGGTGGTGGAGGCGGGGGAGGAGGTGATTGGGGAGATTGGAGCTAGGCGGCTAGGCTGTATAGAGTCGATATATACGACAAAGATGATTGCACTTCTCATGCATGCAAGTATAATACTTTACACCCTTTACCATTTTGGAACGTTCTCTAATCTCTACCCTCTGTCATCTATCATCTTTACCCGGCAATCAGAGCTACCTATGCCTTTGCTTTTCGCTAAACTGTCAGCAATTCTCTCGACTCATATCGAAACGTAGCTTACCTTGCAATCCTCCATGACCGTATCTTTGATCATCAAAGCCACCCTGCCAGATTCCTCACCAACAGGAGGTAGACTATTATCATGTTCATTACTACATCCAATAGCCAATTTACTTCCATCAGGCGAGAACGCGAGGCAGGAGACGGAGGTGGCGAATTTGGGGTATTGCTTCATTCGCTTTTTGGTAAGGTGATCCCAGAGAGAGACTAGACCGTCTGAACCTCCTGAGCAGAATGTGTTGTGGCTGCGAGTTAGCTATTATTTTACTGCCTGACCACTTGGGGTGGATGATGACGGCCTTCGGCTTGGGAATGACTTACATAGGGTGATAGGCCAGTGCGTTGATTGGGTATACCTGGTCCACCCCGTCGACAGCTTGTCGATGAGCTCTGAATGCGTATTTCGCAGATTGAGCCTCGGGCGAGGGATCAAAGTATTCAACTGCTATTCGACCTTCGATACTTCCAGATGCCCATCCTTTTCATCAGCCTTCCTTCATCATGACCCCTCGAGCTCGCTCAACACCCGGAGAAAACGAAAAGACGTACCCTTTCCATCTGCCATACAAGCCACACTCCTCGTCAAGAACTTCAACGCGCTCTCCCTCGAACTCTGTGGTTTACAATCGTCCCCGGCTCCATTTAGTTCGGAGAGAGAATAAACGTAAACATGTCGGTGGGACATTGAGACTAGTAGAGTCTGAGTAGCGGGGGCGTAGGAGAGGTTATAGACCCGTTCTGGCATTGTGTGAGTTGATTTGAGGGGGACTTCGGCGGATGGGTCCCAGACTTTGATTGTCTTGTCCCATGATCCCGTTATTAGAACATCTATTGATTAGCTTCTCGTATCTCAAGCGATGTGTAGGAGGTGAGCATACTAAAGTCAGGACACCAGACCATTGTAGAGATTGAGTCGTCGTGTTTGCCCAATACTCGACATTGTCCCTTTTCCAAGTCCCACCTATTTATCAGTCATCGTCCCCACCTTGCATATCTCATGGGCCAGCCGCTTGATACTAGTCTGAAACGTCGACTCACTGCCTGACTCGTTTATCGAGACCTCCAGAGAAAGCTACTGTATTACTTGATCCAAAGGCGGTAGATAATACAGGAGCGTCGTGTCGAAGGCTGAGCGTCAGCATCGCTTCTCGCGAAAGGGGCCGGGATAGTATACATGGTAGGAGCAGCCCCAGACTGGCTTAGATCATGTAGCTGAATTGTCTATTGAGTCAGTACGCGCGTAAGGTATAGGTGGAAGGAAGATACCGAGTCCCAGGAAGATACAAGTAGTCTACTCGAATCGGCCGAGAAGGAGAGTGACGAAATCCCATCTGCGGGAGGCTGCAGCGATTGATCTGTATAGTCAGCGGTGTATAGTATCAAAGTAATGGGTGTACCTGTAGACATGATGTATGGATAAGAGTGTAGAGTTCAGAGTAGAGTGACTTTTGAATCAACCTTTGACAATTGACGCGATTATTTTGTTTTCCACTTCATAACATTGTCTACCATCATATCATACCATACAGCATTCACGACTAGACGCACAGAAGAGAGTAACAATTAAATTCAGTAATGTATAGATACGAACCACGAGATAAATCAGGTCCCATGGACGTAGACAACCCAGACCCAATGGCTCGTCTAGCTCAATATGCAATCCCACAAGAAGATGGTCCTTCCAGAAAACGTTCGTCCCCATACATCTTTCCATCAATCCGAACCTGACGACTAGGCCTACATATGGACATCGACTCCCCTTCTAGACCATTCACCACATCAGCGAATACACTTCATTTCGGTACAGATACGCCATTCATTTTCCATTCTGCCCCTGCTCCGAGGCCTTCAACGCAATATGAACCGTACGATCCAACCAAGTGGGCTAGTAAGGACTTCAAATTTGGTTTTGGAGGTAAAGGTCGTGTGGGCGGTGAAGAAGATGTAGAGATGCGATTTGGGGATAGCCCAAGGGGGAAGCAGGTTGTCGAGGGGCAAGGGGAGGAGACCGGTCCGCCTACCGATGGCTCGGAAAGTAGAACCGAGGGCAAAGGGAAAGGCAAGGGGAAGGGATTTGAGATTGGTCAGCCTGAAGGAGGGGATGAAGCCGAAAGGAAAATCGCTTCTGGGGCTATTACGAGGGTCAGGCGAAAACGTCAGAAGGAGTGGAGAAAGAGGCGTGGGAGCGATAGCGATAGGGAGCCTGATGAAGTGACTCTACTACAAGTCCGCAAGGGTATATACTGATTGTGTAGCGTCAGGTCGTACCAGGCAAATCTGAACATCATTACAATCTCCACATGCCTACTCAGGCGCTACAACATTCCGAGATCCCATCCCTGCTCCTTGGGTATGTCAGCTGCTATGGCCAGATTCCAGTGGCTAACTTTAGCAGATACCTTCAATTCTTCGTAAACGCCTCGATCGTCATGTTCTGTATCTTTCTAGCTGTCCAATTCGTCCTCACAGTCAAGCGGGACGTTAAAGACCGCATGCGCGAACATTCAGTCGGTACGCCCATCCTCTATACGCCGAGAAGCGAAGAAAGCTGATGAACAGAAATCCTCCAAGAGATTGCTGAATGTACGAATCTATACCTCACCAACCGATGTGATCCCTCTCTAAGGGTGCCCGCTATGGAAGCTGCCTGTAGAGCATGGGAGCTCTGTATGAATCGCGACCCGACCGTGATTGGGCGGATTGATGTTGTCGCAGAAACATTTGCGGGGGTCATCAACAGTTTTGTCGATCCCATATCTTGGAAAACGATGGTATGTCCCCCTTTGTCACGTCATGAATGACCACTCACGCGAATAGGCATTCACTCTGGTCACATTATCATTCTTGACGATCCTTACGAATTCTGCATTATTCAATTTACGTTCACGACAACCCCCGCCCGCACCGCCTCCTTCCCAACCCCAACATTATCCCCCTCCGGGCCAACAATATCTCCCAGGACAAGCATACCAATATCCTCCCCAGGGGATGCAGCAGTGGCAGCATCCTCATGCCCAGGGTCAGGGACAGGGACAGGGGCAGATTGGCGCACCTCCTGCTGGGTGGGAGGACGAGAAGTCGAAGAAGAAGGGGTGGTGGTAGATCGGCGTGGAGCTGTGATGATGGAGACGGTTATGATTTACGATGCATTTGATCTATTACGAGGTTGTTCGGCATGGCGAAACCGCTTTCTCGAAGATCTCGTTGAATACCGGAATCAGATGAAATGATCTGGCGGTATGACACTTAATGAACGCGTCCCCTTGCCCCCAGCCAACTGTTCAGCGAGTCTACATAGATCCTGTATTTGCGCTTCCGTCACGTCATCTTCGAGCTCGACAGTAGCAATATCTTCCTCTACGTTGAAACCAGCAGCTGCCAGCGCGTCGGTGACTCTGAACCACTTTCTGGCGGGTATAGAAGGTGTGTTGTAAATTATCACCTGGTCGCGTGGTTTATCGATAATGACGATTCGTAAGATTGACGAGCCGCCTATGTAGTCCGTAATCGCGTCGAGCTGTGATGTATCGCAGAGTGAGCGTATTGCTGTATCTATGAGGGTGTCGACCCATGACATCTTTACCGTGATGTATGTGTGAGTGTGGACAGGTGACTATCCCTTCTGATCGACTGGAACCCGCGGGCCGAGGATGTGTCCAGGCACGATATCGGAACAAGATGACCGAGGTTGGACGTGGAATCGGCGATGGCATGATCACCCCCTTATTGCTCCTGTCAGCTAGTCACAAGGATGACGTCGATAGGTAGCGTATGTATACATATATATTAGAGAGGCTTGCGTTGATACCTCCTTCCTTACTTGTTATGTCTCACAACCAGAACCAGAATCCAGACCGAAGACAAAGTATCGAACCTCTATTACCTGCACCAGCAACCTCTTCTTCAGACGATCACGAGCACGAATCACCCATTAACCCAAACGCACCACTAGCCAACATGGGTCTTTCTTATTCTACTGCGAAGTATATCGCACCCCTTTCTTTCATGTATGTCTTTCCCAACCTGCTTATGGGGCTGTGTCCCTCTTCGCCTGCTTTTCGATGGTCGCTGACCATCAGCGTCGACTTTGCTGCTCAGAACTATGGCATGATGGCCAAGCCAAACATGGTATCTGAGATTTCGTACCTGCTTCTGACCTAGCTAACAACCATCAGAAAGACCTCCACGACAAGTACCCCGCCTCGTTCTCGCCCCAGCCTTTCGCCATTTTGGGCTTCTTTGGTCCTCAACAGATCATCCAGCTACTATGGCTCAGGGAGCTTTGGAGGAGCGAGAGCCAGGTCGAAAAGGGTACTTTGAGGTATGCCCCATGGTACGCCCTGGGAAATACCTGTATCGCCGCTTGGATGTTGTTCTGGGTACGTCCCGTATGACTCCTTGTGAGAATTCGCTGATGAGGCAGAACAGCGACAACCTCAAGGGAGCTTTCGTCCCTGTTGCCATCAACACTTTGACTCAGCTTTACTATGTCTTTGCCCTCCGAAACAGCTCGACCCCAACTTATCAGTCTAAATTGACCAACATTGTCAACATCACCTTTGCTGGAGTGTACGTCTCTCTCCACTAAAACTCAGTGATTGGAAGCTGATGACTTAGTGGTGTTCTTGATCTCTTCCACAACTACTCGGCGGGATTCTACCCCGGTGTGGCACCCAACACCCTTGTCAAGGTCTTTACCGCAATTGCAGCCCCATTGACCGCTCTCGCTTCCCCTCTTCTCTTTGGAGCTTGTATCGCCTACGACCTCTTTGGTGTCGCTGTCGGACAACATCAGCTTGCCCAAAAGGCTCTTAACGGACTTGGTGGAGGTGGTGGGGAATCCTGGGCCAAGTTGTTGGCTGGTGTTGGACTAGTCACTGCTGGTATCGTTGGTGTCAGGGGTGTTCAGGGAGGCAAGTGGTTGTAGTTGCCAGCAGGACAGTAGAGAAGGCAGCAGATATGTATGATATCGATGTACGCATATGGCGCTGTTCAGTGTCTTGCAGTAACCCTAACAGAGGACGCGTTTGGTGCTTCCTCATGTTCCCTCCGATAATGACGGAATCAAATACCTTAAATGGCAAGAGTGGGGATGGGATGGTGCACAGAGATCAGTTGATGACGACGAGCATTGTTCACTGTATATCTCTCACTCATCCGTACCACTAGTATCCAGCATAGGACATCAAAGTACCAGCTCAGCTCGTCGGTAGATTCAGCTGCGGTATACATCCAGCGACTACAATTCAATCAAGAAACGAGCAGAATCATGGCACGGCCAGTCAAGCGGCACCCGGACCTCCTCGTACGTTGATCCGACATGTCGACATTTCTACGCAACTAGCTTCTTCGAAGAGTCAAGCTGACCATACAGTGCTGCAACTTCAACCAAGACTTCTCATGTATAGCAGTAGGACACAAGAAGGGGTATACGATCCTCAACTGTGATCCCTTTGGTAAAGTCCATTCAAAGAGTGAGCCCAGCGTCTACACGTGAACCTGAAGATCAAGTGCTGAGAGACAGATGATCAAGGAGCTACTGGGATAGTGGAAATGTTGTTCTGTACTTCCCTAGTCGCATTGGTTGGATCAGCAGAGAATCAAGCTTCTAATTCACCTCGTAAACTCCAGATTGTCAATACAAA
>Ga0308160_10006435_pt1 | contig 11950 bp, 11 predicted proteins | sample PhyFR1_FD_201036 | JGI IMG/M metagenome (GOLD analysis project Ga0308160, IMG submission 201036) | Phyllosphere microbial communities from UC Gill Tract Community Farm, Albany, California, United States - DLSLF.R1 | ecosystem: Host-associated > Plants > Phyllosphere > Unclassified | place: USA... | reverse complement strand
CCTGGGTACGCAGGTTCAGCGTCATCCCGTGGGTGCCGGTCAGGTGCTTGACCATGCTGCGGGTCAGGGCGCCGAAGTTGACGTCGGTACCGATTTCCATGCGGGTGGCAGCCACTTTCTGCGCTGCGTCGCGGCCATTCATGACCAGCGGCGCCCACTTGCGGATCTGTTCCTGATCTTCGCTATACAGCATGCCCTTGAACAGGTTTTCCTTCTGCAGTGCGGCGTAACGCTTGCGCAGGAAATTGATGTTGTCGTCACCCCAGACAAAGGCCATGTGCGGCACATTGTTGATGAAGCTCTGCGGCGCGCCAAGGTACTGCTTCTGCACCTGGTAGGCCCAGAACTGCTTCGACACTTCGAACTGCTCGTTGATGTCGACCGCCTTCTTGGTGTCGATGGTACCGTCCGGCATTTCCGGCGTGTAGTTCAGCTCGGCGAAACCGGAGTGACCGGTGCCGGCATTGTTCATGGCATCCGAACTTTCGGCCGAAACCGAGTCCATGCGTTCGTACATCTGGATCGTCAGTTCCGGATCGAGTTCCTTGAGCATCGTCCCGAGCGTGGCGCTCATGACGCCAGCACCGATCAGGACAACGTCAACCGGCTTGTCATTGGATGGAGCGGGCGCTTTCGAGCACGAAGCAACGACGAAGCAAGAAAGGACGACTAATAGCGAGTTGCGCATACGAGTATCACCTGAAAAAATGTGTGCGATGGCCTGGCATGCAACATCTGATTTAAAAATTCGACGGCTCGGTAGTGACGCATTCCGAAAGCAACAGGAAGCGCCATTAGAGAACGGGTTGTCGGGATCTGTCGCGGCAATCCACCGCAACAAGCCTCGACAACCGACGCAATAGCAACGGCGATGCATTGCTGCGACCGGGTCTCGATCGTGGCGGCATCGCGGGTTGGCAAACAAGGATATAACGCGTTGACAGGAGTGTCAGGCGGGCCAGTCAATATCCCTGGCGTCCATCGAAACTGGGGGTAACTCTTGTATAGGAGTTCGGTAAGTATAGCCCAAACAAAGTAGCCTTGCTTGGGGCTGGCCCCCTTAAAAGGCCGTCTCAGTATTCAAGCGGTAGCGTTCTGCGTACTACTACTGAGGCGGTAACGCGACGTTTGTGCGGTGGGTTTGTTGAGGTGCGCGATGCAGGTTTCAGCGGCTTCGGGACAAGGAATGAATAGATACTTTCTGTCCATACCCACTGCTATAATTTCAGTATGCAAATGGAAAGAATGACGCGTCACTTTGCCGCCTGGATCGCATGCATTGCAATGCTGTTTGCTGCATTGGCGCCGTCGATGTCCCAGGCAATGGCTGTCATGCCGGGCAGTACCTGGACTGAAATTTGCGGCATGGGTGGCACCCGATTCGTCAAGGTCGCTTCAACGACAGGCGACGTTTCCGATCACGCTCCATCCGATGCTGGACATGTCGACCATTGCCCGCTGTGTGCGACGCACGCAGGCTCGTTCGCCTTGCCACCGGGTGCGGGATATTCCATCCCCCTGATCGACACCCAACAAACCCATTCCTTCCTGTTCTTCCAATCGCCCTATCCGCTGGCGATCTGGAAGCGCGCGCAAGCACGCGCGCCTCCTCTGCGCTCCTGATCTTCTGCAGCAGTTCGACGTGAAGCCTTGCGCAAGCGCGTGCTTTGCTTCGCCTGCTTAAATTTGCCGACCATGCGTCCATCGCATGGTCGGCTCAGGTCAATACGAGAGAGAGATCCCCATGAAAAAAACACGCTACACATCCACCATGCACGCCACAGCCAGCGTCGTCTTGCTGGGACTGACGATTGTCGCTGGTACGCCTGCCGTTGCGCAGGCCGACGAGATAACGACGCGCACGCCAATCGTGATTGTGTCGGGCCACGCATTGCCCGATGGCCAGCGCGCCGGCACGCTGGCCATCGGGACGAACGGTTCATCGATGGACGTGCCGTTTTCCGTCGACAGCATCGATGGCGAGCGCGTACGCGACCAGGCAGGCACCACGCTGCAAGACGCGCTACGCAATATTCCCGGGGCGCAGGCCGATTCAGGTTTCAACGGGGCGCATACACAGTTTTTCATCTTGCGTGGTGCGGTTGCCGATAGCGGTACGGGCTCGAACCGTATCTTGCGCGACGGCGTGCGCCTGTCGAACTACCCGTATGTGCCGGCCTTCATCGACAGCGTGGATGTGCTGCGCGGCCCGGGGTCGGCGGTGGGCGTGCGCAGCGAACCCGGCGGCACGGTCAATCTCGTGACACGCCAGCCAACGATGGCCAATGCCGGCGCCGTGCTGGTAGCGGCGGGAGAGCATGCCGCGCGCGAGTACACCGCCGACCTGAACCGCATCCTGTCGGCGGAAGATGCCCTGGCGGCGCGCATCATCGTGACGCGCTCGGATGCGAGCCAGTGGCGCCATGTCCCCGATCGACTGGAGGCGGTCAAGCTGGGCATCGCACAGGGAGACGGGCGCCGTTATCGCTTGCGCGCCGGTGTCGAGGCCATCAACCAGACCTATCGCCCCGACTACGGCATCCCCGCAGTCGATGGGCGCCCGGTGGCCATTCCTCGCGATCGCCAGCTCGGCGAACCATTCGGCGATTCGACAACGAAGAATCGCATCGTCGATCTGCACGGTGACTTCGCGATCACCGACGCTACCAGGGTTGCCGTCGATATGACCCATCTGGCAGCAAACGCGACGTCGATCAAGAATCTGTTGAACGGCACGCCGTTGGCGGGGCAGCCAGCCGGCACCTACGCCAGGGTGTCAGCGTGGGAGCCTGCTACCAAACGACGGATTGACAGCATCGCCATGTCGCTGACCAGCAAGCAAGAACTGGCCGGCATCACCCACAAGCTGTTCTTCGGGCTGGACAGGTACAAGGAGACGCTCGACCAGCCTGCCTTGACTGTCCCGGCAGCGACCAGCCCGCCCATCAATGTCTACGCACCCGTATTCGGCCGCGTGACGGCGCCACCGGCAGGCGTGGTGTTACCGCGTTCGCGCACGAGCGAAGATCTGACCTCGCTTGCTGCCTCTGCGCAAGACCAGATCGATCTTGCGGTCTGGTCACTCGTCGCGGGCCTGCGCTACACGGACCAGCAGTTCATGTTTGGCGCCGCGGGCACGCTGCCAGTGGACGAGTCCCGCTGGTCGCCGAAACTGGGTGTGCTGTACCGCGTATCGGCACAGCACACCCTGTACGCCAATATCGCGTCCGGCATGTCGCCAAACCAGGTGTCGTCGTCATCGAACCGGTCGCTGCCTTCGCGCGTTTCCAGGCAAATGGAAATGGGTTGGAAATCGCTGTGGCTGGAAGGGCTGTTGATGGGGGATATCGCCCTGTACCGTCTGCAGCAGACCAATATGATTTCGGCCGATCAGAGCACGCCGGCAAATAATTTCGACTTCACTGTCGACGGCTCGGCAAGGTCACAGGGCATCGAGGCATCGCTGACCGGATCGGTCACCGCGAACCTGGACGTTGCGGCAACCTATGCGTACACGGACGCTGCCTATCGCCAGAATGCCGTATATGGCGGCAAGCGTGTGCCCAACGTGGCCCGCCATGCCATGACCTTGTGGGGCAAGTATCGCTGGAACGACGCCTGGAAAACCGGTGCGGGCCTTTATTTGCAAGGTGCGCGCTTTGCCGATGAGGCAAACGGCACGACACTGCCGGGCTACGGCCGCTTCGACGCCACACACACCTGGGCCAGAAAGCTCGGGCAAGGCCAGTCGATCGAGGTGCAACTGGCACTACGCAATGCGTTCAACCAGCATTATTTTGTGTCGAGCCACTTGCATGTATCGCGCTGGATCATGCCGGGCGAGGGGCGCAACGTCAGGTTGACTGGTACTTACCGGTTCTGACCGGGTTGGCCCGCATTGAATCCGGTGGATGCGGGCACATATAGGATGTTTGCTACGGGATACGATATCGATGACGACGACCACAAGCTTGCCTGCCGCATCGCCACCGCAGACCCTGATGATCGACGGCGCCAACATCCGGGACATCGCTTCATTCTATGACGAGATCAACCGCGTCTTCATGGTGGGCGAGGATTGGCAGCTTGGCGCCAGCCTGGATGGGCTGGACGACATGCTATACGGTGGCTATGGCGTCTTGCGCGGCAAGTCGCCAGCGATCGTCGTCTGGCAGCAAATGGACAGTAGCCGTATTGCCCTGGGCGTCGAGGCGACCCGCGCCTACTATCTCGCAAAGCTCGAGCAGCCGCAGGTGTTTAAACCTGGCCCGATTCAAGCGGCACTGGCGCGCCTTGGGCAGGGCAGGCCGACGTACTTTGACTTGGTGATGCAGGTGTTTGCTGATCATCCGAACATCACACTGCGCGCGGCTGACGATTGATGCATGCCTTGGTATTGGTACAACAGGTAAGCAATAAAGTTCGACACAACCTGCTGGTTCCTTCGCCCTGTTCGACCGGCGGCTGTCGACCCGTTGCGGACATTCGCCGACCGGCTATCTCAACTGTTCAATCGACGTCGCGGCGTTGCGAATAACGAAGTCCCCAAAGTCACCTTCGAGAGTCAAGACGTCTTCCACCATCGATACGCCTTCAAGCTCGCCAAAGGTATGACGGTTGCTTAAGTTCCTATGCGGCCCTAGCAAATAAAGTGCGTCGAACGTGACGTCTAGAGGAGCGCCGGCCGTATTCCTCGCCGAAATCTTGTACCTTGCTCCGTCCTCAGCACGGACTACCACCTCGAAGTAGAGATGTTGTTGATCAAGAGTGATCGACAGGACTTCGGATTCTTCAAGATCGCTAAGGTTCATAGAAAATTGGATGAGGGTGAGATCATATGGATGTCTGCTCTTGGCCGACCTCGGGCCTTCTGGCCAGCGTAGCAGACCGCCAAGGCTTAAAAACCTCTGACTGTCATGAAGAACCGTTTTCGACCCTAAGCTGATCCTCTACGCATGGCCTCGAACTCACGAACATAGTGCTCTGTAGGGAGAGCAGTTCCTGCTTCCTTGATCTCTCCAGTCAACTTGCTCACCATGAGTGGGGCATTTCCTCCTAGCGCATAGATGTAGTTGCCAGTAGCGACGAAATCCGCCGCATTATAGAAAAAAGCAAATGTGGCTGCAGTCTCAAATGGAGAAGGCATCAGCACGAGCTCCATTTCCCACTGCTCTGCTAGCCGAAGCAAATATTGCTCGGCAAGCGCGCGGCACTCTACATCGCTAAGCATTTTGAGCTCCTTGGGAATGGCTGCTTTGGGCCGAAAGCGTAAGTTCGCCAGAGCATGTCCGCCCTGGCCTCTTGTGTCAAACTTCATTGTTTTGTGTCCGACTTTACTGGTCGTCCACAACAGCAGTTGTGGGCGAACAATAAAGTTTGACACAAGCCCTCCTATGAGCCTAGCCGATTCCAACGAGCTGGTGTGCGAACAAAGTTTGACACAAACAATCGCCCGCGCCCTTCAGGTCCGCAGTTCGCAACAATAAAGTTTGACACAACTACCTGCCCTCTAGGCCAACGCGACCGGCTGCTTTCGACCCATAGCGGACTAAGCCACGACGAAGGCTCGCGCCGAACCTTCGGGCCAGATAACGGTGAAAACATCGGAATGCACGTCCCGGTAAGCGACACCGACTTCATCCAGCAACGACGCATCCGAAAGTAGTGGTTTAGCTCGCTCAAAAGTAGCGACCGGATCAGCAGTAAGAACGAAAATGTTTGCCTCACCGCTACCGAAGTCGTGTCCATCGACATCGGCTATTGGCGCAACAAGCTCTTGTAGCTTGTCCTCGAGGTTGACAAGTGCGTCGAAGTCGAGAGGTTCGTTCCCTTTGAACTGGAGAACGAGTTGGTAGTCCATAGATTCCTTGTCGTCTAGGTCTGTCTTTCGTCCGCTTCTGGCCGAAAGCGGAAGTTCGCCAGAGCATGTCTGCCCTAGCCTCATGTGTCGAACTTTATTGTTTTGTGTCGAACTTTATTGTTTTGTGTCCGACTTTATTGTTCGTCCACAGCAGTGCCTTTACCAGCAAACGTTTATTCCACCGTCACCGATTTCGCCAGATTACGCGGCTTGTCCACATCGGTTCCACGCGCCAGCGCCGTGTGATACGCCAGCAACTGCAGCGCTGCCACGTGCAGGATCGGTGACAGCAAACCATAGTGCTCAGGCAAACGAATCACGTGCAGGCCATCGCCCGAGGTGATGCGCGAATCGACGTCGGCGAACACGTACAGCTGACCACCACGCGCGCGCACTTCCTGCATGTTCGACTTCAGCTTTTCCAGCAGCGCGTCGTTCGGGGCGATCGTGACGACGGGCATCTCTTCGGTCACCAGCGCCAGCGGGCCGTGCTTGAGTTCACCGGCCGGATACGCTTCGGCGTGAATGTAGGAGATTTCCTTGAGCTTCAGCGCGCCTTCCAGCGCGATCGGGTAGTGGATGCCGCGGCCCAGGAAGAGGGCGTTTTCCTTGCGGGCGAAGTCGTCGGCCCAGGCGATGATCTGCGGCTCGAGCGCCAGCACGGCAGCCAGCGCGACGGGCAGGTGCCGCATCTGCTTGAGGTGTTCGGCTTCTTCGGCATCGGTCAGGCGGCCATTGACCTGGGCCAGCGTCAGCGTCAACAGGAACAGGGCGGCCAGCTGCGTGGTAAATGCCTTGGTCGAGGCCACGCCGACCTCGACACCGGCGCGGGTGATGTAAGCAAGCTTGCACTCGCGCACCATGGCGCTCGTCGAGACATTGCAGATGGTCAGCGTGTGTTCCATGCCCAGGCTGCGCGCGTGCTTGAGCGCGGCAAGGGTGTCGGCCGTTTCGCCGCTCTGGGTGATGGTGACGACCAGCGTGTCCGGATGCGGCACGCTGTCGCGGTAGCGGTACTCGCTGGCGATCTCGACGCTCACTGGCACCTTGGCCACCGATTCGATCCAGTACTTGGCGGTCAGGCCCGCGTAGTAGCTCGTGCCGCAGGCGAGGATCAGCACGCGGTCGATTTTCTTGAACACTGCGAAGGCGCCGTCGCCGAACAGTTCCGGCATGATGCCCGTGACGCCTTCGAGCGTGTCGCCGATCACGCGTGGCTGCTCGAAGATTTCTTTCTGCATATAGTGGCGGTATGGGCCGAGTTCGGCAGCGCCCGTGTGGGCGTGGACGGTCTTGACTTCGCGCTCGACCGGGCGGCCGTCGACGTCGACGATCCAGTAGCGCGCCAGTTGCAGGTCGACCACGTCGCCTTCTTCCAGATAGATGATCTGGTCGGTCGTGCCGGCCAGCGCCATCGCGTCGGAGGCGACGAAGTTCTCGTCCTTGCCAACGCCGACGATCAGCGGCGAACCCTGGCGCGCGGCGATCACGCGGTGCGGTTCTTCGCGGCAGAACACGGCGATGGCGTAGGCGCCGTGCAGGCGCTTGACGGCTTGCTGCACGGTCTCGAACAGGTCGCCGTTGTACATGTGGTCGACCAGGTGAGCGATGACCTCGGTGTCGGTCTGGCTCATGAAGACGTAGCCCAGGGCGGTCAGCTCGGCGCGCAGTTCGTCGTGGTTTTCGATGATGCCGTTGTGAACCAGCGCGATGCGCGCATTGTCTTCGCTTGGCGAGAAGTGCGGGTGGGCATTGTGCGATGCCGGCGCGCCGTGGGTGGCCCAGCGGGTGTGGGCGATGCCGGTGAAGCCTTCCAGATGCGCTTCCTTGACCTGCGCTTCCAGTTCAGCGACACGCGAGGTCGAGCGCGAGCGGGTCAGGCGGCCGTCGAGGTGAACAGCCACGCCGCAGGAATCATAGCCCCGGTACTCAAGGCGCTTAAGGCCCTCGATCAGGACAGGGGTAATGTTGCGTTTTGCGACTGCTCCGACGATACCGCACATGGCTAACCTCACTTCAAAAATATTCAATGAGTATTATCGTAGAGCAATTACGGTGAAATAAGCGTACAGTGTGCGGTTATATTTGTCATATTATTTCACGACCACTACGCCGTGAAATATTGTTTCGTATAGCAGCATTAAATACTCTTAAATTTCATGCCAACCAATGCTCTCCCTGTCCTCGACGACATCGATCGTCGCATTCTGACTATTTTGCAGGCTGACGCATCGCAGACGAACGCACAACTGGCAGAGCAGGTGCACGTGTCGCCACCGACGTGCCTGCGCCGCGTGAAGGCCATGACGGATAGCGGCATCATCCAGCGCCAGGTGGCCATCGTTGCGCCCGAGAAGGTGGGATCAAGCCTGAGCGCCATTGTCGAGATCACACTCGACGTGCAGGCCGCCGAGCGCATGGCCGAATTCGAGAAACTGGCGGACACGGAAGCTGCGGTGCTGCAGTGCTACCGCGTGTCACCCGGCCCTGATTTTGTGCTGATCGTGCAAGTGGCCGATATGCCGGCCTATCACGAGCTGGCGCACCGGCTGTTCACCGCGCACGCCAATGTGCGTAACGTGAAGACCTATTTTGCGACCCACCGCAGCAAGTTCGAGACGCGTATCGCCGTGTAGCCAGGTCAGAAAGCCCCGCGAACGCCTGTGGATAACAATGTGGATGACCACAGGGAAGAACATGGGATAAGCAGGGTATGACCCTGTGTTTATCTTGTTCATTTCCTGTGATTAGCCTGTAGTTAACCTGTGTACGGCCGGTGGATTACTTCTTGATTTTCACCGGACGCTTCCAGTTGTCGATGGTGACTTGCTTCGAGCGCGAGATGGTCAGCTTGCCGGCCGGCGCATCCTTGGTCAGTGTCGTGCCGGCCGCCAGCGTGGCGCCTTTACCAACCGTGACCGGCGCGATCAGCTGGGTGTCGCTGCCAACAAACACGTCGTCTTCGATCACGGTGCGGAACTTGTTGGCGCCGTCATAGTTGCAGGTGATAACGCCGGCGCCGATGTTGACGCGCGAACCGATCGTGGCGTCGCCCACGTACGCCAGGTGATTGGCCTTGCTGTGTGCGGCGACCGTGCTGTTCTTGACCTCGACAAAGTTACCGATGTGGACATCTTCGCCAAGTGCCGTGCCCGGGCGCAGGCGCGCGTACGGGCCGATTTGCGAAGCGGCGCCGATCGTGGCGTCGTCGATATGGGAGAACGGCTTGATATTGGCGCTCGCGCCGACGGTGGCGTCGACCAGCACGCAGTGCGCGCCGATGCGCACGCCGTCAGCCAGCTCGACGCGGCCTTCGAACACGCAACCGACATCGATCGTGACATCGCGGCCGCAAATGAGTTCACCGCGCACATCGATGCGCGCCGGATCCATCAAGGTCACGCCCCGTTCCAGCAGTGCGTGGGCAATATTCAGCTGGTGACGGCGCTCGAGCTCGGCCAACTGCACCTTGCTGTTCACGCCCGCCACTTCCCATTCGCCGGACGGCTGGCTCGAGACGACCGGCACACCGTCGGCCACGGCCTGGGCGACGATGTCGGTGAGGTAGTACTCGCCCTGGGCGTTGTTGTTGGACAAGGCGGCCAGCCACTTCTTGAGGTGGCGGGTTGGAATCGCCATGATGCCGCTGTTGATTTCCTTGATGGCGCGTTCGGCCTCGGTTGCATCTTTCTCTTCGACGATGCGCACGATCTTGCCGTCTTCACGCACGATGCGGCCCAGTCCGAATGGATTGGCCTGCTCGACGGTGAGAATGCCCAGCTTGTCACTACCAGCGGCCTCGACCAGGCGGCGCAGCGTGGCGACGGTGGTCAGCGGCACGTCGCCGTAGAGCACGATCGTTGGCTGGTCGTCATCCAGTTGCGGCACGGCTTGCATGACGGCGTGACCGGTGCCCTGCTGCGGTTCCTGCAGCGCGGTATCGATCGTGCTGCCGGTGGATTCTGCCACTGTTGCGACCATCTCTGGCACCGCTGCGCCTCCATGTCCATAAATCACGCATAATTTCTGCGGATTTAAGCCACGCGCAGTATCGATGACGTGGCGCAAAAGGGGCTTACCAGCCAGTGGATGCAGTACTTTCGGCAAGGCGGACTGCATGCGTTTGCCCATACCGGCGGCGAGGATCACAACGTTCATAAGCCGTTCTCAAAAAGTTGAATATATGAAAAATTTTAGCATGCGCGATGGCGCGTTCCGACGCGGGTTTGCGCTCCTGCTGCTTGCCATGACGGTCATGGCCGCCGGTTGCAGCTCGATTCGCTTCTCGTACAACCAGGGTGACACTTTACTGTACTGGTGGATGAATTCGTATGTCGACTTCGAAGGTCAACAAGCGGATGTGGCCAAGCGCGATATCAAAGCCGTGTTCCAGTGGCATCGCAAGACGGAGTTGCGTGACTATGCTGCATTGCTGGGCACATTCAAGCGTCAGCTGGCGGGTAACCCGACCCAGGCCGACCTGCTCGGCGACTACCGCGAAATCCGCGTGCGCGCCGATCGCCTGGGCCAGCGCGCCGTGCCGGAACTGACGACGCTAGCCATGTCGATCACGCCCGAGCAGATCACCCACATGGAGCGCAAGTTCAAGGACAAGAACGACGAATACCGCCGCAAGTTCATGGATGGCAGCGTCGACAAGCGCCAGCGCGCCCGTTTCAAGAAGTCGATGGAACAGATGGAACTCTGGTTCGGCAACTTCAGCAGCGAACAGGAGGCGACCCTGCGCCGCGCGTCCGATCTGCGTCCGCTGGACAACAACCTGTGGCTGGAAGAGCGCCAGTACCGCCAGCGCCGCGTGCTGGCCGTGCTGACCGAGATCCAGCAAAAGAAACTCAACCGCGAGCAGGCGTCGGCGCGCGTATCCGGCTTACTGCGGGAAATGTCCAGCCGCATGGACTCGCCGGAACGCAAGGGTTTCTATGACGCCAGCATCGATCACACCACCAAGTTCATCCTGACGGCGATCCGGATCGCCACGCCGCAGCAGAAAGCCCATGCGCAGGAGCGTATCCAGGGCTGGATTGGCGACCTCGAGGCGCTGGCTGCAGGTAAATAAGTCAGTCAATAAGTCACTGAAGAAGCACGCAAAGGGCGGCGCACAATCGCATGTAAACCCCATGCTATAGTGCCGCCCATGCACAGAAAGTCCATCAACTCCAAGCCTGCCGGCCCCAAGCCGCACGGCGCGCCGCGCATGGCGCAGCACCAGGTCCGCATCATCGGCGGCGCCTTCAAACGAACCCTGCTCCCTGTCGTCGACGCCCTTGGCCTGCGGCCCACGCCGGACCGGGTGCGCGAGACCGTCTTCAACTGGATCAATCACCAGCTCGGCAATGACTGGGATGCTGCTACCGTGCTCGATCTGTATGCCGGTTCCGGGGCACTGGGCTTCGAAGCGGCCAGCCGCGGCGCGGCATCGGTGCTGATGGTCGACAACCACAGCCCGGCGGTACGCCAGCTGGAAGCGAACCGCGACAAGCTGAAGGCGACCAACGTTACCATCTTGCGCGCCGACGCCCTGACGCTGGTGCGCGACCTGGCCACCCGTGGCCAGCGCTTCGACGTGATCTTTCTCGATCCACCCTACCAGCAAGACTTGCTGGCCAAGACGTTGCCGTTGTGCGCAGCGCTGCTGAACGAGGGCGGGATGGTATATGCGGAAGCCGAGGCGCCCCTGCTGGCCGAAGGTGATGCGGTGCCCGAATGGCTGGCAGGCTGGGAAGCAGTACGTGCGGACAAGGCTGGCATGGTCTACTATCACCTGCTCAAGCTGCAATAAAAACAGGCATACGTTGTTGAAAGGCTGTGAAAACTGCACAGCCATTGGGCAAACCCCGCCCCAGCGTGGGGCGAATGCCGGGTATTTAAGGCATAATGCGCGTTCTATCACGGTGTATTTTTCACAGGAGCCGCAATGGTTGTAGCTGTCTATCCAGGTACTTTCGATCCGCTCACCCGCGGCCACGAGGATTTGGTACGCCGCGCATCCGGCCTGTTCGACCGTCTGGTGGTCGGCGTTGCCGATAGCCGGAACAAGCGTCCCTTCTTCACGCTTGAAGAGCGCCTCGA
>Ga0308160_10006434_pt1 | contig 11952 bp, 21 predicted proteins | sample PhyFR1_FD_201036 | JGI IMG/M metagenome (GOLD analysis project Ga0308160, IMG submission 201036) | Phyllosphere microbial communities from UC Gill Tract Community Farm, Albany, California, United States - DLSLF.R1 | ecosystem: Host-associated > Plants > Phyllosphere > Unclassified | place: USA... | reverse complement strand
CCTGCGTTGGCCACCGGAAACGTCGTCATCATGAAGCCTTCCGAGTTCACCCCCTTGACCGCTTTGAGGATGTGCGACTTGATCAAGGAGGCTGGAATCCCCGACGTAAGTATCACACAGCGTTACCAATTTCGCTCGCAGCTGATCTTCGATGTCGTTACCAGGGTGTTGTCAACATTGTCAACGGATATGGACCCGTCGTCGGTGCTGCCATCGCGGAGCACCCCAAGATCCGAAAGGTCGCCTTTACCGGGTCTGGACCCGTTGGTCGACAGGTCATGAAGGCCGCTGCTTCCACCAACTTGAAGGAGGTCACCCTCGAGCTGGGAGGAAAGTCTCCCAACATCATCTTCGAGGATGCCGATCTCGAGACCGCTGTCCAATGGGCCGCTTTCGGTATCTTCCTCAACCACGGACAGGCGTGTTGTGCTGGATCAAGGTGGGTTTCGCTTCGTCCCGAAAACTCTTATTCACTTGCCATCCGAACTGACTTGAGTCTTGCCATCGTTACAGGGTCTTTGTCCAGGAGAGCATCTACGACGAGTTCCAGAAGAAGTTCCTTGAACACACCAAGACTCTCAAGGTTGGCGACCCCTTCGAGGCCGATACTTTCCAGGGTCCCCAGATCAGTCAGGTTCAGTACGACAGGATCATGGGTTACATCCAGTCTGGTAAAGACGACGGTGCCGACCTGCTTCTCGGAGGAGAGCGATTCGGTAACGAGGGTTACTATATCCAGCCTACCGTCTTTGGAAATGTCAACAAGTCGATGAAGATCGGTCATGAGGAAATTTTCGGACCCGTCGTCGTCTTGATCAAGTTCAAGACCGAGGAGGAGGTTCTCGAGGCTGCCAACGATACCGAGTACGGTCTCGCCTCGGCTGTCTTTACCAAGGACATTACGAGGGCTCTAAACATCTCCCACAAGCTGGAAGCTGGTAAGTTCGGTGGTCAGATCGGATGAAACGATCGGAGCCAGCAGCGCTGATACTCCATGCGTCTCTAAGGTACCGTCTGGGTCAACAGCTACAACATGTTGCACGCTGCCGTGAGTTTAGACGTTGAACCCTCGAGCGATCCAAGCTGACATCATTTCCACACAGATTCCCTTCGGAGGATACAAGCAGTCCGGAAGCGGTCGTGAATTGGGAGAGGCTGCTCTCGGTGAGTCAGATACGCTTTGCATTCGGTAGATGCCGGTCGGTTACTCATTTGGATTAATGTCTTTCATAGCCAACTACACCGAGCACAAGAGTGTCCACATCAACTTGACCGGCAAGGGTCCTTACTAGGGCGTCTGATAGGGTAGCTCGTGAACCCTTTCGCATATGCTCGCTCAATCGGTGCAGATACAAGTGTACAAATTACAAAGTCATGAACATCAGAAGTCATTATTCCAGAAAGTTGCCCGCATAGTCAACAGTTTGTAATCTTGGTACGGACGATGGCGCAGCCGGTTGTTGAACGAGCGTACTACCACTCCGAAAGATAGGTTACTTGCGCCTAGGTGAAGAGACTGCCCTCGATCATTGGCCTCTCGCAGTGTGACCTTTGTTCTTGGGCCTGGTGAACAATAGCAATGGGGGTTCTCCCAGGCCCCGTTGTGAAACATCTTAGTTTGACTTGTCGTGAACCGCTCTCGATACGCCAGGTTGGAGTCGATAAAGTTGAACCTTTCTACGGCACCCAATGCGCGATTTTGTTGTTCGTCCGACCAGGATCTTGCGCTGCGTTCGTCGGCCTCCCCTACCAAGAGTCCTAGTTCTGGCTCGTTTCACGATACCGTGTTCTTTGCTCTTGGCTTCGAGGTTTGGAATCTCTCAAGCTCTTCACATGGTCGTCATCATCTTTCGCGTGCTCATTCCTTTGAGATGGCCGTTAGATCCTGGCTAAAGGTTCGGGATGATGTCACGCCGAGCTAGTAGACGTAACAACAATGACATACTGGCCAGTAACGATAAAACCTCCTATGTTAAAGCCAACGATCGATGTCGATGCAAGCAAAGCGGCAAGTCTACATCTAGGTCATGACCCCTCGCTCATAGAAAGGTCCTTCTCGTCTCTCCGATCTTTCTAGTGCTTCGGCATCGTTTCTGACCTGGTGTTGACCACGAATTCCAACAATTTCTGACGGGTACCCGGAGCATGCACCAACTAATTCAGCGATAAATTCGCCGTTTGCATCCGCGCTGACGGACAGTTCTCGGAGCATTCTTCGCTTGACAGGGTATATAGGGGCTCGATTGCTTGAATTGGGGTAATAATGAGCACGCCTCTTCTCTTTTACCCCTCTCCAAACCACACTCATCCCTCTACACTTAACCTTTACGTCACCACAAAACCAACACTTATTCAAAATGTCTTCTTCTGCTTGGTCCAAGTAAGCGTTAGAAGAAGTTTTCGACGAAACTCGTCCAACAGCTCATCGTCATGCTATACTCTTTCTCAATTCTGTCCTCTGCCATCGCATTGATCGCTGTACAGGATCACTACCACCCTTAACACCGGTGCCAAGATGCCCATCTTCGGTTTGGGTGAGTGTTTTGTCTCGTTTCGCGCTCTGTTCGACTGTTTTCTGATGTGCTCTCTCCATCAACAGGAACGTGGCAATCTCAGGTAAGGCTTGATTCTTCGGTCGCAGGCATCGTCCTTGCCTAGGATTCGAGCTCGATACTGACATGCTGTCCGACTTTTGCTCAGCCTAACGAGGTCAGGACCGCTGTCAAGGCTGCTCTCCAGGCTGGATACAGGCACATTGACACGTAAGTCCTCGCCGTCGAACTCCACACAGACTCCACACAGCCAGCAATGCAAATGGCTGGGGGGCCGGCACTAGACACTTTCGCTCCATTGCCGCCGGACGAGAGCTGACCTTGGTCTCTATTTGCATTACATCATTTGTCCTTCGGTGAAATTCCTTTGCTCCGACGCGTCCTCATCGACATACTTTGCATCCGCGTCATTCTCCCCACCCTCCCCACAGCGCTCAGGCTTACGGTAACGAGGCCGAGGTCGGTGCCGGTATCAAGGACTCTGGCGTTCCCCGAGAGGAGATCTTCCTTACCACCAAGATCGACAACATGGAGCACAAGGATGTCCCCAAGGTTGTCGATGAGTCGCTCAAGCGTCTCGGAACCGACTACGTTGACTTGATCTTGATGCACTGGCCCGTCTCCATCGGTGAGTTGGCTTCGCGTGCACGTTTGTCACGCGCGATGACTGAATGTCCCTCGTCTCCGCGCTTCCTTCGTTACAGACCCCATCGACCGTGAGGGACAGTCCAAGATCTACAAGGACTGGAACTTTGTCGACACCTGGAGGGAGATGGAGAAGATCCCCTCTTCCAAGGCCAGGGCCATCGGTGTCTCCAACTTCGGTATCGAGAACTTGAAGACTTTGTTGAAGGACGCCAAGACCGTTCCCGCCGTCAACCAGTGTGAGGCCCACATCAACTGCCCTTCCACCGCTCTCGTCGAGTTCTGCAAGTCCAAGGGTATCCACTTCACCGCCTACTCGTGTCTCGGATCCACCAACTCTCCCTTGGCCAACGACAAGACCTTGAAGGAGATCGCCGAGAAGCACAACACCTCCACCCAGAAGGTCCTTTTGGTCTGGAACTTGCAGAGGGGTGAGGGCAAGCACGTTTCGGTCATTCCCAAGGTACGTCGTCTACACTACTATTGCATCCATCAACGAGCTGACCCGACGCTGTGACCTCAGTCCGTTACTCCTTCTCGTATCGAGGACAACTTGAAGCTCGACGGCCTCGAGTTGACTTCCGAGGAGATGGACAAGTTGAACGCTTGTCAGGACAGGTTCAAGGGTAAGTTTAGCATGCCATTTGCAAGGGTCCAGCCGATACTGACCCATCCCTCCATCCCACAGTCTGCAACGAGTGGCTTCCTGAGCTCGTGTTCCGAGCTGCTGGAACCAAGGTCACCGACAAGGGCAGCCGAGACTTCTACGACGCTGACTCGCTCTTCGAGAAGGAGAAGTAGAGTGGACGCATGCATCAACATTTCATGACGATTAGTTTTTAGTTCGGCACTCTGTAGCGATGTAACAAAAGTAATTATCATGGTCGAACAAGCATTCATGGTTGATCTTGCATCAGGAAGAAGGTCATGAGGGCCATATGTCCCGCTGTTACGGGCTACGCGTCTGACCAGAAGTGGAAAGTACGTCAACCGGGCATCGATGCCGGAAGCTAAAAGTCCCGATGTCCAGATCGAGCGAGCATGATCATCATCACTTGTATTATTCTAGAGCATCTACGTGTTGGCATTTTATGAGTACTAAATTCGGGACTTAAATTTGGGACTGCACTTGGCTTTGCCCGCAAGCGAGACCCTGTACCTCTTATGCCCTGTTCCGACTGTTCGTGATGCCGCCTAAAGCTTCATCGTCTAAGCTTCCCGCTATAAAACTAGAGCAGGTAAAGAAAGAACCCGGCGTCCGAGTAAACAAGAAGAAGAAGCCTACCGATAGTATCAAGCAAGAGGAGGACGGCAACGATATCGACAAAGAAGAAAATGAAGCAGAAGAGGTAGTAGGGTCTGAAGCAGTCTCAAAGGAGAAGATGCCCCTGCAGAAATGGCTCCAGGAGTTCACGAAACGAGGCGTTGATATGCGGGTTGCCATGGGGTTAGCTTCAAAATTGTCGGTAAAGATCAGCACTGCTCGTCAGCTCGATCTTGACAGCTGATCATTCTTCTCTCTGCAGGTATCCCACAAATTCTGCATTCTCGGACATCATCAAGTTGACCGGACCCAAGCTTCAAGCTGCGGGAATTGTCGACAAAGAGCAGAAGAAAACTATCCTGAGCGCGGTTCGTGGGATCAAGCTCTCGCTTCATGTCGTACATGTAAGCAGCTACTGTATACCTTCTCCACTTTAGAAATGACTGACTTTCCCAAACTCAGGGAACAACGCCTCAGGATGTCAAACAGGACAAGAAGAGAAAACGAGGCCCAGATGAGGGCAACCCGTTATTGCCTGGCGATCCCTCGACTGCTCAGAGCAAGCACAGAGCGCATAATTACGATTTTAATGAGAGCCACGACATCGAAGTGAGTTGCTCACTTAGACCTAGTTCAGCTCTTGCTTACCGATTCTTGGTTGATGCCTCTCAGGCTATTCGCACAGCAACGGTCAAGACGAATCGAGCGCCTTGTATGACCGCCTGGGCGTATGTTATTCTCGAGAAGATGGGCTTCGACCGAATGGAAGCTTTGTCACTTGCCTCCGTCTTTACATCCGTCACATCCACGCAACATGCCTTGAATCTAGGGAACATCTACGACGAAAGTCAGACGAGAGACGCCGTGCTGGAGCTGTCGCAACTACCGATGCAGCAGAGAAAACGGCGGAAAGCGAATGGCGAGGAAGAGGAGGATGAGAATCGTGGAGGCAACGCTCAACCATGGGTTGGCTTGATGCGGCGGCATTTGCCCGTTATTCAGTTGAATGACGGTACATGGCGAGGATTGACAAAAGGCATGGCCGTTGAGCCAGACAAGGTATGGGAATCGTAACCTCGCCTTAGACGCGAGCTCACACTGACAACCGGTTACAGGCGTATTCTTATATTACTCGCAACTTTGCGCACACTACACCACATGTGATCGGGGCCCTTCGCCTTCTGGCCCAGTGTTATACAATCGATGAGCTTCAAGAAAAAGGGTACGGGATGTATGTGAGTAGAAGCGCTTTCCCATCCTCAAATTTCCTTCTCTGACTAGCGATACTACCCGAAGGTTTCGTTCCGCCCAGAAGTTCAAGGTTGGGGAGACAAAGCTATCCTATATTGTGCCAATATCATCGACATGATACCGCCTGAGAAGGAGGTTGATTTGGCCATGCATGGCACAATCATACCTCAGCCAGTAGAGAGCAAAGACCAGCTCGTACAGACGAAGCAAGAAGAGCCTGACGAGGAGACAGCAAGACAGATCAAGCAGGAAGTTGAGCTGGATGTCGGGGAGATGGCTGCTCAGGATGGAGGCTTTGTGAAAACACGGGAGGATGTCTTCGAGGGATTTTGGGAGGCAGAGTATGACGATGAGTTTTGATCTCGGCATCATCCCATCGAGAGGGAGAGCTTCAATTTTTTCCTTCGAATATGCGTATCTACTGTATCATCCATTTTCGCCTGCCTTTATACCTTCAATGTATCATGATTCAATATGCGAGGCCGAGGCCTGGGAATCAAGTAATCAAGGGCCTCTCAAGACTTTTACAACATCGCCTCATTTGCATGCCAGTGCATTCATTGCCTGTCGTCGTGCTCTCAATCATCTGACGGCGGCCTCTGCATTCGCTTGGCGAGTCTGTGATGTTCAGAACGGCTCAAGGTCAAAGTAAAGTCAAGCAACAGCTTGGTCTAGCCTCGACTCACGCAGCGGACAAATCCAATTGGCCAATTCCTCGGGCTGCAGGAGCTGTAGCGGCAGCTGGAGCAGCGCCACTTGTAGGCTTCGAAGGGATCTTGGGCGCAGCAGGTTTGGAAGGGATCGCTGGCTTCGGCTTGCCGACCACAGAAGACGGCCGCGACGAAGCAGGGGTCGAGGAGCCAGAGCCGTTCGAACCACCGCTGCGAGCGTGTATAGCTTGCGCTAGTGCCGGAGCAAGTCCAGCTCCCATTGAGCCTCCGGAAGCGCTGGCCGCAGGCGGTGCTGGGGGAGGGGGCGGTGCAGCGGCTCTCGGTGCAGCTTTTGGTACCAGTTTAAGGCTGTGAAAAAGCCGTGAGCGGAATATGCAAATATCCAGACGGAACATATCTCACTAATTGGATGGGGCCCATCCTTCCTGGCCGTTCTTGACGATAAGCCACCAACCTGAAAGGGCGAAGTGTGGATTCAGATTAGATACGGCTAGCAACAACTATGACAGCCAACACTGACCGTTGTCATCCTTGGTTTTCACTTCAACCAATTCACCCTTCGTGAGGCTTGCCTCCCCTTCTTGTCCTTGGAAATTGTACAAAGCTTTGTACATATCCTTGTCCGAGGCTGCAGACCGGGCGGGTGGGGGTGGGGGTGGGGGTGGCGCCGCGCGAGGCGTAGCTTTGGTCGCCCCGTTTATTGCTGGTGCAGCTGGTTTGGGGACCTTTGCCGATACGGGTGTGGCTGCAGCACGAGACGTTGCAGAAGCAGGAGCAACGGCGACCGCGATACCAGCAGGCGCAGCCGGTTTCAGAGCTCCGGGCAAAGCCTTAGCGGTAGGCCTTGACTTAGCAGCGCGGGCCTGAGCCAAACGAGGTGGTCAGTCTTGTTCCGGCGACGCGATGCGTTGCTGTCTTGGCTTACAGTCGCGGCATTAGTCTTGGCCTGTTTTGCGGGTCGGGGCTTTCGTTTCGGCATGGGGCGAGACACTGACGAATCGAGTGTTCGATCAGTGATTGTTGAACGATCAAGACCACTGAAACATACCAGATGTCGGGGACTCCCCCTGACCGACCGTGACTGTGCTCGATTTGTAAACGTCGTCTGTCCTGGCTGACGGATCTTTGACGAATTTGATATTCGCCTTCTTATCCTTCTTCTTGTTATACTCGATGCTGCGAAGGGACGAAATGTAAGATCGCAAGGAAAGCCTATCCCGATTCGGCCGAGACTCACGTAGGCCCGATGTTCACGCTTATAGCCCCATTTGTCAATGACATCAAGACTTGAATAAGCTCAGTCTTGAATGGCACAACGATAATTGGGTCTCCTTCCTCGCAAACAGTCACGTTGATCGCCTGCAGAGCGACAATATAAGATGGGCTTGACTCGAAACAAGCTCTGCGGTACATACCATCCAGTCGTCGCGGTAATTCGACAGAGAGAGGCCTCGGATGGTAACTAGCTGGATTTTCCTCTCCAAGGAGGTATTCAATCTGCCGTCGACCATAGTCGATACCACGATGTGCATGCCCTTGTCGGACTGCGATTGAAGCAATTGAGCTTTCCGATACTATGTTCGGCAACAGTGAACTTACCACTACGAGGAAACGCGGACTCAATTTGCTGGTTCGGCCGAACTTCGATACCAGAATTTCCATGCGTGAACTGAAATACACAGACTCGGACGCTACGAACATAAAAGTCAGCATCAGGTTGGTAGTTTATCTTCCAGGCAACTCACGACCTAGTCCAGCTGCATTCCTGAGCATTTCACCTTGGGCACTCCTGCCGCCTACATCCAGGTAATCGCCCATGAACCTCCTCATTCCTAAGAGACTGAAACGTCGTCTCTCCTTGCGGCCTCCCAGGACCTGGTGACCATAGTCGCGCTTGCGTGCGTAAGCGAGGCCTTCCTTCTGGTTCTTCCAGAATCGTTGGATCCTCGTAGCCATCTCGTTCCTGTGACGGATGTGGCCACGCCAAGCTCGCTGGATTCGGCTAGCCATATTGTGCCAGTACCGGTCGCGCATTGTTTCTAAAGCGAACAACTAGGAATGTATTGATTTGTCAGCACTTCTCGTCGTTCGAGAGTCGCACACCACATACGGTCTCGGGATTCTTAATGAAGGCTTTCGTCACTCCCATTTGCCATTCCTCTTTGGCAATGCCAGTATCTTTGAGGATTCTTTCGCATCCGGACCTGTCATCTCCTTGCCAAATGTAATCCCCAGCATAAGATGTAGCAGGCGACAAAAGGTAGAATCGCTGAATCATCTTGGCGAACTCGGCTCGGTAGGCGAAACCGGCGCGTCGGACCCGGATATTCTCCTGCAGACCGAGATACTTGATCTGATGCAGAATGGCCTTGTCGTCGTACTCGCTGGGAGATCGGTTCTGGTTGGGCTTGATGGTTCGGATGTAGGAAGGCTCCGCCTTCATCAAGTTCACTACCAAAGCGTTTGCGGATTCCTGAGATCGAGAGAGTATGTACTGATTGGTGTCTTCGTCCAGGATGAGAATCGACGTCTTCTACTCACCTTGATCTTATCTCCAGCGGTAGGCGGTCGCTTCTTCGAGTCAGGATCGGGACGATCGGGGAATAGGGTGTGCAAGAACTGATCTTTGCTTGCATCAACCAGATCGAGGATGTCCTTAATCAATGCGTCCTTGTTCTTATCCGTCATTCCGGCGACGTTGTAAGTGACGTCTCCAGCATAATGACGAATTAGAAACTTGTTTCCTCTAGGTTCGAAGTTGGGATTCGACGACAGCATCGAAGATCGTTGAATGAACGAGTTATCAGCAGCGGATGGATCGGCATGGGCAGTCGCTGTGGCGTCATTCAACGTGGCAAAGATTCCTGCAGGACGCTTGTCCTCGATCAAAGCGCAAACAATCGCGTTATCGAAGTCTGAAGATATCGAGCAATATAAGCGTGGCCATTCGGGGCAGGTTGGGCGCCAGCGCTGCTTACATTTGATGGGAGTCCATTTGATCTGTTCGCGGACATACTCCTCTTGTTCGGTCTTGAGCGTCAATTCAATGAAAATCTGCTGCAATTTCTCGTTGACGTAGTTAATGCAGAGCTGTGATGGTAACGCGCAGCGAGGTGAGTAAGAAGGTGACCCTGTTAACAGCAATAGGAGTTCGACCGACCTGCTCGAAACTGTTATCTTGGAAGATCTCGAATCCGCTACACGTAGGGAGAGGAAGACTCAGTGCCATCCGGGTGATAGCTGACGAAAGCTCGCTCACTAGATGTCAAGTACCCCTATCACGTTGTCCGGGGATACCTTCGGGGCCATTGACACGTTCACTCGCGAGACGATCCATTCGAACAAGTTGTTGTAGAGCGCTTTCGCGAGAGCATCTCGTCCTGCGGTGGCTTGAACGATATTCAGAGGCACATCGTAGATCGATCCTCTTCGACCGCCTCGTGTAGTCTCCATCACTCGGGTCGTGAGAACCTTAACAACTTGCTCAGGCCGGCTCTCCATCAAATAGGCTACAAAGTCGGTGACGTCCGTGTCGGCGACTTTCGCGTTGCCGTCGTCTCCCTCGGCAAAGGTCACGTTACCCAACCAAAGAATAGTGGCAATGACACGGAATATAGAGGTCTGCTCTGCTTCGCTTAGTCCGATGACCTTCATCGCTTGCTGAATTTGACGCACAGGAGATATCAGCGAGGAATGCCTGCGTGGTAATCTTACCGACTCACCAATGTCTCAGCGAAATCCTTGACGTCGTCAATGCTCGCTACGCTGAGGGTGTTGCTCCGACTCGTGTAGGAGTAAGCCTCGGGACCTTGCAATCCAAAAGCCTCTGGCATGGACAGTAAAGGGAAAGTTCCGTCAGTATGTCGGATCACGCCAGTATTCCGGACGAATTCCCACCTCTCTGAGCTTGAGTTGCGCCTTTGGTGAATTGATAGAAAATATGGAAGTTCCTTTCCCCTTTGAGCTGGCCAGTGACACGGTTCTGCATGTCGAGAAAGGTTAGTAAGCTGCGCTTGCTTGCAGTTGTGAGTCGGAAAACTTACCTTCTCCAACAGATAATTGGTAATTTGGGCTCCCACAGGCTGCCCGTACGAGTTGAACATGATCTCTAGGTACTTTCCCTGCACACAATAAGGACTTCTCAGCTAGGTCGTTCCCATCAATGTGAATGACAAGAATGGCCTACATGACGACTACTGTTGTCATTCCTTAGAGTTTTAGCACAACCGAAACTCTCCAACAAGGGGTTCGTAGCCAGGACCATCTCTCTTATGCCCTCGATACCGCCGTCTCCGCCTGCATCCGCAGATACCGCAGCGATGTATTGCATGATCCGCTTCGCCGCTTCAGTCTTTCCAGCACCACTTTCGCCGGAAATGATGACGCATTGGTTCTCCTTGTGGCTGTTCATGTTGTAATAGGACGACTCGGCGATGGCGAATACGTGAGGTGGGACTTCAAGTCGGTTCTTGCCGCGATAGGAAGACAAGATAGCTGGGGTATAGATGCCAAGATCTCGGAATGGGTTGACGGAGATCAGCACATGGGCAATGTACGTCTGTTCAATATCATGATATCAGCAGTCGTTTTCGAAGGAGGTGTGAACGAAACCCACATAGATCTCGGCAGACTCAAATCGCTTTCTCAGATTCTCATTGATGGCCTCGTTGCTGACAGTAGAAAGCAGTGTCATATCGCTAACTCCGACTTGCTTCTTTTTGAACGACTCTTTCCAATCTGCCTTGACGACAGCTTTACCGCCCCCGCCAGGACCCGAGGGAAGCTGAGCGGAGGCTCCAGACTTAGCCGTCTTCTTTCCAGCTCGTTTCGAGATAGCCTGTATGATTTCCAGAAATTGCAGTCAGCGCTACTTGTCCCTCTGCAAAGGAGATCTTCACTGACCATGATCAATCTGCACTTAGAACTGAATTTTCGAGGCTAGAATTATCTGGGACCGATAGAACAACTGTACGGCTTTGGCAAACCCGTTACTAAGCTGTGTCGCGGTAGATAGCGAAGATATGGGTTCGTGGACGTCGCAACCCTAATCCTTCCGAGAAAGTATAGGCCTTTTGGTAAGGTTCGAGGCGTTGTGTACAGTCTTTCAACACGATTCAAAGGAAGACGATGAACGAGAGCACACTTAGAGCAGTTGAATTGCTGAACTGTGCAGGTTCAAGAATGACGACAACGTCGTTGGACCCATCGTCGTCACATCGGCGACGTGATCGCGACCGAATCGCGGAAGCAAAGGAGGACGGCCTTGGCCGGCGTGTCTGCCTACTTTCGCTCATTCCGTCCCTGCCTGGATCGACTTAATTGAATGGCAATATAGTAACGGTCGAAACGATTGCCACGACCAGAATAACGACCCAGATTCCTGAGATCCGCATGTGAAGACTCATAGAACCAAAGTATGGGCCAAAAGTGCTGAGCTGAAGCCGAAAGCAGGCTGACAGATTCATACGAACAGCTCAGTTGAACTGATGCTGTGATACTGCATTTCCAGAATGCATGTTGTACACATATATGAGGGTGACAGACTGAGGAATACAAGTTGTGGACGAGG
>Ga0308160_10006432_pt1 | contig 11954 bp, 12 predicted proteins | sample PhyFR1_FD_201036 | JGI IMG/M metagenome (GOLD analysis project Ga0308160, IMG submission 201036) | Phyllosphere microbial communities from UC Gill Tract Community Farm, Albany, California, United States - DLSLF.R1 | ecosystem: Host-associated > Plants > Phyllosphere > Unclassified | place: USA... | reverse complement strand
CTCACCGAGAGATCGTTGAATAATGGGGAATGGAGGGGAGATCCAGCGAGGTGGGAGTGGGAGAATGAGGTGGCGGTGGTTACGGGTGGGTGTTCGGGGATTGGGGAGGAGGTTGTGAAGGGTTTGGCGGGGAGGGGGGTCAAGGTGGTTGTTCTCGATGTTGCGGAACTGCCTGATAGGTTGAAGGATGGTACGTGGAGAGGTCTTACGCCATGTCATCCCGCACTACCCTCACTCACCGAACCCCAATATCATCACGCCACCCACCCTCAGTCGTAGCACTCTACATCAAAACAGATATAACCTCCCTCCCCTCCGTCCGCTCCGCCTCCACCAAGATCCTCCAAGAATTCAACGACCGACACCCAAGTATACTCGTCAATAACGCTGGGATTGGAGGGGGGTTTGGGATGCTCGATTGTGAGGTTGAGAGGGTGAGGAAGGTGCTGGATGTTAATCTGATTAGTCATTGGTGAGTCTCGACGATGACCCGCTGGGTGTTCGTACCACTATCTGCCACCCAGGGAACACCCTTTTGTGGGGCCCTGACGATGAATGCTACCCTCGAATCTCAATGGCTGAACGACGATACCTTCCTTCGTTCTGCCTCTCGTAGGATCACATGCTCCGTCTTCGTCCCACCTATGGTCAAGGCCAACAAGGGACATATCGTGGAACTGGCGAGTATGAGTAGTTTTATCAGCGTAGGCTCGTTTTCCGATTATTCAGCGGGGAAAGCCGCTTTGGTTTCGTTTACCGAGAGTGAGTCGAGCGCCACGTCGTGAGAAGTGACGAAGGTCGAGTGATGGTGCTGACTTTGGGTACGATGATGTACTACGCTACGCGCACGCTAGGCCTCCGGGATCAACTTCGATGGTATTACAACGCCCCCAAAGTCCACGTCACCATCGTCCACCCTCTCTGGGTATCCACCCCTCTCGTCGCACACGCCAAAGCAGAAATCGAGGCTTCCTCGGGACCCATGTTGACCCCGCAAGAGGTGGGCAAGACCATCACGGATCAAGTGTGGAAGTGTAGAGGAGGGAGGTTGATCGTTCCGGGGAAAATGGGGTGGTTTTATACCACGAGGGCTTGGCCGCTTTGGATGTTGGATTTGATCAAGGGTGGGGGCAAGGGGGAGAGGTCGTTTTTGGAAAAGGCGGCGGTCAAGGAGGGTGGGAGGTGAGGCGCGGAGGTGGTGGAAGAGTCGTGATGTACGTAGATATGGAAATTTGGAAACTTTGCTGGTTCGTTGTGGCGCCATCACCGAGCAGCGGTGGAAGAAGGGGAATGCCTCGCATTGATCTCATGTCTTGCGATACGTTTCATTCTATATTATGATCCCCACCGCGATTGTCTAACCGAGAGAACATGACGAGTCCCAGACCCAAAATTAAGAAAGACTAGATGCCCGGAAGAATACCTTGGATGACCGACCCACTCCCGCCTTTCCGCAAAACATATCGCCATCACCCGTGGTGACGCCCCTCAAAAGATGAAACGTTTCCTGTGAACGTTCTTGAGCATGCAGCTGGCTCCATCAGGCGACAACTTGTGATCGCGGTCGCATCGATCGACTGGGGAAGGGCCGAGCCGAACAAGAAATTAGTCGTGCGAGTTGGTAAGAAGTGGACTCCTGACTCACTCTGACACACGCTTTGAACGCAACTGACGTCGGCTATCCCGGGGAGTTCGCTACAGTCCTGTGTTCCAGCAACTCCAGGACATCCTCCACAGGCTAGCCGTACAGTCGACACCGCCGTCAGTCAACTTGCACTCGATGAGACCCGCTTTGTCTCGCACCGGCAACTCACCATAAAGATCATTCGTAGTGTCCACGCATTGGGTCAACCACCCAGTCTTGGTCTTGGAAGGACAAGACGTATACCCGGGTTCACAGACCAACGCGCGGAGATCTTCGATTTGATCAGCTGTGAGGGCTCGTCGTCGTCTTCGTTTGGCTTCGGAGACGGTAGAGGGGGGCGAGGTGATGGTGGATGAAACGGCGGTGGTGGTGGTAGTGGTAGCAGTCAAGCTCGTTGTAGTGGCCGCAACCGTGGTGGAAGTGGAAGTGGAAGTCGTACTCGTACTCGTACTCGAGACCATGGTCGTCCGAGAATCACTCCCAATGATACTAAAGATATCTTCCCGGACGTATAACGTGGGTTTCACGCCAAACTGACAACCACAAAACAACGTCATCAGCAACACGCACTCATGGCGCGAACGACATCGACGACTCACCTTGAGGGTGGTACTGAAATCACTTCCATCAGGACCTGCAGCCAACGCAGTTGCAGCCATCGATCCTTTCGTTCGTTGACACGTCGATGTATAAGTCCCAGCGGACGAGAATGGGGCACTGGATGTCGGTCAAACCATCGTTTTTGGGTGAGCCGACCGTACAAGGCGGACATGAGGTCAAGGTTGAGCTCGGAGGGGGCTTACGAAGTACATGATGACGTGGATCCTGTCGTATAATCCGTAAACGAAATCCCAGCGACGGGGACCCCAGTACATTCTAAACCACCCAAATCAAACCATCCACCAACCCGATCAGCCCTCCATCCCCCATCCACCATCTAGTACGGCAAACGACTCACGAGTCCCATCATACTGATAAGTCACGGAGAATGGCGACGTATCATTCACATCGTAGTAATAGTAATCTTGGTAAGATGGGATGGTGATGGATGCTTGACAGGCTGCGATTTTCGATTGAGAGGGGGCTTGGGCGGAGCTTAGGGGGAGGAGGAGGGTGAGGGTCAAGGTGAGGAGGGCGATGAGGTTGGAGGTGGTGGTGGTGGTAGGCCTGACCATGATGGAAATGAGACGAGGTGGGGAGGTTGAACAAGGGAGAGTCGGGTAAAGGCCAGCCTGGTTGATAGGGGATCTCCGAGGTAGTTCCAAAGTGGATGTCCGACGTCAAAGTACCCCTTGATTTATATATACGTTCGGATGGTCTGACCATCTGACCCCCCGCCTTCTTCTTCACTCGCTAGATCTTGTTCGGTAGCGATTCGACACGGACCTGGACGAAACTTATCTCACTTCAGGTCCAGAAAAAGCCAATGGAGGCAGATGTTCACCTCGTGGTGGTGATCGTCGTCCGCTTCGCATACGTCCCTGACCCGACCCGAGCTTGTAGTCGTTCAAGGGAGGACCAATACGTGAAAGAGTGAGCGTTTGGGAGCGGATTCGGTTGATTTGGACGGTAGGAGGTGAGTACGGTATGATCCGGCCGGGTCGCTTTCTCGCACGAGTGCCTCGCGTGGTAGTTTCCAACGAAGAGGTGGATGGGCTCGAAAGTTCAGAGACAACGACTTGGGCCCGAGGTAGATGCACGTTTTGCTTGAGCTCATGATCAAGGTGGGGCAAGAGAACGCTCGGTTCCTCGAGACATGAACCTTGTAGAGGGTTTGATGGTCTCCAACCCTAGACATGTCTCGAGTTCGCCTACTGGCCCTTCTCGGCTGTTGCTTGTTGTTGGCCCTTGACATACCTGGTCCATGGGGACAAGGGGTAAGGTGTCTGTCCTCGCTGATTGCGGAAACCCTCAGCTTCATCCTCTGAGCCCATTCCGAGTGAAAGAGATGGATGAAGATGACGATGACCGAAGTGAGCGGACGAACACGAACGACTCGTCAACACCGCCGAACGCGGTCGAACGAATTACTTCCGAAGGTCGTATGTTGTCACCCGAAGGCTTTTGTGGCTGATTGAGGGTACGCGTCGCCTTGTGTCGTAGCGTGAGGGAGGGAAGGGCGATGCGAGACAAGCAAGAGGCTTTTGGCCGAGGTTGAGGTTGATGGGTTGTGGTCGAAACCGGTCAACAATGGGATGACCTCGGATGGTGAGGGTGGTGGAGAGTGGCTTAAGTACGGAGACCTCGAGGTTCAGGGTATGTCTCTGCCGAGTGTTTCTTTACGGCGAGAGATAATGCAGGGGGGCTTGCGTGTACAAGGCTTTGTTGTGTGATGATGATGTTGGCCACCGCCCATTCTTTGATCGAGCCGATAGAGCCTATGATATTCGACTCGGTCGGCTTTCCCGTACTAGATTCTCGAACCTCAGCTTTCGATAAGCGAGAAATCAACACTCCTCGAGTCTGTCTTCATAAGCATCCCTGTACATGTGAGACGACCAAATTGTCGTCCACCTGAGCGAAAGCGGGAAAACCAAGCTCCCCCGGCTGTCGACCTCACTCGACCAACCTTCACTTTTCGAAAGCGAGAAACATGACTCAAGCCCCTCGGACGACCGAGCAGGGAAAGTTTGACTTTTCCGATGGGTTTGGGTGTGGTCGGCATGCACGGTGTTCGGGATCAAGGAATGTGAACTACTAGTACAATCGAGGCGAGCCCGGAGCGCATAGGAAACGCCGGAAGCGGAGAGGTTGAGTTCAGAGGCGGGCGACGCGGGAATTACCTTGCCGTAAGCGTTTTGCGCGAGGATGGTTGAGGTTGGACGAGGGGCGAGCTGAGGTAGATGTGAGCGACTGGGCGATGAGATAGAGGATTGCTGGGTATGTCCTCCAAAGGGGTTGGACGGGAGGATGGAGCTTCGGCTCAAGACCTCGGGAATCCTTGACCGAATAAGACTGGTTGTCGACGAGCAAGCTAGAGTAGACGCGAAGCCCGTGCGCGGACTGGATCACGTGAGGGATGTCAAGTGAAAACGGATATTCGATTTCAAGCTCTGTGGTCTAGCGTTTGTTGTGTTTGTACTTGGTCGCTGATTATCGCTGAACCAGATTATTGCAACTTGCAACTACTTGACCACCACGCTAGTCTGTTATGGGTGCACCAGAGGGCTGGCTGATCTGCGTCCTTCCTCAGACCGGTGTCAGCGTTGATGAACCTCGAGATGTCTATTTGCTTCTGACCAGGTTAAATGAGATAGCAAGGTCTACATCAGCCTCGATAGTCGGCTCGCTCATGGGCACGATAACTGAGGCGGCGGAATTACGTCAAGCTTTGTTCGGATCGGTCGATCGGTAAGACTCGTCCGTACCAAAGGACCCGAAGGGAGTCTCTCTCGGGATAATATCTTCTGAAGGTCAGAAGCTTGGGTCAGGGAGTGAGTTCGACGACTGGGAATGGATTTTCTGACTTGTAGATTATTGACGGGCTTCTTTGTGATACAGGTCGTCGTGTAACGATTACACCTGTTCATTCCCTGCCCGTGGTTCACCTGAACTACTAACGACGTCAAACCCTCTCGGGGTATCACCTAGATCCTTTCGTGCAACATAACAAAAGACGACTCTGCCTGATCGATATTCTCCTGTCGCGATCCTCCTGGTTGTTGGCCTCGAGGGTCTGTCCGATCCGGGTGAGAATACAGGGTCTCTTTGGGCTCGGTTTCGATTTGAGTGGGAGGTTCTTGGCTTAAAATCTGGTTTATCTGATGATAGCTCTCGACAGGTAGTGCAACGCTCGACAAGAGCGTCCATCACTGCGTTGGGACCGCGGAGCTGTATCAAAACGGTCCGGAAGACTTTCAAGTCGCCCACCGAAGTGTCACCGACTCTGAGATACATCAATCATACGTGCAAGTTAGTCACATGGATCTAGTCGTACGGGGCTTGGAGAGGATGCTTATCCCAAGCTATGGTATAACACAGTCATGACCGCTATTTCCACTACTCGTCACGATCAACATGTTCGCTTTCGCATGGTCGAGCCGGTGCCTGGAGACCAAGCTCGGGATATGCTTGGCATGAAGTCGCTCCGGGGATCTCCACTCTTCAAGGACCACCCAATGATCGCCACGAGGTACCGAATATATCCTCAGGGAAGGTCTTCGGCTTCTACAGGTTCCGGATCTGGAGCGACTATACCACCTGCTACTGGAGCCATCTTGACCGGGAATCCATTTACTCCTCTTAATGTGACTAATCCCAATGATTCTTCCTTCAACGATCTTCACATCAAGACTGGCGACAGACCTCTAAAAGGGCATATCGCTGGGCAGTTACGTCTGAATTTGGGTCGTCGCTTCGACCCCAGGTTCATCGAGCTTTACCTAGATGATGAGACCTTCCTAGATGACGCAATTCGTCTAGTACAAGGAGGGGAAGGTCGAGATCCAGTGTTCTCCACCCACCTCGGCAAACTCAACTCTACCACCAAGGAAAACGCATGCACTCCAAGCCTCGTTGTCGCGCTCAACGAGGTTGCGAAAACCATCCTCGAAAGCTGGAGGGTCAAGAAAGCAAAACCTGCAGAAAAGTATCGACCGTTTTTCGCTGTCGGGTGTGACCTTGCGGTCAAGCCGAATCCTGGATTTGATTCTGTTCCCGGTCATGGAGAGGAGAAACATCAGAAGAGTATAAGATCTAATTCCGACTGGAACAACGTCAAGCCCGATATTATTGTGTGGAAGGATCCCGCCCATGCGACTGAACGCCATTGGGGCAACTTGGCCAGTGTCTGCGAGGTAAAGACTGCCCTTCTTGGCGACATGAACACGGGGGAAGACGACCAAATGGCGTCTTTGTTGCAATTGGCTAAATACCTTGTGAGTGGGAGCAAGTTGCGAGTTTAGGGGAGCTCCGTAGGAAGAGCTCCAACGCTGGTTTCTTTCTTTTTCGCAGCTTTTCCTGGCGTTCGAAAATCCTGTCACCGGCAGAACTTCAGGCCTGTCAGCTTGCAAGGGCCTCATCAGACTTACAATCTCGGACAGCTTGTCAATATCCACGTCACGAGTGTGCGATATCAGGGATCCGGAGCATGCCAGGGAAATCGTCCTCATGGTCGCCTTCTTGATCGGGCCGTTACATGCGGTCCTGGATACGTTTTCGCCCCAAGAGGATAAATTCACGATCAGAGGTTCGGAGGGCACATTACCGGTCGAGTACGAGTGGGTCGTTCCGCATCCAGGCAATGTCAGGAAGAGGAAACGGGAAGGGCCTGATCTGTCGCAGCCAAACACCAGCAAAAAAAACAAAGAACAATCGATGGGACTCGGACCCAAATCGCTGAGGGAAGAGCCCTCGATTCGTCTGCAAAGCAGCGGTATACCCGAAGCCGGCCCGGCCTTGAGTCCAAATCAGCCTGGCCCCAGTTCTACCTATTCAGACGGCTCATCCGTGATCATTCCGCCACCACCTTTCGCCGCCACAATGGACAAAGCTGACGTGTTCTCTAGTCAATCGGTAGAATTCAAGGCTCAGCCCGTTTCGGGAATATCTCCCAAACACGATCGTGAATGCGACTCGCTACCTCGATCATCTGCGTCACAACGAAAGTGGAAAATCCTCGAACGACGTCGAGACCTGCACGGCCGACGCACTATAACTATCGCAGGCATGGCTCGGCCCGTCGGTTCGTCCGATCCGCCCGAGTCTCTCGTTCTGAAGTTCACTTGGCTGCCACCTTATCTCAGCGAGCATGAGTTGCGAATGCTACAGCATCTGGAAAGCTTTCATAAGCGGGTCAAGGCCGGTTCAGCGCAGGCAGATTCGCCTGAAGCCAAGTTGAGGGAAGCTCTGGGGAAAGTCGGCACCGCAATCGCTCACAGCTGCCCAGTCGCTTTGGGTATGCTCGAAGGCTGTGACAGGGAAACCCGCGAGCTACCGCCGACATTTGCCGGGGAAGATGGTCTTCAGCCAGGTTCAAGGCCTACACATGTCACCTTGCGTCTTTCCGCAATGTGCACGCGCAATGAGCCTGGCAAGAGGATCGATGAGACGACGACGCTGAGCATGCAGCAGCGAGGCAGGATCTTGCTCGGCACAGTTGGGTCTCTCTGGCTGGCAGCCTGCAGCGAGATCCACTATCGCGACATCAACAACGGGAACATTATATTTTGGGAAGATGACGATGATCTGGTTCAGGGCTTTCTCATTGATTATGGAAATGCTCGTAGGCTGGACGAGCGACGCTTGAACACCAAATTGGAGACAGTGCTAGAGAATCTGTGAGCAAATATCCCCAGATCTGCGAGTAGAGATAGGTGAACTCACGGTTCAGGCAAGCTTCAGTGCATCTGGTTCTCTCGAGGACGGAGCCGACACTCTGCAAAAGCTGCTCGACGATATCCAACTTCGCCTTGATGATGCTAGGTCGGGAAACGTCTTTTTCTTGAGCATCGCTGTCATGAAGATTTCGGAAGCACACGCCGCTCTCAAAAGCAAACTCTCACTATTGCGTGTGGCACGAAGGAAACTCGCTTCCGATCCCCACAATGACGAGTTGCAAAAAGCGGTTGAAACCGCCGAAAACCGAATCAAGCAGCAGAATGAAGAGATCGCCAAGCTTTCGATCCATAGATACATTGACGATATAGAGTCGGCTCTCTACGCTCATCTTTTTCAGGTGAGACCTCTAGAAACATACGCACTTAGACGGTGACTTACGAGCGTGTTGATACTGGACTACCATCAGGTTTCGGCAGCTGCGGGGAAGCCGGAGGTCTACGATGACGATGGGTTGAATCGAGTCGAGTTTCCTTGCTCGATCGATAATTTCAACGATGCCGCACGCAAGGAGAGATCCTGGAACAGCTCACTTGTCCTCGTGAGTGCGAACATCAGAACACGTCCACTGACATCATGTTGATTCGTTCAACCTACACGGTGTTCTTTGGATAGACATTAGAAGCGATCGACGTGCAGGATCATGCCTGGAGTCAATGCATCCAGGAGATGGCGACATGCATTCGCGAAACGAGGCAGAGACCGCTGCAAGGGAACGATTACAGTCCTCGTCTGACAGACGTTGAACACGGATGCTTCAAGAAATGCGTTGACATCTTGGCCAAATATATTCCTCGTATGACGACCAAAATCGTGGCTGCGAGCAACCAGCAACCCAACTTCAGTAGCAAACCGTCTTTCCACTCCGAACCCACGAGCGCTCGATTCAGATGAGCGATCTCGCACGTCCCACATACCGCATATCAGCGGTCATTTCCAGCTATCGCGATTCAGTCTACTGTATCCTAAACCGAATTGTCTTGTTTGTCACCACCTGAAAAGTCGGATCTTCGAGCAAGGTCTTATGTTATATTCTGGTCATTTACGCACGCAAGGTGTGCAAACATGGGACGGAATGTACAGTTTTGCCCTGGTGTCGACGACCCGTACATTTCCCCAATTTTGCCCCACTGCCATGGAATTGCTAGTCGCGAGGGAAAGATACATGTTTCCCGGAAATCAGACACCATATTTCGTCCAACCGATCTCGGGGCAAGACGGACGGTCTTTACCTGACCATCCAGCTGTAGCCAGAACACTGGGCGATCGAATCATCGATTGGCGAGTTCCAGGCGTCTGCAGCAAGGCGCGCGAGTCACTGTGGCCCCAGTTTTAACTAATGTTGATTCGCTGCTCAGTCCAGCCTGGTTGTGGCAGACGAAAGCTTTGACTCAGGTCGTTCGTAGGGGAGAACGAATATGGACCCCTTGCTCAGCTTCCGCTTCGGCTTAGTGTAGGTGGAAGGATGTCACAGTCGCCTCTTAGCGGAAGGGATGGGTTGAAGACATATCGCTATGCTATGAAGGAAAACCAGGAGCCTCATTCTTGGCATCACCCAGGATGAATGGCTTCAGAGATAGGGTCTGCCGAAATTAGCCGGGTGCTGGAGGTGTTTGTGATCGAGAACGAGGATTTCTCTGCTGCGACCTTGAACTGCCTACCCTGTAGCACGTATTTGACGCACATTGCGTGTTTCGAGATTTTGAGACGGCCTGACGATCATGCCTCGCAAGCCCGGTGAATGTTCCGTAACTTGACCTGATATGACCGGGTTCGCCTGTCTCGAGATCCGGGGACGGTCATTCCGGATAATTTGGCGTATTCGAGGAATGTTGAAGGGAGAGATTTACCGGCTATCGTGTAGAGGGGATGAGGCGGAGTGGATCTAGGGATCTGGTCGATAATCAGGCTGTTCGTGTCGTCCGGAAGGTTCCGAAGTACGGATCTGGACCAGTCCGGAGCTTTGTTCATAAGTGAAATAGTATGGTCGTTGTTCAAGCCAACAGGAAAGAAGGACGCTTCTATATGCGTGTCCAGTGTAATCCTTCTGACCCGCTAGCTCTTGGTCACTGATAATATCGCTCAAGCAGGTCGTTTCACCGGGTATACCGCAACGAATGTAGTATCTTGCTTGAGTTCTCTTGATTCTCTTTGAAGTCCATCCGGTCCTTCTCGGGAGCACGATCGAGAGGCCGGTAAAGAAGCTTGAGATTGGACTTCACAGGGAATTCAAGCGGCGGCGTTGAAGGTAATTCGGGGAGATGATAGGGGAGTTGCGAAGCCCGAACAGGAGGACTCGATCGTCGTTGACGTCTTTACGGCTACTCAAATCTTGCTGTGTGTTTCGCTGCGGTCACTTTGGACCAGAGGCTTGAGCGTATGAAAGTTTGATACCACAGACCGTTTTCTTGGAGTGTAATGCAAGGCATTGGTCGACTTGGCGATGGGAGTTGTGATCCTTCGGGCTCCGATGACCATCGAGAGAACAGCTATCTCTAGGAATTGACACGAGGATCTGATTGCTGGCTGCCGTCGACCGTGATTTATGCAGGTACACTGGGTCAGTCGACTAGGGCGTAGTTCAACGCAGTCGACGAACATTGACGCGCAACAAAACCCCCTAATCCCAAAGAGTACTTAGACTAGTGATTCGATAGGTCATAACCCAAAGTCCTAATACCCCAGTGGCCAGCGTGCCGATATAGCTGATAGGCCATCACAAGACGGGTTGGTCGTGCGGTCGATCCCCGTAAAAGGCACGGGTCTCCGGTCTTTTTGCCGTTTGGACGCGCGCGTATCGCATATTCGTTTTGTAACAAGAGATTGATGACGCTTGATCACGACATCCGAACCAAAGGTCATTGGTTTCATGTTCAAGAAGCGGCAGTAGTGCTTGGTTGCACTGAGGGTAGCTCGAGTCTAATGTCACATTTCAGTCCGAGTTGACGGGCGTATGTCGACGCTATGTAAGCTGAACGTGTTTCCGCCGATGCTGCCGGAACGGATGCACGTCAAGGTTGAACACGGATACGGTGTGATCTCTAGATCGAATGACCACCCTAGTGCGTTGCGAGCGATGGTAAGTGAAGGTATGGCTGGTCCTCGGATGTAGTTTCCGATCTTCTGAAGCAGAACCCTTAAAGCTGCACGGTGGCTGAACGCCCGGAATCGGTTATGTAGCATGACATACTGTCCTTCCACCAAAACCACAACCTCAAAACCAGATACAAAGCAAGAGACCGAGTCTGAGCAGCAGACAGAGTCTCGAAATCAATGATCCGTTGATGAAAAGTACCTCGTAGTAGGGCTTACCTAAAGACAAGACGACAAAAGAAACTCCCCAAACTAAACACTCCAACAGTCAATCCCGACGGCAGTCAAGATCCTCCTCGCTCGATCCTTGACCTCCTTTGTCCTCGCATCCTCGACGACGATCTCGGCCTCCTCGTTCTTTTCCTCCCCGTCATCCGCGGTAGACTCGGCGATAGGGTCCGAAGATGGTGCAGCGGGAGATTGGGCGGTGGTCTCAGCGGTAGAGGGAGCATCGTCGGTGTTGAGCGGGGCGATGATGGACGTGGCGAGGTGTCTCTTGGCTTCGGCCACGAGGTTCTGAGCAGAAGGGCGTCAAGAATAGGTCTACGATGAGCGACTGGGTGGTGCGAGAGCGAATGCAGGTATGACTTACTTTCTGAGCGATACCCTGCATCGTCTTGAGGTAGCCGATGACGAGTTCTACCCATCTGCCAGGGATCTGCCGGATCCGATCGGAGAGGTAGGAACGAAGAGACGAAAAGGTGGGGAAGAGAAGGGAGTTCAAACGTTGAGTCAGCTTTCTGAGCACGACAAGGGAATCGTCTTGGAATGCAAGCTTGGTCCTGCCACTCATGCCGAAGCAGGTGAGGTCGTCTTCAAGGCCGCTTCTCGCTCGTCTCGCCCCAAGACGCTCTGCAATTGCCCCTGCCTCCTCGGGCCC
>Ga0308160_10006431_pt1 | contig 11954 bp, 12 predicted proteins | sample PhyFR1_FD_201036 | JGI IMG/M metagenome (GOLD analysis project Ga0308160, IMG submission 201036) | Phyllosphere microbial communities from UC Gill Tract Community Farm, Albany, California, United States - DLSLF.R1 | ecosystem: Host-associated > Plants > Phyllosphere > Unclassified | place: USA... | reverse complement strand
AAGGAGCGACCAATGACGGCTTTGCATGAACCATTAATGCCACCCATGAATTCGACCAACGAACGGGAGAGCTTCAGCGAGCGCCTGCAGCAAGCCCTGAAAAATGCCCATTATTCGCCGGATAGCCCCACGCGGTTGGCACGGGAATTTAACATTCGCTTCGAAGGCCGCCCGATCACCGTCCACGCTGCGCGCAAATGGCTGGTCGGCGAAGCCATCCCGACCCAGGAAAAACTGCGCATGATCGCCCAGTGGCTGGGCGTGCCGGCCGACTGGTTGCGTTTCGGCGGTTCGGAAAATGCCGCCAGCAATGGCGACAGCGGCGAAGGCGCTGCCCGTTTCGAATCGGCCGACGTCAAACTGATCGCCGACCTGCAGCGCCTGGACGAACACCACAAGCAACTGGCACGCGAATTCATCCGCATGCTGGTGCGCATGCACCACCAGCAAAAGTAAGTCTCTCGCACGCTGCCCGGCAGCGGACAGGAACGGTAACAAGCCCGGCGGATTTCCGACCGGGCTTTTTTATTTCCTGGTATCCGCGATTTTTGTTCAAGCGAACGGCACAAACTGCAGAGTCTCGCGCATAATCGGTATCGTTATCAGTCAACAAGGATGCAGCGACCTCATGATTAATAACTACAGCAATACCGCGCAGTTGAAGGATTTGATGACCGCGCCGCCGATGACGGCGCAGCAACATGCAGAAATCATGCGCAAGCGTAACGAGCAGCGCAGGAAGATCGAAGACGCCAGGGAAGCCAGGCAGGCCGAAAAAGAGCGCTACGGCGACCGTTAGTCGGCCGTGGCATGATCCCCGCGCATGCCGGCCCAGCGCGGTGCCAGGCTGTTGTCCACGCCGAGCAGGTCCATCACGCGCGCGACCGTGTGGTTGACCATCTCGTCGATGCTGGCCGGCAGGTTATAGAAGCTGGGTAAGGGCGGGAACACGATGCCGCCCATTTCGGTGACGGCGGTCATGTTGCGCAGGTGCGCCAGGTTGAAGGGCGTCTCGCGCACCATCAGCACCAGGCGCCGGCGTTCTTTCAATATGACGTCGGCGGCGCGCGTGATCAGGTTGTCCGACAGCCCGTGCGCCACCGCGGCCAGGGTTTTCATCGAACAGGGTGCGATCACCATGCCGTCGGTCTGGAACGAGCCGCTGGCGATCGAGGCGCCGATCTCGCGGTTGCGGTGCACCACGTGGGCGAGCGCTTCCACGTCGCGCTTTTGCAAGCCGACTTCCTGGTGCAGGGTGAGGGACGCGGCGTCGGAGACGACCAGATGGGTCTCGACGCCGGGACAGGCGCCGAGCCGCTGCAGCAGCCGCACGCCGTAGACCGCGCCGGTCGCGCCGGTAATGGCGACGACGATGCGACGCGGCCTGGTATCAGCCATTTTCAGCCGTTCTTTTTCAGCAGGGTCTGCAGTTCGCCGGACTCGTACATTTCCGTCATGATGTCGGAACCGCCGACGAATTCGCCGTTCACGTACAGCTGCGGCACGGTCGGCCAGTTCGAGTAATCCTTGATGCCCTGGCGGACTTCCGCATCTTCCAGCACGTTGACGGTGGCGATGTTATCGACGCCGCAGGCTTTCAGGATTTGGATGGCGCGGCCGGAAAAACCGCACTGCGGGAACTGGGCGGTGCCCTTCATGAACAGCACGACAGGCGTGTTGGTCACGGTTTCTTTGATCCAGGTTTGTACGTCGCTCATGGTTGTCGCCTCAGGTAATTAATCGTGGATGCCGGCATTTTATAAGAAAACGACCCGGCAGGTTTACCGCCGGGTCGTCCCGCTCATAAACCGCATGAGCTTATCTGAACTTGGTCTAGCGCTGCCGTTGACGGTAACTTTCGCAGCGGCGTAAAGTTATCAGCTGTTCAATTTCTGATGGGAACACGATGGACATCGCTCGACCAGATGCCGACGCCACGGCAGCGGCGCCGGCGTCACCGCGCAGGCGCCGCTTCATCGCGCGCGGCGCCGTGGCCTCGCTGGCCGCCGCCGGCGGCAGCGCCGTGGCGGACAACCTGCCGCCGAATCTGCCGCCGAACGTGCCGCAATGGATGCGCGAGCCCGGCGCCGGCTTCCTGAACCCGGCCTACGGCTTGCCTTCTCCGTTCGAAAAGAACGTGCTGCGCAAGCTGCCGGACCAGCCGTCGCCGTTTCCCACCGCTACCCGCACGCCCCTGCAAAGCCTGTTCGGCACGAATACGCCGAATGGCCTGTTTTTCGAGCGCCACCACGCCGGCGTGCCGGCCATCGATCCGGCCCAGCACCGGCTGATGCTGCATGGCCTGGTCGAGCGGCCGCTGTTGCTGAGCATGAAGGACCTGCTGCGCTTTCCCGCCGTCTCGCGCAGCCATTTCATCGAGTGTTCCGGCAACAGCATGGCCGAATTCAAGGCGCCCGGCAAAGGCAGCGTGCAGGACATCCACGGCTTGATCAGCGGCGCCGAATGGACCGGCGTGCGCCTGGCCGACGTGCTGCGTGAAGCCGGCCTGCAACCGTCAGCCAGCTGGATCCTGGCTGAAGGCGCCGACGCCGCAGCCATGACGCGCAGCATCCCGCTGGCCAAGGCGCTCGACGATGCGCTGCTGGTCTACGGCCAGAACGGCGAGATGCTGCGCCCGGAGCAGGGCTATCCCTTGCGCCTGCTGCTGCCCGGCTTCGAGGGCAACATGAACATCAAGTGGCTGCGCCGCCTGAAGGTGGGCGACGCGCCGTTCCAGACGCGCGAGGAAACCGCCAAGTACACCGACCTGATGTCGGACGGGACGGCGCGCCAGTTCACCTTCGCGATGGGCGTGAAATCGGTGATCACGGCGCCTTCGGCACGCCAGGTGCTGGACGGCCACGGTTTCCGCGAGATCAGCGGCCTGGCCTGGAGCGGGCACGGACGCATCAGCCGGGTCGAGGTGTCGCTCGACGGCGGGCGGCAGTGGCAGGCGGCGACGCTGGACGGGCCGGTACAAAGCCGGGCCCTGACCCGCTTTCGCTTGCCGTGGGTATGGTCGGGGCAGGAAGCGATCCTGCAAAGCCGCGCCGTCGACGAAGCGGGGAACGTGCAGCCGACCCGCGCGGCATTGATCGGGACCGACGGCCAGAACTCGATCTATCACTACAACGCCATCCAGAGCTGGAAGGTCGCATCGAATGGCGAGGTGTCGAATGTCCACGTCTAAGATCATCGCTGTGCTGGCCGTGGCGGGTGCGGCTGCCGTGGCGCTGGCTGCCTGTGCGCCGACGGCCCCGCGCCCTGAAATGGGAAAACGCGCGGGACCGCGCGAGGCGACGCGCCTGGGACTGGGCCAGACACCCGGCGCCGACCAGATCCGCGGCTGGGATATCGACGTGCGCGCCGACGGCGCCGGGCTGCCGCCCGGTTCCGGCTCGGTGGCCCGGGGGCGGGCGATCTACGAGGCGCGCTGCCTGTCGTGCCACGGCGCCAACGGCGACAAGGGGATCGCGCCGCGCCTGGCGGGCGGGCAGGGCACGCTGGCCAGCAAGGCGCCGGTGCTCACGGTCGGCAGCTACTGGCCGTATGCCACCACGCTGTACGACTACATCCACCGTGCCATGCCGCTCGACAGCCCGCAATCGCTGACGCCCGACGAGGTGTATGCGGTGACGGCCTACACGCTGCACCTGAACGGCATCCTGAAAGCCGACGCGGTGCTCGATGCGGCGTCGCTGGCCGCGATCCGGATGCCGAACCGGGACGGGTTCAAGCCGGTATTGAAATAACCGGTCAGTCTAACCCGCAGCGCTTGCCGAAACACACGGCGTCCGGCCGTCCGGCGTACTTGCCGTAATTCGGTATCACCCGGTAGCCATGTTTTTCGTAAAAGGCGACCGCGCGCGCGTTGACCCTGCGCGTCTCCAGCCACACCTCGGTGTAGCCGAAGCCGGCGGCCTGGCGCTCCAGCGCCGCCAGCAGGTGCACGCCGGCGCCGCTGCCGGGCCGCGCATACATGCGCTTGAGCTCGGCCACCGATCCCGACAGCGGACGCAGGGCACCGCAGCCGGCCGGCTTGCCATTGCCGTCGCGCGCCAGCAGGAAGCAGCTCCCTGGCGCGCGCACGCCGGCCGCATCGAAGGAGGCCGTGCCGTCGCTGCCGGTGATCGCCGCCAGCGCCGCGCCCAGTTCCGCCAGCAGTACGCGGGCATCAAGCGATGCCGGGTCGGCGGGGGCGATCGCGAACATGCTTATTTCTTGAGCTTGGCGAATGCCGCCGCCATGGCGCCACCCGCAGCCGCCGGCGCCGCACGTTCCTGGCGCTGCTGTTGCTGGCCCATGCGCTTGCGGTCATCGCGGTCGCCGCGCTGCTGCGGTTGCGAACCCGCCTGCGGCGCACTGTCGGACAAGCGCATGGTCAGCGCGATACGCTTGCGCTTGACGTCGACTTCCAGCACTTTTACTTTGACCACCTGGCCGGCTTTGACGACCGTGTGCGGATCCTTCACGAAGGTGTTCGACAGTGCCGAGATATGCACCAGGCCATCCTGGTGCACGCCGATGTCGACAAAGGCGCCGAAGTTGGCGACGTTGGTCACCACGCCTTCCAGGATCATGTCCGGACGCAGATCGGAAATCTCTTCCACGCCTTCTTTAAAGGTCGCGGTGGTGAATTCCGGACGCGGATCGCGTCCCGGCTTTTCCAGTTCCTTCAGGATGTCGGACACGGTCGGCACGCCGAATTTTTCATCGGCATACTTGGCCGGGTTCAGCGACTTCACCAGCGCGCCGTCGCCGATCACGTGCTTGATGTCGCGCTGGATGTCCAGCAGGATTTTCTGCACCACCGGATACGATTCCGGGTGCACCGCCGACGCGTCCAGCGGATTCTCGCCGCCCATCACGCGCAGGAAACCCGCCGCCTGCTCGAAGGTCTTGTCGCCCAGGCGCGGGACACTCTTCAGGGCCGCGCGCGAGGCGAACGCACCCTTGGCATCGCGGTAGTTGACGATGCTCTGGGCCACGCTGGCCGACAGACCGGATACGCGCGCCAGCAGCGGCGCCGACGCCGTGTTGACGTCCACGCCGACCGCGTTCACGCAATCCTCGACCACGGCGTCGAGCTGGCGCGCAAGCTGGGTCTGCGACACGTCGTGCTGGTACTGGCCGACGCCGATGCTCTTGGGGTCGATTTTCACCAGTTCCGCCAGCGGATCCTGCAGGCGGCGCGCGATCGAGACCGCGCCGCGGATCGAGACGTCGAGGTCGGGCAGCTCGCGCGACGCGAATTCCGAGGCCGAATACACCGAGGCGCCGGCTTCCGACACCACGATCTTGGTCAGTTTCAGGTCGGGCTGCTGTTTGATCAAGTCCTGCGCCAGTTTATCGGTCTCGCGCGACGCGGTGCCGTTGCCGATCGAGATCAGGGACACCTTGTGCTTGGCCGCGAGTTTGGCCAGCGTGTGCAGCGCGCCGTCCCAGTCGTTGCGCGGCGCGTGCGGATAGATGGTGGCGGTGTCGACGACTTTACCGGTCGGGTCGACCACGGCGACCTTGACGCCGGTACGCAGGCCCGGGTCCAGGCCCATGGTGGCGCGCGGGCCGGCCGGCGCCGCCAGCAGCAGGGCCTTCAAATTGCGCGCAAAGACCTGGATCGCATCGGTTTCCGCCTTGTCGCGCAGCAGGCCCATCAGTTCGGTCTCGATGTACATGAAGCTTTTTACGCGCCAGGTCCAGCGCGCCGTATCCTGCAGCCACTTGTCGGCCGGGCGGCCGGCGCCCTTGATGCCGAAGCGCGCGGCGATGCGGCTTTCGCACGGGTTCAGCGGGGCATCCCACTTCAGCTTTTCCGCTTCGGTGTCGAGGCGCAGCGTCACGTCGAGGATGCCCTCGCGGCGGCCGCGCATCAGTGCCAGCGCACGGTGCGAGGGCACGGTCGACAGGGTTTCCGAGTAATCGAAGTAGTCGGCGAACTTTTCGCCTTCTTCCTGCTTGCCCTCGACCACCTTGGATTCGACCACGCCGTGTTCCTGCACGTATTCGCGCAGCGACTGCAGCAGTTCGGCGTCTTCGGCAAAACGTTCCATCAGGATCTGGCGCGCGCCGTCGAGCGCGGCCTTGGTGTCCGCCACGCCCGGGTTGTTGACGCCGTCGGCATTGGTGAAGGCCTCGCGCAGGTACTGGGTGGCGACGGTTTCCGGATTCTGGGACGGATCGGCCAGCAGGGAATCCGCCAGCGGCGCCAGCCCGGCTTCGATCGCGATCTGGGCCTTGGTGCGGCGCTTCTGTTTATACGGCAGGTAGAGATCTTCGAGGCGGGTCTTGTCTTCGGCCAGCGCCAGTGCCTGCAGCAGTTCCGGCGTCATCTTGTTCTGCTCGGTGATCGAGGCGATCACGGCAGCGCGCCGGTCTTCCAGTTCGCGCAGGTAGCGCAGGCGCTCTTCCAGCAGGCGCAGCTGGACGTCGTCCAGGCCGCCGGTGGCTTCCTTGCGGTAGCGGGCGATGAAGGGGACGGTCGCGCCTTCGTCGAGAAGAAGCACGGCGGCGGCCACTTGGCCTGGTTTGGCGTTCAGTTCTTGGGCGAGGCGTTGTTCGATCGAAGGCAGCATGGTGCTTGGGTCAGTCAGTCGGTGAGTCGAACGGGCAATGATACGCAATCGCGGGCGTTATGCCAGTCTTGACAGGCGCCCCGTTCTGCCATCCGTCTCAATTCCGCCTCGGTGCCGCCCTAGGCGATCACGCTTGCATACCGCGCCAGCGCATCGCTGAGCGGCGGCAGCAGGACCTGGCGCTCGCTGCGCAGGGCGCTGAAGGCCGGCCGTGGCGCCGCCTGGCGCAGTTCGGCGCAGGCGACGCGGCGCAGGCCGCGCGTATCGACCCCGGCCAGGACGCAGGCGCGTGCCGCCAGCTCGGCCCAACTGAGCGCTTCGCCATTGGTCATATGCCAGATGCCGCTTTCGCCGTCGATCAACAGATCCAGGCAGGCACCGGCCAGGTCCGGCAGGTAGGTCGGCGACACCATGGTGTCGGCGTCCGCCGTGAAACGGCCGCCTTCGGCCAGCGTCGACAGCGCCCGTGTCACAAAGTTGTGCTCGTCCCAGGGACCGAACAAGGCGCTGGTGCGCACCACCAGGGTCTTGGGAGCGACACCGAGGATGCGCTGCTCGGCCCTGGCCTGGCTGCGGCCGTAGACGTTCAGCGGCGCCACCGGGCTCGATTCCACGTAGGGCGCCGCGCTGGCGCCGTCGAACACCTGGTCGCTCGAGAAGGTCAGCAGGCGCAGCTGGTAGCGTTCGCAAGCCAGCGCCAGCACCGTCGGGCCATCGGAGTTGGCGCGGAAGCAGCGCGCGGCATCGCGTTCGGCGCCGTCGATGCTGGCGTAGCCGCCGGCGTTGACGATGGCCCAGGGCCGGTAGCGCCGGATCGCCGCCTCGACCGAGGCCGGATCGGCGATGTCCATCTCGTCATGCCCGACCAGCCGGCAGGCCAGGCTGCGCTGCAGGCACAGGCGCGCGAAGGCGCGGCCGAGCTTGCCCGCGGCACCGGCGATCAGGATCGGCTGGGCCGAGGACGCGTGCTGGCGCGGGCCGTAGCCGTTGGCCGCCAGCGCATGCGCGACCGGCTTGCCGAGGATACGCCCCGGGCGGCGCCACCATCCTGGTCCCTGCAGCACCGGATGCGCCAGCGGCCGGCCAGTGGCCAGGCGCCGCATCATGTCGGCCAACGCGGTGGCGCGCGGTTTGTTGCCGCGCACGTCGAACGGACCCGGCTCGTAATAACCCCTGCATTCGGTGACCAGGCAGTTCCAGTCGTAGGAGCCGAGCAGGGCCCAGACCGTCACGGCGCGGATGTCGGCGCCGCGGTCGCGCGCCTGGCGTGCCGCGTCCCAGATCTCGAGCAGCCAGCGCAGCTGGTCTTCGCGGTTGGCGTCGACGTGGGCTTCGGTCACCGCCACCGGCAGCCGGTAGCGTTCCCAGGTCTCCTGCAGCAGCGGGCCGATGCCCGGCGTCGGCGTGGCCAGCACGCGCGGCGTTTCGATGTCGGCGTAGGCCAGGCCTTTGTACTCATTGTGGTAGTGCTCGGGATAGCGCGCCGGCCGGTGGTCGAGCCAGCGCTCGCTGGTGGTGTAGTAATTGACGCCGACCACGTCGGGCGGGCAGGGGTGGTCGCGGAACCACAGCAGCTCGTCGGCGGTGGCACCGGCGGCCAGCAGGTAATCCCATAAGGCGTGTCCGGGCTCGACCATGCCGCACAGCAGGTCCCATGACAGCCAGCGCCGCTCGTTGAAAAAGGTGACCAGCTCCGCCATCTCGGGGGTGCCGTAGGTTTTACTCAGGTCGTCGGTCTGCACCAGCTTCGCATCCGGATTCACCTGCCGGATCGCAGCCATCGCCAGCACCGTCGCGCGGCACTGGTTGAGCAGGGCGCGCACGAAGGTGGCGTCATCCTCGCCGTGCGGATACCACACGCCGTACAGGCCGGAAAAGCGCGCCGTGGTCAGCGGTTCGTTGACCGGCGTGTAGTGGTCGACCCAGGGATAGCGCGCCGCCACCGCGCCGGCATACTCGGCCAGCTGCTCCGGGAAGGCCGGGTCGACCAGGCTCGTATGGCGCGGACCGCTGCCGTGGTGCAGCAGGCCGACGATGGGCGTCACGCCCAGTTCGCGCAAGGCCGGCAGGCGCAGGTCGGACCAGGACCAGTCGGCCTTGTCCAGCCCGTCGGGGGCGGTGCGTTCCCACAGCACCGGGTAGCGGATCGCCTTGATGCCGAGCGAGGCAAAGCGTTCGAGGTCCTGCAGTCGCTCGGCGTGGCCGTTGCGTTCCATCTGGCTGAAGTACTGGTCGCGCACGCGGTTCACGGTGCACTCGAGGCCGCCCCACAGTGCGGGGCCGCGGCCGGGCGTCTGGTAATTGGTCATGATGCTGGCTCCTGCCGTATTCGATTGACCCCAGTCTAGTGTCCGGCAGAAGCCAGCTATGTCGGCATCCCGACATAGGGCAGCATTTAATAAAAATTCTTTTCTTCAATCAAAACGCGAGTAACTTTCGCTAATCAGCGGCTTATTCCGCTATTTTGTTGCGCGCTGGATTCGTGTCGGAGGAGGGCGCGGCTTCGTGCTAGCCTCGTCTCATGAATATATCTACGGGCTTATTGCCGACCATTGATTGCCCCAACCGCTTGCTGCGGATGCTGGACGAAGAAGCCTACCGTGCGCTGATGCCCGCCATGAGCCGGCGCCGCCTGCATGTCGGCGACGTGGTCGGCCCGCGTGGCGAAGCGGCATCGAACGTCTATTTTCCCTGCCATGGCGTGCTGTCGGTGCTGACCCTGATGCGCGACGGGACGATGGTCGAAACCGGCACCATCGGCAACGAGGGCTTTGCCGGTATCGACGTGCTGCTCGGCTGCGAATACTGGACCGATACCGTGTTCTGCCAGGTCGAGGGCGACTGCCTGTGGATGACGGCCGAGGCCTTTCACCAGGCCGTCGCGGCGCTGCCCTCCCTGCGCCGTGCGACCCAGCGTTTCGTGGCGGCTTACCTCAGCCTGGTGGCGCAGTCGGCTGCCTGCAACCGCCTGCACAAGGTCGAAGAGCGCTTCGCACGCTGGATGCTGATGACGGGCGACCGTGTCGGCGGCGACGGTTTTTACCTGACCCACGAATTCATCTCGCAGATGCTGGGCGTGCACCGGGCCAGCGTCAGCACCGTGGCCAGCGCCTTCCAGCAGGCTGGCCTGATCCGCTACACGCGCGGCCACGTGACCCTGCTCGACCGTCCCGGCCTGGAGCGGGCCAGCTGCGAATGCTATGAGGTATGCGCACGCCAGATCGAGGACCTGCTGCGCCCTGGCCCTTAGCGGCTCACTTCACGCCGCGCCACCACGGCCGGCCGGCATGCGGCTGCACCAGGTCGAGCGCTTCGCCGATCTCCGGCGTCGACAGGGCCACGCCGCGCGCTTGCGCCAGCGCCGAGATGCGCTCGAACGGATCCTGCCAGCGGTGCAGGCTGAGGTCGAAGGTGCCGTTGTGGATCGGCACCAGCCATTTGCCTTTCAGGTCGAGGAAGGCTTGCAGGGTTTCCTCGGGCTGCATGTGGACGTCCGGCCATTGCTTGTCGTAGGCGCCGGTTTCCAGCAGGGCCACGTCGAACGGGCCATATTTGGTGCCGATGTCCTTGAAACCGCTGAAGTAGCCGCTGTCGCCGCTGAAGAACACACGCAGGTCCCCGTGCAGGATGACCCAGGAGGCCCACAGCGTCGTATTGCGGTCGCCCAGGCCGCGGCCCGAGAAATGCTGGGACGGCGTCGCCACGAAGCGCACGCCATCGATCTCGGTGCCTTGCCACCAGTCGAACTGCTGGATCTTGGCGGCATCGATGCCCCAGCCGGCCAGGCGGTCGCCCACGCCCAGCGGCGCCAGGAAGTGGGCGGTCTTGCCGGCCAGCGCCTTGACCGCGGCTTCGTCGAGGTGGTCGTAATGGTCGTGCGACAGGATCACGGCCTTGATCGGCGGCAGTTCCTCGATCGCGATCGGCGGCGCGTGGAAGCGTGCCGGTCCGGCCCACTGCACCGGCGAAGCGCGCTTCGAGAACACCGGGTCGGTCAAATAAAATTCGCCCGCCAGCTTGAGCAAGAGGGTCGAGTGGCCGAGGCGGAACACGGTGTTGTCGGGCGCCGCCAGCAGGTCGGCCCGGCTCAGGGCGCGTACCGGAATCGCACCTTCCGGCACGGTGCCGGCCGGCTTGTGGACCATGAAGTTCCACCACAGGCTCACCATCTCGCCGAAGCTGTGCTCGTGCATCGGTACCGGGTTGCGGAATTTCCCGTCGTGGAATTGGGGAGAGGTCGCGGGCGTGGTCGTGGCCGCCAGGGTAGAACCGGTCATGAGCAGGACTCCAAAAAAGGCACTCGTCAGAAGGCGCATCGCGTTGGATAAATGTAAATGTACACTACACAGTGTAGTTTCCGTTTTTGAGAAAGTAAACTACCGAGTGTAGAATTATCCGATGGACGCACCGACCCGCCTTACCGACCGCAAGCGCCAGGCCATTCTGAAGGCCGCCGCCGAACAATTCCGTGCCTGTGGCTTCGAGGCCACCAGCGTGGACCGGATCGCTGCGGCTGCAGGGGTGTCCAAGCGCACCGTGTACAACCATTTCCCGAGCAAGGACGAGCTGTTCGCGGAGACGCTAGTGCAATTGTTCCAGAGCGAGGCCGAGGCGTTGGACCTGCCTTATCGCCGCGACCTCGGCTTGCGCGAGCAATTGACCGAGCTGTTGGCGCACAAGCTGCGCACGCTGGCCGAGCGCGATTTCATCGACCTGGCCCGGGTCGCCGTGGCCGAAGCGATCCACGCCCCTGCGCACGCGCGCGCCGTGTTCGACCGCATCGGCGAACGCGAGGAGGGACTCACCGCCTGGATCCGCGCCGCCCAGGCCGACGGCAGGCTGAAACCGGGCGATCCTTCATTTGTTTCCACCCTGCTGCAAGGCCAGATCAAGACCTTCGCATTCTGGCCGCAGGTGACCCTCGGTGCCGCGCCATTGGGCGCGGAGGAGCAGGCGCGCCTCATCGACGCGTCGGTGTCGATGTTCCTCGCTTACTTCGGTAGCGGCGCCGACTGACGCTTCCGGACCGGCTGCCGCTGTCGGAAGGCCGCCAAAACGCGCGCAAGCTTGCTCAATCTCCCAACAATCGATGTTTACGAGTGCAGGTGCTAGAAAAAACCTGCGGAAGAGTGTAACTTTTACTCCTTTCGGCTTGTAAAGTTTCATCCTGCTACGTGCGATCACGAACAAAACAGTTCTGTCCGTATAGAGGATAATAAACATTGTTGTTTTTTCAAATCCCAGATTCCTGAGACCCCATGCACACAGTTGATTTTCCTCGCGACGATACCAGCGACGCCCCGCCGGCTCGAGCGCCCGCACGCGCACCTGTCCTGCCCGCCCCGGTATTGAGCTGGCTGCAAAGGGTCGAAGCGGCAGCGC
>Ga0308160_10006430_pt1 | contig 11957 bp, 14 predicted proteins | sample PhyFR1_FD_201036 | JGI IMG/M metagenome (GOLD analysis project Ga0308160, IMG submission 201036) | Phyllosphere microbial communities from UC Gill Tract Community Farm, Albany, California, United States - DLSLF.R1 | ecosystem: Host-associated > Plants > Phyllosphere > Unclassified | place: USA... | reverse complement strand
GAAATCGAAGCTACCTTCGCAGCTATGGCCGCTAATGGGGGTAGGTTGCCTGGATATGATTACCCAGAACCCGTAGCCGATGATTCGGTGATGACCGGTGGGGGACAAGGGGAGCAGGAAAAGACCCCGAACAAGGCGAGATGGAGCATGGGCATGGGGATGGGAGCGAGGAGACAGTCGAGTAATGTTTTGCCGGTGCCTACTTCGCCTGCTTCTAGAGCTGGGTTGACGAGGTTACAGACGGGCTCCGGGGGAGGTGCCGGTGGAGCACCGGCGGATAGTCCTATTTCCCCAGGCGCGAAGAAACCATCGACGGGCCCTCCTGCTCCTGTTCGACGGTTATCGATCCCATTACCCCCCAACCCAACATCCACCAGGGATCCAAACCTACCTCCCCCCTCGGTCCTCTCGACCGTCCAATCGTTGTTCAACTACATCGACTCCTCCCCGCCTCATCCTCCACCCCCGCCTAAACCGCCCCAGGAGAAACCTCCAGGTGCCGAGACGACGGGAGGGACGACCTTGTTCAACCCGCACAACCCTGATCGACCGTTCGTACGTGGCGGTGGACCTCATGGAGCCGGGACCATGGGCAAGGGGGTCGTCAAGCCGGAAGAAGTGGTCAGGACCGTCAAGCGGGAGAACGAACTCTTCCGTGGTAACATGCATCAGGACGCTCATGAGTTCTTGGGATGGATGTTGAACAAGATTGCGGAAGAGGTCGAGGAGTTGGAAAAGGGGATGGGTAAAGAAGAACGGGAAGAGAGGGAGAAAAAGTTGGGCGCGTTGAAGCGGTATGGGATGGGGATGGGGGAAGGGTCGGGCAAGTCGTTGGTTCATCAATTGTTTGAGGGATTGTTGACCAACGAGACGAGGTGTTTGACGTGTGAGACGGTGAGTCGCGCAAACTCGGTAGTGTCGGCGGTCCTCGGTACTGAACGCGGGCAATCCTTTCCCCAACAGACCTCTTCCCGTGACGAATCTTTCCTCGACTTGTCCATCGATATCGAACAAAACTCGTCCGTCACCTCGTGCTTGCGACAATTCTCGGCCAGCGAGATGTTGTGTCAAAAGAACAAGTTTTTCTGTGACACGTGTTGTGGGCTGCAAGAGGCTGAGAAGAGGTGAGTCTTGCGGGGTCGGCTATGGCTCATTCCTGTAGCTGACTGACATCTATCCTTGCCTCCCACCCCCTCCCTTAGGATGAAGATTAAACGGCTTCCCAACATCCTCGCCCTCCACCTCAAGCGATTCAAATACCAAGAGTCGCTGGGCCGATTCGTCAAGCTCGCTTATCGTGTGGTCTTTCCCATGCAATTGAGGGTGTTTAATACGAGTGACGACGTGCAGAACCCTGATCGACTGTACGAGCTCTACGCCGTGGTCGTTCATATCGGAATGTGAGTGCAGGCAAGGTCGTAGGTCGCATCTTGGAGAAGAACGATAAATTGACCCTTGGGTCTCCTTCACGTCCACAGGGGCCCCAATCAAGGACACTATGTCGCCTTGGTCAGAAACGAAGGACGGTGGCTACTATACGACGACGAAAACGTCGAACCCGTAGACGAGGCGGACATTCCTCGTTACTTTGGTGACTACCCGGCCGGAGCAGGTTACGTCTTGTTCTACCAGGCCGTCGATCTCGATCCCGTCAGTCTTGGTCTCGTGGCCAAGCCCACGACGGTGCTTCACGACGAACCCGAGTCGATGCCTATTGCCACGCCGGGCACAACCATGTCGGAACTCGACCCCATGGACCTCATGTCCTCCCCAACGCTCTCGACCAACCCCATCATGCCTGAAGCCGAGCCCGTCGGTGCGGCTGCGGCCAACATGAGCCCTCAAGCCAAGGTCCAAGCGGCGTTGGCTTCTTACCAGGCCTCGGTCGGTCGTCAACCTAGCATGTCGAAATCGGCAGTGGCCTCGGTGCCGATTCCTTCCTCTAGGCAAAGTACAGCCGACACCCGACAGGTGCCAGCCGCCTCGCTCGGCAGGGCTACGTCGCATACCCCGAGCTTCACCTCGGAACACGTTCCCACGTCCACTCTTGGGTATGACAACTCGCAAGGCAGTCTTGGCAAGTCTGAGAAATCGGGCAGCAAGTGGATGCCCAAGTTTGGTGCGCCCAAAGAAAAGGACGCGACGAGTAAGCGCAACTCGTTCTACGGTAGCAACGCGGTTCGACCTGCCTCGGCGACTTCCAACGGCCAAACAACACCGGCTTACACATCCAATGCCGGCGCCAACGGGATCCCGACGAGACAGAGGACGACATCTACCTCGGAGCGACCAGGAACGGCGACGTCGGGTATGGGCGTCTCGCCTCAAGCTGAATTTGGTGGTGGGACCGGGACCGCCACTCCGGTCTCCATCTCCCGGGGAACGACCCCGGCTGCCAACAACATGTCGAGTTCGTTCATGTCGTCGATGACGACCAACTCGTCCGAAGGCATGGCTTCATCGGCTCGCTCGACACAGGCCCCCGTACTCGCTGCTCCAGCCCCAAGACCGGCGCAGGCACCCTCGCCCTCGCCACAACCACGTCCTGGTACCGGTACGCCCAGTTCCAACTCCTCCACGATGGCTTCACTGGGAATGGGCCGATCTACCTCTAAGGCGCAAGTCCCTTCGGCCAAAGAGAATCGATCCACCTCGGGAGGCTCCCTCTCTCGTCGTCTCAGTATGAATGTTCCCGGTCTCACGCGGAGCTCGAGCGCGGCTTTCAAGTCGATGCTTGGCGGCAAGAAAAAGGACAAGAACGGTGGGGTGGACGAGTAATTCGAGGTGCATCAGACAGGTTTGATTGTGCTATGAGCGAGGCATGAAGCGGTTGTATTCATCGACGAACAGTGTAAACAGGAATTGACAAAACATTGCAAAGGAGCGTATATCGTTGAAGTGTCTGAAATCCACGCTCGTTGTGGTCGTTGTTCTCATCATTGGGGACATTTTCTTCCATGACATCGCAAGAACGGCGGCAATGATATCATAGTCATCCCAGCCCGGAGGGTTATGGGAATCCTGAGATCCCGGTGTCATCCACCAGGTCAATGGAGTCCTCACTCTGACAAATGTCGACATGGCGTCCATTAGCAAGACGAACCGAGCAAGGATTGAAGCAAGCGAAGCAATCCCATCTGAGACTTTGCAGTCCTTCCTCTTCAGTGTCCCAGGTGATCTACGCAGGCAACACATTGGCCCGGTCTCGTTTGCAGTGTCACACAAAGTAGACATCGAGACAGAGATATCGAGACTGAGGGGGCGGGGGATGGCGGAGCTTGCAAGATGGGGGACCATGGCGTGGCGTCTTGCCGACAGTCGAAGCAGAACGTTTGGATCGGATTACATCAAGAATATTGGCCTCAGAAGGAGCAATGAAGCTGACATATGCGGCGAGTGACACAACAGCGCCGACGAAACCGAGCGATGAGTCTGCCCTCCCTATCCTTTTACGATCCAGCCCTACACTCTCTCGTCTGCGGGACGAACCCCGCAGGCATACCTAGAAGTTTGCGACTTGTGAAAAGCTATGACAGCACAACATGATGCTGAGCATCGAACAGCGAGGCCGTTTGCAAATCATATTCTCTCAGAGCTCGTCGTTCGATACAGCATGCCGGACTTTACATGTACTTCTCAACAAACGCCATAGCATTCTTGGCGGTCTCTTCCTTCTGCTGCCTCTCCTTCTCACTCGAGTCGTCTCCTCGAACGGCGTACCTGAACCACAACCAAAGAGTCAGTACCTGCATTTCGAGCTCAGAATGGACTCTCGCGCGACTCACCCGTGAGCAGCATCTTCATACCTCTCGAACAACAACTTTTCCCTCCCGATCGCCTGGATCAAAGCAGACTCGATCTCCTCATCGTTCTTGACAAAGTTATCCGCAGTACCGTGGCCCACGTAACAAGGGGCGGTGAGGTTCTCAAAGTCAGTGGGAACGGCCAAGAGCGAGGGGTGGTAGGAGACGACCACGTCGACTTGGACAGGCGAGTCGGTTCGTCCGGCGAGGAAGGCGTATCGGCCTCCGAAGCAGAAACCTACGGTAATGATCTTGCCGCTGCATGAAGGGACAACCAGTACTCGGCATTCAGGACCTGACAGCCGCATGTCTCCTGGGTCTTCTCTGGTACTCACGTCTCTTGGTCGCCCTTGACAGCCTTCAAGAAGGTATCAATGAGGGGCTTAACAACCGCCTCCCTGTGCTTAGTGACAAAGGGGACAAGATCGTATGCGGCCGTAGCGTTACTCTTGATCGCACCAGTGACTCCAGCTGCATCTTGAGCAGCCTTCTTGGGAGTGATAGTGTTGATGTGTTCGATGGGAACAGCGTCGCCTGATTGAATTGTGGTTCAATTCGGGAAGGTAAGCTTTAGGTCGGCGTTCGTTCCTTGCAGAAATGAAGGAGCAACTTACCCTGGAAGATATCCGGGACGTAAACGTAAAAGCCATTATCCGCCCAGCTACCGAGATCCGAAATAGAATTGAGCTCATCTGAATCTCCGTTGACAACCTCATCACGGCGACTCACGTATCAGCCAACAATAAGGTGTTGGGGATGTTTACTCCAAAGATGTCCGCCAAGAAGACGACAGACTTGCGTTTGCTACCGTCCTTCGGCTTGGTGACATAGGTCCGCAGGCCTCCAAGGTCTTCCCAAGAACCTTTAGGAGTACCCTAGATTGAGGAACCAGCATGAATAAGGTAAGGTTCAGGGTTAGAGCCGGGAATGAAAAGCGGGACGGGAAGCTTACGGCGTGGATGTGGCCGGAGATACAGCATTGAGATAGACCTTGCGACATGATTGGATTGAAGACTACTTTCAGTTGCTATTTAGACTTGAGACTGATTAATTATTGTAGGAGCGACCAAGTTGTAAGTTTGTAATGTTATCAAAAGCTAGGAGCTTTAGAGTTCAAGATCAAGTCGAATGGCCAATCACTCCGACGTCCAGTAGCCGACGAAGCGATCGACCAACGTCATCACGGAGGCAATCAGTTTATTATAGCACTTGGTTCCGCACAACTACGGCATTGCTCTCGGTCATGCCCGAACTAGGGTTCCAGACAAAAGAGAACTTTGCTTTGATCATGCAACCAAACATCAAGCCAGTCGAATACATTAATAACCATATGGCGTGAGTGATCTATCATCGATCATCAATCGCAATCGAGCGACGAAAGACGATCGTGAACCGCTCGAAGAATTTCCAGCCCCTTTGTACGAGTCCATCCAGCCTTCCCTGCTCAGACATCATGGCGACCGTCCGGATCAAATCACGTCAGCTCGCGAGCAGACCTTCGAGGAGAACGAACTTGAAACATTTCAATCAGTTCTCGGTATCTCAGGTTGTGCGACCGCCTGGATGGCTCAGATCCGTCCGCATTCTTCGTATCAGGTGGAGGAAGAACGGACATGGCCATCTCTTGGCATGAAAAAGACTCTCCCTTGCGTGAAAAGATGGGCTGGCATTCGGCTCATCAAAACCAACGTGATTAAGTTCGAGATTCCCGACGAGGACGGATCAAACACAAAGAAAAGTGGGGGACATGCTGGTGGTCATTCCAAACCACCGATCATATACCATCAAACGGAGCCTGTTGCGCAAGCGAAGCGAAATGAAGAAGAGAAGAATAGGGGCGCTGCAGCTCTTTGGCTTTATCCCGCACCGGAATGTGCTCCGAAGTTTCTTTTTCACTCCACCTCGGGGATCAGGTTAATCTGCGGGATCGGGTTTATGCGAGAGTGTGGTCCGTTGGGGATCAGTCTCCCGTTTTGATCAATACTCGAAATTGCCTTCAGACGGCTGCTCGCTAGCTTTAGGAGAGATGGCTTACGAGCCATCGCCATCGAACTTTGCTTTGATGAGACCAATCAATCGATCGGGATAACCGACTTTGATGAGCTTCCTCGTTGCTAGGGATGCGCCAGACCCATATAACGCCAGGACTTCGACAAATTACAAGAGACCATGAAGTGGGACTTCAACTTGACGAGACTCAGGTATCGGTATCCTCCATACACCATCCCCGCATACCCCTTCACTTCGCTATCCATTTTCACCACATTTCTTAATATCCACCATGACCGACCTCGCATCCAGCGTCATTTTCAACGGCATGTCGCCAAAACAACTAGACTTTTTCCTCGGCCCCGTCGTCCTCTCCGACCCGTTCCGATTCCTCGGAGGTCTTTGTCTCCCTATTCCTGTCGACGCCTACCTCCTAGGTTTCTTGGGGATCATGGCGACGTCGTACTTTAATTCGAGGACGAATCGGCAAGCGGAGGGGATACAGCGTTGGCCTTTGAGGGTGTTGGTCATGTGGATGGTAGCGATCGCGGTGGCAACGACTTTGAATTTGTGAGTGTCGTTCCAGCTCATCTGGACCTTATGCTGTTCTTCGCTATTGCTAAGGGCTGACCGTCTATGATGGATTTGCCGTACAGATGGATCTGGACCACCAAGGCAGTACGTTGTAATCCCGAGCTTATTTGGAATCTGTACTGACATGCTCATTTCGCTTCGCTATGAACAGCTAGTCATACAGTTCGGTTCATACCATGAGATCTACGATCCCAACTTTTACATGGCCTTCTACATCCTCGGACTGTTCTTGATCACCCCCGCTCATTTGTACTGGTCATTCCGGGTAAGTTGTGCATGCATACTCTGGCCGAGATGACGAGAAACTGATAGAATCCTTGATAGATCTGGAGATTGTTCAACCGGAACTATTACATCCTCGCCAGTCTTCAAGCTGCTGCAATCGGCTTTGCGACCTCGTTGATCATCCTGACCGTGAGTATTCTCTATCTTCTCAGATGCGGGTGGAAGCACGAGGTTGACAGTTGTTCGCGTGGTTAGTACTGTGTCGCCCAGGATACTACCGTCATGGCTACCGCTGCCAGACCTCTATGGAAAGCTGTACGTCCTCGCTTGTCCGATACCTGAATCTGAAGATGGACTGATGAACGCCGATCTATAGGCAATGAACGTTTCGGTGTGGACTCATGTCTTCGTCGTAAGTACAAGTCCAGGGAACCTTCGCCTGCCTCCAAGCTGACTAGCTACGCCACGTTCTTGACCAAATGCAGAACGGAGTGGGAACTATCTTGACCATTTGGGGAATGAAGCGTTCGGGAAAGATGGCTGGATTCAAGCAGGCTCCTTGGTCTACCATCCTCCTTGTGGCTGCCGAGAGTCTAGCCCTACCGACAGGTAAGCAAATTCCTGACATGTACCTCAAGGGAAATTGAGGAAGCTGACACCTTTCGTCGTCAGCCTTTTCTCTTTTTGTATTCCTCATGTATACCATTTCCGGTCGGATCGACTCCGCTGTGCCCTCCATGATCCTCAGCTCCAAGCTGTATGTCATCTGTATCTTGCACGTGCTGAACCAGTGAGTGTCCCGTCATCTTAACCGATGGGTATAGATACCGAGATTGATCTATTTGTGTTAGCCATGCGAATCTGGCGGACCAGGCGCGAGCTGGGGACTTTTACGGCTCAAACGAGGAGAACAGGAGGAATCCGACGATCATGGATGGAAGACTGTAGGTACAATCGAAACCCCTCTAGCTTCAACAGTGACTGATCAGTTAAAACGATGCTCTACAGTAACCCTGCGGTCTTGCAAATCGGCGGTCTCTCCAAGCAAGCTCGAAATCGCCACAACGCTTATAATAACGATTTCGATACCGTCCTGGCTGACAACCCACACCGCGTGACTGACTCGACCAACGATTTGATGGAGAGGGAGCGACATGGCTCGGCTAGTTCGATCAGGTCTAGTCGATCCATTCAGATGTCGTCCGAGGAAGACTACAAGTAGAACTCGTGTGGGTGTGGATGTGTGAATGAAGTCAGGGGGGGGGCTAGTTCTGGGTGTGTCCTTGCTGTACGATGCTAGTCTTGTGATCGCCCCAAAAATGCTCGATTTGATGACCGTCTGTCCAAGCATTTCGCCGGAATGTTTTTCATCTTTTCTGATGAACGAGGTGATCATCTCGATACATGATTTTTGGGGCATTGACCTGGTATTGATTCGAACCGGGATGTGATGCGGCATGGAATCGAAAGGTAGCGTTGTGCCACTCGGGTAATCTGATTTTACGTTTCGATGATTGAGTTTAAGATTTCATCTAAGCGGGTAGCCGAAGCCAAATGGAAGCTTGTCCATCTTCTTTGTGCGAGCGTGAAATGTTACGCAGCCGAGGCAGAAGCAACACGAAGCGGCTTCTGATCAATCCCCGAAGCTTTTTGATGAAACGTAATCACAATATCCCCGTCATCTTTCCACTCGGCACGCGGTGGATCATCCCGCGTTCACCCCCTTTGTCTCGTGGGTGGCGTTTGGCGCGGGACGCTTTTTTCCGCATCAAACTCTGAATCAACGGCCGGATCAATCTGAATCGAATAGATCGAGGATCGAGAGTTCGAGTTCACTGCCATCACTCCACTCATCACTTGGTCGCTCGTAAAAATCGTGTGGCTCTCGACCGATCATCGAGATAACTCGTCTGGGTATAAAGCTCTAAGGCCAATTCTGTACATTCCCTCCTCACGAAGCCCATAATATACCGCATGACTATACCCCTCCCCTTCAAAGACAGCCAAAATGGATCCTCTATTCTCCCCTGAAGCTTTGTCGAACAACACCTTCACCGATCAACTTCTCTCTGTCGGACTCAAAGGTCGAGAAATCCAGACCCTCGCTCCGATCTTTGCTCCTCTGCCCCTGAATGCTCTACTTCTCGGTATTCTCACCTGGCAGGTCGGGCGTTACTTCCGCGCGCATTCGCACTCGGACTCTCGGTTCACGAAGGGACTAGTCATCAGCCTGATGCTGTTATCGATGGCTACGACTGCGGCGGTGTGCGGTCAGTCGGCTCGAAATGATCTTCGAGGAGAAGTCATTTGCTGACATGCGAATGGGATCAGCTTGGGTATTCAGCGTGTTCATCAAAGTAAGTCATCGCTCTGATTCATCCCTGAACAACCTGCCTGACCAGTATCTGTTCGTAGTACCACGGTCATTGGTACCCGATCTTTGAAAGCAAGTATATCGTACCTCTTTACGGATTTCTGGGTCTACAGTTCACCTTGACGAGTGTACGTCGTCGCAGGATCACTGATCTGCATCCAATCGCAAGCTGACATTGCCAACTTCGATTCCATAGGCATGGTACGCACACAAGGTCAGTTCCAACAGAGGACTATCATATCTGCCCTAGAAAGTAGTAGCTGATGCGCTTTATTGGGTATGACAGGCCTGGAGGCTTTATCAACACCGATGGTGGGTCCCGACGATCATCATGTTCTTCACGGCTGTTAGTATGGTCGCCGCCATCGGTACCATGGTGTGTATCCTACAACAATCCTTCTTCCTGCTTTTTTCACGCTTCGCTAACTGAACGGTTCGGTATTGCAGTACAGTTTGGGTTCCGTAAGGAGTATTCTTCAGGTCAGGGACGATATCCAGACGAGAACGTTCGGTAAGTCTTCGGTGACCATAGTGACCGCGTATCGACGCTCAAACCTTTTGTGTAATTAGCTTGTGTCTATATCTTCGGTACCATCGCTTCGTAAGCGTTCTCCATCGTCCGAGAGAGCAAAAGCATCGGCTGACACGCTGTTTATATCTTCCCAGTGACCTGCTCATCACCGGATTCATCCTGGGCAAACTCGTTCAATCCAAGACCGGATGGAGTCAAACCGATGCTCTCATTCGAAAACTCACCATCCTGACCATGGAGTCGCAACTACCGCCGACGATCTTTTGCTTGGTCGTCGCTATCCATTTCTCGATCACCTTTTCGTGAGTCGATCTGCACGAATATGCATACAGCGTGATTGAGTTGGTCGTCCTCTTTGTCTTCCCGACCCTGATGTAGCAACGAACTCAGTGAGCGAATGAAATCGAAATCGGCTCCCTGAATAGCTTTTGCTTATTGATTTGTTCAATAGGTTATCCTTATCTGATGCTGTCTGGAAACATGTACGCTATCGCCCTACTGTACTCGCTCAACTCGTAAGTCTCTCGTGTTCGTCAACAACGGCAACTCTCCGGCTCAACTCCGCCCCTGCCGGGTTTCAGCCGATCGACCTTCCGAGACCCCTATGAAGTCGAGAAGACCAGAAACGAATTGAACACCTTCCACGATCGATCGAGGGTCGGGGAGCATACTCAGGTACAAGTCAATGTCGAGACTCATATAGAGGTCAGTTCAGGTCGAGAGAAGAGGCGTTCCAATTATGAGACCGATTCTGAATTCTCATACGTTTCGACTGCAGGTCTCAGACATGCCCGTCCTGGAAGAGCGCAAGCGTCACGCAGGTCTTCGTGACGATGACGCTGCTGAAATCTACGAATTGGACAAGTTCTCTGGCAGCAGTCGGGAGTATGATTACGATGGCAAGGAGCGAGATATCATCTTGGTTTGAAGCAGTGCAGGAAGGCATAGGAATGTACGATCATATACGATGCCGATGACCGTTTACATGTTCAAGGTGTATATGATTGTCTGTTGTACTGATACACGTCAATACTCATTTGCTTCGTTTCGCCACTATCGTGAAACCCGGTCCCGAAAAGATATCCGTCTGCGCTACTGAGAGCTTCGACTGTGGAAGCGCTCTGTTCAATTGACGGGAATAACGCGCTCCCAGAGGTCATCATCGGGATCCAGTTTGAGAATGTCCTCCCAAACCCTCCCATCCGCAAAGCCGGCTTTGGGAAGCTCAACTTCTTTCTCCTTTTCAAGCTTTCTTTTCTGCTTCTTGCTCAAGAACATCTTCTTAACTTCGGCAACTACTTCCTGGATCATAGTGGTCTTGGCGTCCTTTTGAGCCATCTCGTAGCTCAGACGATTGAGGACAGAACGATGAATTCTCTGTTGATCGATGATCTCCCTACCCTTTCCCCAGTTCTGACTGTTTTTAGAGGGTGAAGTCCTAATATTAGCAGGAAGCATCTGAGTAGTAGGGTTGAACGCGGCGAAACTCACTTCTTGACGAGCTTCCTTCGGTTCCCGCCAACATAGTCCCACCTCTCCAACCATGCCCATTCTAGCAGCCAGTAAAATCCTCTCAAACTCTCCTGCTTCTCTTGCTTCAAGTCATTCGGTAAAGGCTTGTCAAGCGGAGTCATCGGTTCCGCATCCCATTCCGCCGCCCTCATGATCAGCTCTTTCGCGCGTGTATCGTCCGATTGGCTCTTGTATCGAAGGAAATTGTCATCTTCGATCGGTTTCGCAGTGAAATCTTCTACGCTGATGTACCGAGGCGGAATGAGGCGTCTGACGGTGGGGTACTTGGGGTTGTTGTAAATCCTTGAGGAGAACAGGGCGTTGTTGTCAATCTTGAGACCAAGAATGGTGGCTTCGTAGACCATCCATCGGAGGGAGATGTTGGAAAGCGCGGGTTGTCCGTTGATCGTATTGCCTCCGCCACTAGGTTTAGGGTGAATCAAATCAACACGACCCGGGAACCTATAGCGCAGTTCACTTACACGTCGGAGTGACACCCCAAAAACCACACTTCCTTTACTCGCAGATACCCATTGTCTCGCTTGGTCAGAACCTCCTTTTCCGTATTCACCCCCTTGCTGACGGGTTTATCGTCAGAAGGTTCACATTCTTCATGATAGTATTCGGGGACAAATTTGGCTCGGCTGAACGCACACCAATCGAGGTGAGCCCTGGTCGGCTATGTTGGAGGATGGCAGTATAGACAGTACTTACCGTTCATCCAGACTCAATGCTTGACGGAAGTACCTCACATACCCCACAGCAGAGGCGAAGGGCAAGTTCGGCAACTTGGTGATTCCCGAAGCTGAGACAGTATCCCTGATAGTTAGAAAGCCGACAATCTGATCAGTATTCGCAAAATCGTATCCTATCTTGTCTCTCCACTTACCACACACCAACAAACTCGATCGGGATATGATGACTCCTG
>Ga0308160_10006429_pt1 | contig 11957 bp, 14 predicted proteins | sample PhyFR1_FD_201036 | JGI IMG/M metagenome (GOLD analysis project Ga0308160, IMG submission 201036) | Phyllosphere microbial communities from UC Gill Tract Community Farm, Albany, California, United States - DLSLF.R1 | ecosystem: Host-associated > Plants > Phyllosphere > Unclassified | place: USA... | reverse complement strand
CTGCTGTTCCGTGAGGACCGAGCACTCGGGGCAGACGAGCGGGCACTTGCCCTGGCAAGCCTCCGGCACTGGTTGCGGCCCGAACCAGAAGCCACGGCCAGCTGAAGCCGGTCGCCGATCGACTAACGGACTAGGACGATGTGTCTGTCCCAGACGGAGGCGACACCGGTCGAACGGCAACACGTCGGGAAGACCGCCGAACGGCCACCAGCCCAACGGTCGAACCCATCGCCAGAACAGCTGGCGTCAGGAACCAGGCGGCGACGATGAAGCTGATCCGACTCGCGGGCGCTTCAACCCCGAGAAGGAGCACCAACGCGAACGTGCCGGACGCGAGCGCGACGAGCCACAGAACGACAGTCAACACGGTGAGGGCCAGAACGGTTCCCCGACGGCCGCGCTGCGCATCAGGCGTTGTCATTCACCCATCGAACCAGTTGGCATCGGTGACGTCCGGACAGCCGATCCTCTTCCGGGCCACGGTGCTGGCGCCTGTGTGATCCTGTGGTCATGCGGTACCGGCTCATGAACGACTACAGCGCGGATTGGCCGATCTGGCGGGACGACGGTGGAGCGCCGGATGGGGAGCCTCAGCTACCGGCGTGGCTGGAGGCTGACATCCGCAAGTGGGCTGCGACATTCGAGTCGCTGTACTCCTACGAGATTGGCTGGCCGGATGCACGGACCGGCCAGGAGCAGCGGCTCAAGGGTGAGCGCCTGGCCGCGGCCATCGCTCAGGAGCTGAGTCTGGGCGATTCAATTGTGTTCGCGCACTGGGAGACGAAGGCTGCAGGGCGGGAACCCCGCGAAGTTCGAGCAGCCGACCGAGGCTCATCCAGGGTTTCTGCGGACGCCGGCAGTTGTCTCGGGAGGCCATCGGCTACTGAGACATCGCGGCATGCCGTCTTGACCGTGCCTGCAGAGAGCACTGGCGGAAAACCAGTCTTCGCTGCCCTCGCGCTCTGACCCGAGCGCGATTGCTCTCGTGGCTGGCCGCCAGGGCGGCGAGGTGCGGTTTGCACGTCGGTGCTGTATGAACGGTCAGGCGCAGGTGGGGGCCGTAGGGGCGGCCACGGCGCAAGACCAAGGGGGGTCGCTCCATGCGACTAAAACGACTACATTTGCCGCCGTCACCGTAACGGTGGCGGCTCTCGCTGCTTCGTTGACTGCCGTGCCAGCGAACGCTTCTGGCATAGTGACAGCGAGCACCGCTCCTGCACTTGTCGAGCGAGCTGAGCTCGCCGTTGGCCTGCAGGACGACACAGTTCCTGGGGCAACGGAAGTCCTCGAGCCGGGGACCACTGCCGAAATCGCTGCAACAGACGAGACGCCCGCTCTGTCCGTGGAGGTCGGTGCTGATCAGGAGTCCAACGCCGTCTACACGGCTGACACGCTGACGGCCACGTCAACTCGCTTCGCAGCTGTCTTCGCGTCGTCAGGCGCCGGTACTGCGTCATGGGACCTGGGAAGTGGGACCGAGCTTTACACGATCCCTGACGGACGAGTCAGTGTTGGAGACGCGGAGGGGAACCTCCTGGCCGGGGTCGACGCGCCTTGGGCCGTTGACGCGACGGGCAAGGCAGTCGCCACTCACTACACGGTCGACGGGACCACACTCACTCAACACCTGGACTACACGGCCGACACCGTGTTCCCAGTAGTCGCTGACCCGAAGATCACCTCGTTCCCGGGCTACTGGACGATCAGCCTCAACAGAGCAGAAAGCCTGAAGGCCGTCGGCACCCTGGCTTCGTGCGCCGCGTTGTTCTCCAAGTCGCCGGTGCCAGGATTGAAGGTGGCTACTGTCGCCTGCGCCGTTCTCGCCGCGTACGGCACGCCCCGGCTCGCTGGCGGTAAGTGCCTGCGACTCCACATCGTCGGCGTGGTGCCGGTTCTCGGAACCTGGTGGCCGACTTGGCCGAAGTGTTAGGACTACCTCATGACAGTTGTTCTCGGTCTGCTTGTCGGCCTCGCGTTCGGGGTGGCTTCGGCGTTCGCTAACCGTCGGTGGGGCACTGTTCTTGCCTGCATTCCTGTGGCGGGCTGGTTCGTCATTCTCGGAATCTGCAGCCTTGACGGGTTGCAGGACAGCGAGGTAGCGCCTCTGTGCTACGGCCTTCTCGGAATCGTCCTCGGGCTTCTCGTCGGGCAGGTCTTCGACCGTCAGCGCAACAAACGCGCTCAGTCACATCGCTGACAAGAACGCGCGACGAACGCCCTCGCCCTCAGGACGGGGGCGTTCCTGCGTGCGCACCCAATCGATTGCGGGGCTGCGCTGAACAGGCATGCATCCGAACGTCCGGTAGGACGCGCCCCTAGCCATGAAGTCCGTTCTACGTCCGGTTTCGGCGCCGGTCTTCGGTCACAAGCGCGAAGGAGAACCCGCTGACGAACGCAGCGGCGCCGACCACCTGCGGTACCCGTCGACCGCTTGGGTCCGAGACGAGAGCCACGACAGCGATCAGCAGCCAAAGGACTCCCGACAGGATCACCGCGATCAATCATCGGCGTGCGGATCGCCAGGTTCTGAAACCAGGAACGCTGCTGTTTTTCGACACCGCCGCAGGCTAGCCCTGGTCCGCAGCATCGACAGCCGCTAGGTCTGCGAAGCATCGAGCAATCGGCGGCCTTTTCAACCGGGGGCTGGCCGGGGGCCGATCCATGAACGGGACCGGCATGCGCTGTTCGTGGCCACCTTCACCATTTCGACCGTTGCGCCTGTGTCGGAATCGATGGGAGTAGCGAGCGCCGCGAGCAGCGAGGTGGTTGCTCCGAAGATCGCAGCATCGGCTGATTGCGTCGGCGGGATGAAGACGGTCGCTTCAGACCGGACAGCGTTAGCCGTAACGGGGCAAGGGCTTCGTTCCGTCCGACGGATCTCGCCGCTGATCCGACTCTGGTGGATCAGGTGCCGCAGTCGATGAAGGCCATCCTCGCCGAGAGCCCCCTCGGGTTCAGAAGATGGACTGCGGAACGCGGGTCCCGGCGAGCAGCCCGCAGCAGTCCGGATCTGGACCGATGCAGAACACAACACTGCAGAAAGACGTGATGACGCAGTGCGATGGAGGCACGCCGTACCTGGACTCGGTGTCAGCGCTCGGGTCCACCGGGAACTTCTCGTTCACGTTCAAAGACACCGGGACGACTTGCTGAACACGTTCGCGATCGACGCAGTCATCGCCTGGATCGTGTCCGGCGCGGTGAACTCCGACTTCGCGCAGCGGTCCGGTCAGAAGTAGGTGTTCGAGAACAGCTCTCACCGACTGAGCCGCAACAGCCTCCGAAGCCGCCGCACGCCCGCTGGCGTTGACGGCTCGTCCACGGCGACCGACTCGAACCGCGCCCGCACGACCTCGGCGTCGAACCCGTACCCGATGGCGACGAGTGCCCGAGCCGCGGTCCCGGTCCCGAGCGGTTCGACGTGCACCGTGCCGGTGACGACGTGCACCACGTACGGCCGGCTGGCGCTGGCGATCCGCACGTCGACGATGCCCTTGATCCGCGCGACGCCCGGAACGGGTGTGTCGAGCAGGTTGACGAGCGCGTCCGCGGACACCGGGGCGTGGAGTTCGCGGGTGACGGCCTCGGCGTGGTCGTGCACGTGCTCCGGCTCCGTCAGGCCCGAGAAGTCGAGCTCGTCCGATGCTGCCCGCTCCGCGACGTCGAACAGCACGGTGGGGTCGATCGCACCGCGCACGGCCGGGACGACGACGGCCCGCGGGGCGACGGCCCCGAGCGCGCGGAGGACGCGGTCGGCGTCCGGTGTGCGGTCGGTCTTGTTCGCCACCACGAGGGACGCCGTCCGGTAGCGGGCGTCACCGAGCCGCTCCGCCTCGGTCGTCCGCGCGAACCAGGCGGCGTCGACGACCTCCACGAGTCCGCCCCACCGGGCGCGGGGCGCCGAGCTGAACCGGATGAGCCGCGAGAGCACCGCGGGATCGGCTGCACCGCTCGCCTCGACCAGGACGACGTCGAGCGCGAGTCGTGCGTCGGTCAGGCGTTCGAGCGCGTCGTCGAGTCCGCTGGTGTCGTCGAGGCAGCAGATGCACCCGCCGGAGATCGAGGCCGCCTCGTCGATCTGACCGACCACCAGTCCGGCGTCGATGTTCACGGCGCCGAAGTCGTTCACGACGACGCCGATGCGGGCGCCCGGCGTGCGGAGCAGTGCGTTGACCAGGCTCGTCTTGCCGACGCCGAGCGGTCCGGTGATCGCGACGACGGGCACGGTGGAGCGTGCGTTCACGGCTGACCTCCGTTCCGCCTCGTTGATGAGAACAGTTATCATCAAAGCATGTCGGATGCGGTCTTCCCGTTCAGCGCGGTCCTCGGTCAGGACGAGCTGAAGCGCTGCCTCGCGCTCTGCGCGGTCGATCCGGGCATCGCCGGTGTCCTGGCGATCGGTGACCGTGGCACCGCGAAGACGACGACCGTGCGGGGCCTCGGGTCGCTGCTCCGCACGGCGGGGGTGCCGATGCCGATCGCGGAACTGCCGCTCGGCGCCAGCGAGGACCGGGTGCTCGGGTCGCTCGACATCGATCGCGCCCTCCGCGGCGAGGTCGCCTTCGCGCCGGGCGTCCTCGCTGAGGCCCACGGCGGCTTCCTCTACATCGACGAGGTGAACCTGCTCGACGACCTGCTGGTCGACGTGCTGCTCGACGTCGCCGCGTCCGGGGTGAACCGGGTGGAGCGCGACGGCGTCAGCCACGTCCACCCCGCACGGTTCGTGCTCGTCGGCAGCGGGAACCCCGAGGAGGGCGAGTTACGCCCGCAGCTCGAGGACCGTTTCGGCCTGGCGACCGCGGTCACGACCATCACCGACGTCGACGTCCGCCTGGAGATCGTCCGCCGACGCCTCCGGTTCGACCGCGACCCGGCCGCGTTCGTCGCCGCCGCACGCGACGCGGAACTCCGGCTGGGCGAACGCATCGTCCGGGCGCGGGAACTCCTCGACGAGGTCGAGGTGTCCGAGCGGATCCTGCGCCAGATCGTCGACGTCTGCGTCGAGTCCGGCGCGATCGGCCACCGAGCCGACCTCGTGATGACACGGACCGCCCGCGCGGGCGCGGCCTTCGCCGGCCGGGCAGAGGTCACCGGCGCCGACGTCGCCATGGCAGCCGTGCCGGCGCTCCGACACCGGACCCCGCGCCAGCCAGCGGAACGTGCCGCAGCCCCTGCCGCGCGCGTCCGACTGACGACGGCCCGGGTGCTCGGTCTGCGGGCCGCGTGACCGACGGTCAGCACCGGGCCGTCCTCGACCGCTGGCTCGCCGGGGACCGGTTCGGGATCCTCTGCACGGGCGACGCGGACACCGCCGAACGGGCCTTCCGCGAGCTCGCCGATGCAGCTGATGCTCGCTTCGCGCACGCCGAGTCGGTCGACGCGGAACGGCTCGCAGCCGTCCAGGGCGAGCGCGTGCTCGCCCTGGCGTGGGACGCCCGCGACGTCGCGCCGGCGCTGTTCCGCCGCTGCACGGCCGTCCTCCGGTTCGCACATCCACGCACCGTCACGCCGCCGAGATCACGCAGGGCACCGGCCTGGAGGCTCGACGAACTGCCCGGCGCGGTCGTCCGGCTCCTCGACGTGGCCGGTCTCCGAGACCACGGGCTCGACGTGGCGGCATCGCGTCTCGCCCTGGGGCTCGCCGCTGGCGGCCACCCGGATCCGCTGGCCGTCGTCGCGGAGGTCGTCGCGGGGCCTCGGCGCTCCGGATCGGCCGTGCCCGATGACCCGACCGGGGGAGCGGAAGGCGAGGGTGGGGACGACGCGGCCGGCCCGTCGGTCGAGGACGAGACGGACGGCATCGAGAGCGGACCGGCGACCGACGACCCGGCAGCGACCGCCGACGACGAGGACGGCGACGGAACGGCAGCAGGCGACCCGGACACCGGAGCCGGCGACGAGGACGGCACGGACCGTGGGCGCTCTGACCGCTCGGACGCGACCGGCGAACCGGCTGCGCGCGACTCCGACTCGACGGACGAGGGGCCCGGCGACGAGGCGGACGGGACCGACGAGCGCGACGCCAGCGCCGATGACCGGGCGACCAGCAGCGCGGACGTGACACGCGGTGCGGAGGCGAGCACCGCCTCCAGGCCGGACCCGGACGCTACCTCCGGCGCTGCGACTGGCACTGACGACGCGACCGGCGCGACGGCGACGTCGCAGGAGTGCCCGCACGATGGTGACCACACGGGCCTGTCGGTCACCATCGGGGCGACCGGCGTCACGGCCGACCAGGTGATGCGCGTCCGCCCGACAACGCGGAGCGACCGGCACCTGCGCGGGCGAGACGGGCCGTCGAGCCGATCCGACGACCGCGGGCGGATCGTGCGAGACGTGGCGCTCGACCGCGGTCGGGGTGGGATCGCCGTGGTGCCGAGCCTGCGCCGCGCGGCGGTCCGGGTGGCGCTCGAGACCGCGATGGGCAGACCCGATCCGGTCCCACTCGTCCGCGACGACCTGCGTGCAGCCGTCCGGGCGCGACGAGGGGGGACCCACACGGTGGTGCTCGTCGACGGCTCGTCCTCGTTGGGGCGGGCCGGACTCGACCGGGCGGGTTCCGCCGCTGACCGCCTGGCCGCCGAGGTCTGCGCGCGACGCGGCACCGTGAGCGTCGTCGTGGCGGCCGGTGACCGTGCGGAGGTCGTCGTCACCCGCGCGACGAGTCTGCACCGCACCCGGTGGGGGATCGGCCGGGCACGGACGGGTGGCGGCACACCGCTCGCGCACGGGCTCCTGGTCGCCGCGGAGCTGCTCGACGCCGACGAGCCCGGTCGCCGCCGGCTGGTGGTCGTCTCCGACGGCAGGCCGACGGTCGGACTCGACGGAACGGTGCTCGGCGAGGCCTCGGCGGTCGGCGAACTCCGGGCGGTGCTGCTCGACGTCACCGCCCGCGTGCCGGACGTCGCCCTGCTCCCCGTGGGCGTGCCTCCCGGGATCCGGTTCGAGCGGGACACGGGGCCGTTCCGTGCTGCTGGCGTCCGGGTGCTCGGCGACGGACGGGTCTGAGCGGCGTCAGACCCCGGACAACGGCGGCAAGCTCACACGACCCCGAGGACTGAGCGCCTCCGGGCCTTCCGTGCGCCTGCGGAACACCGCCGGCGGCACCCCGACGTGCCGCTTGAACGCCGCACTGAACGCGCTCTCCGAGCTGTACCCGAGCGTGAACGCCAACGCCCCGACGCGGGTGTCGCTCGAGCCGAGCGCACGCTTCGCCAGCAGCATCCGCCACGCGATCAGGTAGGCCAGCGGGGGAGTCCCGGCGGCCTCGCGGAACCGTGCCGCGAAGGTGCTGCGGGACATCGACGAGGCGCGGGCCAGGTCCTCGAGGCTCCAGTTCCTGGCGGGTCCGTCGTGGATCAGGTCCAGTGCGGGCCGGAGCTGCTCGTCGGCCAGGACCTTGAGCCACCCGGCCGGCAGTTCGGTGTCGTCCGCGAACCCGCGGACGACGTCGAGGACCAAGAGCTGCGCGTACTGCCGCATCGCGAAGTCCGAGCCCAACCGGCCCCCGGTGAGCTCGGTGAACAGCCGTTGCACGTGGCCTCTCGCCTGCGCGCCGACCGTGCTGTCCGCACCGATGTGCATCAGGGGAGGCAGGATGCGGAGGAGCAGCTCTCGGCCGCTGGTGTTCAGGTCGATGCGGCCACCGATGACGATGTCCACGTCGCTCGCAGCGGCGTCGGCGTCCGAGATCTGCGCTCCCGCCGTGGGCGGCTCGACGACCGTGGGTGCTTCCGGGCCGTCACCGCCGTCGAGTGTCAGCCACGACCTCCCGTTCAACACGGCGACGTCGCCGGCGTCGAGGCGGACCGGTGCCGCGGCCCCCTCGGTGTCGAGCAGCGCCTGCCCGCGGACGACGGCGATGAACTTGAGGTCGTCGTCGATGGCGCTCCGGGTGCGCCATCGACCCCGGAGGGCCGAGCCGCCGGAGACGACCCCGCGCACCTCGATGAGGTCCAGCACCTCGGACAGTCGATCGACAGGCATGCCTGGACTCTAGGACATGGAAAGCGGACGCAGCATGATTCCCGATGCGGCGGTTGAGCTGGAGGCTGGTCTCCAGACCAGGCGCCCCTGGTCACGTCGGCACGTCGCCACTCGGCGGCACGGAAGGACCACACCATGACTGCACCCCTGATCGCCCTGGTCACCGGAGCCAACAAGGGCATCGGCCGTGAGATCGCCGCGCAGCTCGCACGCCTCGGCCACACCGTCGTCATCGGTGCGCGGAGCCTGGAGCGCGGGGAGGAGGCTGCGGCGGAACTCCGGGCAGACGGTGGCGCTGTCACGGCGGTTGCGCTCGACGTCACGGACGCCGCCTCGGTCACCGCGGCGGCCGAGCAGGTCGCCGATGTGTACGGCCGGCTCGACGCCCTGGTCAACAACGCGGGGATCAGCCACCAGCCCGGTGCCGACTTCGCCGGGCAGCTGCCGCGATCGGCCGACGTCGACCACGTCCGGGCCGTGTTCGAGACGAACGTCTTCGGCGTCATCACCGTCACGAGCGCGTTCCTGCCGCTGCTGCGTCGCTCGGCGTCACCACGGATCGTCAACGTCTCGAGCAGTGCGGGGTCGCTCGCCGCCATCTCGGACTTCGGCAACACCGACCCGATCGCGCTCGGCTACGTGCCGTCGAAGACCGCGTTGACAGCCGTGACGATGATGTACGCCCGCGACCTGGCGTCGGAGGACATCCTGGTCAACGCCGTCTGCCCGGGCTTCGTCGCGACCGACCTCAACGGGCACCGCGGCCTGCTGACGGTGGCGGAGGGCGCGCGGTCCGCCGTGACCATGGCGACCATCGCCTCCGACGGGCCCACCGGGACCTTCACCGACGTCAACGGGCCGGTCGCCTGGTGAGGCGACCGCGTCCCGCGGCTCGCGCGCCACGGGGACCGCGTCGAGCGTGACAGCTGTCGGCTAGGCTCGATCCACCCCGGTTCCGTGACCGACCTGCGAAGGCGACCGAGGTGCACGGTGGGGCGTGCGGTCATGAGTGGTCTCGGCTGCCTTCACCAGAAGCCGGGGCGACCGCTGGGGGAGCGGAGCTGTTCCCTCGGCGCAGTACCTGAGGGGACACCATGTCGATCAAGCACGTCTTCACCACCGTCGTCGGGATCACGGTCGTGACCGTCGCACTCGCCGGCTGCTCGTCGCAGTCGGGGGACTCCGCGCCGAGCAAGGCCGCGGCGAAGCCGTCGCAGAGCCAGGCCGCGGAACAGCAGACGCCGACCCCGACGCCGACCAGCGAGGCCGCAGCGTCCGGTGTGGTCGACGTCACGTCGGAGAAGATCACCGACGACCAGATGGGCCACACCGTGCAGGCCGACAAGGTCGTGCGGAAGTTCCCGTGGACCTCGGCGCAGTCGGGGCTCGCGGACCGGGACGACAACGAGCAGGTCCTGGTCCACGTCGCCGTGACGGCGGGGGACAAGTACTACTCGACGATGGACTGCCTGGCGATCCGCGTGCAGGCACATGGAAGCACGGAGTCGTACACGTCCCAGGGCACGACCTCGGTCGTCGAGGACGCGATGAAGGCCGCGGGCTACCCGGCGCTGACGAAGGTCGAGCAGGGACAGTCCGGCGAGGGCTGGTGCGCCTACTCGGTGACCGACCCGTCCGACGTCCTCGACCTGGAGTACCAGCGCAACGCGGCTGCGTCGAACGACGGGACGCAGATCACGGCGAAGGACTTCTACGCACCGATGACCCCCGTCACGTCCTGACCACGAGAACGTCATGCGCAGGTCGGTGCTTGAGAGTCGGACGAGACCATCGTTTTGATGGCTCCTCTCTACTGCGCCAGGCGTAGTCGCTGCTGGGGTGTTGAGTGGTTGCTCAGAGGTACTCAGGGCATTTTTACCCAGTGCTGGCGGGATCGAATTACCGTCGCATCGGGGTGAACGACGGGGGAGAGGGACTACCTTGGAGTCCCTCGGGGGAGGAAGTCATGGTTCTCGAAAAGAAGCATCACGCCCGCGTCTTGAGTGGTGTCAGTGCGGCGCTGATCGTCATGGCAGGCGTGGGGATTCCGGCTGCATCGGCCGCCGCGGCAACGCCAGGAAGTACCATCCTCGACTCTTGGGAGGACGCCAAGGGGCGGCAGGTCTTCGTGCGTGAAGGAGCTTACAACGCGACTTCAGGCAAGGGGTTCGGTATGAAGAAGATCCGCGAGCGGCACAACATCCACAAGATCACCTCTTTGAAGTTCGCCACGGGGAATCCGAACGGCGGCACAGCTGAGGGCTTGCACCGTCGGTATGACGCGTACGCGAACCGCATTGAATGCGTCAACGGGAAGTGCGAGTACACCGACAGCATCCCGATCCGCGTCATCATGAACAACGAGGAACGCGACGAGTACTACGGTGTGAACCTGCGTGATCAAAAGATCGGTGTCATGACGGCCTACTGCATCAGTGACACGAAAGCGACAGACTGCCCGTCTTGGGTGGACAAGGCACTTGCGAATCCGACGGACTTCCGCGCAAGTAGGCTCGACGCGTCCGCTTCTCCGGCTGATGGCGAGAGCTACACTGCGAGTTACGAGCCACTCGCAGGAACCGCAATCGAGCCGAACGTCTCGAGTCCGGCGAATTGATCCAATCCGTCGAAGGGATGGCATACAGTGACCGCTCCCGAAGTGATCAACCGCCAGTTCGCAGAGCAGTTCGTCGATGCTGTCCATGACCGTTTCAGGAACAGCGCGTTCCTGAACGAGGACATGAGCTGGATCGGCGGTGGGGTCCGTGATCCGCACGATGCGGTGATCCTCTATCGAGATCGCCCGGACGGGCCCGTCCTCGGCCGCTTGTACGAACTTCGCTCGTACTCGGCGCTCTTCGGCGGCGAGACCGCGCAGTGGCTCGCGAATGAAGCGTGGTTGAGCGACATCACCGACCCGTCGGGCGACGGCGAGCCGAAGGACGTCGACTGGGCGGTCGGTCTGATCGATGACCCGAGTGTGGTCAGCTGGCTCGACTGATCGGCCGTGACGCAGAGATGCCCTCGCTCGGGATGAGCGAGGGCATCTTGCGTAGGTCAACGGGAATGTACTCGCGGCGGCACGATCGTTGTCCTAGCCGTGCCAGTGGGGGCGTACAGCCAGGCTCAACCGCATCGACGGCCAAATGTCACTCCCCGTTGCCCCGCATCTCCAGGGCGTCCCCGTCGGCGCACTCGGACACTGCGGTGATCGTGTAGCGCTGGCCGGCCGCCAACAGGCTGATGGAGGTCGTCGGCCCCCCGACGCCTCGCAAGCCGAGGAGCGGGTCCGAGCCCCGGCTCTTGTACGGCTCGGTCGTGATGCCCTCGGCTTCCCACAGCTTCCTCAGAACAGCGATGGCCTGGACCGGGTCACCGCTCGCCCCTTCCAACACCTTGATGTAGGTGTACGCCGCACCGTCTCCGCCGGTCCCCTTGGTGCACTGCTCCACCGCCGGTCCGCTGTACACCTGCCAGTCGCCGTCGACCGCCTCCGCCGACCGATCGACGATGTCCTCGACCGACTGCCGAGCCTCGTCCGTACTGACGTTCCTGGCGACTCCCGACCCTGTCGGACCGCCGCCGCTGCACCCCGTCAGGGCGAGGACCGCGGTCATCACACCGACGACGACGATCACCGGACCGGTTCGTTCCCCCCGTGGACGCACGGTCAGCAACCCGTCCCGAGATCGACGTCGGAAGCGGTCTGCCCCGTCGGTTCGTCGCCGGTCATCATGTCCCCCTGCCCTGTGGTCGCGTCGTCGACGTCCCACAGTGATCGCCGTCCTCCGGTCAAGCCAACCAGTGCGGTCCGTCGTCCGCACCCCTGATCGCCGCCCCCGCGTGCCAAGATGACCGCCGTGACCACCGTCGTGATCGTCGATGACGAGACGCTCGTCCGGTACGGCTTCGAACTCATCCTGGGTGCCGCGCCGGACATCGACGTGGTCGCCACCACGGGTGACGTCGAC
>Ga0308160_10006428_pt1 | contig 11960 bp, 18 predicted proteins | sample PhyFR1_FD_201036 | JGI IMG/M metagenome (GOLD analysis project Ga0308160, IMG submission 201036) | Phyllosphere microbial communities from UC Gill Tract Community Farm, Albany, California, United States - DLSLF.R1 | ecosystem: Host-associated > Plants > Phyllosphere > Unclassified | place: USA... | reverse complement strand
CTTGGGTGTAAGTTGATTCGGCTAATGCAAAGTGGGGTATTCTGGAAACTTCCAACAACGCAAATTGTCTTGTTGCAATGAGATGATACGTGCATACAGTGGCCATGAACAATAAGGTAGTCCCATCCCGGACTCGTGATACAAGACAATGCTTGTCCACCAACAACTCTCCCACACCCAGAAATCAAAAGGAACCCGCTCTAAGCCTCGGACTCTCTCTTCTTCTTCTTTTTCTTCTTCTCTCCATCTGCCACGGGTGTGCCCTCGGCAGCACCATCCAGCTCGGATGCTGATCGCTTCTTGGACTTTTCTTTTGGTGTATCTGGAGCAGACTCGCCCTTCTTGGCAGCCTTGGCCTGGTTGTCAGTATATTTTTATTAAATGCAGAGATCACTTACAGCCTTCTTGGCCTCCTTCCTTGCACGACGTTCCTCCTTGGTCTCTCCGGCGACCATTGATGCATCACCGTCCACATCCATAGAGACATCGGCCGCAGCCTCGGACTTGCGCTTCTTCTTGTCCTTTTTCTCCTTTTTACCATTCTCCTCGGCGTGCCTCTCTTCTCGCTTCTCCTCCTTGACTTCCAAGATGGCCTCGACTGCACGCTGCTCAGCAGCATTCGAGCTGGCACCTGGCTGAGTAGACAAGAACTGGGGTTTCGTCTCGACAGAGTCGGTGGCAGTGTTGTATTGGCCTCCTGATCCAGTCATTTCGAATTTAGGCTGTTGACGTCCGTTGGCGCCGACAGTGACTCGTCGTGTTGACTGAATACCAGCAGCGTGTTCGAGCGCTCGCAGACGGGACTCGAGCTTGACTCGGTTGGTGATACCGACCTCGGCGGCTTGAGGGTCGGAACGGGATTCGGCATCGGAGAGTGCGTCTACACGGATAGAAAGAGATGCCTTGGTGGCGACCATACGTGCCATCTTTCCCTTGAGCTTCTGGGGTGCTTGACCGATCAGGGATGCCTATTTGTCAGCGGGTTCTTTGAATAAAGACCTACGTGGTAGATGAGACCGTATTTAGGAGTATCGTGCTTGGTCTTGAGGGCTCGGAAGAGAGCCTTTTCGGCACCGAGAATCTGGACAGTGGAAGCGGGGTGCTTGGCGAGGTTCATCAAACTTCCGGCGTGACTGATGAGTCGTGCTCCGACCAACTCGCCAACAAGAGCAGTGAGATTGGGTGCGATGGCCTGCATCCTATTTCTGAGGTACTCGGAAAGCTGAGTTCGGTATTCGGTGATGGAAATGACCTGGTCACATAGAGAATGGATGTGCGACATGTCGGAATCGGCAATCTCGGTACCCATCGACAACTCGGCGGCGGCCTTGAGCGTAGCCTCGAGGTCCTCGGGTAGAATCATCTCGAAAGAGGTGGTGGCGGCGTTGGTTCGCATACCCATGGCCTTGACGACCTTTGCGTAGGCGAGATTGTCGACAATGATCTTGCCCATCTCGGGGAAATGCCATCCGTACCATTCCTTGACTCTCATCGAGTAGATGTTGATCTCCTTGTCGAGATCGTCTAGTAGAGCAATAGCCTGAATGACCATGGTGTCGACCTTGTCGGTGGAAAATTTGAGCTTGAATCGAGACATCGAGTGACCGAGACCAAGGGACATGGTGTTGAGATCCTTGGTGTCGACACCGCCGAGAAGGGAAGCGAGTTGTTGACGGATACCTCGGTAGAGATCCTGGGTGGAAGAGTCGGAGATGACGGGGATGGAAAGTTGCTTGTTGATGGTGGATGCTGCTATCAGCACACGAAGCTAAGGGGTGACGTACCAAGCTTGGCCTCGGCGACAATCAAAGTCTCTTCAAGCTTCTTCTTCTTTTTCTTTTCTCCATCGCTAGCTCCTCCAGTAGCCTCTGTCAAGAACTTGGCAAAAGCATCCGTCAATCTACCCTCCTGAACAGCGGTAAGATCCTCGACAGCAGTAGCGGTTGATGTGAATCGCTGGATGGCCTCGACCTTAAGGCTGTACGTCAGCTTCCTGTCTACACACCAAAGCATGAGACGCACGCCTTGTTGGCTCCCTCGGGTGTTTCAAACTCCTTCCATAAATCTTTGTTGTCGAGCTTAGCGTCGCTGCTGAGCTTGAAGACAACGAAACCAATTGCGGTCTCGGCAAGGACTAGCATTGTGCAGGTCTATTTTTTAAGGCGATGGCGAGTGTGATGTATGTTTCGCCTGTGTCCTGCCTGTATGTAGTCTAGGCGAGTATGGTATGTGTATAGCACTTGTGGACGGTTGACTGCTTGCTGCTGGGTGAATGCCAGAAATTCCTCCGCCCTGCGTTATCACCGAAAACTTGTTTGCTGCAAATGCCACGTCAGATATGGGCCTCCACATTACTGCTGGTCAAGTGAAGGGTAAACTCATTCCGTCATGACCTCCAATAGCTCGGCTTGTTATTCCATTACAGTCCGGCTCAGGACTCGAATCAACATCATCAGATACAGCCCCTTCTCCACCTCCCCAGCTTCCTCGACTTGTCGAAACTCTACCTTTTCGGTTATGATCGCACGTTTGGTCCATCGTATCTACCGAGTCTACTATTGACAGTGCTCATAGTTTCGATGACTACCAGGTCAAGAGTAGAATGCCAGCGTCGAGTGAATGCTCCGGTGTGAGGAGAATGCTCAAGGGCGGTGTTGAGTGGATGCTCAAGGGGTGGCTCCCTCACTCTCGGCCCTTCGGTCGCCTCTGCAGCCGTGACAAGACCGTAAAAAGATAAAGTCTTTACTCCTCCCTAGGCCACTCTACAGCACTTACTATCAATACAATAGAGAAGGGGCAAAGGCGGAGACGTCACCCAACACTCCCAAGAATCATCCAACGAATCCAGGGAGCGCGAATTGGGACAGGACGACAGCGAGACCACCGACACGGAGACGGATGAGGATGCCGCCCAAAGTTGAGTGGTAGAATTCAGACGGGCGAGTCTCTGCCATAGGCTCTTGCCGTATCACAAGTGCTACCAGCATGCATCGGTGGTGCGGCTCCGGATGGATCGACGGCCAGGATGCTGCAATTATCGGTGGTAAGCAGTATGTCACGGTACTTGGTGGTAAAAACGATGTTACGGTTCTTGCTGATATCATGTTACTTCTTGCTGACGGAAATGATGTTACGGTTCTTGCTGAAGGGGCTGATGTTATTGTTCTTGGTCGTAACGATCATTTTACGTCTTCATTTGAATTGAACAACATTGAAAAGAAGGAGGAGAACAAGATTAGTGAATTGGGACCCCAGAGGATGTTGTACCTATTTATACGCGGAATCTTCCATACTTCCACTCGAGCTCATCCTCTCCATTTCTTTATGGGCCTCCTGTTTCATCACTCCACCTGCATACGCTTTGCCTCCCCAGTGCGTTGTCATATTCACTTCGCCGCTTCTCACCTCGGGATCTTTTATCTTTTACCGATCTTTGACCGCGACCTCCATCTCGTCACCAACTTGTCTCGTTCGATGAGGCTACATCAGCAAGTAGACCCATTAAGGTAATCGTGTACACTTGCCAAAACTTCGCCAAATGATGCCGATGAGGCGCGGCCACGGCATTATTTCCACCTATTCAAAAGACATACCGCAAAAGTGAAGAGAAAGAATGCTGCTATCAAACAGCCGACACGTGCACGACATCGCCGAATGTGCACATTCTTTCACATCTTCGAATCACAAGGTTAGGGCGCGATCAATTTGGCGCATTCGTGAAAGGTAGGCTCATTGAAGAATCCGCAGAGCCAAATTGTTTGATTGTAGCATAGACTGGTCGATCATCCCATGATGTATATGGAAACCTGGTGAAGCTTGAAACCCGATTGATGGGCCTCGTGATGATATTGGATCACCCGATATTCATCTTCATGTACACTCTTATTGACATCCCTCATTTGCCATCTCCTTCCGCCTTCACACTCTTCATCCCCACCGTTTCTATTCCTCAGCCCTAGCCTTCAGCCACAAAGCCGTGTCCCTCTCGACCTTCATAATGTTTACATCTCGACAGCTATCCCCCTTGCCTTCCGCCTTGGTGTAACAACTAGCCGTCACGGCTTCGTCGATGACCCATCGAGCGTGTGAGCTATTGTGGTAATACTGCTCCTCCCAATCCTCCGATTCCTCGTAATCGCTGTCCTGGTCCTCGATTGCTGGCGTGGCAAGGGGGGGGGCTGGTGTTGATAAATTGAGCATTGACCAGGGTGTTCTCGTCTCCTTCTTGATTCTTCGCTTCCATATCGCTGGGGTGTACTATGTCGTCTTCATTGACATGATTTCCTGTATCCGGCTCGTCTACCCTCACTTTCGCTTCACCGACACTGGGAGGTTCTACGTGTTGATAGTGGATGGAAAGCTTGGTGTTTTTGTAGAGTTAGACATGGTTGTCGACAGGCTGGTAGTTTAGCCTCGGACTGATCTGGAGGGTACCCAAAATGTAGCAACTCACCAAACCGCTTTCAACAAACAATTTTGTCTTGGTCACGTCTACCTTGTTCTCAAAGCCGCTCTAAATGTCAGCGAGCTAATTATTGGTATGGTAGTAGGTCGACTGACCATTTCACTTGTGAATGAGGATTGTACCGGCCTGGTAGCGGAGTGCATGGCATTCAACGACTACACCACCAGACAAACTATGGAAGTAATAAGGAGAGACTCGCCGACGAACTGACTGCTATTTGGGAGTGTCGACCTTGTGATCTGACCGATTGATCCTTCTTGACTACCTCGGCAGAGGCAGATCTGCTTGACGGTCGTCTTTTCGGCTGCCGTCAGCCTCATTACAAGGGTCTAGACTCACGAATTCTAGATAGCTATGTATATAAACAACATACATCAAAGGGTACAATCCCTACCTCTACAAAATCCTCATAATTGCCGGACCGCACTACACAGTACTCTGCCCTACACTTCGTCCTGATCCCACAATAAGATTTATCCCTGAAATTCCTTCACCTGTTTCTCTTCCTCGCAGATCAGCTCCCTCTAGTCCTCCTCGTCGGACTCCTCCTCAGAGTCGTTGTCCTCCTTATCCCTGGCAATAGCCTCTGCCTTCAGTGCCGCTATATATTCCCCGGCCTCCTCCAGGTTCAGCGAGTAGGGCATATCTGACCAGGTATTCGGATATCGAAAGACCGCCTCGTACTTCAAACCACCGTGCTGGAAACCATCCAAGGCGCGATAGTGGAGCCATTCGGATATATCAAGGCCATCTTTGTAGACAGCCGTGATTGGATGTTGCTTGTGCAGATAGAGTCGGCAAATGAATCGGTCCCAGCCTTTGGCGCCTGGTTGGACCTCGATGACATCGGGGTCTGGCAAGGGGACTCGGACGTTCGTCTGTATCGTCAGCATCAATCGTCGCCTGTGAATGCTGACCTTGAGAACTCCCATGACTGAATCTGACGGACGGGTCACATCGTCCAGACCCACGTCCCCAACCCCATCTCCCGAGTTCTCGGGAACAATGTAATCAAAGAGAGGCATGGACTCTGGATCATGCTCAGCCCCGAGATTAAGCTTCCTACTGCCGACAAAACACCTGTCCATGTCAGCACATGTACCAACAGTCACAGGTGACTTACCCCTCGCCTTTGGCGTAAGCGGCCTTCAGACACTCTCGGCCGAGTGTAACATAGTATTGCTCGATATCTGTGGCGCATGGCTTCCCCTCGGTATTGACCTGGATTGGTGCTTTCTTATTGATCACATAATCGTGCCAGTATCCTATGCAATAGAAGTAAGGTCGAATTTCCAGCAACCTAGATGGCATCAGCAAGTCGCAATACGAGAAAGATGCTGAACTTGCCTTTCCATGGAATCATTATTGTACTCGATGACAAAATTGTCGACGGCATTCGCAGCAGACTGCCCCTCGGTGTCACTCGGGTATCCTTGGCAGGTGTAATTGCGTGGGTTGAAAGGATCATTATATGTCTTTGCCCATCGATCTTGGACCGAACCAACGTCGGGTGCTTCGAGAGAGGACATTGGTGCAGGAAGTGAGATAGGATGTGGTCGTAATGGAAAGTTATGAGAGTAGAGTGGACGTTAGAGGTGGAGGTGTAGTGTGGGGTAAATGGGGTAACCTTAATATCAGACGGAATCGAAATGACAACCATAGGCAGTGTAAGGACAGTCGTCAGTCATTCACTGCAACCAACCCTTCCCTCCCCTATACCGTTGACTAACTAGGGTCAAGGTAGTGTCTGATAGTATAAAGGATATTTCAAGTACCCTGCCGATCACACTGTCGATCAGTCAACCTTTCGCTAGGACATAGCACCGTAACTCTTATGACGATTACGCGGCGCACGACAAAGCCTCCACGACCGAAGCACACCACGCACTTTCGTAAGCGTCTTCCCTATTGTATGGAGATATAAGAGAGGCCGTTCGGACTAGCCTATCCCCTCGATCATCTATACAAGCTAACAACAGCGACACCTCCCCCACTCGACAAACCAGTCTTTGTCACTAGGCCCTTCTTTGGTATCGACAACGATAGTCCCCTGAACGACGAAGAAGATTACTACTCGGAAGAAGAGGAAGACGACTATCAAGAAGCTTTGGACCAGCAGGAATACGACAGCGGTGAGTCAGCTTTGCCTCGATTCTAAGAAAAACACACTGATCCGCGCTCCTTCTTTTCACATCTCGTCACCCTATATTCTATACAACGCTGGACGGTAGCACTCTCTCTTCTATATCTCCAACATGCCGTCTGTCCAAACACGAAATCTTCAATGTCTCGACAAATCTCGACTCAAACCTAAACGCCGTTACCGACATACAGGCTCTGACGACGAATACTGGGGAAATCCAAGCAGCGGTATGACGGAAGCGTGGCCATCAAGCGTTCCCAACAAGCTGGGCAATGCGTCTACTTCTTCGGACAACGTGAGTAATCATTCAACTCTCCATCAACCGTTGAAATGCAGCTTACCATATATCACCATTCGGGTACTCTTCAACCTCCACTTTCTTCGTCCACCCTCACTACCTCTCGGTTCCTTCATCTCGTCACCACCGACCCTTCGATAAACCTCTCCCTACTTTCTCCATCATAATCGCACTGCATCTGCTTGCTTATCCTATCCATATCTTCCACACCACTGTCTACCACAACCCACATCAACCAACTACCTTCAACGCCATGTCTTACTGGATGTACCCTTCACCCATGTCTTCGCTCGGAAAGTCTGACGACTATCGATCATCATGCCTCGGCCTCCCACTTTCGCTACCCTACGAGGTAGAGACGTTGGAAGAAATGGATGATCGTTTGGAATACATCTGCTGCAAGTTGGCCGAGTGCGTCAAAGCCAGAGATTGGCAAACTGGGTTCAAGAACTGGGACTCGTCACTCAGCATGTAAGTCAACTTCCTTCAGACACGACTGACGACAGGTGGCAGAGTATGGGATACCAGATGAAGAAAGAGATGAAGATCAAGTTGACGTTTATCTACTGGGAGATCATTTGTACGTCTACATTCAAGTGTCAGCTGACATTAGTCGTACCCGGTCTCTCCTCGACCTTCCTTGAAGACGCCGGCAACTCATTCATCTCCTTCATCACCGACCGCGCGTTGAGCATCTCCGACTTTCGTATCCCATGGCGACCATTACTGGATGCGTTGTACGACGAAATGTTTCCCCATCCACTCAAGCCATCTCGACACAGTAGCAGCCTGGCACCACTGTACCTCAACATCGCCGAGTCTGCTCAACGGTTCTTTCATCCTGGAGACGTCGACGAGATGCTGGAAGCTATCCTGCCAAGGGCCACATCGAGCATGGACTCGATCATTGCTACCCAGACTATGCTTGTGCACTTTCTACCTATCTCGCACTGCGAAAAGTGGCTTCCGCTAGGTGCGTCATCTCCTTGTTAGTCGCTGATGACAGTCTTCCGCCTATGGCACGGATTCAACAGTGGAATGTGGGACGACCAAGCATCGGACCTCGTTGGACAATTATCCATTGCCCATCTTGACCCTGCTCGCTCCGACCCGTCAATGATTGCCAAGACCCCAAGAGGAATCTTCAACACCCCCGAAGAAGAAGCAGCAAACCCCTCCCACGCGAAAGCCCTTCGAGCGCACAAAGCACGACTCTTTGACGTTGCTGGCGAGATTGAAGAAGATGATGATGGGCTCAACTACTGGATCAAGCCCGAGGTACTACCTCAACTGCCATCACAGGCGGACTCCAGTTGGCAGGGAATCAGGAAAGATGTCGGTATCTTTACAGATCAAGAGTTCGAGTTCATCATGTCCAAGTGTCTCCGATCACTCAGTACGTCCCCTAGATTGAACCCTGCTGACACCAGATGTGCCTGTTGGCGGTGCTGTAGCCTCGTCGAGCGCCATGTCGCTCACTCACTCCGATGCGCGAGTCAGCAAAAAGATGGTCGAGGCCAAGAAACCTATCGATCGAGTCCAGAGTCTTGCTGAAGCGATCGTCAACAGCATGTCCAACGATGCCCCTGCTGCGCCTACCGAGTCGCTCGCTCCAACACCTGGCAATTTGACTCCAAAGCCACAAGCTGGAGCCAAGGTGCCAAATGGAAAGAAGCTCGGCGATAGTCTTGCGGCTGCCGGTAGCAAGGTCGACGCCGACAAGAAATACTTGGGAGGAAGTAAAGCCCTAGATCATCTGTCCAGGCTACTTACGAGTTGTGAAACGGTATGCTCACTGTGTCGACTTGGCTGATGTCAGTTCTTCCACCCAAGTAACTCTGGTCACTGGAGTCAATTCCTGACTGTGTTCCTCACTCACCTCACCATCAATTTTGTCGATCGATGGAAGTCGGAGGAGGAGCCTGATTGCAAGACGCCTCTAGCCTGGAGATTGACTCCTGAAATCAAACGCGAGTTTGTGCTCTGTATACGCCCACTTGCCTTGACCGCCGTCTTTATCAAGGTACGTCTACAAGTTGTTACAAGCGCTGATGACAGGGAATGGAAGCCATGACTGGTGCCATTGGAGCTTTGAAATGCCTTGCTCAGCTGGAACCTGATCTCATCATGCCTGCTGCTCTCGAGCGAGCTATCCCCTCGCTACAGGGCCTAGAAGAGGTATGTTTTGAAGACAGTTCACGCTGACATTAGACCGCTCGAACACCCGCCGTCACGTATATGCTCGCGACTCTGGCTGAACCTCTCTCCGCTCGTCGCATCTGGAAATTTGGAGGAATCTACGTGCCCGACATCTTCAACCTCTTGCTACCCGGAATCGATCTCAATGACCCGAGCAAAACTGGTCTATCGTGCATGGCGATTTCCAACATGGTCGATCTCATCCACTTGAGCGATATCTCGGATGTTGACGAGACCGATACTTCGGCGCCTGGTGCTCGAGCACTTCGAAAGGCGCCTCGTGTCCCTGTCAAAGACGACGATAACGAGCCAGTCCAACTCGATGTCACCGATTTGACCCCCGAAGAAGTGAATAGCAGAATTCGACTTGCTACCTCCAGTTTCCGAGATTGGGTCCCGGAATTCATTGGTCGAATCATTTTGCTGTTTGCCAATCTACCCGAGGAGGGCGGAAAGTCGGGCAAAGCAGGAGGCAAGACCGAGCAGCTTACCTTAATGAGTGTCCTGGTATGTTTACCCTGCAGCTGCGCTCGCTGACTATCAGCACACTTCGGGTGCAGTATTCTCTGCTTTGGACGACAAGCTGTTTGATGGAGTACTGGAGCAAATCTACGAATACGTGACTACCACTGCCCGCGGTAATGCTGTCGATGCCGTCGGAGAGCTCGTACGAAACATGTCTGCCGCCAACAGCGACAAAGTCTTTGCCAGGCTCTTCCCTGTTGCCAAGCAGCGAATCTTGGCGGAATTGAAGGCTGGAGCCTCGTCGACCCGGACTACTACCACCTCGATCCCGTTGGCATCGGATGCTGCGCTCCATTGGTGGCAGTCTATCCTGTATGGAATGCTTGTTCCAGGTCGATTGAGTGTACGTCTTGCCAGGTCAAATGTGAGCTGACGAGTAGCTGTCCAAATCTGAGCACCGGGAATCATACATCGAGCTACTCCAAGTAATGGTCGATTCCACCTACTCTGAGCGAGGATATGTCTGGACCGGCAAGATCCTGGAGAAATCAATGACATGCTTAGTGGCTTTGTATTTCACGGAAATGTCCATGATCCCAGAAGCCACCAGAAAAACAGAAGGTATGTCCTCAATTTGACCGAGCGCTGACCTTAGACTTCAAGAACAACCACACGGCGTACTGGGGTAAACTCTATCGAGCGGCCGAGCTCAAGCCCGAGTGGCGTGTACCTACCGCCGAAGATGTCAATATGGCTTTCGAGGTCATTGCCATTGCCGACAAGTCGGCCATCAAAGTCGGAAAGCTGATCGAGAACAAGGCGTTCGGCGACAAAGTCTGGACCAACGAGTTCTGCAGGGCTGTGCACATGATCAATCAGGTTCTCAAGGGATCATACAACTTGATCTTGGAGTCGGAAGCTTCCAAGACTGGCGGTGTCAAGGCGGAAAGGTAAATCCCTGCGTCCATCACGCGGAATGACGCTGACCACCAGCTACCTTCCCGACGAGATCCTCGAACTCCCCAAGCCATTCAAATCTAGCATGATTCTGACCGACCCCAACGACCCTCGGCATCAACATATCCAGTCGTTCCTCCAGCGAGTTGGTGAGACATTACACCAAGCTGCCTCGGCTACGCGAGATGTCGGCGAATCCGACAACTCGGTCGAATGTGTCAAGAGTCTCGTCACCACTATTGGAACGTACTTGACTTCTTATGGTCTCAGGTCTAAGCAATTTGGTAGTGCTCAGACTGCTTATGCTGGTATGCAGGGTACCAAGAGGATGTACGATGGTCAGCGAAAGCATCACCGATCCATCTTCATGGGCGCCGTCACCATCCACCATCAGAACCGATTGTCGAGCATGAATTATTACCGAGTACGATCCGGTTTGGATGATCGACTTATCCTCAACATGCTCGATTTCTGTCTTTCCCCATTCACCAGAATCCGACGAAGTGCACAGGCCTATCTCGAGGCTGCTGCTCGAATTTACCGTGGTACCTGGATACTCTGCTTCCCCACACTGTTCGACGCGCTCAAGCAAGGAACCGATCCTGATCGAATGAAGGGTGCGCTTTACGTCCTGCGATACAACCCAATCGGAATCACCCGTATTGGCCGCACACTCAATTGGTACCAGGGTCAACTCGTCACGCTTGTCGAAAGTCTTCTGAACGCTCATCACGAAAACAAGGCATCTGTACAGGCTCTAGTCACCAAGGCGATCGAAGAACTACTCGGATCTATTCGCGAACCTACATCTGCCATTGTCGAGTACCGGGTCGAGAATGTCGATAAAGCTATCGATTCAATGGTCGAGATAATACGATACAAACCCAATCCCGAACTTATTCAGAGGTTCAACAACAGTATCCGAAAAGTCAAGGCAGCTCAGGATGAACAATGGGATATACTGGTCGACAAGGTCATTTCTATCGCATCAGACCCTCAACTTAATTGGCGATACGTTCTTTCGGCAAGTCGAATACTGCTGCAGGTCCAAAGGCGAGATAGGCCGACCGATGTTAGGATGGCCAAATTCCATTCAGAGGCCATGTTGAATGCCCACCCCAGGCTTCGCGATTATGCCATCGCGTAAGTTCATCAACAGTCTCTCTGCTGATCAATAGAACGGTCACCAAGATGCTCTACACCGTCGTCATGCGTCATCTATGCCTTACCGCCGACAGGCCTGAAGAGCGATTGTTCTTGCAAGAACCATATGACCCATTTACAACAGAGATCGAATTGAAAGATACCTCCGAGGCGTTTGTGCAGCAATACTTCCAGTCCTTCAGGGAGCCGCCTCCTGAAGATGGATCACAGGCGTTGATGCAGGATCGCTCCGATACCGGATGGCTTGTATGGGGCAAGACTATGGAACT